>ENA-OUQS01000838-OUQS01000838.1-human-metagenome-genome-assembly--contig:-NODE-838-length-31935-cov-13.584473_pt1 | contig 31935 bp, 26 predicted proteins | sample MGYA00248463_ERZ548848 | MGnify/ENA primary metagenome ERZ548848 (study PRJEB26491, sample SAMN04978192) | human metagenome | host: Homo sapiens | study: EMG produced TPA metagenomics assembly of the... | reverse complement strand
TGCAGTTGCATTGATAAGGTCACGAAAATATTAACTCCTTATCGGTACGGAAACGGTTATAAGCAGTGTTGGCGATACATTTTAATGTACAGCTTTAGCAATCTGTTTTTCGAGAGACCGGACAGCCGCAGATTTGCGGCTGTTATTTTTTGCAAAGCAATTAAATGAAAAAGCGGAAAAAGCTGTAAGCTGAAACGTGTGAAATATTTCATATTTTTTGTATAAAGTTACAAAAAACTCTGTATTAAAGACGAAAATTAGGCATTATTGTTGACTTTATGCGTGAAATAATGTAAAATTACTAAATAAGGATTAAAGCGAAGGAGAGATCTCTGTGGAGAACGTATTTTTTGCACGTCAACCGATACTGGATGTGAATAATAATACATACGGCTATGAACTGCTTTACAGAAATCAGCCCGGAGTAAACGCATATACAGGAAACAACGGAGATGTAAGCACAGCAGATGTAATCAACAACGCATTTTTTGTCGATAATATAACAAGCGTTTTAGGCGGTAAAAAAGCATTCGTCAATTTTACGGGCAACCTCATAAAAAGAGGAGTGCCGAAGATGATCTCAAGCGATATACTCGTAGTCGAGCTGCTTGAGAGCGTAATGGCAGACGCAGAAATAATAAGGCGCTGTATAGAGCTTAAGAAGCTGGGATATATAATCGCTCTTGACGATTATGAATACAGCGAGAATACAAAGGCTCTGTTTGAGCTTGCCGATATAATAAAGCTCGACTTCCACACCTCCCGTGAGGCAGTGGAACGCACAGCGGAAAAGTGTATAACATATAATAAGATAATGCTTGCAGAAAAGGTGGAAACTCAGCTTGAGGTGGAATATGCCAAAAGGCTCGGCTGTACATATATGCAGGGCTATTTCTTTGCAAAGCCTCTGCTTATGACGCACAGGACAAATACGCCTATGGCAAAAACGTTCCTTCATATACTGGGTCTTGTATATTCGCCGGAGCCTGACTATGAAGAAATAGCGGCGGTCATTTCGACGGACGTTGTGCTGACGATAAGACTGCTCAGGCTTATAAATGTAATGTACGGCAGTACGGGAAACAAGATTTCGACCATTCATCAGGCGCTTGTTCTGCTCGGCTTTGAAAAGCTGAAGGAATGGATATATCTTGTAGGCCTGCAAAGGCTGCAGAAGGATACCCCCGACGAGCTTATAAGGCTTGCGCTGTTAAGGGCGAAATTCTGTGAGAGCATCTCAAAGGTAATGCCGGGACAGTACATACACAGAAAAGAAATGTATCTTATGGGACTTATGTCGGTAGTGGCAGGTACGACCGATGAACGTGATATAGGAAACGTTATGAAGGAACTTCCGGTAACGGACGAAATAAAGAACGGTCTGCTGGGAGCGGACGGACTTTTCGGAGATGTGTTCAGGCTGGTAGTCGATTACGAACACGCAAACTGGGACAAAGTGGAGGAGTTTGTCAAAAAATACAATGTTGACGCACAACAGCTTGCAAACGAATATGTCCAGTGCGTCAGATTCATGCAACAATTCTATATAGGGTGAAACGCAGATTATCTATTTTTACAACATAAAAAACTTTTCAATAACGGAGTGATAACATGGCTGAAAATAAATGCGCCGCAAGACTTGAGCCTTCGAGCAGGGATATGAGTGAGCTTAAAAACCGCTTCAAGCCGGGATATGACTGGGAAACGATATGCTCTACAATGCTCGAACATCTTATGTGCGGAGTTGCTATATATGAGCTTTGCCCGGACAGAGTAAGGTCGCTTTATTTCAACAAGAAATATTACGAAATGGTGGGCTACACAAAAGAGCAGTATGAACAGTACGCAGACAGCGTTACCTCGTCGCTTTACGGAGATTCGGCTGAGATGATCTTTGAAAAAGCCAGGCGTTCGGTAAAGACCGGAGAAACATTCTATGCCGAATGCAAAGGCAGACGCTATGACGGCAGTGATATATGGGTGCTTGTCAAGGCGAAGCTGGTTGATTTTATAGAAAGCGAACACCCTGTATTTCTTGCAATTGTGCAGGATATGACCAACAGAAAACTGGCGGAATATGAGAATGCGGTAAATCTTGAGCGTTACCGTATACTTGAGGCGACTTCGAATGCAGTTACATTTGAATATGATATTCCCGATGATATAATGACGTTTTTGTACAGCGGAGGTAAGGCGGATTCGGCAAACCGCTCCATAAGCAACTATGCGGAGGTTTCAAAACGCACAAAGATTGTATATCCGGATGACGCCGCAAAGTTCTATGCGGCGCTGAAAAAGGCAAGCAAAAAGCCTGTAAGCTGTATGATGCTCGACTACAGATCCACGATAATAGATCAGAACAGCTACCGCTGGGTAAGGACGTGTTATTCAAGCGTAGCGGATGCCAGCGGAAAGGTAATAAAAGTTCTCGGAAGAACACAGGATATAGACGATGAAAAGCGTGAGCAGCAGAGAATGATACAGCTGGTCGAGCTTGACAGCACAACGGGACTGCTGAACAAGCTGGCGACAACAAACCACATTCAGCGGCTCATCAGCGAAAAGACGAATGCAAAGAGCTTTTTCGCTATGCTTGATATAGACGATTTCAAGGCGTTCAACGATACCTACGGTCACAGCTTCGGTGACGAGGTGCTGAGAACGGTAGGAAAACTGCTTTTGAGAAAGTTTCCGAATGCGGTTGTCGGAAGGTTCGGCGGAGATGAATTTATCGTGTTCGCCAGAGGCACGAGCGAATCCGCCGTTGTGGACGATTTCGAAGATTTCCTTGAGGTGTCGGGAAAGGCTGAGATAGGCGGCAAGAGGTATACGATAAAGTGCAGTGTAGGCATAGCGTGGAGTGAATCGTGCGATGTTGACTATGCGCAGTATTTCGACGAGGCAGACGAACAGCTTTACAGGGCTAAAAAGGAAGGAAAACACCGCATCTGCCGCAAGAAAATCGTTTAAAATTACCGAAAACTTTGAAAAACGGCTTGTTTACGGCAAAATAACGTAATTTTGCTTGACAACGGGCATAATATGTGATATACTTACTTAAAGTAGAATATGGTAGGCTAAAGACTGAGTTCATCTCGGTCTTTAGCTTATATATAGGGCTTTTTACGGCTCTTGTCTGAAAGGAGGCTTTCAAAGTGCCGAAGGAAAAAGGCGGCAAGAAGAATCAGGCGGAAACGGTCGAGAGAATCACCGAGCAGAAGGTTCTGCCGATAATCGAGAGATACGGCTATGAGCTGTGGGACGTTATCTTTGAAAAAGAGGGTGCCATGTGGTATCTGAAGGTGCTTTTCGACAAAGCGGACGGAGGAATAGACGACGCCGAATGCGAGGAAATAACAGAACCGCTGAACAAGGCTGTCGATACGCTGTCGTGCATTGACCTTGTGGACGTTTTCGAGGTAGGCTCGCCGGGGCTTGACAGACAGCTCAGAAAGCCTTTCCACTTTGTGAAGATGAAGGGCGAAAAGATAAAGGTGACCGTGCGTGACGAAAACGGAAAGACGGCGTATTATTCGGGCGTTCTCGGAGATTACGATGAAAATTCGGGCGAATTCACTGTACAGACAGATGACGGCGAAATGAAGTTCAATGCCGCTAAGTGCAGAAGAATTGCCCTTGACGCATAAAAAATAATTAACGGAGGAATTATTAAAAATGGCTAACAGCAACACAACGGAGCTTTTTGAGGCTCTGACATTGCTTGCAAAGGAGAAGGGGATTGACCCCGCTGTGCTGATAGAGAAGATACAGACAGCACTTGTTATTGCTATCAAGAAGGAATATCCCAGAAGCGAGAATATCAAGTTTGATATTGATATTGCAAAGGGCAAGTTTGATGTGGCTATCCAGAAGGAAGTTGCCGCAGAGGTCGAGGATGATGCAAACCAGATCTCGATGGAGGAGGCAAAGACCCACACCCGCAGAAAGCTGGAATACGGCGATATTGTAGCGATAAAGCTGGATACACAGCATTTCGGCAGAATTGCCGCACAGACGGCAAAGCAGGTCATCAAGCAGGGCCTTAAGGAGATAGAGCGTGAACAGCTCGTTGCACAGTGGGGCGGTCTTCAGGACGAGGCGGTAACTGTTACCGTACTCAAGACAGAGCCGAGAACAGGCAACGCTACCGTAAACCTCAACGGAAACGAAGTACCGCTGTTCAGAAGTGAGCAGATACCCGGCGAGGTACTAAAGCCCGGCGATATGGTTAAGGTTTATGTTTCCGGCGTTTCCGCAACAGACCACAGACCTATGCTCAAGATTTCAAGAGTGAACAAGGAGCTTGTAAAGCGTCTGTTTGAGAGCGAAGTACCCGAAATATATGACGGTACCGTTGAGATAAAGGCTATCAGCCGTGAGGCAGGCTCACGCTCAAAGGTTGCGGTAATAAGCAACAACCCCGATGTTGACGCACTCGGTGCGTGCATAGGTCCCGGCAGACAGCGTATCAGCAAGGTATGTGCCGAGCTTGGCGGAGAGAAGATGGACGTTGTATTCTACAGCGAAAAGCCTGAGGAATTCATCGCACAGGCACTCAAGCCCAGTGATGTTATCAGAGTAGAGATACCCGACCCCGAGGTAAAGGCTTGTACGGCTATCGTTCCCGATAACCAGCTTTCACTTGCTATAGGCAACAAGGGTCAGAATGCGAAGCTCGCCGCAAAGCTCACAGGCTTCAAGATAGACATACGCCCCGAAAGCGGCTTCTATGAAGGAATAGAGAGCAAGCAGGAAAAGGCTGAGGAAGAAGCTCAGGCTGAGGAATAAAAACCCTTTACGAAAGGATGGATCGCTTTGGCAGTTAAAAAGATACCGATGAGAAAATGTGCGGGCTGTGAGGAAATGAAAGAGAAAAAACAGCTTGTAAGAGTTGTCCGTACTCCCGAGGGAGAGTTTGTACTCGACTTCACGGGTAAGAAATCCGGACGGGGAGTGTATGTCTGCAAGAGCCGCAGTTGTCTTGAGGCGGCACAGAAAAAACGCGGGCTTGAACGCTCTCTGAAATGTGCGGTACCGGAGGAGATATATCTTGAACTGCTGAAAAGCATCGGAGAAAGCGACGGTGAGTAACGGCAATGAATTTTTTAAGTACGCTCGGTCTTTGCAGAAAGTCCGGACGTCTGATACACGGGTTCGATCCTGTTTGCGAGGAGCTTAAAAACCCGAAATCGAAAATTGCGGGAGTTATTCTCGCAAGCGACGTATCGGAGAAAACACAGAAGGAAATGCGTTTTTTCTGCGATAAATACAGTGCCCTGCTGTCGCAGTGCGATTGTACGATGGACGAAATCAAGTCGGTCCTCGGAAAACGCACGGGAGTGCTTGCCGTTCTCGATGAAGGCTTATACGCAAGCCTTACGGGCGAGCATAAAGGGAAATAAGCGGTACACCCGATTTATATATACAATACTAAATCTGACATAAAAAAGGGGATCAGTGAATGGATAAAAAATATCGTGTAAACGAGTTGGCAAAGGATCTTAATATTCCTGTAAGTGAAATTACGGATGTGGTACAGGAGTATTTCGGAGTACAGAAGAAATCGCAGGCTTCGCTTTCTGAGGATGAGCTGTCTGTTGTTCTCGAAAAGTATTCTCAGAGCAACCAGGTGAAGAATTTCAATTCATATTTCGCTTCGGCAAGCAAGCCCAAGACGGAGAAGAAGGAAGAAAAGCCTGCAAAGAAGGCTGAGAAGAAGCCCGAATCCAATAAGGAAGCCGACAAGGCTGAAAAGGTACAGGCTAAGCCCGAAACAAAAACAGAGGCTAAGCCCGAAGCAAAGCCTGAAATAAAGACAGAAACAAAGTCTGAAGCAAAGCACGAAATAAAGACAGAAGCTAAGTCTGAAGCTAAGAGCGATAAGTCTGCAGACAAAAAGCCTATGGGCGACCGTAACGACAGAAAGCCCTACGGTGACAAACAGCAGGGCGACAGAAAGCCCTACGGCGACAGACAGCAGGGCGACAGAAAGCCCTACGGTGACAGACAGCAGGGTGACAGAAAGTCCTACGGCGACAGACAGCAGGGCGACAGAAAGCCCTACGGCGACAGAAGAAACGATACCAGAAATGACCGCAGGGACACTAAGCCTGCACAGCAGACAGCTCCGGCACAGCCTGTTATCGACCTTGCAAATATCAAGACAAACGCACCTCCCACAAAGCACGTCAAGGGCGAGGCTGTACAGAGAGGCGAGCAGGTCACAAAGCACGTTGACACAAGGGGCAGTTATGTAAACCTTGATAAGTACAACGAGAAGTATGAAACCATAGCTTCGACCGAGAGCGGAAACAGACGTCAGAATGACGCTTATACAAAGAAGCAGAAGATAAGCCAGAAGTCGCAGAAGGGCAAGCAGCAGTTCAGCAAGAAGAAGGAAACAGAGGCTCAGAAGCTGAAGCGTCTTGAGCTTGAAAAGGCAAGAAAGAAACAGCTCGAGATACAGGTTCCCGATGAGATAGTAGTATCGGAGCTTGCGTCACGTCTTAAGGTTACAGCCGCAGACGTTATAAAGAAGCTGTTCAGCCTGGGCGTAATGGTTACTATCAACCAGTCGGTCGATTATGATACGGCTTGTATCGTAGCGGAAGAATTCGGTGCAAAGGTTACCAAGGAAGTTGTAGTTTCCATCGAAGAACGTCTGTTTGAAGAAGTAGAGGATACAGAGGAGAACTTACAGCCCCGTTCACCCGTTGTTGTTGTTATGGGACACGTTGACCACGGTAAGACATCGCTCCTCGACAGAATCAGACACGCTAACGTTACGTCCGGCGAAGCAGGCGGTATCACACAGCATATCGGCGCTTACAGGGTAAAGGCAGGCGGCAGGGATATTACATTCCTTGACACTCCCGGACACGAGGCGTTCACCGCTATGCGTGCAAGAGGTGCGCTGGCTACGGATATAGCGATACTCGTTGTTGCCGCAGACGACGGCATTATGCCTCAGACGGTAGAAGCGATAAATCACGCAAAGGCTGCAAACCTTTCGATAATAGTTGCGATAAACAAGATGGATAAGCCTACGGCAAATCCCGACAAGGTAAAGCAGGAGCTTACAGAGCATGGCCTTGTATGCGAAGAATGGGGCGGCGATGTAATCTGCGTTCCCGTATCGGCAAAGACAGGCGAGGGTATAGACGAGCTTCTCGAAATGGTAAACCTCACGGCAGATGTCCTTGAACTTAAGGCAAACCCCGACAGACTTGCAAAGGGTGTTGTTATCGAGGCAAGAATCGACAAGGGCAGAGGTCCTATCGCAACCGTTCTTGTACAGTCGGGTACTCTCCATACAGGCGATACCATAATCGCAGGTACTGCTGTAGGCCGTGTGCGTGTAATGCGTGACGACAAGGGCAAAGCGGTAAAGGAAGCAGGTCCTTCTGTTCCCGTTGAGATAATGGGTCTTGCGGAAGTACCGAGCGCCGGTGATGATTTTGCGGCTGTTGAAGATGAAAGGCTCGCAAGAGAGCTTGTTGAAAAGAGAAAGTTTGACGCTAAGGAAGAACAGTTCAAGCTCTACAAGAAGGTCAGCCTTGATAATCTGTTCTCACAGATTGAGGAAGGCTCGATGAAGAAGCTGCCTATCATCGTAAAGGCGGATGTACAGGGTTCTGTAGAAGCTGTTTCACAGTCACTGTCAAAGCTGTCAAACGAGGAAGTAAAGGTAGAAGTAATTCACGGTGCGGTAGGTGCCGTAACAGAAAGCGACGTTATGCTTGCAAAGGCATCGGGCGCTATCATAGTAGGCTTTAACGTAAGACCTAACCCTGCGGCTGCAGACAACGCAAAGCGTGACGGTGTCGATATAAGACTCTACAGAGTAATATATGACGCAATAGAAGAAATCGAAACAGCCATGAAGGGTATGCTTGCACCCAAGTACAGAGAAGTTGATACAGGACGTGTTGAGGTAAGACAGGTAATGAAGCTGTCGAGCGTCGGCGTGGTAGCAGGCTCTTATGTACTTGACGGTAAGGTACAGAGAAACGGCGAGGTAAGAGTTGTCCGTGACGGCATAATCGTTGCTGTTGACAAGATAGCAGGCTTACGTCGTTTCAAGGACGATGTGAAGGAAGTAGCCGCAGGCTACGAGTGCGGTATCACGCTTGAAAAGTTCACCGACATCAAGGAAGGCGATATATTCGAGGCGTTTGTTACCGAGGAGTACAGAGATTAATGGCAAATTTCAATACAGCAAGACTTGCGGAGGATATAAAACGTGAAATCTCCACAGCTATGCGTGATATAAAGGACGGCGCTGTAGTAAAGGCGATGGTCGGTGTGTCACGCTGTGAGCTGACAAGCGATCTGTCCTACTGCAAGGTTTATATCACAACGCTTGAGGGCGGCGACACCACAAAAAATGTCGCCGAGCATCTCAAGAAGGCAGAGGGTTTCTTTAAAAGAAGAATCAACGAGCGTGTGAAGATGCGCAAGCTGCCTCAGCTGATATTCGTGCCGGATAATTCGATGGATTATTACGAGCATATCAGCGAGGTGATAAGCAAACTGCCGAAACCTGCCGAACCCGATGATAACGGCGAAGACGAAAGGTAAACAATAATGATAACAGACGTTAAAAAAGCGGCAGAGCTACTGAAAAGCAACGATGATTTTCTGATATTGTCCCATGCCAACCCCGACGGAGATACACTGGGCTGTGCTTACGGCCTTTGCGGTATGCTTCAGAAGATGGGTAAACGGGCAAAGGTTATGTGTGCGGACGAGATAGCGCCCCGTATGGAGTTTCTGCGTGATACGGTGATACAGCAGAGCTTTGAGGAAAAGACCATAGTGAGCGTTGACGTTGCCGACAGAAAACTGCTCGGCGACCTTGACGCAGTATACGGCGGCAGGATATTCCTTGCGATAGACCACCACGAGAGCAGACAGGAGTTTGCAAAATATACTCTTGTCGATCCCGAGGCGGCTGCGGCTTGCGAACTTATTTTTCAGATAGCGGAGGAAATGAACGCACAGCTTGACGGTGAGATTGCGTCCTGCCTTTACACAGGACTTGCAACCGATACGGGCTGCTTCAAGTATTCCAACACGACAAGCAGAACGCACATAATAGCCGCTAAGCTGATGGCTTATGAGTTTGATGTTTCCGGCATCAATTACAAGCTGTTTGATATGAAGTCAAAGGGCAGGCTGGAGCTTGAACAGGCGATAACGCAGGGAATGGAATTCTTCTGTGACGACAGGGTTGCGGTAGTATGGCTGACAACGGAGCTTATGGATCGCTTTAATGGCAGAGTTGACAGCGAGGACTTCAACGGTCTTGCAAGCCTTCCCCGTCAGGTAGAGGGCGTAATTATCGGCGCCACCGTAAAGCAGAAGGGTCCTGCTACATTCAAGATCTCGGTCAGAACAGCAGAGCCGATAAACGCAGGAAGCGTGTGCGCCCTGTTCGGCGGCGGCGGTCACGCCAGAGCCGCAGGCTGTACCATAGAGGGCAGTATAGAGTTTGTGAAAGCAAAGCTGCTGCCTGTATTTGAAAAGGCGCTGAAAGCAAATGAATGAAATAAACGGCGTAATCTGTATCAATAAGCCGCAGGATTTCACTTCGTTTGATGTTGTGGCGATAATGAGAAGGGCGGCAGGAACGAGAAAAATCGGTCACGGCGGTACGCTTGACCCTATGGCGACAGGCGTTTTGCCGATATATATCGGCAGAGCGGCAAAGACAGCCGACCTGAATCCTGTCAGCGACAAGAGATACCGTGCGACCTTCAGGCTCGGTGTGACTACCGATACCGAGGACGTATGGGGCAAGGTGCTGACTAAGAGCGAAAAGCCCGTTACGCTTGCGGAAATTACCGATGCGGTAAAGACTATGCAGGGCGATATAATGCAGATACCGCCGATGTATTCTGCGGTGAAGATAAACGGCAAACGGCTTTATGACCTTGCAAGGCAGGGCGTTGAGGTTGAACGTGCCGCTCGTCCGGTCACGGTATATTCGATAGAGCTGTCCGACTATGACGAGGAAAAGCGTACAGGTACGCTTGATATTTATTGCTCAAAAGGAACCTATATCCGCACAATCATAAGTGATATAGGAAAAAAGCTCGGCACAGGAGCGATAATGACCTCGCTTTGCCGCACGATGGCGGCAGGCTTTACGCTTTCGGACTGCCACGATATTGAAACGCTTCGTAATATGCCGCCTGAGGATACCGCAAGGCTGGTACTGCCGACAGAGCGTGTTTTCTCGTGCTATGACGAGATAACTCTTGACGGTACACAAAAGAAGCTGTTCATGAACGGCATGATACTTGACTGCGGAAGAATGGATATTTCATACCCGGAAGGCACCTGCCTGCGTCTTAAGCACGATGGTGATTTTTTAGGCGTGGCAAGGGTGAACGGGGAGAACGGGCTTAAAAGCGTATACCTTAATATATTATCTTGATTTTCCCATTTAATGCGGGACACGGAGGTTTATTCTTGATTGACATTACCGAAAATATAATACCCATCCCGCCGACAGCAACGGCACTCGGCTTTTTTGACGGCTTGCATTTAGGTCATATGAAGGTCGTGGAGGAATGCTTCAGACACGGCGGGCTTTGCCCTGCAATGTTCACGTTTCACAGCAATACGGCATTGCCTAAAAGGGAAAAGATAGAGAACCTGCTCACAAACGATATGAAGCTGGAGAAGCTCGCAGAAGCCGGAGTACAATATATTTATTCTCCGGATTTCAATTCGGTGTGCGACTACACGGCAAGGGATTTCATCGAAAAGGTTCTCGTGAAGATAATGAACGCAAAGGTCGTTGTGTGCGGATTTGATTTCAGGCTCGGAGCAGGCGGAGGAAGCGACGCCGAAGAGCTTAAATGTATATGCCGTGAGTACGGCATAAAGGTCGTTATAATACCGCCGTTTAGTCTGGACGGATGTGTGGTACATTCAACGGCCATCAAAAATCTGATAAAATCGGGTGAAATAGCAAAGGCGAACAAACTGCTCGGATATGATTTTTCGATAGAGGGCAGAGTGATAGAGGGCAACCGCATAGGCAGAACCATAGGAAGCCCGACTATAAACCAGCGTTTCCCCGAAAGCATAGTTATGCCACGCTTTGGAGTATATAAGAGCGTGACATATCTTGACGGCAGGGTCATGCCGTCTGTTACAAACATAGGCGTAAAGCCTACTGTTGACTATAAGGACAGTCCTCTTGCGGAAACGCATATAATGGATTTTGACGTTGATCTTTACGGCAGGACACTGCGTGTTTCACTGCTTGATTTTATACGTCCCGAAAGACGTTTTGACAGCGTAGGCGAGCTTAAAGCTCAGCTTGACAAAGATAAAATCGCCGCCAAGCAATAAATACACTGTTTTATCACACAGGTTTCACCTGTGCAGGATAGAATATAACAGATGTGCGCAGGGCAGGTACGGCTATGTACCAATGTTCTGCCGGATACTTCGTTTTAAGGAGCAAAAAATGATAGAAGTAAAGAATCTGACTAAGCGTTACGGCTCTAAAACAGCAGTCAGCAATGTTTCCTTTACCGCAGAAGAAAGCGAGATACTTGGTTTTCTCGGTCCTAACGGTGCAGGAAAATCAACTACAATGAATATCCTTACGGGTTATCTTTCCTCAACAGAGGGCGAAGCAAAGATAAACGGTATAGATATTCTTGAAGAGCCTGTAAAAGCTAAGCAAATGATAGGCTACCTTCCCGAACAGCCTCCGTTATATCTTGATATGACGGTAATGGAATACCTTAAGTTCGTATACGGGCTGAAAAAGTGCAAGCTGCCGATCAACTCGCATTTAAAGGAGATATGCAACCTTGTAAAGATAACCGATGTCAAGGATCGTGTTATCAAGAATCTTTCAAAGGGTTACAAACAGCGTGTGGGTCTTGCACAGGCGCTTGTGGGAAATCCGCCGGTGCTTATTCTTGACGAGCCTACGGTCGGACTTGACCCTAAGCAGATAATCGAGATAAGAGCGCTTATAAAGAAGCTCGGCAAGAACCATACAGTAATACTTTCAAGCCACATACTCCCCGAGATACAGGCGGTATGCGACAAGATAGTTATCATCAACAGAGGCAAGGTAGTAGCAAACGACAGCGCAGACAATCTTGCAAAGAATATGTCAGCAGATCACAAGCTGGTGATACGCTGTGAGGGAAACCCCGCAGACGTGAAGAAACTGCTTTCGGCTATTCCCGGTATGGACGAGGTGTTCGTCAACAGGGAGAATGTCGAGGAGGGCGTCAGCGAATACTTCTTAAACGCAAAGCCCGGTACGGACATTCGCCGTGAAGTTTCAAAGCGTCTTGCGTCAAGAAATTACACTCTGCTTATGATGAAGTCCAGTGAGCTTACTCTTGAAGAAGTGTTCCTCAAGATCACAACGGGCGATATATACGGTAATGTCGGCGACAGCGTTGATAAGCTGAAGCTGTCAAAGTAAGCGGAAAGGCGGAATAAAAATGTTTGCAATATTTAAAAGAGAACTGAAGGCATATTTCACATCGCCGCTCGGCTATGTGTTCCTTGCTATTTTTTACGCATTTTCGGGATTGTTCTTTTATATCTTCTCCCTGTCTGTAGGCTCGACCGATATATCAAGTGTATTCCTGATGATGTTCATAGTGCTTATGGTTTTCGTGCCTCTGCTTACTATGCGACTGCTGTCTGAAGATAAGAAGCAGAAGACGGATCAGCTTATTCTGACTGCTCCCGTAAGCCTTTTGTCTATAGTAATGGGCAAGTTCCTTGCGGCTTATGCGATATTTGCGATAGGCGTTGCGGTTATGCCCGTATACGGCTTTGTAATGTCGACCTTTGCGACGGTTTCGTGGCTCCCGATATGGGGCAACACCGTAGGTCTTTTACTTCTCGGCGGTATATTCGTTTCAATAGGTCTTTTCATATCATCACTTACGGAAAACCAGATGATAGCGGCAATAGGCGGTTTCTTTATCAATCTTATGATACTGCTTATGAATACGCTGAAAAGCGCACTCCCCAACGGATTTTTACAGGACGTGCTTTCAAGCATCTCGGTATATTCGAGATACTCCGAGATAACAAGCGGAATATTCAGCCTGTCAAGCCTGATATTCTTTGTGAGCGTTATCTTTATTTTCCTGTTCCTTACGGTAAGGGTACTTGAAAAACGCCGCTGGGCATAAGCGATGACTATGATAAAGGGATAAAGGAGAAAACGCATGAGTAAAATAAACGAAGCGGCTGAAGTAAAAGAAACAGCGGCCGAAGTAAAAGAAACAGCGGCCGAAGTAAAAGAAACAGCGGCTGAGAATAAAACAGATACCGCTCCTGCAGTAAAGAACGACGGCAGGAATGGCAAACCCCGCAAGAATCCGTTCAGAAACAAGAAGTTCAAGTACGGCGGTCTGTCGGTACTGTTCACGGTCATATTTATAGTGGCTGTGGTTCTGGTAAACGTAATAATCACACTGCTCGGTGACAGATTCATGCCGACGGCGGATCTTACCGATTCGGGACTTTACAGCATTGAGCAGTCGACGGTAGATTATCTCAAAACCGTGACCGATGAGGTTACGATAACGGTAACAAGCGAGGAAGCGGCTTTTACCGGAGGCAGCTCTTATTACTATCAGACTAACGAGATACTGAAGAAGATCGCAGCGGCGAATTCCAACATAAAATTACAGTATATTGATGTAGTTTCAAACCCCGGCTTTATAGCAAATTACACCGAAACCATAACCTCGAATGAAATTATGGTCGAGAGCAAGGCTACAAAGCGTGTAAAGGTGCTGACCTACGAGGACTTCCTCAGCATAACCTATAATGAACAGTACCTCAACTATTACGGCGTGAAGCGGCCCGAAAAGGTTGAAGCTAACGCAGAGCAGGCTGTAGTATCCGCTATTATGAACGTTACCGATACAGATCCTGTAAAGGTTGCGGTTTTAACGGGCTACGGAGAAAAAGAGAACACTGTTTTACAGAATCTGCTCAAGACAAACAGCTACGTTATCGAATCGGTGAACATTACGCTTACCGACAAGATAAGCGAGGACTACGATTTTGTATTTATGTTCGGACCCGATAAGGATTATTCTGTTGCCGATATAAACAAGCTCGACACATGGCTTGACAACAGCGGTAAATTCGGCAAGAACCTTGTATATGTAGGCAATCCCAAGCTCGGTGATTCACCGAACATTGACGGTCTGCTTGACCAGTGGGGTCTGAAGGTCGAAAAGGGTATCACCTACCAGACAGACGAAAACTACACCTACAGCGGTATGAACACATATCAGGTGCTTTCAGTACCCGATACAGACTTCAGCAAGTTCACAAACAGCTCGCCCGTTCACGGCTACAATATGAGCCCTGTGACATCAAAGTGGGCGGATCAGAACGGCAACGGCAACATTACCGTACAGTCTATACTGAACACCTATGCAGGTGCTGTTATAAAGCCGCAGGACAGCGGTGATAACTGGTCGCCCGAGAGCGATGCGGAAAGAAAGCAGTATTCTGTTATAATGCAGGCGGTAAAGACAAGATATGAGGGTACAAATCCCTTCTCCAGCCGTATAGTAGCAATCGGCGGTATGGAATTCCTCAACACATCGTTCCTGCAGACAGCGTCCGTAAACAACTCACAGCTTATTATGAATATCTTCAACGTAAGCTGTAACAAGGAGGAGGGCATTACGCTCACTCCCAAGTCCTACAACACCTCAACCTTTGAGATAACAGACGCACAGAAGAACGGCCTTGTTATAGGCTTCGTTATCGTACTGCCTCTGTTACTGATAATATCCGGTATTGTAATATGGGTAAAGCGTCTGCATAAGTAAGCGAAAGGTCGGCAATGAAGAAAAATACTAAAATAATACTCGGCTCGGTAATCGGCATTGCGGTACTCGGTGCGGCAACGCTCGCACTGGTGCTGACACAGCCGGAGAGCGACAACGCAGACTCTGGCACGTCAAGCAGCAAAACCGTCAGCGTGACCGATTATACGACCGATGATATTTCAACGCTCACGATAAGCAATGAGAGCGGCGAATATACGATAAACCGTTTAGGTAAGGAAAAGTGGGGCATAGATTCGATCCCCGAGGCACTTGCAAACAGCAGTGCATATTCAACCGCAATGAGCAGTGCAGGCGGCATCGGTGCAAAGCAAATCGTTGAGGAAAATGCGACAGATCTTGCCAAGTACGGCTTTGACAAGCCGACCGCAACGGTTAAAATGACGTTCAAGGATAACAAGGCTGAGGACATAACCTGCCTTATCGGTATAAAGTACGAGGGCGAAAACTCGTGGTATGTTAAAACCGATAAGAGCGATACGGTATACCTTGTAGCAAATGCAGGCGTCAGCTTTGCAATGAACAGCGAGCTGTCATACGTCAACAAGTCAACGCTTACAGCGGCTTATGATTCCGAGAAAGATAAAGTAAACAGGGTTCGTATTGAGCGAAAGGATCTGGATAAGGATATAGTTCTTGACAAGCTCCCCGAGCAAACCGAAAAGAAGTTTTCGTCAACATACGTTGCTTATGAGATGTCCAGCCACAACAATATCCTTGCAGACGATGAGCTTGACAAGAAAGTGATTTACGGACTGTTCGGAATATCGGCTTCGGATGTGTTTGCCGTATCTCCCACAGACGAGCAGAAAAAGCAGGCGGGTCTTGACGATCCGTACTGCACCGTTACTATGGTAAGCAACAAGGAAACCGTTACCAAGCTCACTTTAGGCTCTGCTGTCTACACTGTTACAAAGAACGATGAAACAGGCGAAGAAATAAAGACGATAACGGGCTACTATGGTATGCTCTCAGGCAAGGACGCAATATATGTGTTCTCTCCCGACTCTCTGCCGTGGCTTACCGCAACACCCGAAAATATGCTTTATAAGCTGTTCCTTACACCTTATATCTACTATCTTGACGGTGTAACAATCTATGACAGCGACAGAAAGGCATATGATTTCACTATTACGGGCGACGCTGACAAGTCGAGCTTCACATACGAAGGCAAGGAGGTAGATTCAGCCAAGTTCAAGGCATTCTATCAGTATCTGCTTTCGGCATACGCAGAGCAGATTTACCTTGACGATCTTACAGGCGACAACAAGTTCATCGCAGGTGTCACCTACGATCATCGTGAAGAAGGCAAGGAAAGCGACGTTGTCGAGTTCTATGCGAGCGAGAGCGACCGTACCTGCATTATCGTTGTAAACGGCGATGTACGCTACAAGGTAAGGCAGATATATGCGACAAGACTTCTCGAAAATCTGAATGCGCTTCTCTCTGGCGGAGAGATAGTATCAGAGTTCTGATGCCGCAGGGCATTATAATTGATATGTGACGACAGGGGGCGGATCTTAAATTTTGCACGGGATCTGTCCGTCACATACTGACCGTTAGTGCAACGGTGGAGGTTATTATGACAGAGCAGGAATTTTTCACCTACAAAGGTCTTCCTCTTGTAAGGAAAGACAACACTATCTATTATGGCAATATGTCAGACAAATACGTTGCCATGCTGACTGTATTATCCACCCACAAGGTCAAGGATCTTGAGATAGCCGACAAGACAAGGGTACAGCTTATGTCAACCGATCCGAAAACCCCGGCTACAGAGATAATCACAAAGACGAGCGAAAGAGGCAGTCTTTATGAAGCTCTTGATGTGGCAAGTATATGGCTTTCAAAGAATAATTGATAAAAACCGCTCCGCCGTATTTTTTACGGCGGAGCGGTTTTATGCTGTCTCCTATTTTAACGATGCTTATAAAAACAGATAAGCCCCCGTCAGAAAGACGGGGCAACGCTGTTTATATGATATGTTATGCAAATTACTTCAGCAGTGTGATCTTGCCGATAAGAGGAAGTTCCTTAGCCTGTCCCTGTGCGGCGTTGATGATGCCCATAATCATAAGTACAAGAGTGAAGATACCGCCTACTGCGCTTAAAAGTCCGCCGATTATAAGACCTGCTATAGGAATAATACCTAATATACCTGTTACAACACCTAATGCAAACTCTAACAGGAACAGTACAAGTCCCTGGTTTGTGTGATAGCGTGCAAACTTCGAGTTAGGGCAAGCAAGCAGGGGAACAAGGAACAGGAATCCGATATAAGCAAGTACGGACATACCCTTGTTATTGTTTATATCCTGCGGATCAAACTGTGATGTTGTATCATTTGTGTTCATCATGTTGTTTACAAAGTCCTGTGGGTTCTGTGTGTTCTGCTGTGTGTTTCCTGCGGGAGCGCCGCAGTTAGGGCAGTTATTAGCTCCGTCGGGGAGCTGGTTTCCGCATTTGTTGCAAAAAGCCATTGTTGTTACCTCCGAATAGTATTTAAACATTCCGTTTTCTGAATTACACGGCAAGAGCCGTTACTTAAATTATAAAACGTTTTTTAATAAAAGTCAACATTTTTCGTTTGGAATTAAGCGATTGTTCCGTGAAAATCCGAAATACATCCGCAATCTGCCGTGATTAAAAGCTGTTTGCTGTAAAAATTGTTGCAATCCGCTTGAATATGTGATAAAATATAGCTATTGTAACAGTGGCGGACCCAATATGCCACTCACCCATTACAAAATAAATGCAAGGAGGAAAGGTCATACCGTTTATGCGGCGGTAAGACCGACATATAAATATGAACGCATTTTCATACAGAGTACAGACATTGCAGCCCTCTGCGATAAGAGAGATACTTAAATTTACGGCAGATCCTGAGGTAATCAGCTTTGCGGCTGGCAATCCCGCTCCCGAGGCTTTCCCCACGGAAGAAATTGCCCGTATAACAAATGAAATACTTACAACCACGCCCATTGACGCACTTCAGTATTCTATCACGGAGGGCTATACGCCCCTTCGTAACTGGATAAAGGACGACCTTAAGAAAAAAGGTATGTTCAACGAGAATGATGAAGATGTGGTTATCACATCGGGCGCACAGCAGGCTATTGAGGTAGTGACCAAGGAGATATGCAATGAGGGTGACACGATTATCTGCGAAGCTCCTACTTTCATCGGCTCGCTGAACGCATTCCGTTCCTATAATGCTAAGCTTGTAGGCGTTGAGATGGAAGATGACGGTATAAATATCGACAAGCTTGAAAAGGCTCTTATAGAGAATCCCAGAACGGCTTTCATCTATCTCATACCCAACTTCCAGAACCCTACAGGCAAGACAATTAGCCTTGAAAAGCGTAAGGCTGTACTTGCGCTCGCTCAGAAGTACAACGTATATATCCTTGAAGACAATCCCTACGGCGATCTTCGTTATATAGGCGAAAATGTGCCTACCATAAAATCGCTCGACAAGAACGGTAACGTTCTTTATGCAGGAACATTCTCAAAGACGCTTGCCCCCGGTCTGCGTGTGGGATACCTCTGCGCCCCCAAGAACGTAATCGCTAAGGCTGTAGTTTGTATGCAGGTTTCAACCGTTCACACCTCTATCCTGCCGCAGATGATCACCTATAAGTTCGTTACCGAAAACGATTTTGAACAGCACCTTGAAAAGCTGAGAGAAATCTACAAGCGCAAGTCGGATCTTATGCTTACAAACCTCAAGATGAAGATGCCCAAGTCCATAAAGTTCACAGAACCCGAGGGCGGTCTGTTTATCTGGGGTACGCTTCCCGACGGCGATATGCCTTACTTCTGCAAGAAGGCAGTAAAGAACAAGGTAGCTGTTGTTCCCGGCAACGCATTCTTAACCGATGAAAACGCTCCTTGTCTGTCATTCAGACTTAACTATTCCACTCCCACAGACGAACAGATTGAAAAGGGTGTGGACATTCTTGCCGAAGTGGCAAGCACAATGTACAGATAATAAGCATTGACCGACATACAAGGAAAACAGGAACGGAATTAATATAATATCCACATGGGCAAATCTGTAACAAGGGGATGCTATGCTCTTTTACAGATAAGCTGTCAGAAGAAAATTCTAAGAACGGAAGCCTGTAATGAGCCTTGTAGGACGGTCTGCATCTGTCAATCTGCCGGTTTATTACGGCTGCCGTAACGTTTGAAATACATAAAAAGATATTATCGCTACACGCACGGCAGGCAAAAGGTAAATCGCTCTGATGCCGTATCTTTTTGTGTTTCGCAAGACCGCATTTACGGTCGGAAAGAAACGGTGAATGAATGAAGTATTTTGATAAGCTGTCTGCCGCTGTGCAGGCAGCTTTTTCTGTCAGGGCGGTCGATACGGATAAGCTGTTATACTGTGTAAAAGCAGATATGGACGGCGAGGGGTGTTATTATGACACCTACATCACGTTTGATAACAAAACGCTTTATCTGTTATCGGGCTATGACAGACTTGTAAAGAATAAAAAGACGTTTGACACACAGTTTGATTTCAAGGATTTCAGCGAATATCCTATGGAGGAGATTGAAAAGCTGTATGTTGACCGCTATCAGTTTACGGCAAGGCTGATGGCGAAGATGACGGACGGCACGGAAAAACAGCTTGCGATGTTTTCGGGAGGGTTTTCCGAAAAATTCGAGCAGTTCTGCCGTCGTTATGAAACTATCAAAAAGGGCGAAACGCCCGACGATTCCGCACTTGATGACAAGACGCTGTATTGTCCGAAGTGCAACAGAAAATATCCCGACCCGAACAGAGCCTTCTGCCCGTACTGCACCAAGCGTACATGGGTGTTCAAGCGTCTGCTCGGTATGTTCGGCGACTACAAAAAGCAGATAGTTATAATTCTGGCGCTCATAGCTGTATCGGTGGCGCTGGGACTTATCGCCCCCTATTTTGGCACAAAAATGCTGTACGATGATGTTCTGAGCGAAGGCGGAAGTCTGCACGGACAGATACTGTTCGTGATACTCGTTATGGCGGCATTCTCACTGCTGTCTACGGGATTTTCGATGATCTACGGTGTTATTATAAGCAGGATAACACCGCAGGTAATACATAAGCTGAGGACGGATATTTTCGCTTCTATGCAGAAGCTGTCGCTGTCATTCTTCACAACTAAGCAGACAGGCTCGCTTATGGGCAGGGTAGACCGTGACAGCTTTGACGTGTACGGATTTTTCGTTGATATAGTTCCGCAGTTTATTGCGAATATGATAAAGATAGCAGGGCTTGTCGTGCTTATGCTTATGGTGAACCCGATAATATCGCTGTCGATGTTCCTTGCTGTGTTCTTTGTACTGCTGTGCGAGGTGCTTTGGCTGAGAGGTCAGAGAAGGCACTGGAGAAACCGTGATATTGCAAGACGAGGTGTTACGTCTACCTTGTCGGACGCACTGAACGGACACAGGGTAGTAAAGGCGTTTTCCCGTGAGGAACAGGAAATATCCCGTTTTGGCAGGAAGAATGATAATCTTTATTCGGCTGAATACGCAAGGGATAAGAGGAGCGCTCATTTCTTCCCTGTACAGCACGGAATATATGCCGTTTTCAGCGGTGTTATATACTGTCTTGGCGTTGCTCTTGTGCTGATGGGCAACCTTCAGCTCGGCGGACTGACACTGCTCATAAACTATTTCGGCGTTATATGGGATCCGATATTTTTCTTTATGTATATGGGCAACGACTGGGCAAGGTGTACCGATGCCGCAGGCAGAATGTTCGAAATACTCGACAGCGAGCCTACAGTGAAGCCGCCCGCTGAGCCTGCCGTTATACCGGACGGTGTTCTGAAGGGTGATATTTGTTTCAGAGATGTAACATTTGAATACGAAGCAGGCAGACCGGTGCTTAAAAATATGTCGTTTGCTACTGAGGCGGGCAAATTTACCGGCATTGTCGGCAAGACGGGTGCGGGTAAATCGACTATCATCAATCTCATATCAAGAATGTACGATGTAACATCGGGCGAGATAACGATAGACGGAATACCCGTGAAGAAGATACCGTTTGATGTTCTCAGAAAGAATATCGGTGTTGTGTCACAGGAAACATATCTGTTTATGGGAACTGTCGCAGACAATATCAGATACGCAAGACCCGATGCGACAATGGAAGAAGTGATACAAGCGGCAAAAAGCGCAAACGCCCACGATTTTATAATGAAGCTTCCCGAAGGGTACGATACCGTTACGGGAAGCGGAGGCGTAAGCCTGTCGGGCGGTGAAAAACAGCGTATATCAATAGCCCGTGCGCTGATACAGAAGCCGAATATACTTATACTTGACGAGGCTACGGCGGCTATGGATACCGCAACAGAACGTAAGATACAGAGTGCGATAGATAATCTCAAGAGCGGCAGAACGATAATTGCGATAGCACACCGCCTCTCAACGCTCCGTGACGCAGACAAGCTGTATGTTATCGAACACGGCGAGGTAAAGGAGAGCGGAACTCACGATGAGCTGATACGCACAAACGGAAAATACTTCGAGCTGTATAAGCTGCAAAGCGAGTCGCTGAAATCTGTCGGACTTGACTGATGCAGAAAGGAGCGCTTATGAAACAGAATACAACTGCAATTTATGATGTGGATACGCTTAACATTCTTTCTCCCGGTAAAATCGGGCTTACCGAAACCGAAAGCGGTTATCTTCAGTTTTCGTATGACGGCAGGGATTATGAAAAAGTCGATCTTACAAGGCTCGTACCGTTCAACGACGAAAACAGGTATATAAGCGTAAGCTATAAGAATGAGGAAGACGAGTGGAAAGAGATAGGCGTTATAAAGGATCTTGAAGATCTGGCGGCTGATACTAAAAAGACAGCCGATGATTACCTCAAGCTCAAATACTACATTCCCGAGATAAAGAAGATTCACAGGATAACGGATAATCAGATGGGGTATCTTTTCCTTGAAGCCGATACTACGGCAGGTGAAAAGAAAATAGCCGTGTATGACTGGTGGCATAATTTCAGAGTGATACACGGAAAGATGCTTGCCGTGACGGACGCAGACGGAAACCGCTACAGCGTACCTGATGTTGACAGGCTGGACAAGGCAAGCCTCAAAAAGCTCCAGCTGTTCATCTGATACCGCATTTACTGACTTTTCAGAAAGGAGCGGGTATAAATGAATTTGAAACTGTCAGTACCGAAAGGCGTGGATATTGACAGCGTGAGCTTTTCACTGCCGTTTGATATAGACAAAAAGGCTAAAAACGCAAACGGGCATCTTACTGCCACAAAGGACAAGCTCACGGTATATTATGACGATAAAGCGGTACGGGAGTTTGCCGTATCGGATATAAGCAAGATAACGGTAGAACAGCTTATCGGCTGTTCGATGCTGTGCGTAAGGGATATGCACGGCAGGGATATATGCGTCTGTCAGTTTTCCCAGAAGTATTATATGCGCTATGCGGAGCTTGCAAAGATATATGAGCATTACATCGCTACGGGCGAATTTACCGAACATACGGACGCAGACGAGCCAAGCTGTCAGAAGTGCGGAGCGGCGCTAAGAGGCAGCAGTAAATGTATGTTCTGCGATGCGAAAAAGGGCGTGTTTTTAAAGCTCGTAAAAAGGCTTGCGCCGTACAAGGTGCAGTTTGGTCTGTCGCTTTTCGCAACATTCGTGCTGTATGCTTTTGACGTTATCAATCCGCTGTTCCAGCGCATACTGGTAGATGACCTTATAGTGCCAAATAACAGCGACTGGGGGCTTTTCTGGAAGATAACGCTGTGCATTCTTGTACTTAACCTGTCATCTATGGGATTCAGGCTGCTGCAGGAGGTGTGCAACTATAAAATATCAACGGCATACGGCAGGGATCTGCGCCGTGATATTTTCAACAAGACCCAGCAGCTATCCATGAGCAATGTCGCAAAACGAACTCCCGGTGAGCTTATCAATCGTGTGTCGGGCGATGCGGCAACATTGCAGGACTTTATGACAAGGCAGGGCAAGGATATGATTTTTCAGACGACCGCACTTGTTGCGCTTCTGATAATTATGTTCATCACAAACTGGAAGCTGGCGATAGTGATTACCGTTCCTTTACCGCTTGCGGCTTTCCTTTCGGTAAAGTCGTTCAATGCGATAAGTGTAAGATACGGCAGAGTGTGGCGCTTCCAGTGCCGTGCAAGCGAGCTTCTGCACGATGTTCTGCACGGAATAAGGGTAGTAAAGAACTACGGCAACGAGGACAGAGAGATAGAAGCGTACAGAAATGCCTCTGCGAAATGGGCCGATTCTGTGAAGAAAGCCGATATACTCTGGTATATGGTACAGCCGCCTATCCGTTATATATTCAGCATAGGCGAGTTCTGTGCGCTGTTCTTCGGAGGCAGTATGATACTCGGCAGAGAGATGCAGCTCGGTGAGCTGATACAGTTCACAACCTATGTCGCTATGCTCTACGGTCCTATCCAGTGGCTTACAAGCCTGCCCAGAGTGCTTGCACAGGCAAGAGTAAGCGCAGGAAAGGTATTCGAGATACTCGAAGAGGATAATGATATAAGCGACACTGAGAACGCTGTCAGCCTTGATATAAAGGGCGATATCGAGTTTAAAAACGTATATTTCGGCTACAAGGCGTATAATCCGGTGCTGAAAGACGTTTCGTTCAGTATAAAGCAAGGCGAGATGATAGGCATAGTCGGACATTCCGGTGTCGGCAAATCCACGCTTATAAACCTTGTTATGCGCCTTTATGACGCAACATCGGGTCAGGTGCTGATAGACGGCACGGACGTGCGTGACATATCGCAGAATTCATTGCGTTCGCAGGTGGGAGTTGTATTGCAGGAAACGTATCTTTTCAGCGGTACAGTGCTTGACAATATCCGCTATGCAAAGCCCGATGCGAGCTTTGAGGAAATAGTCAATGCCGCAAAGACGGCAAACTGCCACGATTTCATCACCCGTATGCCTGACGGCTATAATACCGTTGTGGGAGAGCGAGGCTACAATCTGTCGGGCGGCGAACGTCAGCGAATAGCTATTGCAAGAGCAATACTGCACGACCCGAAGATACTTATACTTGACGAAGCTACCGCATCGCTTGACACGCAGACCGAAAAGCAGATACAGGACGCTCTCGACAGGCTGATAAAGGGCAGAACGACAATAGCGATAGCTCACAGGCTGTCAACGCTTGCAAATGCCGACAGGCTTATAGTGCTGAAAAAGGGCAGAGTTGCCGAAATCGGAACACATACCGAGCTTTTACAAAGCAAGGGCGTATATTACGAGCTTGTTATGGCACAAAAGCAGACTGCAAGGCTGAGAAAGAGCGAAACTCCGGCGCTTGCTATGGGCTGAGGGTAAATCCTCAGCCGGTAAAAACCCGATTTATCATTAAATCGTACATTGAAACGCATCACTAATACCACCAAAAACAGCTTCCATACCGATAAGTAGTTAATATTTTCGTGAGTGTATCTGTGCAACTGCACTGACATTGACCTTTCAAAAAAACGCACTATCCTTCGAAAATCACCACCTCACTCACTTCTTTCCAAAGTACTGTTTGTTTCGCATCCGCACTGTCACCCTCGCTTTTCGTAGGGGAGGAGCTCGCTCCTCCCGAAATATTGTAGTGCTTATCATAAACAATTTGTAAGGAATTTAAGCTTTGGGTTACGGTTGATAGTTGACAGATTATAAACTCGGTGAATGGTCAGAAGTTAGTGCAACGGGAGGGGCAAGCCTCCTCCCCTACGAAAAGAGAAGATGATAGCAAATGTAATAAATAGCAGTGCAAATAAAAATAATGCGGCTGTCCGATAAAAAGAACTATCGGTAGCCTTACTATCATAGTCTAAGCTGAATGATATAACAGAAGTACATCAAACTAAAGATTTTTTCTAAAAGCTGAGCCGCCATGATATAATCATAGCGGCTCAAACTGTTTTGTTTGTTAAACCTTTGCGGTAAACAAACGTCTGCAATATTTGTTGTCCAGTCCGTGATACAGGAGCAGACCGAGAACTCCGCAGGTGATAACCTCACCTGCACATACCGTCAGCGCCGAGAACCATAATGCGTCCGGTACACCGTAAGCATAGGTCAGTACAAGCGGTACTATAACAGTATTGGCAATTATGGGCGGAAGGGGGTACAGTATCCTGTGATGCTTTCTCAGAAGATATGTGCCTACCGCTCCTATGAGTGTGGCAAGGCTTCCGAAGATAACATCCCATATTACAGCACCGGTCAGTATGTTTGAGATAACACAGCCTACAACCAGTCCCGGAATTGCCGCCGGAGTAAACACCGGCAGGATCGTGAGCGCCTCGGAAAGACGCACCTGAATTACGCCGTTTGTAAGCCCCAGCAGGCTGACAATATAGGTCAGCACTACATAGATTGCGGCGATAACGGCTCCCTGTGTGATAAACAGGACTTTTTTGTTTCGCATATTGAATTGTCCTTTCGTAGTTTTGATTTATCCGTCTTCTGACGGAAAGTGAGGATATTGCGAACTCACAAAAAATGATTTTAGCACAGTTAAAGTGCTTTGTCAAGCCTATTTTAGCGTTTCTTTAATAGCCCCTGCAGATTCTCTTATGTCATCGGGTGCGTTTTTGAAATATCGGGCGGAACACGGATATATACGGCTTCATATTATCTGTATCCGCTTTCGACACCGGAACAGCCTTTTCTTATCGCATAGCAATCCCGAAAGGGCAAATCGGTTTATTCTATATTTTACTGCCTTATATAAATACCTTGATCCTCGATATAATCCTCAAGCTCCTGCTTCATATCCCATATAGCCTCCTCTTTGTCGGCAGACTGTCTGTAGTCGCCTTTATCATTGGGCTGTACGGGAGCTTCGGGAGCTTTTTCCTTTTCGTCTGTCATATTTATCATATCCTTTCGGCGTATTTTCTGCTATTTACATTTTATCACAATCTGTAACACAGTTCAATATGCTGTGGCACAAAACGTCAGTGATAACGGAAGTTGACATATTCTTTTAAATGAGTATAATATTTATTGATGAAGAAAGGAAGTTTAACTTGAGCGTAGATATAAAAGAGAAAAAGAAATCCGGAACGGTCCTTATGACAGAGGGCTCTATCTGGAAGAAGCTGCTTATATTTTCCGTGCCGCTGATACTGGGCAACCTCTTACAGCAGTTATACAGCACGGTCGATTCTATAATAGTAGGAAACTGCGTGGGCAAGGAGGCGCTGGCGGCGGTAGGCTCAACCGGCTCTATCGTCAGTCTGCTGATAGCGTTCAGCCAGGGCGCATCGGTCGGCGCAGGCGTTATTATATCGCAGTACATGGGTGCAAAGCGTAAGGACGATGTGAAAAGAGCGGTACATACGGCTATGGCAATCGCAGTTATAATCGGCCTTTTGCTGACGGTCATGGGCGTATTTATGAGCAGACTGTTCCTTGTTTGGATGCAGACGCCGGATAATATCCTTGACGGCGCATCGCTCTATTTGCAGATATACTGCGGCGGATTGCTGTTCAACGTGCTCTATAATATGTGTGCCGGAATATTCAATGCGGCTGGAAATTCAAAAAGACCGCTGTTATATCTCGGTGCAGCGTCAGTTGTCAATATAGCACTCGACCTTATACTGATACAAGGCTTCGGTATGGGCGTAGAGGGTGCGGCGATAGCAACCGATGCGAGCCAGCTTGTTTCCTGCGTTATGGCTATAATCTATATGGTGAGGGTAAATGCGGATTATAAGCTGTTTATCCGTCAGATAAAGGTACACAGGGATATGGCGATAAGGATAATAAAGATAGGTCTGCCTACAGGCATTCAGAATATGGTCATCTCCTTTTCAAACGTGCTTGTACAGGCAAGCGTCAACAGCTTCGGCTCGGATGCGGTAGCAGGCTTCGGCGCATATCTTAAGGTGGACGGCTTCAACATCCTGCCGGTGCTTAGTATAAGTATGGCAGTGACTACCTTTGTCGGTCAGAACTACGGTGCGAATAAGCCCGAACGTGTTAAAAAGGGTATGTGGACAGCACTCGGTATGGGCGTTGTTTATACTGTCATAACAGGCATCCTGCTGCTTGTGTTTGCCGACCCGATTTTAAGGCTTTTCACAAACGATGACGCAGTAGCCGCCTGCGGCGAAACCGCAATGAAATACTTCTGTCCGTTCTATTTCCTGCTTGCAATAATGAATGTGCTTGCGGGGGCTGTAAGAGGCACGGGCAAGAGCATTCCTCCGATGCTGATATTACTGTTCGCAATGTGCATTTTCAGAATATTCTGGATATGGCTCGTAGTGCCGCTTTTCCCGACTATTGACGGCGTTTATCTGCTGTACCCTGTTTCGTGGGTAATAGGCGTTGTGCTTATGGCACTGTATACCTGGAAGGGTAAATGGATGCCGAAAATCGAGTAAATATCCGACTTGAAATGAATACGGAATAACGCAGATATGCTTAAAAACAGCACTGCGTTATTTTGCTAAATTGCACAAAATACTATTGACGAAAACGATTACATATGCTATGATAGTGAAAAATGTATATTGCGATTTGCGTAAAAAGCCAACAACTGCAAGACGGAGGAGAACATGGAAAATAAGTATAGATTCAGGGATAGCTCGTTGTCATTTGACGAGCGAGTAAAGGACCTTTTATCAAGGCTGACAATCAAGGAAAAGGCAGGACTTATGTCAAGTCATATGGCGGCTGTGCCTCGCCTTGATATAGGCGAGTGGTATGTCGGTGCGGAGGTTGCCAGGGGATATGTTTCAAGAAACCCCGATGAGCCTACGACCGTATTCCCCCAGCCAATCGGGCTTTCGGGAACGTTTGACACGGAGCTTATGGAAAAGGCGGGACTTGCGGCAGGCAAGGAGGCACGGGTGCTGAATAAACGCCACCCGAGCGGCCATCTGATGCTGTGGGGACCTACCGTTGACCTGTGCAGAAATCCGCTCTGGGGCAGAAACGAGGAGGGCTACGGAGAGGACCCGTTCCTGACCGGAGAAATGTCGGCGGCGTACACAAAAGGGCTTGCAAACAGGCACGGGGAGTACCTTCAGGCCATCCCGACGCTGAAGCATTTCTGCGCCAACAATACCGAAAACGAGCGTGGAACTGCCTCGTCCGATGTCGATATGAGGACGCTCAACGAGTATTACTATGCGGCATTTGAACGCCCGATAACCTGCGGCGGAGCATACTCTGTAATGGTGGCATATAACGAGCTTTCGGGTGTCCCGTCGATTATAAATCCGGATATACAGAAAGTCCTCAAAGACAGATGGGGACTGGGATTCGTGGTAACTGACGGCGGCGATTTCTCGCAGAATGTAACGTTCCACAAATACAGCGAATCCCACGCAGAAACGTTAGCCCTTGCGATAAAGAACGGTACGGACGTTATGACCGACTGCGAGGACGTGGTCGAAGCGGCGGTGTTTGAGGCATTAAACAGCGGACTTGTGTCGGAAAAGGATATAGACAAAGCGCTGTATAACAGTCTGCTTGCAAGGTTCAGACTTGGTGAATTTGACGAAAAACATCCATTCTCAGATGTGTGCGAGATGATGATTGACAATGAGGAGCATAAGTGCCTCAATCGCAGAGCAGCACTGGAACAGATGGTATTACTACGCAATAGCGACATACTGCCGATTTATGATGAATGTAGCGTGGCTGTGGTCGGTATGAACGGTAATTGCAATCTTATGGATTGGTATACAGGTTATTCGTCATATAATACAACAATATTCGACGGAATAAAAGAAAGATACGGAAAAGCAGAATATGATAATGCCTGTGATCATATAGTAATAAAATCGAAGCTGACGGGAAAATATCTCGGTGTTGCAGATGATGATACGGTGAGTGCGATTTACGAAAAGGACGATCCGAGGGCGCTTTTTGAAAAGGCAGAATACGGCCACGATGAAACAACGTACCGTTCGCTTTATAATAACAAGTACATAACGGAAAACACCTGTAAGTGCAGCAGCGAAAGCACTTACCGCTGGTTCTCGCAGGAAATAATGAAACCGCAGAAACACGAAGACGAGGTACTGTACCGCACCTATTTCGGCAAGGCTCTGGGCGTTGACGAAAAGGGAAAGCTGACGCTTGTAAGGCAGTACGGGTTGACCGATGACAAGCTGTTTTGCGAGGAGGTCATATCAGACGGTATCAAGCGTGCCGCAGAGCTTGCGAAAAAAGCCGATGCGGTTATAGTCTGCATCGGCAATGATCCGATGATAGTAGCCCGTGAAATGTACGACCGTAAGACGCTGTCACTGCCCGTACACGATTCTGCGCTTGCCAAAGCGGTTTACAGCGCCAACAACAAATGCATAATGGCGGTCGTGTCAAGCTATCCGTTCTCGATATGCGAGGAGCAGGAATATATGCCTGCTATAATCTATACCACTCACGCAGGTCCGGAGCTTGGAAACGCTTTCGCCGATGTGATAAGCGGCAAATATTCTCCGGCCGGCAGACTGGCACAGACGTGGTATAAAAGCGAATATGAGCTTGCACCGATAGAATGCTACGATATTATCGAAAACGATATGACATATCTTTACTACAGGGGAAAACCGCTCTATCCGTTCGGATACGGGCTTAGCTACGCTAAGTTTGAATATTCGGACTTTGACGTAAAGGAAAACGGAGATGTTATAAGCGTTTCGCTTGATGTCACAAATGTTTCCGAAACGGACAGTGACGAGGTAGTGCAGATATATTTCCGTATGGAGAATCCGTCGGTAAAACGTCCGCTAAGACAGCTTGTGGCTTTTGCCCGTGAGCGTATCGAGGGTGGCAGGACAAGGCATTTTGAGTTTGATATAAAAAAGTCGGAGCTGAGATTCTACGATGTCAGCCGTGAACGTTTTGCCGTAGAGCAGGGCAGATATACCTTTATGGCGGGTGCGTCAAGCGAGGATATAAGGCTTACAAAAACGATCAACGTAAGCGGTGAAATAATACCTCCGAGAGAGCTTTGCAAGGGCGTCAAGGCAAAAAATTACGACGGCAAATGCGGGGCGAAAATGAAATACAGCAAAAAACTCGAACAGCACTATATGCTCGGCGGCGGACTTATCTACAACAACTGTGTGCTTGGTGAAGCCGACAGTATAGAGATAGTGTGCGGAAGCCGTGTCAATACGGGCAAAATAACCGTGCGTTACGGCGGAGAGACATTATGCGAGGCTGAGGTAAAGCCAACGGTAGATGTTACTGAATTTGAAACGGTGACGGCACAGTTTGACAAGGCGGTGCTTGCCGGAATCGACAGGGAGAAGCCTGCTGCGTTTGAGCTGTGGATGCCGGAACAGATATATATTCTCGGCTTCAGGACTTATTGATTTTTTCAATCTGAAGTGATGCTAAAGGACGGCAAAGGCGGTTTATCCGCCTTAGCCGTCCGTTTTTTATGGTACGGGGTATTACAGTGCTGTATGATATGGTTGGATGTTTGGCGGCATCAGGACAGTGAAAATATATTGTTGACAAGGCGGAGAATATATGATAATATATTATTAGATTTCTAACAGTTTAAATGCGAATTTAAAATACTCCGGGAGGTACGAATGGAAAATTCACTTCATCACTTGCTTATGATAAACCACACCGCTTTTCGCAAGCGGATTTTTTCCGCCCTGAAAAACGAGGGGCTGACTTCGGGACAGCCGAAGGTGCTTGAATATCTTGCAGAGCATGACGGAGCGATGCAGAAGGATATTGCCGCCGCCTGCAGAATTGAGCCTGCAACGATGACTTCACTGCTTTGCGGTATGGAGAAAAAGGGTCTGATAACACGGTCAGCGCCTGACAGACGCTCGCTCAGCGTATATCTCACCGAGAAGGGAAGAATGCTCATTCCGCTTATCAAAGAGGAATTTTCAAGGATAGAGGACAGGGCTACCTGCGGATTTTCCGATGAAGAGCGTGAACTGCTTATTTCGCTGTTGTCAAGGATGCGTGAAAATCTTGACTGAATCAAAGAACGAAGGAAAGACGAAAATGTCAAAGAAAGAAACCGCTAAAAGATACGTTTTATTTATAATAAGCCTGTTTTTCTCCGCACTGGGAGTGGCTTTTACAAAGCACGGGGAGCTTGGCGTATCTCCGATCTCGTCCGTTGCGAATGTGCTTAGCTGTACAAAGGGAGGTTTCTCGCTCGGAGTATGGCTTATAATCTGGAACTGCATATTGATACTCGGTCAGATAATTATACTCAGAAAGAAGTTTCAGCTGATACAGCTTTTGCAGATCCCGCTGTCGTTCCTGTTCGGATATTTTACCGATTTCGGTCTGTGGCTTGTCGGGTTTATTCCTGTGGAAAGCTACATAATGCGTCTTGTAATGGTGATTGTCGGAATAGTGATACTTGGCTTCGGCGTATCACTGTCGGTTTCGGCAAATGTTATAATGAATTCGGGAGAGGCATTTGTAAAGGCGATAGCAGACACGGCAAACAAGAATTTCGGTAATGTAAAGATAGCTTTTGATGTAAGCTGTGTGGTGCTTGCGGTGATTCTGTCGCTGTTGCTGTTTGATTTCACGATAGTCGGAACAAGGGAGGGTACTGTTATTTCTGCGCTTTGTACCGGTCTTGCGGTGAAGCTGTTCCAAAGGCTGACGAATGAGCCGGTGAACAGACTTGTGAGTGATTGACGTATTATAAAAGGACAGACGTGGGGCGAGCAAAGCAAGGATGCCTTAGCGTGTGTGTCCAAGGGCTTTGCAAGGACGCAAAGCCAACCAAGCACACACAGACCCTCGCCATACGAAAAGCAAGTGGGATAGTGCGGTTTTTGAAAGGTTGGTGCGGAGCGAGGGATGGTGCGAAAAAGGCGGTCACGGTGGGTGTTGCCGCCGCAGTTAAACATTCTTGCATTACTTTTAACGAGTGCAGAAAATTGAATATAAAGAATCCGCTGTTTACTTAAATGGCGGATTTTTGTGTATGGTGAGTTTGTAGGGGAGTGGGCTTGTGTCAAGAGTAACATGGTTTACACTTTGTGCAAGCACATGGTTTACAT
>ENA-OUQS01000825-OUQS01000825.1-human-metagenome-genome-assembly--contig:-NODE-825-length-32381-cov-4.688300_pt1 | contig 32381 bp, 29 predicted proteins | sample MGYA00248463_ERZ548848 | MGnify/ENA primary metagenome ERZ548848 (study PRJEB26491, sample SAMN04978192) | human metagenome | host: Homo sapiens | study: EMG produced TPA metagenomics assembly of the human... | reverse complement strand
CGAAGCGCAGCGGGGGCGGAACAAGAATGCCGTCGGCGTTGCGGGTGCACTGCTCGGGCTTGAACTTGTAAGCGCCGTGAGAGGTACCAATGGCGATGGCAAGGGAGTCGCAGCCGGTCTTGGAGACGAATTCCTCGACTTCTTCGGGATGGGTGTAGGACGCCTCGTGCGCGGCGACCTTGACCTCGTCCTCGATACCGGCGAGGGTGCCGAGCTCGGCCTCGACCACGACGCCGTGGTCATGTGCGTACTCGACAACCTTCTTCGTGATCTCGATATTTTCGGCAAAGGGCTTGGAGGAGGCGTCGATCATGACAGAGGTGAAGCCGCCGTCGATGCAGGACTTGCAGGTCTCGAAGTCCGGGCCGTGGTCAAGGTGCAGCACGATGGGGATATCGGGGCAGCACTCGACAGCAGCTTCCACGAGCTTGACGAGGTAGGTGTGGTTCGCGTAAGCGCGGGCGCCCTTGCTGACCTGCAGGATCACGGGCGCGTGCTCTTCCTGGCAGGCCTCGGTGATACCCTGCACGATCTCCATGTTGTTGACGTTGAACGCGCCGATGGCGTATCCGCCGTCATAGGCTTTTTTGAACATTTCAGTAGATGTTACGAGCGGCATAATATCTTCTCCTTTGATAAAAAGTTATTTCAAATGTTTGGTACGTTTGGAACTAATTGTATTGTAACAGAGAAATTTGATTTTGCAAGAGGATTTGCGATATTTTTGAAAAAAAGGAGACAAAACCGATTCGCTTTGTCTCCTTTCTTTCCTCAGATGTTCACTTTGACCGTCTCAGCAATCTGGTCCGCTGTCAGGCCATACTCGCGCAGCACGTCCGCCGCCTTGCCGGACTGGCCGAAGCGGTCGTTCACGCCGATCTTATGGAACTTGCAGTTGACCTTACCCATCAGGACGTCGGCCACGGCGTCGCCCAGACCGCCGATGACGCTGTGCTCCTCGACGGTGATGACCTTGCCGCACTTTTCAGCCCATTCGGTGACGCACGCAGCGTCGATGGGCTTGATGGTGTGGATGTTGATGACGGCGGCGTCGATGCCATCGCTTGCGAGCGCTTCGGCAGCCATCAGGGACTCGTTGACCATCAGACCCGTTGCGAAGATCGCGACGTCCTTGCCCTCGCGAAGAACGTTGGCCTTGCCGATCTCAAAGGGCTTGACCATGTCGCCCTCAAAAACGGGCGTGGCGAGGCGCGCAAGGCGCATGTAGACGGGGCCTTCGAAATCAGCAATCGCCATGGTGGCGGCCTTGGCCTCGTTGGCGTCCGCGGGGCAGATGACCGTCATGCCGGGGATGGCGCGCATGAGCGCGAGATCCTCGATGCACTGGTGGCTGCCGCCGTCCTCGCCGACGCTGACGCCCGCATGGGTCGCGCAGATTTTGACATTGAAGTGGGGATAGGCGATGGAGTTGCGGATCTGCTCATAGGCGCGGCCCGCCGCGAACATCGCAAACGAAGAGCAGTAGGGGATGAGGCCCATCGTGGACATACCGGCGGCGATGTCGACCATGTTGGCCTCGGCAATGCCGCAGTTGTAGAATTTTTCGGGGTGCGCCTTGGCGACCTTGCAGGTCTGCGTGGCGTTGGCGAGGTCGGCGTCGAGCACGACGACCTTATCGTTCTTTTCGACCAGTTCGATCAGCGCTTCGCCGTAAGCCTGACGGGTCGCAATTTTATCAGCCATGTTCTTAGTCCTCCAATTCCTTCAAAGCCTGCTCGCGCTGCTCGGCATTTGGGGCCTTGCCGTGCCAGCCGACCTGATTTTCCATGAACGAAACACCCTTGCCCTTGACGGTGTGTGCAAGGATGGCCTTGGGCTTGCCGGGCATGGTAGGCTTGGAGAGCGCGGCCTCGACGGCGTCGAGATCGTTGCCGTCGGGCAGCTCGATGAGATCGAAGCCGAAGGCGCGCAGCTTGGCGGGCAGATCGCCAAGGCTCATGACCTGGTCGTTCGTGCCGTCGATCTGGAGCCCATTGTTGTCGATGATGACGGTCAGATTGTCGAGTTTATAGTGTGCAGCGGCCATGTAAGCCTCCCAGATCTGTCCCTCCTGGCTCTCACCGTCGCCGACGAGGGCGAAGACCTTCGTATCCTTGCCGAGATGCTTGGCACCGAGCGCCATACCGACGGCGATGGACACGCCCTGACCGAGAGAGCCGGTGGAAGCGTCCACGCCGGGGACCTTCTTCGCGTCGGGATGACCTTGCAGAATGGAGTGCAGCTGGCGGAAGTTCGCGTACTCGTCGCGGGAGATGAAGCCCTTGGCGGCGAGCACCGCGTAGTAGCAGGGGGCGGCGTGACCCTTGGAGAGCACGAAGCGGTCGCGGTCGGGATCGTGCGGGTTCTGCGGGTCAACGCGCATGTGATTGAAGAAGACGCTGGTCATCAGCTCCACCGCGGACAGCGAACCGCCGGGGTGGCCGCTGCCGGCGTTGGCGGTCATCGTGATGATGTCACGCCGTACCTGCCGGCAGATGGGGGAAAGCTCTTTTGTATTCATGGAAACCCTCCTTGAAAAATACATTTCATCAACTATTAAGTATATCGGATGAAGCCGGGAAAGTCAATTTTAATCCTCGTTCTTTTTCATCTTTACATGTGACAAGGGATTTGCCTTTGCAGCCACGCGCAGCGCGTCGTTATCAATGTGTGTGTAGATCTCCGTCGTGTTCAGATGCTCATGTCCGAGCACCTCCTGCACGGCTTTGACGTCCACGCCATTTTGCAGCATGAGCGTTGCCGCCGTGTGGCGCAGCTTGTGCGAGGAGTATTCTGAAGCGTCGAGCCCCGCGGCGCTTAGGTGCTTTTTGACGAGCGCGTGGACGCTCGAGCGGCTGATGCGCTCGTTGCGCGACGAGAGAAAGAGGGCATTGCGGTCGCGGCCGGAGATGGGGCGGCGGACGGCGAGATAACGCTTGAGCGCATCCTTGCAGGCGTCGTTTAAGTAGACGATGCGCACCTTGTTGCCCTTGCCGAGCACGCGCAGCGCGTCGTCCTGAATGTCCTGCAGATCAAGGCCGCAAAGCTCGGAGATTCGCAGCCCGCAGTTCAGAAAGATCGTCAGAATGCAGTAGTCGCGCTCGCGGTTCTGCCCGTCGACGGACTGCAAAAGCTGCACGCTCTCGTCGAGCGTCAGGTACTTCGGCAGCGACTTTTTGATCTTGGGGGAGTCGAGGTCCTTGCAGGGATTTGTGTCCAAAAGGTGCGCTTTATTGACCAAATAGTTGTAAAAAGACCGAATCGTCGCGATTTTTCGCGCTCTGGACGCGGCATTCAGGCCGTAGTCGGACACGTCGCTGTTTTGATGCTGCACGCGGTCACGGCTCAGATAGGTCATGTAGGCGTAGATATCGGTCAATGTTACTTTTTTCACAAAGTCGAGATCGACATCCATGATGGAAATTTCACTCAAAGGGAGGTCGCGCAGCGACGGGTCGTGCGACTGCTTCAGATAGCGAAAAAAGTTGCGCAGGTCGAGAAAGTATTCGTCGACTGTTTTCTGCGAGTGGGCTTTGATGGTCTCGTGATAGGATAAAAAATCACGCAGGATCGGCGGCGATTCCAAGCGGTAGTCGTTCATAGTAAATGAGCGCCAGCGCAGGCTCAGAAACAGCTCATCTAAATCAGAAAGAAAAAATACGGAGAAGTTACGAAGTGTTGGATTTCAAAATACCGGAAAAAATTCGGTAGCTCTGATCTGTGAGCGTTGTCGGCGGTTCAAGCGTGATACACAGCTGCGCAGCGATTGATCGTTCGAACGGATGCACAGCGCACATGCCGTTAATCGACGGTATGACGGCTTTCAATAAAGAGGCCGATGGAGAGGGGCATTTTGAAGTCCATACTCAATTGAACAAAATAAAAATTTTGTTCAATTAAGGGGAGCGGAAAAACGTATTTTTGCGGAAATGAGCGTTTTGGCGTGGCTGGCGGCAAAAAACCTCCTTTGTCAGGATCGTGGGATGATAGCTATTGGTTCCGGCAGCGTTTTCACGCAGCCGGTTTTGCTGCAATGTTATCAATATTATTATGATTATTATGTAGATGCTGCATTGCGGTCAGCGCGCCGGCGTTTACGCCTGCACAATGGCGCGCAGCGCTTCGGCGATGTTGCACGCTTCGATCAGCGCGAGCCCCTGCGGCGCGCGGATCTGATCCTTGCGCTGCTTCGGGATGATGCATGTTTCAAAGCCCAGACGGTGCACCTCGCTGAGCCGCTCGGAAAGATGGTTCACGCTGCGCAGCTCGCCGGTCAGGCCGACCTCGCCGATGGCGGCGACGTGATTGCCGATGGGCTTGTCGAGATAACTCGACGCGAGCGCCAGCACGGCGGCAAGGTCTGCTGCGGGCTCGTCCACGCTCAATCCGCCGATGACGTTCAAGAACGCGTCACAGCCGGACACCTTGAGCGCGCCGCGCTTTTCGAGCACCGCCATCAGCATGGCGGCGCGGTTGTAGTCAAAGCCGTTGCTTGTCCGCCGCGAGACCGACTGCGCCGCGGGCGCAAGCAATGCCTGCACCTCGGCTAGCACCGGGCGCTGGCCTTCCATCACGCAGGTCACGCAGGTGCCGGGCGCGTCGTCTGGACGGCCCGAGAGCAGCATTTCCGACGGGTTCGGCACTTCGACAAGGCCTTCGCTGCGCATTTCGAATACGCCGATCTCGTTCGTTGCGCCGAAGCGGTTTTTTGCCGCGCGCAGGATGCGATAGCTCATGTGCGCCTCGCCCTCGAAATACAGTACGCAGTCTACCATGTGTTCCAAGACCTTCGGGCCCGCAATAGAACCCTCTTTGTTGACGTGCCCGATGACAAAGACGGTGATGCCCTCCCCTTTGGCGAGCTGCATCAGCTCCAGCGTGCAGGCGCGCACCTGCGCCACGCTGCCCGCGGGCGATTCGAGCGAGTCCTGATAGAGCGTCTGGATGGAGTCGACGATCAAAACGTCGGGCTTTTCCTCTTCGACGGATTGGAGCACATCGCCAAGGCAGGTCTCAGACAGCACGTACAGGTTGTCCGACTGCACGCCGAGACGGTCGGCGCGCAGCTTGAGCTGGCGCGGCGATTCCTCGCCGGAAACGTACAGAATTTTGGCGTTTTCACTCAGTTTTCCGCAGATCTGCAGCATCAGCGTCGATTTGCCGATGCCCGGCGCGCCGCCGACGAGCACGAGCGAACCCTGCACAGCGCCCCCGCCGAGCACACGGTCAAGCTCGCCCATGCCGGTGGGAAAACGGATCTCCTGCGCCGTATCGAGCTCTGCGATCGGGTGCGCCTTGGCGCGCAGCGCGCGGCTGCGGCCGCCCGTTTTTGCCTTTGCACTGTCGCCGACGGCCTGCTCCACGAGCGTGTTCCATGCGCCGCAGCTCGGGCAGCGGCCCGCCCATTTGGGCGTTTCGTTGCCGCACTCCGTGCAGAAAAATACACTTTTTGCCTTTGCCATATTGTAAACCTCTTTTGCTTTACTGCTACTGCTGTAAAAGACCGGACGCGATCACAACGGCCAGTCTTTGCTGATATTCGCCACTTTTCAAAAGCGCCGTTTCGTTTTCATTGCTCAAAAATCCGCACTCGATCAGGATCGCGGGCGCGGTGACGTTTTTCATCAGGAAGATCGACGCGTCGATGGCCTTCTCTGTCTTCTCATTGCCCGCATTGACAGTCTGATTCAGCGCGAGCTGCACCGCATTCGCGACCTCGGCACTCCCCTCTTTTTTGCCGTAAAACACCTGCGCGCCGTGCGTCCGCTTGGATGACGGAAGACTGTTCTGGTGGATGCTGACAAGGATAGCGCCTTGCGTGCTGTTGACCAGTCCCACGCGGTTTTCGAGGTCGGAGCGCTTCTTTTCCCGCAGCGTGGACGCACTGGCATCGTGGATGGAGATATCCTCTGTGCGCGTCATGCGCGTCTCCTCGCCGAGAAAAACGAGCAGCGCGTCGAGCCGCCGCGCGATGGCGAGGTTCATGTCGCTTTCCTTGCTGCCGTCGGCGGCGACGGCCCCGCCGTCCTCCCCACCGTGCCCCGCGTCGATGACCCAGACGGTCTTCCCTGTCGGCGCCGACACGCTCGTCTCCACCGCCTCCGGCGGCAGAAGCATGCTGACGGTCGCCGCCGTCAGCACGAGCAGCAGCGCGAATATGGCGTAAAACGCCTTTTTTCCGAAAACAATAAACAAAATACCCCTCACCCCGGAACAATGTATGCCCCGCGGCGCGGCCTTATGTGCTTTTCATTATACAGGACTTTGAACAAAAAGAAAAGCCCCGCTTCCCTTTTTCCTCCCGCTGCATAGGATGGTGTGGGCGGATGCCCGATTTCTTTGCAAGGAGGAGACTTCTTTGGACGACAACAGAGCCATGCGCGCCGAGTCCGGCGTGGGCACACTGCCGAACGGCTGCTGCGCGCCGCTGGCTTTTCCCTATGTCCCCGTGCAGAAAAACGACCCCGAGCGCTATTCCCAACAGGACGCGCTCAAGGCCGGCACGCTGTTTCCGGGGCTGAACCTACCCTTTCACGCGCAGATGAAGACGAAGTTCCCCGCCGTCAACACGGCGCTCTCAGAGCTGATGGCGCTCGATTTTGCCATCGACGAGCTGGGGCTTTATCTCACCACACACCCGGAGGACACCGAGGTTCTGAACCTCTACTGGTCGTATATCAAGCTCGGCCGCGAGGGGCGCGAGGCCTATGAAAAGCAGTACGGCCCGATTTTGCAGACGGACGTGACGCCCGGTAGCTTCAAGTGGCTGAATGATCCGTGGCCGTGGGATCTGGAGGGAGAAAAGTAATGTTTGTATATGAGAAAAAGTTACAGTACCCCGTCAAGATCAAGAACCCGAATCCACGGCTTGCCGCGGCGATCATCTCGCAGTACGGCGGCCCGGACGGCGAGCTCGGCGCGTCGCTGCGCTACCTCTCCCAGCGCTACTCCATGCCCTACCCCGAACTCAAGGGCCTGCTGACCGATATCGGCACAGAGGAGCTGGGGCATTTGGAGATGGTCGGCACGATCGTCCACCAGCTCACGCGAAATCTCACGGAGGAACAGATCAAGGAGGCTGGATTCGAGGCCTATTTTGTCGACCACACGACAGGCGTTTTCCCGCAGTTCGCCTCGGGCTACCCGTGGTCGGCGAGCACCATGCAGGTCACGGGCGACACCATCGCGGACCTGACGGAGGACCTAGCGGCGGAGCAGAAAGCGCGCGTGACGTACGACAATATCCTGCGCCTTTCCGACGATCCGGACGTGAGTGATGTCATCAAATTCCTGCGTGCGCGCGAGATCGTACACTTCCAGCGCTTCGGTGAAGGCCTGCGCCTCGCCAAGGACCGCCTGGACGAGAAAAATGTCTACTACGTAAACCCGAGCTTCGACAAGTAAAGATAGAAAATGAAAAGGAAGTCTCTGCCGACCGGCAGAGACTTCCTTTTTGTGGAGGGATACGGTAACGAAAACCCGGGAGCGTTTCAACCCACGCGCCCCTTGCGGGGCGCGACAACCGGACTTGTGCACCGTCTCAGTGCGTTCGATATTTCAACCCACGCGCCCCTTGCGGGGCGCGACTGATCATGGACGTGAAAAACTCACCGACCAAGATTTCAACCCACGCGCCCCTTGCGGGGCGCGACCTTTCCCTTTTTCCCGTGTCTAAAGGTAGTCAAGCATTTCAACCCACGCGCCCCTTGCGGGGCGCGACCTGCTCCGTCCGTGACAGGTGCCATAAATATTTTTATATTTCAACCCACGCGCCCCTTGCGGGGCGCGACAGCAAAAGTGTACAAATCACTATGCACATTTTTGCGATAACAGACAAATTTCAGATGCTTTTGCACAGAATGCCGCCTGTCAGGGCATTCTGCTCCTTTTTGATGCAGGAAAACCATGCGGATTTTGGGTGCGAACCGCCCAAGTGATCTCTGCGCACTTGTGCTTCGCACTATAAGATCATCGGTTCCTCGGGCAGATACGTCTGCTTGCAGCCGAAGTGTTCGATTTTATTCTCGTACTTCTTGCCCAAGTAGTAAAATCGAAGGCTGTCCTTTTCTGGGTCAATGATCTTACAGAGTTCATTTTGCAGCTTCCGGCACTGCGCCGTGTCCAGCAGGCATTCGAACACCGAATTCTGCACGCGCTGACCGTAATTGACACATTCCTTTGCGATTCTGCGCAGCCGCCCGCGTCCGGCGGCGTCGCTCGTGTTCACATCGTAGGTGATCAGAACCAGCATAGGCGCCTCACTTCCATAAAAACGGCGGATAGTCGTCCAAATCACCGCGCAGGTACCGCGCGAGCAGCAGGCTTTGTACATACGGTACCAGACCCCACGGTATCTTTTCCTCGAGAAACGGATGCGTGATGGTCTCCTTTTTTCGCTCCTGCCACTTCTGCAGGAACGTCCTGCGCCCTGTGTCCGTCAGCAGCACCGCGCCGCTCTCGCGGAAGTCAAAATCGATCGCTTTGAGCACACGGTTGTTGATGAGCGTGAGCACAAAGCGGTCGGCAAAGCACGGGCGCAGCTCCTCCATCAAATCGAGCGCCAGCGACTCCCGCCCTGGCCGGTCGCGGTGGAGATATCCGACGTAGGCGTCCAGCCCTACGCTTTCAAGCGCCGAGGTGCAGTCGTGCGCGAGCAGACTGTAAGCAAACGACAGCAGCGCGTTGAACGCATCGAGCGGTGGACGGCGGCTGCGCTCGCGGAAGAAAAACGTCTCTTTTCCCTGTAAGATCATGTCGTCCAGCACGCTGAAATATGCCGCTGCACCGATGCCCTCGAGGCCGCGCAGACTGTCGAGCGACGTCTCCGCTGCGATCTGCAGCAGAAGCCCCTGTAACTGGCCGGACACGGCTGAAAAGTGCGATTCGTCAATGCGCATGGCGTGGTCGCGGCGCGTGCGCTCTACGCTCCATTTTGCGTTGTAGACCTTGCCGAAGATCATCATTCCGGCGACGCGACAGCTCTGCGACGGGTCGTCCGCTACGCGGTACTGCATCCGCCGCAGCAAGACGTTTCCCTGCGCCTGACCTGCTACACGGGCGAGAAATTTCCCGCGTGGCGAGCAGAACGCAAGTCCAATCTCCCGCTGCGCGCATGCGCCCATCAGGGCGGGCGACGCGCCCGCGTAGGAAAATGAGACGATGCTTTGCAGCGTGTGCAGCGGATAGCGAGCGACCGCTTCCCCGCCGCGGTTCGCCACAATGTTTTCCCCGTCCAGCGAGAGGTAAATGTCCTCCGATGTGACAAAAAGCGTGTTCAAAAGCTGTCTCATTGCTCTCCCTCCATTGCGCCGCGCAGATACGCGGAAACGGACTTGCTTCTCATCAGCTTTGGCAGACACAATCCTTTCAGCGAGCAGGCGTTGCAGCCCTTTGTCGGCTTTACCTTCGGCGTGTTGCCGCGCGCGTAGAGCGCGTGCATCTCTTCAAGGAGGGCACGCACCTCCTGCCGCAGCTCAGGGGTGAAGTCGACTTCCGTGCGCCGCCGCGGCTCGCCGTAATAGAGCGCGCCGCGCGGGATCTCGCAGCAGAGCATTTCTTCAAGGCACATCGCCTGTCCACAGAGCTGGAGCGTGTCTTCCGTGCCCTCTTTCGGCTTTCCGCGCTTATACTCCACGGGATAGGGCTGCCACAGGCCCTCGCGGCCTTTGAGCGGAATGCCCGTCTCGCCGTGGCGGAATTCCAGCACGTCGCACGCGCCTGATACGCCGAGCGTGCGGGAAAAGACGCGCATATCGCGCGTGATGACGAGGTCGCCCCTGCTTTCGGTGAATGAGCCGTCGTGCGCGTTTTCGTGCATGATCGCGCCGTCCGTTGTGCGGTAGTTTTCCGCCCATTGCTTTTCTACATGGATGAGTGCCCACTGGCGGCGGCAGAATTTGAAATGCTGTAAGCCGGAAAGCTGGAGGAAGTCCTCGTCCTGATAGATCACCCCATCCGCGTGCAAGTCACGCCGGAGGGAAGGTGCGTTTCATCCACGCTGACAGTGTAGTCGCCGTAGCTTCTCGGCGCGGTCACGCCGTCCTTGTGTTCGACCTTGACAAGGTCAAAGAGCTTGTGCGCCGGAGCGCAGCCGAGCTCGCAGTTGTGCTTGAAGACGATGAGCTCGCGCACGGCCATCTTGCCGCGCGCGGCGGAATGGTCGTTTTCAAACATGTTCAAAATAGCCGTCCACAGGAGTTCGAGGTCCTCTTCCGAAAAGCCGGTCGTCTTGCGCGCGAGATTCGCCGACACATAGCCCTCCGCGCGGTAGAGGCCGTAAGGCACGATGTACTTGCGGCCCATCTCGGTGTTCTTCTTTTCCGCGTCCGCCTCGGTCGTGATGGCGACGCGCGTGATGGTCACCTCCTGCGGCAGAATGGGGTCGATGCTTCGGGCAAAGCCGAGCTGCACCGGCCCACGCACCTGACCGCAGTTGAGCGCACCCTTGGTAAAGGTCGTCATCACCGCGCCGAACGTGCGGATATCGTAGAAATTGGAACACATGAAGTCGCGAATTTTTTCATCCAGATGCTCGTCCTTTTTCTTGGCTTCCTTCAGCTTATCGGGGTCTGCGCCGACGTAGGCACAGGCCTCTTTATCGCTCGAGTTCAGCGGTACGCCGTCTTTGATGTAGATGCGGTAGCCTTTTTCGCCCTCTTTTGCCATTTCAACATAATTTCGGATCTTGCGCTTGAGGCAAACGTCCGTCACAAGGCCATAGCCGGTCTCGGGGTCGACGCGCGGCATATTGCCCGCATCGGGATCACCGTTCGGATTGCCGTTTTCCACGTCGAACAGCACCACAAATTCATAACGGTTCTTGATGGGATCAGACATTTTCTTTCTCCTCCTTTTTGCCATTACACTGATGATAGTAACCAAGATAAAAACAGATTGTTTCTTCCTGCGAGAATCGCGCCGGTGGTGGTGTGGTCAGTCGCGCAGCAAGATCACTTTCCAAGTCTCCGAGCTTTTTCCCTAATCCTGGCTTATCTCGCATGAGTTTTTTCAGGTGGTAATTACTCAAGGAGAACAGTTTGCCAAATACACTCCCCGGTGTTGATGCCGCCGAGTTGAAATAGCTGTCCCTAATACTCCGGTTCACGCTCCACCCCATCGATGCAAGCTGAATCTCTTCCATCACTCGAAACAGACGGCCCAAAAGATATGGCATATAGTTACAATCTTCATTTAACTGCACACTTGTCACCTCCGAAAACATTGAATGATCGCTTCCTCGTTCGTAGTTCTTTGCCAAATAGGCCTTCAAAATAGCGGCTCTCTCCCAAGTAACGTTTCGCTCTGCACGAATGCGAAGCAAGACAGCTTCCATCAAAGATACAGGGTATGGAGTTCCTGAAAATACAGCCCGCACCGTTGCCCCAGACACAACTGGACTGGGGACCTGTTTTTTGGAATCTCGTACGGTTGCGTTCAGCAGAGCCCACAAAGGGAGTATCGAATATTTTGCACCGGCGATCTCCAGCCTTGCATAGTGCGCGTTTACATTCTCCATCAGCTTTCCGAAGCTGTCGCGCAGAAAGAAGCGGACGGAAAGGCGCGCCGCGTTGGGCGCGAGACCGAGAATGTAAAACGGCCGGTTCGGGTCGACGCCGAGGTCGTCGCACGGCAGCCCATTCGCCAGACGTTTGAGCGCCGCGCGCAGATCATTGTCCGACAGGCCGCCGTATGTGCCGCCGCCAATCACGGCGCTGAAAAAGCCGGGATAGGCATCATCTGCGCCCTCTGCCCAGCAGACGACTGTCGTATCGCCGATGTGCTGGACGTGGTCCCTGTCCGCAAGCAGATGGTTTAGCGCGGCGGTGTAGGCAAAGGCGGCGTATTTGCCGACCGGGGCGTTGTAGTTCTGCTCGCGCCCGTAGGAGCAGAACGCCGGAGCGTTGAACGACACCAGCGCCGCGCCGCTGGACTGCGCGTCCCGCACGCCCTTGACCGACGGGTGCACAGCGGCGATCTCATCCTCATTTCCGGTCACGAGACACTGCATCTTGACGCCGCTCTCGCCGCCGTCCTGATACCGCTGCCACGCCTCACAGATGGCAGTATCCTTTTCGACCTTGCGGCCATCCACGCGAAAGACGAGGTTACCGCCCGCAGTCACATCATCGAGCTGTCTGATAAGCGCCGGATGCTCTGCCGCGTGCTCCGGTTTCCAAGTGTCGAAGAAAGTCAGTATTGCGCGGCCATTGGGCGAATCGACGCTATCCAGCACCGCGTGGTGCAGCTTTGCCGCTGCGGCAAAGCACTCGCGGCTGCGTTCGGGCTTCCCTTTCTGGTCGATGCCGAGCAAATAAGCGGAGTTGTCCCACAGAAAGTTTGCAGCAATGCTGACCGTTCGCTTCACCGCCGCCGGCAGCGTTATCAACTGTGGCTGAAAAACGGTTTTCTTGCCTTTTGACACCTCATCCATCGTTGGAACGATCTGCGTCAGCTCTCCGTTTTCATTCAAACAGAGTGCGAAGCTGATTTTGGCAGGGGCCCAGCCGGGCGCGGCGATCTCGCCGCGCGAGAGGAGGTCTTCATAGTACCGTGTCAGCGCTTGCAGGATCATCCTCTCACCTCCCCGCTGTTTGGCGGCGGAACAGTCATCACGCCGTCGACAAGGCTCGCGCGGAAAAACTTCGGCGTGATGTTCGCAGGATCGCTGTAGTCGAGATCCCACAGCATCCAGCCGAGGTCGCGCGTGCCTTTGAGCTCATCGGGGCACGGCGGCAATTCCGTGCAGCGCCGGAACTGCGCGGGAAACTCCCGCGTGCCGAAATACGGCATGCTGTAACACTGCCCCTTTTCCAGCCGTCGCTTGATAATGTCCTGAAACTTGCCGGGATTGTCGCCGGGCGCAGCGGCGTCCGTCGTGTCGAAGTGCGCGTCGATGACATAGTGTACATCCCGCAGCACCATAGCCGCGCGCTGCTGAATGCTCTCCAACGCGGCGAGGTACAGTTCCCCCTGCCCTTTTTCCATCACAGTCTTCGCCCTGCGGGCGCTGATGACATCCTTGACCTCGTTGCGGCGGATGTTGGTGAAGCGGATGGGTGCGCACACATGTATGCGGTCAATCACCCAACGGAGCCCTGGGTGCCAATAGAGGCTATCTAGCAGCCCGCGCGCCGCTGAGGGCGTCATCACGTCATAGCTGACGCGCTCTGTTTTCATTTCAGGGCGAGTAAAGCAGGCGTAGTCTCCCCAGACTTCTACTTGAATTGCCATGGAACCGCTCCTTTCGTCATTTTCTTATTTCAAAATTAGAATGATGTTGCCGTGAAAAAACAAGCGGACCGATCCTTATACCATTTCAGATAAACTCCGCTTTTCCCATCTCCGGTTCCAGCGTCAGGCCGGTCGTTTCGCTGTACAGACTCATATCGTTTAAGATCGCACTGTCTTCATCCAGCGCAGGGACCTCTCGCGCCGTCAGCAGTGCGCCCGCGGCATAGAGCTTTTGAAAATGCGGTTCGTAGACCGAGACTGCGTAGCGCCCCAGCTTGCGGTAGAGCTCTTTGGAGCACTCGCCCGCTTTCAGCCGTTCGATGAGCGCCGCACCGCCGGCAAACGGGACATAGACCGTGCGCGTGTTCTGATCGATCAGATGAAAATTCTCCGCCACGGTGCGAAACGGCAGTTCGCAGCCGTTGATGCCCTTTTCAAACGCCTTGATAACACCCGACTTGTCGAGTGTTTCTCCGCTCAAGCTGCGCAACGCGTCGAAATAGTTCTGCATCGTCTCCCGCGCGCCGATATCGCAGCTGTTCATCAATGCTTCGCGCGTAGCGCCGATTGCTGTGCGAAACAACATTGGCGGCAGTTCTGCCCGCTCGAAGACGGTGACGATGCTTTCCTCCGGTGCTCGTTTCCCCTCGCGGTTGCAGCGCCCCGCCGCCTGCAAGACGGAATCCAGCCCAGCCAGCTCGCGGTACACCGCGGGAAAGTCCACGTCCACGCCCGCCTCGATCAGCGAGGTCGACACGACGCGGCACGGTTCCCCCGCCTTTAGGCGCCGCCGGATCTCATCGAGAAGCGTCTGCCGCTGTGCGGGCACCATCAGCGTCGAGAGGTGAAAGCTCGCCTCCTGCGGCAAGCGCGCAAAGGTGCTCTGCGCCGCCTTGCGGCTGTTCACGATGCAAAGCACCTGCCGGTGCTCGCTGAGCTTTTCCGCAAGCGCGTCGTCCTCCAAGATGCCCTCCTGCCGAAACGTCACGCGGCGGAAGCTGTCGTATTCCTCCGACGTCTGCGGGCACAGCTCTGTGATAGGGCAGCTTGGCGCATAGGTGTGCAACAGGTCACCGAGCGACGGCTGCGTGGCTGTGCACAGCACAAGCGTTGAACGGAATTGCTCGGCAAGCGATGCCATCGCCGCCACGCAGGGCCGCAGATGGCAAAGCGGCAGCATTTGCGCCTCGTCCAAAATGATGACGCTGTCGGCAAGATTATGGAGCTTGCGGCATTTTGACGAACGGTTTGCGTAAATGGACTCAAAAAACTGCACCGCCGTTGTGACGATGACCGGCATGTCCCAGTTTTCCGCCGCCAGCGCGCGGCGCACCTCCTCGGGCGACGCGCCGTCGGAAAGCTCGAACTGCACACCTGAGTGATGCTCGAGCACATTGCCGTTGCCGAGGATCTCGCGGAATACTTCGGCATTCTGCTCGATGATCGACGTGTACGGCACGACGTAGATCACCCGCTTCATCCCGTGCGCCACTGCGTGCCGCAGCGCAAAGGCGAGCGACGCGACCGTCTTTCCACCGCCGGTCGGCACGGTGAGAGTGTAAATGCCTTTTGGTTTACTGCCTGCATCCAGACAGCTGTTTAGAATTTTGCAGCGCAGCTTGTTGAGCGCTGTTTTCGGTTCCTGCCACGGCGCGATGTATTCTTTCAGCCGCCTTAGCAGCGTCGGAAGATCGTCATATCCGCCGCGCCCGCGTTCGCCGTCCATGAACCGCTCCGTATCGAGAAAATCCGCGTCCACCAGACAGGAATAGAGCATCCTTGTCCGAAACGACGCTTTCAATGGATCCCGTTCCGGCGTCTCAGGCGGAAGAGTTGGCAGTGTCACGCCGCTCTCACCGCAGCGCTCAAGATAGTGTCCCTCCACGCCCTTTTTGAACCGACCGGAGAGCGTGGCCTCGCCCGCGCGGTCGGTCCTCAGATTTCCGACATCCAAAAGTCCGCCGTGGTGACCGGCGGCGCACGCGGCGGCGCTGGGCCGCTTCATCTTTATACAGGTGAGCATCCCCGCCGTGGTGTGGTCGACAACGGGACCACCTTCAAGCAGGCGCTTCTGGAATGCGTCAGTGCATTTGCCGAGATCGTGCGCGAGCCCCATCAGATCTCCGTCCGCCTCTGCGCCGAAGCCGGCGGCAAACTCTCGGCACAGCGCGGCTGTACCTGTCAGGTGCTCCGCGACGGTCTGATAGACGGTCTCGCCGTTTTCGTCCTGCCGGATGTGTGCGTAGTATGGCATGCGCTTCCCCCCATTTCTCCCCAATAGCAAAAATCAGCCCTGTGGATCACAGAGCTGACTGTCCGGGGCTGGGATCCAGCCCTGCGTATAAAACTTAAGCGTTAATCATATCGTATAAGATAACGCCGAAAAAGTCAATGAAATTTATATGCCTTGCACTATTCACGGACGTTTTCTTTTGGCCTTTTTTCCAGCTTATCCGATACCATTGTCCCTCCAGCTTGACGCTGCGGCGAAAGTGTGGTATCATCGCTTTGCCTTTCGGGAAGACTACTCTGACCGGCGGCGAACCAGATTCATTCTACCGTTCTGACAGCGAGGATGCGTTCCGAGCCACAAGAAGAGGGAAAACAAAGGCACAGCCCTGCTGCGTCGTCATTTGCTGTTTCCATCCCTTCTGCTGAACGGCGGAAGGGATGATTTTATTTTGACAAAGGAGAATGCGTTTATGGAAACGAGAGTCGCCGTGCTGGCCATCATCGTCCGCGGGGGAAGCTTCGTCCAACCGCTCAACGAGCTGCTGCACGAGTACGGGCAGTATATCATCGGGCGTATGGGCGTGCCGTACCGCGAAAAGGGCGTGAATATCATCAGCGTGGCGCTCGACGCGCCGGGCAACGTCATCTCCGCCCTGTCGGGCAAGATCGGCCGTCTGGACGGCATCACCGCCAAGACGGTCTACGCGCCCGAGGGCAGCATCGGAAAGGAAGAAAACCAATGAAAAAGAACCTCAAACATCTCTTGGCCCTGTGCCTGACGCTTGCGCTCGTCTTCTCGCTCGCCGCCTGCGGGCAGAAGGCGGATGAAACGCCGAACGACGCGCAGAACGACCAGCAGACCGAGCAGGAGGAGTTCACCCCTGCGAGCTACTCCATCGCCGCGCTCAAGGGCCCTACGGCCATGGGCCTTGTGAAGCTGATGAAGGACAGCGAAAGCGGCGAAACGACTGGCAATGGATATACCTTTACCCTTGCCGGTTCTGCGGACGAAGTGACGCCCGCACTCCTCAAGGGCGAGCTCGACATGGCCTGCGTGCCCGCGAACCTCGCCGCCGTGCTCTATAATAAGACGGAGGGGGCAATCGAGGTACTGGCGGTCAACACGCTCGGCGTGCTCTACATCGTGGAAAACGGCGAAAGCGTGCAATCCATGGCCGACTTGAAGGGTAAGACCATCGTGGCGGCAGGCAAGGGCTCTACGCCGGAATACGCCCTGCGCTATCTTCTCACGGAAAACGGCATCGATCCCGATAACGATGTGACGATCGACTGGAAGAGCGAGCACAGCGAGTGTGTCGCGGCGCTGGCTTCCGGTCAGGCGAGCGTTGCGCTCCTGCCCCAGCCCTTCGTCACCGTGGCGCAGAGCAAGATCGAGGGACTGCGTATGGCGCTCGATCTGAATGCTGAATGGGACGCACTCGATAACGGCTCGGCGCTCATCACGGGCGTCATTGTTGCCCGCCGCGAGGTTGTGGAGGAAAATCCCGCGGCCGTGAACGAATTCCTGAAGGAATACGCCGCAAGCGTTGACTACGTCAATGCCAACACCGCGGACGCCGCCGCGCTCATCGGCGAATACGGCATCGTGGACGCCGCCGTCGCGGAAAAGGCACTGCCCTACTGCAACATCGTCTGCCTGACGGGGGCAGACCTTCTTGAGGCGCTGCCCGGTTATTTAGAGGTGCTCTACAATGCGTCTCCCGCCGCTGTCGGCGGCGAGATGCCGGATAACAGCTTCTATTTCGCATAAATTCTTTGCGGCGGCGGGCGCTGTCCCGCCGCCGTATTTCAAGGAAAGGAGAGATGATCATGCGCGGAAAAAAGCAGAACGTGCGCCTCTGGGCAGTTGCTTTCTGGCTGATCGTCTGGCAGCTTGCCGCGATGGCACTGCACGCGGCATACCCGCACGGCGCGCTGCTGCTCCCCTCTCCCGTATCCTCGCTCGCGCGGCTCTGGACGCTTGCGGGCACGGCGGTATTCTGGCGCGCCATCGGCACGTCGAGCATGCACATCTTGGGCGGCTTTTTGCTTTCCTGCGCGCTGGCAGTTGTACTGGCGGCGCTTTCCGCGCGGTTTTCGCGTGTCAAAGAGCTGCTTGCGCCGCTCGTGGCGGCAGTCAAGACCGTGCCGGTGGCGTCGTTCATCATTCTGGCGCTTATCTGGCTCTCCAGCCGAACGCTGCCGCTGTTCATCGCGGCGCTGATGGTCTTCCCGCCCGTGTACTTAAATGTGCTTGAGGGCATCCGGCGCACGGACGCCTCTCCTCTGGAGATGGCGCGCGTGTTCCGCGTGCCGTTTTCGCGCACGCTGCGGGGCGTGTATCTGCCGCAGGTGCTTCCCTACTTCCGCTCTGCCGTCAGTGCGGCGCTGGGCCTTTGCTGGAAGGCCGGCACCGCGGCGGAGGTCATCGCCCTCTCCAGCGGCTCGATCGGTGAGAAGCTCTACAACGCGAAGATATACTTCCAGACCGCCGACCTCTTCGCCTGGACGGCGGCGATCGTGCTGATCTCGGCGGCGTTTGAAAAGCTGTTTCTTCTCCTCGTGGACAAGATCGCAGAAAGGATGGGCGCATGATGGAACTTCAGGTCGAACACCTCTGCAAGCGCTACGGCGAGAATGCCGTGCTTGACGACATTTCCTTTACCGCGCGCGTCGGCGTGACGCGCCTGCTCGGTCCCTCCGGCATCGGCAAGACGACGCTGCTGCGCGTGCTGCTCGGGCTGGAAACGCCGGACAGCGGCACGGTCAACGGCGATAAATTTCGCTGGACGGCGGTCTTTCAGGAAAACCGCCTGCTCGAAGGGCTGGACGCAGAGGGAAATCTTCGCTTCGTCCTCGGCGCGAATTACAACGCCGCGGCGGCGCAGGCGCTCCTGGAAGAATTAGGACTCGGCGACGTAGGGAAAAAGAAGGTGCGCGACTATTCCGGCGGCATGCAGCGTAGGCTAGCGCTCGCCCGCGCGCTGCTCGCGCCGTCCGACGCGCTCGCGCTCGACGAGCCGTTCACCGGCCTCGACGCGGAAAACCGCGAGGCCGCGATGCGCGCCATCCTGCGCGCGGCAGAGACGAAAATCGTGATCCTCTCCACACATGAGGAATTACCCATCCCCGTCCCCTGCCAGATCATCGAATTGTAAAAAGGAAGCGCAAGCAAAATGCTTGTGCTTCCTTTTTTGATGAAGTTACGCGCCGATGGCCTCGTCATAGACGGTGCTCGCGCCGCTGTGGGCGGCGACGAACTTATCGCGGAACGTATTGACCAGGCTCTCGTTGCCGTAGACGGACACGACGTACTGGCCTGAGGTGAAAATCACAAGCTTATCGGGGAAGCCACACATCCACTGCTTGCCCTGCACGGCGCTGCGGATGTCGGCGGCGACGGTCGAAACGTTGCCCGCGTCACTGACGTGGAACGCGCCGCAGGTAAAGGTGTTGAGGTTCATCATGTGCACGAGCGATGCCGCGCCGTCGATGAGCGACACGTCGGCGGACGGGAACGTCAGCTGATAGGTCAGGCTGTCGGCGTTCGACACATCGAAGCTGCCGGGCGCGCCGTCGACGCTGTGCTCTGCGTCTCCGCCCGCGGCGGGAAATTTGTCATCCTCGCTGTACGTGCTCCAGACAGACGTGAGCAGTGAGAGCGCGCCGGTGTCCTGCGCCGCAGGTGTTTCCGACGGTGTTTCCGCGGGCTTGGAGGGCTCGGCAGGTTTAGCAGGTTCGGACGGCTTGCTTGCGGGCGTCTCGTCCTTCTTGCTGTCGGACTTGGTCGGTTCCGCGGGCTTTTGTGCCTCGTTAGGCTTTTCGCCCTTGTTTGCGTCGGGGTCGATCTCTGTAGCGTCGGACGCATTGTCTTTGTCCGCGTCATCCGCGGCAGGCTCGTCCTGCTTGTCGTCGACGGGTGTCTCCGCCTGTGTGGGATCGTCCTCTTCCGGCGTCTTGTCGTCCGCCTTGCTGCCGCAGGCAGCGAGCGAAAGCGTCATAGCGAGCGTCAGAAGAAGGCAAAGCAGCTTTTTCATCAAAGTTCTCCTTGCGATTTAGTATTTGTATACTGTATTGTAACAGAGATTTTTTAGAAAAGGAAGTCTTTTATTTTCTTCTTGCAAGAAGTGCAAAGGGTTTCCCTGCGCCGCGCAGGGGAGCGAGTCAAAGGGGGTGTTCTCTTTCGCGAAAGAGAACACCCCCTTTGGAACCCCCAGAGAAAGGCGTTTTTTCATTGCAAGCAAGCAGCTCGAAGAGGGGCGATGCTTGCCGATGCTACTTCCTGCGCGCGGCGTTGCCGCGTTAGCATTGCTATACGATTTGGTTTGCTCCTACTATCCGCTGCCGCTCTGCCCATCTTGTAGAAGTACGCAGTAATTCCCGTCTACCGCCAGTCTCCACAATGCGGCGAGCGAAGCAATGCCGCTATTTCGCACGCAGTCTGCCGCCGAGAAAACGTCACTCGCGCCTCATGACAGTAAGGCGCGGTTGCTGTCAGATCACGACTCGCAGGGATTCATGGCGAAGCCATGTACACCGCATCCACACTGCGCAGCGCGTGCAGCCCTTCAAGCTGCAAACCCGCAATGGCGGGGTCAAGGGGCAGGGCCCCTTGCGTTCTCTTGGGGGTCCAAGGGGGATATTCTCTCACGTGAGAGAATATCCCCCTTATCCGCAGCCCCACACGGTGCGGGGAAAAGCCGCAGCCTCTTCGGGCTGCTCCCCCTCCGCGCCATGCGCGGAAAAAGAGAGGACTTCTCTTTCGAGAAGCCCTCTCTTTTTACTTATTTTCTGCTGTGCAGAAGCAATTATTCCGCTTCCTGCATCGCCTTCGCGGCAGCGACAGCCTTCGCCTGTGCGTCGGCGGAACACTGCTCGTAGCGCACGAAGTGCATCACGAACGAGCCGCGGGACTGGGTCATGGAGCGCAGGTCAATGGCGTAGCTCATCAGCTCTGCCTCGGGGCACTCGGCCTCGATGACCTGCTCGCCGTTGCCGGTCGGGGTCATGCCCATGACGCGGCCGCGGCGCTTGTTGAGATCGCCAAGGATATCGCCCATGTACTGGTCGGGCACCGTGACCTTGAGCTCGCACACCGGCTCGAGCAGGACCGGGGACGCCTCGGGCATGGCTGCCTTGTAGGCGAGGTTCGCCGCGGTCTTGAACGCGATCTCGGACGAGTCGACCGGGTGATAGGAGCCATCGTAAAGGACGGCCTTGAGGTTCACGACGGGATAACCCGCGAGCGGGCCGTGGACGCAGGCCTCGCGCAGACCCTTTTCGACCGCGGGGAAGAAGTTCTTGGGGACGCTGCCGCCGAAGACTTCCTCGGCGAAGACCATCTCTTCGCTCTCCTCGTTGGGCTCGAAGCGGATCCAAACGTCACCGAACTGGCCGCTGCCGCCGGTCTGCTTCTTATGACGGCCCTGCTTGGAGACCGTCTTGCGGATCTTTTCACGGTAGGGCACGCGCGGCGTGTCGAGCACGACCTCGACGCCGAAGCGGCTCTTGAGCTTGTTGACGAGCACGTCGATCTGGATGTCGCCCGCGCCGGAGACGACCATCTGGTGCGTTTCGGCGTTGTTGACGACGCGGAAGGACGGATCTTCCTCGTTCAAGCGGTTGAGGCCCTGGGCCATCTTATCCTCTTGGCCGCGGGTCTTGGGCGCGATGGCGACGCTGTAGCAGGGCTCATCGAACGGGATGGGCTCGATCTTGACGACCTTGCGCGGCTCGCAGAGCGTGTCGCCGGTCTTGACCTTGTCCATCTTGGCGATGGCGCCGATGTCGCCGCAGGTGAGCTCCTTGACCTCGGTATACTTCTTGCCCTTGGGGATGTACAGGCGGCCGAGCTTCTCGGTCTCGCCGGTGCGGGCATTGACCATGGGCATATCGGGCTTGATGGAGCCGGAGAGCACCTTGACGTAGGAATACTTGCCGTACTGGTCGGAAATGGTCTTGAAGACGAACGCGGTCGGCAGTGCGCCGGGCGCGACGACGAATTCGGAGGACTCGCCGTCCTCATTCTCGGCCATCAGGGCGCGGGCGTCCTGCGGCTTGGGAAGAAGCTCGACGATGGTATCCATCAGGATGCGCGTGCCCATGCCCTGAATGGCGGAGCCGCACACGACAGGGAAGAGGGACAGGTCCTTGACGCCCTGGCGCAGGCCATGGATCATCTCGGCATAGGTGAAGTCTTCACCGGCGAAGAACTTTTCCATAAATTCCTCGCTCGTCTCGGCGACGGACTCCTTGAGCGCGTCGTAGAGCTCATCGAGCACGGGCTTTTTGTTCTCAGGCACTTCGATCTCGACGCGGCCGCCGCCGGGGCCGAACTCGAATGCGCGCTTATGCAGCACGTCGATGATGCCGATGACCTTCTTGCTCTCGTCCCAGATGGGGGCGACGACGGGGGCGATGTTCTTGCCGAAGCGCTCGCGCAGCGTGTCGAACGCGGCGTTGTAGTCGGAGTTCTCCTCGTCGGTCTTGGAGATGTAGAGCAGACGGGGGAGAGAGTTCTTCTCGCAATATTTCCACGCCTTTTCCGCGCCGACGCTCATGCCGGCCTTGGCCGAGCAGACGATGACGGCAGCGTCGGCAGCCTGAACGGCCTCCGCGACCTCACCGGCGAAATCGAAGCCGCCGGGCACGTCGAGCACGTTGATCTTGCAGCTGTCGTATTCCACGGGAGCCACGGCCAGAGAAATGGAGATCTGGCGGCGGATCTCTTCGGGATCGTAGTCACAAACGGTGTTGCCGTCGGCAATTCTGCCCAGACGGTCCGTGCCGCCGGTGAGATACAGCATGCTCTCAGCGAGGGTGGTCTTGCCGCTGCCGCTGTGGCCAAGCAGCACGATATTGCGGATGTCTTTTGCACTCATAATGGGTCAGTCTCCTTCCGAAAATCGTAAATCCCAAATCGGCTCGCGCCATAAGATGGGATAATACTCAATGCAGAAATGATATCATGTTTTTCTCTCCATTACAACCATATTTTTCCGCAAATTTTCGTTTTCTTCGTTCGAAGTGTCAATAACGGTCGCTGAGCAGGGCGTCGACCAGCGCGCTGAGCGACCACAAAAGTACGTAAATGAGCAGAGAAAACGGCGTGAGCACGCTGTATGCGCCGACAAAAGTTAAATAAAATGCAAGGAGCGTCGACGCCGTGGCGGCTAAAAATGCAAGCACCGTGCACCGCTTGGCGGACGCGCAGAGCCGCTTGCTGCCGAGCACGACCTCGGCATACGGCATGAGGCCTTCGCGCATGAGCAGCGCATACGGTCGCCCGCCGCCGCGCTCGGAGAGCGCCAAGCGCGTCGAGAGCTTGGGATAGACCGCGCGCGCGTCGGTGCCGAACTTACGCTTTAAGAGTGCAGGGGTGATGTTGCCGTCGCGCACGGCGAGGACGGGGGTGATGCGGCTGTGGTGCAGGGCGTGGAGCGCCCAGTCGACATTTTCCGCAGGCATGTACTTCACGGCGAACACCGCGATGAGCGTGCCGTCGACCGAGAGGAACACACCGGTCTTGAGGCCTAAGTTGCGCGGCAGGTTCACGCCGCGTTTTCTCATAAAGCCCGCCGTGCCGAAGAGCACCGTTTCGCCGTGGATGCGGCCGCCGACGCCGCCCTCTTCGTAAAAGTCGACATCCTCGACCTGCTCGCGGAAGCCGCCGTCGCTGGCGAGAAGATTGTCAAAAAGGCGGCTCAGGCCGCTTTCGGACGCGTGGGCCATCGTCGCGGCGTAGGAGATGACCTTGCCGCTCTCCTCGCCGAAAACCTTGAGCCCGCCGAGCGTGACCGTTCCGGGCGGGAACAGGTCGCCATCGGTCAGGATGACGCAGTTGCTCCGGCGGATGGCGTCCGCGCCGGAAAAGCCCGCCACGGCGCTGCCGCTTTTGGCAAGCCGCGCGGCGATGCGCTTGAGCGGTAGCGCGCACACCATCGGAAACGCGAGCAGGTTCGCGCTCGCGAGCATCACCGAGAGGTTCCACGCAAGCAGCGCGTTCTGCTTCGTCTCGAGCGTCGAGAGCACGCCGAACACGACCGCCGCCGCGAGGAAGACCGGCAGTAGCACTCTCTGCCAGCGCGAATAGGGGTCGTTTGCGCGCGCGGAATTGGAAAATCCGCCCGGCAGGCCCACGCGCTTGGCCGCGCCCCCTGCCGTCACGGTGACGATATACGGCGCATTGCCGATGGCCGCGATGCGGAACGTGTCATACATGCCGTGCAGACGCAGACTTTCGCCCAGCAGCGCGCAGTAGACCGACATCGCCCCCAGCGCCGGCAACGGCAGCGACAGCGCCGCGCGCGCGGGAAGAAAAGCGTAGAGCGCCGTATCGAGCAGCGTGACAAGGCATAGAAGCATCGTCAAAAAACCGGAGGTGGTCTTGCCCTGCCTGAGCGAGCGGATCGTGCGCGCGAAGATGCGCCAGCCGATGGCGCAGACGATCGCCTCGACCGCCAGCAGCGGCAGCGCGCGGATCATCGGATCAGCGGTGTACGCCTCCGGCAGGATGGAAAAATGCTCCAGCACCGCCATGACGCACAGCAAAAGCGTGAAAATACCCGCCCCACGGCGCGCCTTCGTCGCGCCAGAGAGCTGCGCGCGGTAGTCGGAGAGCGTTTCGGTCAGCGGCGGCTCGGGGAGCTCGGGTTCGGGCTCTTCGAATTCTTCTTCCTCGTCCTCTTCCTCCTCCGCGTCGTCGTAGAGCTGCTCGGTGTCGCGCATCTTGCGGCGGGAGAACAAACCGCGGCGCGGCGGCTCCTCCTCGATGATCGTGTCCTCGCGCTCGGAGAGCGCCTCCTGCACGGTCTGGGCCAGGACGTCCTGCAAGCTCATGGACTTGGGCTCGTCGTCCTGCGCGGGCTCTTCTTCGGGAGTTTCTTCCGGCTCGGCTTCCACCGGCTCTTCGGCCTTTTTCGCGCCGGGGAAGGGGATGACGGGGATGCGGGCGGTCTCATCCGCCGTTTCATCCACCGTTTTTTTCGCCGCCTCCGCCTTTTTCGGCAGTGGGACAACCTTTGCCGGCGGTTTCTTTTCCGCCGGCGGCTCGGGTTCTTTTTCTTCCGGTTCGGGTGCGGCGGGCGTGCCGCTGCCGTACTCGGCCAGAATGCTCTCGAGCGTGAATTCCGCGTCCTCGTCCATGCTGCGAGCCGTGTTTTTCAGCAGCAGCTCGGAGTCGGCGAGCGTTTCTTCAAATTCAAGGTCTTTGGGGTCCATATCGTTCCTTCTTTACCGTCACTGCCCCAAGCGCTGGCGCACCGCCTCGTAGAGGAGGATGGCCGCCGCCGCGGAGGCGTTGAGCGACGAAATTTTACCCTTCATCGGGATGCTGACGAGGAAGTCGCACTTTTCGCGCACCAGTCTCGTCATGCCGTCGCCCTCGCTGCCGATGACGATGGCCGCGGGGCCCTTGAGGTCCGCGGAGTAGAGATCGCTCGTGCCCTCGGCCGCCGTGCCGAAGACCCAGACGCCTTCTTTTTGCAGCTGCTCCAAAAGCGCGGGGATGTTCGGCACGCGCGCGACGGGCACATAGCTCACCGCACCCGCACTCGTCTTGGCAACGACGCTCGTGAGGCCCGCGCTGCGGCGCTTGGGGATGACGACGCCATGCGCGCCCGCGCACTCCGCCGTGCGGATGATCGCGCCGAGGTTATGCGGGTCGGAGATCTCGTCGCAGACGACGATCAAGGGGTTTTCGCCTTTTTCGCGCGCGATGTTCAGAATATCCTCAACACTGACATATTCGCGCACGCTCGTGAGCGCGATGACGCCCTGATGGGCGTGCGTGCGGGACATGAAGTCGAGCTTGCGCTTGTCCGCGTCCACGACGACCACGCCCGCGGCGCGGGCGGTGGAGGCGATGTGGCCGAGCGTCTTGTCGGTCTCGCCCTTCTGGATGAAAATTTTGTCGATGGTCGTGCCCGCGCGCAGCGCTTCGATCACGGCGTTGCGGCCCTCGATGATGCCGTCGGCCTCCGCGTCCTGCACGCGCGCGGTCTTTTCCTTGCGTTCCTTATCCATAAAAGAAATTTCTCCTTGTGACAAATTTTTATAGAATACTCCATTGCAACTATAACACAGAACAAGGGCAAGATAAAGAGGGCGCAAAACAAAAGTTCATCGAAAATTCACCATAGAAAACTTGTGCGATTTTCTTATATATGATATAGTAAAAATCACTAATTCAAAAAGTGCGCATCTTCGCATTTTTCTGTCTCCCGACAGGAGGAACAACATGGAGCCAAACAACAGAAACAACCGCAATCGCGGCGACAAGAACCGCCGGCGCGGCGGGGGCATGTGGTCGATCGTCCTATGGGCGCTGCTGCTGACGATCGGCGTGAACTACCTCTCCGTCATGCTCGACCAGGCCCGCACCGCCGAGTCTTCGTGCGAGATCGCATACAGCGAGCTTGTCGAACTCGTGGAGGAGGGGAAAGTCAAGTCCATCGAATTCGGCGACACGGTCTTCACCATCACGCCGGTCGACGGCTTTACCTACACGGATGACGACGGCAAGAGCTATGATCAGAACTATACGCTCTTCACCACCATCATTCCCGACGCGACGGAAAAGTTGATCACCCTGTGCGATGAGCACGGCGTGACCTACACCAAGCCCTATCAGCCGCCCGTTTCGCCGATCCTCACGTTCATGGTGAGCTATATTCTGCCCACGGTGCTGATGGTCGGCGCGTTCATGCTGCTGATGAACTTCATCACGAAAAAGTCCGGCGGTATGGGCGGCATCGGCGGCATCGGCAATGTCGGCAAGGCCAACGCCAAGGTCTACATGGAAAAATCCACCGGCGTGACGTTCGCGGACGTCGCCGGTCAGGACGAAGCGAAAGAATCGCTCGTCGAGATCATCGACTTTCTGCACACCCCCGAAAAATACACCGCCATCGGCGCAAAGATCCCCAAGGGTGCGCTGCTCGTCGGCTCTCCCGGTACCGGTAAAACGCTGCTGGCCAAGGCCGTGGCGGGCGAGGCGAAGGTGCCGTTCTTTTCGATCTCCGGCTCTGACTTTGTTGAGATGTTCGTCGGCGTCGGCGCGAGCCGCGTGCGCGACCTCTTCGCCGAGGCGTCGAAGGTCGCCCCCTGCATCATCTTCATCGACGAGATCGACACCATCGGCAAATCCCGCGACGGCAGCCGCTACGGCGGCGGCAACGACGAGCGCGAGCAGACGCTCAACCAGCTGCTCGCCGAAATGGACGGCTTCGACCCCAGCAAGGGCGTCATCGTCCTCGCCGCGACGAACCGCCCGGAGGTGCTCGACAAGGCGCTGCTGCGCCCCGGCCGCTTCGACCGCCGCATCACCGTCGACCGCCCGAACCTCGCCGGCCGCTTAGCAACGCTGCAGGTCCACACGCGCGGCATCAAGCTCGCCGAGGACGTGGATCTTAAGAAGGTCGCGCTCGCGACCGCGGGCTGCGTGGGCGCGGACCTTGCCAACCTCGCCAACGAGGCGGCGCTCCGCGCCGTGCGCAAGGGACGCAAGCTCGTCACGCAGGAGGACATGCTCGCGGCGTTCGAGTTCGTCATCGCGGGCAGCGAGAAGAAAGGCAGCGTCCTCACCGAGTTTGAAAAGAAGCTCGTCGCCTATCACGAGGTCGGCCACGCGATGGTCGCCTACAAGCAGAAAAACGCCGAGCCCGTGCAGAAGATCACGATCGTCCCGCACACCGAGGGAAGCCTTGGCTACACGCTCCTGATGCCCGAAGAGGACAAGACGAACCTGCGCACGCGCGATGAGTTGATGGCGAAGATCGCCGTCTCGATGGGCGGCCGCGCGGCCGAAGAGGTCGTGATGAACACGATGACCAACGGTGCCTCGCAGGATATTCAGGAGGCGACGAGCATCGCGCGCAACATGGTCGCCATGTACGGTATGAGCGATGCGGTCGGCATGGTCGCGCTCGGGTCGGTGCGCAATCAGTACCTCGACGGCGGCTACGGCCTCGACTGCGCGCAGGATACCGCCGCCATCATGGACCGCGAGGTCAAGCGCATCCTCGACGAGTGCTACAAGGACGCCGTACAGGTCATCCGCGACAACCGCGAGGATATGGACAAGGTCGTCGCCTACCTCCTTGAAAAGGAGACCATCACGGGCGGCGAAATGGTCGCTATCCTCGAAGGCCGCGATCCCTCGACCGTCGAAGAGGCCTACGCTTCCACGCGCAAGAGCGAGGACGGCTTCCGCCCCTCGCAGCCGAGCGTGATCGAAGCGCCCGCCAGGCACATTTCGATGACGAGCGAAAAGATCGAAATGCCGCCGGAGGACAAGGGCGAAGATGCTCAGACTGAGGACAAGCCCTCGACTGAGCCCGAAACGCCGGATACTTCCGCGGAAAACACTGATGAAAACAAATAAACAACCAAAAAAATCCCCGCTGTTTTTACAGCGAGGATTTTTTATATCAATTTATACCACTTGGAATAAGTAGAACTTGAGATAATCCGTCTCCGGCACGTTCCAGAGGATGGGGTGGTCACAGCTCTGCGTGCGCGCTTCGATCTGCCGCAGCTCGACGCCCGCGTCCGCGGCGGCGGAGCGCAGCATCCGCTCAAAGCGTTCGGCGGGCATGAAGTGGCTGCACGAGGCGGTCGCAAGGTAGCCGCCGCGCGGCAGCAGGCGCATCGCGCGCAGGTTGATCTCCTTGTACCCCTTTTCGGCGTTATTCGCCGTGCGGCGAGACTTTGTGAACGCCGGGGGATCGAGGATGATGAAGTCATAGGGCTTTTCGTGCGCGGCCTCGAGCTGCGGGAGCAGGTCGAAGACGTCGGCGGCGAGAAAGTCCATTTTGTCCTCAAGGCCGTTGCGCGCCGCGTTCGCGCGCGCCATTTCGATGGCGCTCTCGGACACGTCCACCGCCGTCACATGCTCCGCGCCGCCCTTGGCGGCGTTGAGCGCGAACGAGCCCGTGTGCGTGAAGCAGTCGAGCACGCGCTTGCCGTGCGCGAGGTGCGCGACGGCGAGGCGATTGAACTTCTGGTCGAGGAAAAAGCCCGTCTTCTGCCCGTTTTCGACATCCACACGGTAGAAAACGCCGTTCTCGCAAATTTCAGTGATGGGGCTCTCGGGCGTTTTTTTGCCGGGGAGGGGAAACCAACCCTTGTTCTGCGTCAAGCCCTCCTTTTCGCGAAGCACGACATCGTTGCGCTCAAAAAGGCCGTCGATCGTCTCGCCGTCCTGCTCCAGCACCTCGACAATGAGGGGGAAGAGCATGTCCTTGATCTTTTCCATGCCGAGCGAGAGCGTCTGCGTGACGAGCAGGTTTTCAAACCGGTCGACCGTCAGGCCGGGGAAGGCGTCCGCCTCGCCGAAGATCAGGCGGCAACAGCCGGTCTGCCCGTCCATGACCGCCTTGCGGTAGTCCCAGGCGTAGCGCACGCGCCGCCGCCAGAAATTTTCATCAAAGCGGTCGTTCGCGTTGCGCGAGACGATGCGCACGCGGAGCTTACTGAGTCTGCTCAAAAAGCCCGTGCCGAGATATTTGCCCTTTTCCGACACCACATCGACGAGCGCGCCGTTTTCGCACTCGCTCTCGTCCGGCTCGCGGGCGACGTCGGAGTCATACACCCAGGGATGGCCGCTCTCGAGCCAGCGCGTGCCCTTGGCGGTGACGGTCAGGATCGGATAGTCGCGTGCAGCTTTCATAGATCAAAATTCCTTCTTTAAAACAAGTTTTCCCCATCATACCACGGCAAAAGCCGCGGCACAACTCATTTGTTGAGGAAAAACAGTCCGACAAGGCACAGCGCAAGGCCCACGAGCTTGTTGACCGTGATGGCCTCGTGGTAGACAAGATACCCAATGAACACCAAAATCGTCGCGATGGCCGCCGCGGACGACACCTGAAACGCGCTGACCGGCCAGCCCGCCTTGTAAGCGTGCATGCTGCCAGCTTCCAAACCGACGACCGCGAGACCGAGCAGGTACGGCGCCCAGTTCATCTGGCTGTATTCGTGCAGAAGGTTCGCCCCGCCGCGGTTCGTCACAAAATACAGGATGCCCGAAAAGATTGAGCCGATCAGATACGTGACCGTGAGCGACGCGAGCGGATCAACGCTCTCGGGCAGCGATTTGGCGCAGATGTGATACACGGTGTTCGATGCCACAACGAGAATGAGCGGCCAGAAGTAAGCCATAAATATTCCCTCCTATTCAAATGCCGGATGCAAAACGGCAGCCAGACTTCCGCCTGACTGCCGGTAGGTGCGCACCCGTAATAGACAAGGAAAGTGTATCAGCGGCGCGCGCTCTTGTCAAGGAAAATCCCGCCGCGGCGGCGATTCCGACAAATTTGTAAGCGACAGTTCATACAACCTGCCGCTTGTATTTTCCGCTCCGCCATGCTACCATAAAAATGTCATATCAATCCCAGCCGCGCTTGCGGCGCAGACTTTAATGGAGGCAAATTATGAGCTATCCCAAGACCGGCGAAGAAGTTTACGTCAGCCTGAATCTGTCTAACACGATGCTCACGGGTCTCGGCAAGGGCACGATCACCCGCGAGGACGTTTCTGTGGACTACCTGAAAAAGCTGTTTATGCAGCACGGCGTCATCGTCTCGGCCAAGCCCGAGTACCGCAACATCATGGAGCGCGTGAACAGCACCTATGACTTAGGGCTTGAAATTCCCGCAAAGCTCCAGCTCTTCCAGCTCTCCGAGCAGCACCGCCGTCTGGTGGTCGTGAATATCTCCGGCCTTCAGCGCAAGAACGGCTCGCTTCTCCCGTCCTACACGGAAGAGGAGCTTGACGAGGCCACGTTCACGTTCGTCAAGTATTACGTGCAGGGCGAGCACTACGACGAGCTTGTCGAGGAGAACAAGAAGCTGCGCTACGAGCTCGAGCAGGAGATCTCCTGGAGAAACCGCACGGATTCCGAGGGCTGAGTTCGCAACACCTTACATCAAAAAAGGAAGAGGTTCCCGATGGGAACCTCTTCCTTTTTGACTATGACAAAATGCTTCGCAGAATTCCGCGTCCGCAGACGCGGAAAAATTGAGGTTGTAAATCGCCGCGACCGGCGCGTGGCGATTTACTCCTCTCGCTCCGCGCGTGCCGCAGCCGCCAGGGGACGGCAAGGCACGAAGCGGAGTGCGGCTTTCTCAAAAAAGAGGCAGAGCCTCTTTTTTGAAATTACTTCTTCTCGTCTTCGAGCAGGCCCTTGAAGCTCGCGGCGAGACCGGCGAGGCTCTGAATCTCGCTCGGGACGATGATCTTCGTCGCCTGACCGTCGGCGGCCTTTTCGAACGATTCGAGCGCCTTGATCTTGACGACCTGATCGTTGGGGTTGGCCTCGTTGAGCATCTTGATGGAGTCGGCGAGCGCCTTCTGCACGTTCAGGATGGCCTGCGCTTCACCCTCGGCCTTGAGGATGGCGGCCTGACGCTCAGCCTCGGCCTTGAGGATGGCCGCCTGCTTTTCGGCGTCCGCGCGCAGGATGGTGGACTGCTTTTCGCCCTCGGCCACGAGGATCTGGGACTGCTTCTGGCCCTCGGCCTGCAAGATGGACTCGCGGCGTTCGCGCTCGGCCTTCATCTGCTTTTCCATCGCGTTCTGGATCTCACGCGGCGGCAGGATGTTCTTGAGCTCCACGCGGTTGACCTTGATGCCCCAAGGGTCGGTCGCTTCATCGAGGATAGAGCGCATCTTGGCGTTGATGACATCGCGGCTCGTGAGCGACTGGTCAAGCTCCATCTCGCCGATGATGTTACGAAGGGTCGTCGCCGTCAGGTTCTCGATGGCGTTCATCGGGTGCTCGACACCGTAGGTGTAGAGCTTGGGGTCGGTGATCTGGAAGTAGATGACTGTGTCGATCTGCATCGTGACGTTATCCTTCGTGATGACAGGCTGGGGATCGAAGTCGGCCACCTGCTCTTTGAGGCTGACCTTCTTCACAACGCGCTCGAAAAACGGAATTTTGAAGTGCAGGCCCACGCCCCAGGTCGCGCTGTAAGCGCCGAGGCGCTCAACGACGTAGGCGCGCGACTGCTGCACGATCTGGATGTTCGTGACGAGCACCAGAAGCACCAGCAGCACTAAAATGCCGATACCGATATAGCCGATCCATTGCATAGTTCTTTTCCTCCTAAAATGTTGTGTAGTTTGGGTTTACTCTCTTCTCTCGCTGGGTTCTTTACTCTCGCGCACGTAGAGCTTGACACCCTCCATGCGAACGATTCTTGCCATTTTCCCCTTAGGGATGATATTGCCGTCTTCGCTGCGCGCCGTCCATGTCTTGCCGTCGATGTACACAGCGCCCGTGGCGTTCTCGTTGTCCACCGTTTCGGTCACCTTGGCCTCGTGGTGCAGCACACGGTCGGCATTCGTGGGCACGATAGTCTTATCCAGCATCTTGCGCGCAAGGGGCCTTGTTGCGATGAGCGCCAGAATGGATACGATCAGGAAGACCGCGAATTGCAGCCACAGCGCCGCGCCCAGCTCCGTCGCCACCAGCGCGGCCACCGCGCCCACGACGAACCAGATCGACACCAGCCCCGCCGTCGCCGCCTCGGCAATGCCGAAGATGATGATGGCGGCGATCCAGATAATGGTCATCATTTCATCTGCTCCTCCTTTCAAACTGCGCATACAGTAGACGTATGCCGGACCGATCATCGCGATGACGGTCAGCAGCATGATCCCGATGCTTTTGTTGTAGGGTGACAGATTCGCGTACAGGTTTGACAACTCGCTGCCGAGCGTGCGCGCGGACAGCAGCGGGGCTTCGACCGGCGGCTCGCCGGGGGTGGGGACTTCTTCTTTGAACAGCTCGTCCATCGTCACGCCGTAGCGGTTGCAGATGAAGATGATCTTCTCCATCTCAGGGTAGCCGCGGCCCGTCTCCCTTAATTAAAGATATTGTTGGGTAAAAAAGAAAGGTCAGTCGATTTTGCCGA
>ENA-OUQS01000764-OUQS01000764.1-human-metagenome-genome-assembly--contig:-NODE-764-length-34463-cov-8.376075_pt1 | contig 34463 bp, 27 predicted proteins | sample MGYA00248463_ERZ548848 | MGnify/ENA primary metagenome ERZ548848 (study PRJEB26491, sample SAMN04978192) | human metagenome | host: Homo sapiens | study: EMG produced TPA metagenomics assembly of the human... | reverse complement strand
TCCTAAGGTCTATTCGGACTTTTGCTATCAAAAATCTATCTGGGCCATCCTATCATGGGTTTTGCTTGAGACTGATGAATAGGTGGCTTGGAAGTATTATAACACGATTCCACAAAAAATTCTATCCTAATTTCCCTTTTTTATTGTTTGCACAAATTTCACCGAAAGAATGTCAGGATAAAGGTCGTTTTGCGCCGTCATTAGAATATCACAAAACACAAAGAGCCACAGTCGATGTCCGTTCGGGTGTCGGCTGAGGCTCTTTTTTGTTACAGCAAATCGTTCAGAAGGTTCATGCACTTGACTTTCTGTTGGAGATTTGCGCTGCCATAGACATTCAGCGTAAAGGACACATTCTTATGCCCCAAAATCTCGGAGAGAGATTTGATGTCAAACTCCGGTATTTCGATTGCTCGTACTGCGAAAGTGTGCCGGATCTCGTGGAACTTTACCTTTTGCAGCCCGTTTCGTTTCAAAAAACGGGAAAAGAACTGCCGGTATGTGCGAGGCTCGGTTGGCTTGGTCTTACCAGTCAAGAAGTAATGGTTGGGATTCTCCGTATAGAATTTCTTGATAATGTTCATGAGCAACGACGGAACAGGAATTGTACGAGCTGATGTCTTGGTCTTCGGTGGTCCTATGTGCAGATAGGATTCACCCTTTTTCTTGTCATAGATGCGCTGGACAGTTTTGTTGATGCTGATGGTTTTATCTGTCAGCGAGATGTCCTTCATTTGCAAGCCGCAAAGTTCACCGATCCGCACCCCGGTAAACAGTGCAATGAGGATGCCAGCGGTCTTCCTGTTCAGGTCCATGTAGATGCACTGAATAAGAGCTTGCTCCTGATCCTTGGACAGAGAAACCACCTTCTTGACACCCAGCTCTTTCGGGTACTCTATCAAGTCCCAGTTCAGCAGAGGGATCGCCCTCTCTTTGTAGGCGTACTCCATAGCAAGCCGCAGTACGAGAATCACATCTCGTATGGTCTTCACAGTGAGACCACCGGACTTGTCCAACCGCCCGGATTCGTAGAGATACGATATGTAGCTCTGAATATCCGTCTCGGTGATGCTGCCGATCTTCCGCTTGCCGAAGTAGGGTATTAAGTGATTTTCGGCTATTAGTGTGAAGCTGGCATGGGTTGACGGTGTGATCATTGGCTTCTTCTGATTTAGCCAAGTGTTCAACAGCGTCTTAAATTGTGTATTGTTAGTCATATTGACCACCTCCACGACTATTATCCTGTGGAGGACGAGGTTGTGCTTTTCCATCCTCAAGTAACGGTCTCGAAAAGCGTCCGAAGCTTCGCTTTCCGGGCTTTGACGAGCCGTGGAAAGCCGAGAGATTATCTGACTTCGCAGTTCGTGTAACACGGAAGAACAGCAAAAACGAAACTGATCTTCCTTTAACTATTTCCTCAAAAGATGGTCTTGTTGATCAGGTAAGCTACTTCAATAAGACGGTTGCGAGTAAAGACATGAGTGGGTACTATCTGCTCAAAAATGGCGAGTTTGCTTACAACAAGAGCTATTCCGTGGGGTATGACTTTGGCTCTATCAAACGGCTGGATCGTTATCCGATGGGGGCTTTATCAACGCTTTACATCTGTTTTGCACTCAAAAGGCACGAAAGCGACTTCATCAAATCCTATTTCGACTCTCTGAAATGGTATAGGGAAATATACATGATCTCTGCCGAAGGTGCAAGAAATCATGGTCTGTTGAATGTTCCAACCGAAGAGTTCTTTGACACAAAACATTATCTGCCGGAAAACACCGATGAGCAAAAAAAGATTGCAGACTTCCTTATCGCATTGGATCGTCGCATCGAGACGCAGCAGTCCCTCGTAGATAACCTCAAGAAGTATAAAAGAGGACTGTCCGACTCACTATTTGCCCACATTTCTCAGAGTTCTGGTTGTAAGATTGTTAAGCTTGGTGATGCGTTTGATCTATTGCAGAACAACACTTTTTCACGGGAAGATTTGACCTCAGAACTTAGCACCGTCCAAAACATACACTATGGAGATGTACTAATTAAATATGGCGCAATAGTCAACATTGCCGAGGACAAACCACCATACATTAAACCAGATATTGAATTGAAAAAGTATTCTTCTGCAAGCTATCTGTGTGATGGAGATATTGTGTTTGCCGATACTGCGGAAGACTATACTGTTGGGAAAGCAACAGAAATTGCCGGAGCAAACGGTCTATCTGTATTATCTGGCTTACACACTATTCCATGCCGTCCGCTTATAAAGTTCCAGCCGATGTATCTTGGGTACTACTTCAATTCATCTCTTTTCAGGACACAGATATATCCTCTCATTCAAGGGACAAAGGTGTCTTCTATAAGTAAGGGAGAGCTTATTAAAGCAAATGTATATGTACCCACATTAGAAGAACAAAAGAAAATTGCTTTATTGCTTTACTCAATGGATTGTCGGATTACTAAGGAAGAGAGAAAAAGCTCCGATCTGATCACTGCAAGGAAGGCATTGTTGCAGCAGCTCTTTATATAAAAAGCTGCTGCAACAGAGAACCACGCATTTTAGTGAGATTGTCTAATTCCTTCTCGCAATACTCAACACGACTGCTGATTGCTTCAAGAACTCGCACTATGCGGTCTTGTGTCTCAGGATCAGGATATGATATTTCTATCTTTGAGATTTCGCTTGCCTGTATATGAACAATGGATTTGCCCTGTGCAAGACGAGCAATACACCCATTTACAATGTGATTGAGTATATAGCTCATAATTCTCCCGTCCACCTTGGAACTGCGGAAAATGTTCAGATCACCTGCAAGGATAACTCCGGGAAGCATCACACACGAAGCGGTGGAGATTTCTTCGGGCGTTTCGCCAGAGGTTGGAATAAGCACATCGCCTACAATGCTCCGATATACAGAATCGACTTCGGCATCTGTCGTTCTTACAACAGATGTAATGACCTCATAGTAGGTTGTGTATAACTCTCCATACAGGATAAATGGTGTACCAGTTGTGGAAATATCAGCCTTTGACAATGGCGCACCCTTGATAAATGAGCCAAGATTACCGATGGTATCACGATTCCATTGAGCATCTTTCAATTTGCAGTTCTCTGGTGACAAAAGACTACGAACGACGCCTCTTTTATACTTCTTGAGGGCTTCAACCAAGGAACGCTGTTTGTCGATCCTCAGCTCTATGGCATTGAGAAACGAAGCAATTCTGTCTTGCTCCTTTGCTGTGGGAACATTTATAGGCATTGCAAAAAAAGTGTCATCTTTGATGCTCACCCTGTCATGCCTCGCACCGCTGTCACCGGACATATAGATATACCTATGCCATGCTGACGAACGGAAGTACCACTCAAAATAAAGAGGGTTGATCTCCTGCTTTGCTCGGAAGCACAGATACAATGGGGACACTATTCCAGCTTCGGGATATTTATAGCTGCTTATGGGACCGTAGGGCGCATCAGCGGATTTCCGAGGGTTATAAACAAAGTCGTTTGTTTCGATAATGTAGTACCCGTCTGTATTATCGCTGTTTGCGATGTCCTTATCAAAATAGTCACGCTGCGGAATAAGCCCCTGTTTTGCTGAATTGCAGATTACATTTGTTATTGCGCCATCAGCATTTTTCTTGATGTTCTTGGCAAAATAGTCTGAAAGGAGTGCTGGATTCCACGGCTCGTCAAAGCCCGGAAAGCGGAGCCTCGGATGCTTTTCGAGACCGTTACTTGAGGATACATTTGCCATAATTATTTGCCCTCCACTTCAAACGGGAAATCAAGTCCCAGTTCGTCAAAAAACGGTTTCAGTTCTGCATCAATGTCCTTGATTTCACTTTGCAGCTTGCGGATCTCCGCAGCTACTTCGTTCAGGTCAATTTCTTCTTCCGGCTCAAAGGTATCAACATATCGGGGAATATTGAGGTTGAAACCGTTCTCTTCAATCTCCTGCATGGTTGCAACATGAGCATACTTGTCCACATCTTCACGGCGCTCATAGGTCTCGACAATCTTATCAATGTCGCACTCACGGAGGATGTTCTGGTTCTTGCCAGCTTCAAAATCATTGGAAGCATCAATGAACAGAATGTTGTCGGAATTGCCGTTTCGCTCTCTCTTGAGAACAAGGACACACACCGGAATGCCTGTGCCGAAGAAGAGATTGGCAGGGAGACCGATCACGGCATCCAGCACATTCAACTTCTGGATAAGGTGTTTACGGATCACTTCTTCCGCTGCACCACGGAACAGAACGCCATGAGGAAGCAGCACAACAGCTCGTCCGTCCTCGTCCATGTGATGTACCATGTGCTGCACAAAAGCAAAGTCAGCCTTGCTCTTCGGGGCAAGCTTGCCGTATTCGTTGAACCGGGGATCTTCCATGAAGCTCAGATCGCCAGACCACTTTGCAGAATACGGAGGATTGGCAACCTGAACACGGAACTTCATGTCACCGAAGTAGTCATGCTCCAAAGTGTCACCGTTGTAGATATTGAAATTGCGGTAAGGAATGCCACGGAGAATCATGTTCATTCGGGCAAGGTTGTAGGTGGTGGAAGTAAGCTCCTGACCATAGTAGTTACGCACATTTGCATAGTTTTTGAGGCGCAGTAAAAGAGAGCCAGAGCCACAAGTGGGATCGGCTGCGTCCTTGACATCCGTTAGTCCAAGACAAGCCAGACGGCACAGCAACTCGGCAGGACCTGAAGGAGTGTAGAATTCGCCAGCCTTCTTACCGGCTGTCGCAGCGAATTGACCGATCAGATACTCATAGGCATTGCCAAGAACATCAATCTTTGTGTCTTCTACTCCAAAGTTGATTTCGTCCAGAGAGGCAATGATTTTTGCCATGACAGCACTTCTGTCTTTGACGGTATGCCCCAGTTTCGTAGAGTCGAGTTGCATATCAGAGAACAGCCCGTCGAAGTCCTCTTGAGAATCGTTGCCAAGAGTAGACTCCATAAGGGCGTTGATTGCTTTCTGTAAGAACTCAATGTCGAAAGAGCGGTTTTCAACCATTTTGACCATCTTGCGGAACAGGAATTGCGGTTCAATGATAAAGCCCAGATCACGCAGAGCCTCTTCTACAACGGCTTCCTTGTATTCCTCATCAGCCCATGCGTCTTCATAGCTGATGCCATCGTCTTTCAGAAGATTCGCCATGTACTTCTCTGTACGGTCAGACAGATAGTAGTAGAAAATCATGCCCAAGATGTAGTTCTTAAACTCATACGCCTCCATATTACCCCGGAGTGCGTTTGCCATCGCCCAAAGCTTATTGCACAGCTCTTTCTGGTGTGCCTGAATACTGTTGTCCATTTTACATTCTCCTTATTGAAATTTTTCGGTGTGCTGCCGGATAAAATCTACAATTCTGTTCACCAGAGAGCGTTTTTTCAGCAGCGGCATTGGTTTCTCGATACGATCACGGATGTTACCGGCATCCATCGTGCCGGAAAACTCATATTCCGAGATGAAGTCGGTCAGCATAGTTGGATCAATTTCTTCTGTATGAGCAAAGGCGACAATTTCTTCACGCTTTGCCTCATTTTCAAAGTCATTGTAGGCAGCGTCGATCTCATCTGCACTTTCCAGCCCCACGACAACACGATCCAAGAAAGCTTGCAGAATCTCCACCTTGCGGAGCAACTGTGGATTATCGGTTCTTCCCAGCTCTTCCTTGATATGCTTAATATCATAATCCTTCTGTTTGGCATCATCGAAGTGAATGTTGCGGATAAGGTTCATGATATAAGCAACATTGATTCGGTCACTTTCCATCAGCTCAATGCAGAAATCCACATCGTTCAGGACGGAAACAACTTCACGATCTTTCTTTTGCTTTGCGTAAAGCATCAGATACTTGCTCTTATAGTCTTGATATTCCTGCTCGCTCATGATGAGAGAGTCTTGGTCGAAGCTGAACTCAATAAAGGTTTGAAGTGATTGCAAATACTTGGTCAGCTCACGAAATGTCTCAACGAAAAGCTTCTGGTCATCCTCGTTCTGCATGGTGTCAATATCTGCTGGAGTCTGAGCGATTTCTTTCAAGCGAGTAACCATTTCATTGTACTTCTCGACGAAATAGGGATAGTCGGGAACAACAATACCAGAAGTATCGTGGCTCTGAGAAAATAGGGTAAGAGCGTCATCTGTTCTCTTTTTCAGATTACGGTAGCAGATGATAATGCCAAAGGGCTTCGTTTCCTTTTCAACACGGTTGGTTCGTGAGTAGGCTTGCAGTAGGTCGTGATATTTCAAATCTTTGTCCACATAGAGGACGGACAGCTGCTTGCTGTCAAAGCCGGTCAGGAACATATTTACTACAAGAAGGATGTCCAGAGACTTGGTTTTCTTTCCCTTCACACGGTCTGAAATATCCTTATGATAGGCTGAGAATGTGTCCGTCGAGAAATTGGTGCTGTACATCTCGTTATAGTCTTTGATGATCCGTTCCAGAGCGTCCCGACTATGCTCATCTTTACCTTCTGCTTCTTCGTTCTGTCCATAGGAGAAGATACCGCTGATGTTCAGGTCATGATTGATCTTCTTGAAGATGTCATAGTATTTGACCAGAGCTTCAATCGAAGAGACAGCAAAGATGGCGGTGTATTGACCATTTCTTGTCTTCGCTTTATGGTTTTGGACAATGTGGTTTGCAATCATCGACATCCGTTCCTCGGACATATAGAGTTCGCCTACATCAATCCCATCTGCCATTGTGGGATCGTCCCAGTCGAAATCACCCTCCATAGTCTTGATATATTCGATATGGAATCCGAGAACATTGTTATCAAAAATTGCGTCTTTGATAAGATAGTTATGTACGCATTCCCCAAACAGCATTTCTGTGGTCTGTGTGATTTTTCCCTCTGTCTTCCCATTCACTTCGAAACGAGGTGTACCGGTAAAGCCGAAGAATTGTGCCTTCTGGAAATGCCGAACAATGTCCTTGTGCATATCACCAAACTGACTGCGGTGACACTCGTCAATGATGAAGACAACTTTCTCGTCCTTATAGGCATCCATAACTTTTGCGTATTGAGGACGCTTCACAGCGTTCGCCATCTTCTGCATCGTTGTGACGATGAGCTGCCGATTTTTGTCCTGCATCTGTTTTACAAGGACATCAGTTCTATCAGTGGCATCAACAGAACCAGCTTCAAATTTGTTGAACTCTTCTGTGGTTTGGGAGTCCAAATCCTTCCGGTCTACAAGGAAGATAACCTTTTTGATATTGGGATTGGCTGCGAGGATTTGTGCTGTCTTAAAAGATGTCAGCGTCTTTCCTGCGCCGGTTGTATGCCAAACATAGGCGTTGCGGTTAGTGAGCGTGGCTTGCCGGACAAGAGCCTCTACCGCATACACCTGATAGGGACGCATCACCATGAGCAGCTTGTCCGTGTCATTCAAGATGGTGTATCTCGTCAGCATCTTGATGATATGGTCTCTGGCAAGGAAGGAGATAGAGAACTCTTTCAGATTGGTGATACGCACATTGTTGAAGTCCGTCCAGAAGAAGGCAAGACTGTGAAGCATATCTCTGTCGGAGTTGGCAAAGTATTTTGTATCAACGCCATTGGACACAACGAAAAGCTGAATGAAGTAGTACAGTCCGTTGTAGGAATGCTTTTTATAGCGCATCACTTGGTTGACAGCTTCTCGAATATCTATGCCACGCCGCTTCAACTCCACTTGAATGAGAGGAAGTCCATTGACAAGGATCGTCACATCATAACGATTGACATACTTCCCAACAACGGTTGTCTGGTTTGTTACTTGAAAAATGTTCTTTGTGTGGTCGGCATCGAAGAAGGAGAGGTACACTTTCGTTCCGTCCTCACGCTCCAGCACGAACTTATCTCGAAGTATTTTTGCGCTCTGGAAAACAGATTTTCCAAGCATAATGTTGAACACTCGCTCCCATTCCTTAGATGTCAAAGGGTGGTCGAGTTTCGCCGCATTGAAGGCTGCAAACTGTGTTTTGAAGTTCTCAACCAGAGCGTCATAGTCTGGTATAGAAACGCTGGTGTAGCCCTGCTTATTGAGCTGTTCTATGAACTGCTGTTCAAGGGCTGCTTCACTTTGGTATGCCATATCTTCATCTCCTATACTTGAGGATTTTTTATAAAAAATTGCTTTTTAAGAAAGCCCGTTTTTTATTTTCAGACTTATTCGTCAACAAATTCCATGATGTCATCTATTGTGCAATTTAATGCCATGCAGATTTTTCCTAAGACATCCGTAGTTACATTGTCGCCATGATTTAATTTATTGATAGTATAATGACTAATCCCGGCGGCTTTTTCTAAATCTCTTTTTTTCATATCTTGATCAATCAGTATTTTCCAGAGCTTTTTGTAGCTTACCTTCATTCCTATGCCTCCATTCAAGGAAAATCATAACTACTCACAGTATAGCATTGTTTTGTCGAAAACTCAAATGTTGTGTTTGTTATCGCTGTAATATAATTCGAAAAAGTGACTGCGTATTCAAAAATAAATTCCCCCTGACCAAACTTGGCTCATCTGATGATAAGCTTGCTTATTGCTCCGGTACACATGAAATCTATATAGTTCACAGTGTTAATCTCTCTGCGGTGCAGTCGATGGAAATCAGTGTCTCATCATCCAAGCGCAGCTCCACACAGGCTGTGTCCGGGTTGAACTCACAGGACAAAATCTTTCTCATAGTCGTTACCTCCTAATACTTAAATTTCGGTTGATTTTCCGCAGCGGTACAAAGTCCGTTTCGTTAATTTTAGAATCTGGCAAGCAATGCGTGTGGCTATCCACACACAAATCCGGCAAGCAATGCGAGTGTTAATACACACTCACATTTCCTGCCGTCTGCTTGTTGAGGGCAGCGCCCCCAAGCCCCTTGAACACAGAATTTCATTCTGTGGCTGCGCGTTCTGCGAACGCTTTCAAAGGGTACGCCAAAGCGCCGTTCCCTTTCAGATGCCCTGGAACAAATCGTTCCCCCCTTATTGCCTGATGGCTGCCGTAAAACACAGTAGCCCTCGATAGATGTGTGGGCAAAATGCCTACCTATCGTTCTCTTTTACTCCGCATCCTGTGTTCTGCTTTTTTGCATGGTGTGTCGTGAAACGCGACATACTATGGTGATTTTGGGGCACCCTAAAATGGGGTACCTTTTGGGATAATGGGGTGGCAAAACACCACCTCATCCGAGATACTTTTTAGCGGAATTTCTTTGCCAAAACTGCCGTCAGCCATTCCTTTTGCCAGAAAAAAACAGGAGCGTGCCACGCTCCTGTCCTTACAAATATAGAGAAAACTTTTATGCTAATCTCATCGGTGAAATTAGTCTAAACGGAAGCTTATCTTACCATCGAAAATCCGGGAACACTCCACGCTTATCCAGGTATGCCTGCCGGGCCTGCTCCCGTTCTTCTGCGGTGGGTGCAGTCTTATATTTTGCATACAGTTCATGCCGCACCAGCGCATCTAACTTTTGCTCCAGCCCCTGATGAATTTCCTCGGCATAATCATCGTCATAGGCCAGATGATACTCCACCAAAGCTACAAAAAGGTCATAGGAAATTTGTACACTTTTCATATTCATTTCCTTTCCGCGACGGTTGCGACGATAGCGACGGTGTTTTTGACGGTATCATTTTCACCGTCGCGACCGTCGCTATCGTCGCGCCCCTTATTCTTCGGTTACTTCACAGGCAGTTGACTCTACCAACATATAGGTCAATTTCACTTGCCGGCCGGAGTGTTTGGCCTTATTTTCATAGCCAACATGGTACTCCTCCAGCAACCTGCCTGCCTTGACATTCAGGTACTTGGTAAGGGCATTGGAAGCCATTCCCGTTTGGATGGCTTCAGCCAGTTCGGATGGAGAGCCGATCCACTCCCGGCACTCGGTGGAAACCAATTTTGCAACCGCATCTAGCACTGGGTCCGGCGGTTCTTTATACAGCTCGTTTTCCATGCGCTCCAGATTCCAGATCTGGGTCTGCGGGTCCTTCTTCAAGTAGAGGATCTGATCCGGCTGATCTCGTCCCACCACCTTAATAGTGGCGTCCAGTTCCGTGCGCTTTTTCTTCTGCATCAGCAGCGAACCATCCGCACAGCCCAGCAGCCCAGTGGTGCCGGAAATCGTCTCAAAGGAATCGTCTGCCTGCTGCTTTCGGGTGTGATGGACGGTCAGAACACAGATACCGTGCTGATCAGCAAATTGCTTGATTCTGCCGATGATCTCATAGTCGCTGGCATAACTGTACGCTTCACCGCCTACCTCACGGATCTTCTGCATAGTGTCAATGATGATGAGATTGGTGTCCGGGTGCTCCTGCACGAAATTCTTCAGCTGTTCATCCAACCCATTCCCAATCTTTCCGGCGGCGGTGGCGAAGTGGAGGTTGGGGGTATCGTTCACGCCGTACATCATAAACATCCGGCTCTGGATACGCTGAAAATCATCTTCCAGCGCAAGGTAAAGTACCGTCCCCTGATGGACTTTATATCCCCACAAATCCTGCCCGGTACTGACATGGTAGGCAATCTGAGCCACCAGGAAGGACTTGCCGATTTTGGGTGCGCCGGCAAGGATATATGCCCCTGCGTAAAGCAGGCCTTCCACCACCGGAGGCCTACTCTTATAGGTGGTTTGGAACAGCTCTGTCATGGTGAGTGTATGCAGGTATCGGGGGTCTGTCATACGCTGTATCTTGCGGTACATTTCTTCCAGACTGTCCTGGGAGTTTACAATTTCATCGTTGCTTTTTTGCCCGGAAGTGGGTATACTATTTTCAGTGATTTGAGAGATTGACTGCCCATCATCTGCGCCAACAGATGAACCCTGGGCGGTCATTTTCTTTTTCTCATCGGTCATAGGCGAATTCCTCCTGCATCCCGTTCATAATGGTTGTGATCATTCGGATCGTATCCAGCAGCTCGTCGCTCACGCTTTGCCCGGCTTCGATCCGGCGCAGCTCATCCAGCACGGCAGACAACTGATCCCGCAGGGCTTTGTAAACCTTTGGGTTGCCCTGCACCACCACATCTCGCTCCAATAGCCGCCGGATAATGTAATCCTGCTTGGTCAGGCCGGTGAGTTTCACCAGGGTTTCCAGTTGGAGATCTTCTTCCGCTGACACTCGGAAAGCCACCGTCTTGTTTCTCCAGCGGTTGTGGTTGTCATAGTTCTTCTTGGACATCTTCTTACACTCCTTTCTCATTTTTCAATGAATCCAACTTGTCAGCCATCTCCACCTGTCGGGTGGGGAACAGATGGGCGTATCGGTAGGTGATGTCGATACTCTCATGCCCCACACGCTCTGCAATAGCCAGGGCAGTAAAGCCCATGTCGATCAACAAACTGATGTGGCTATGTCTCAAATCGTGTATACGAATGCGTTTTACCCCAGTTTGCTTACAGCCACGGTCCATTTCTCGATGGAGATAGCTTTTGCTGATGGGAAACATCCGGCTGTCCGGCTCCACGCCATAGAGCTGCTTGAAGTAGTCCTGCAACTCATCACAGAGGAACTGCGGCATCTGGATCACGCGGTTACTCTTGGGTGTTTTAGGTGTAGTGATCACATCTTGCTTATTGAGCCGCTGGTAAGACTTATTGACGGTGACGGTGCGCTTTTCAAAGTCAAAATCTGCTGGGGTCAGGGCCAGCAGCTCTCCCTCACGGACACCGCACCAGTACAATACCTCAAAGGCGTAGAAGGACAACGGCTTGTCCATCATGGCCTCAGAAAAGCGGGTGTACTCCTCTCGGGTCCAGAACAGCATCTCCTTTCGTTCCTCCGTCCCCATGTTGCCCGCCTGCCGGGCTGGGTTGATATTCAGACCGTAAAATCGGGCAGCATGGTTGAAAATGGCGCTAAGCTGGTTGTGAACTGTCTTCAGGTAAGTTTTCGACAGAGGTTTGCCGTGGCAGTCCCTCAGCTCCCGGATTTCATTTTGCCAACGGATAATGTCCTTTGCTGTGATCTCCGAGAGTTTTCGATTTGCAAAATAGGGGAGGATCTTTTTCTTGATGATACTCTCCTTGGTGAGCCAGGTATTGAGTTTCAGCTTGGGTTTAATGTCTTTCTCATAGAGAGCAACGAAACTCTCAAAGGTCATGTTCACATCAGCCTGTTTTTCCATCAGGAACTCCCGTTCCCATTCCAGCGCTTCTCTCTTGGTGGCAAAGCCGCGCTTGAGCTTCTGCTGGCGTTCGCCCTTCCAATCGGTGTAGCGGAATTGAACATACCAGGTGCCATTGTCCTTATTTTTGAACGCTGCCATAATTATTTCTCCTTCCTTTCTGTCTCAGATCTTGTACCATAGAATTTCTCGTGGAAAAACTTTCGGTCAATTCGCCCGGCAATGGTGATGCAGCCGGTTTTAGCCAGTTCTTCATTCATCTGTCGAATGATCCTATAGGCAAAGGGGATGGAGATCCCCAACTCCTCCGCCACTTCGTTGACACGCATAAAAATCTGATTAGCCATAATAAATACCTTCCTTTCTTTGTTGATCGTTTCTGCTTGCTAATTTTGCTTTTCATAAAGACCTCCTTACTCTCTACTGCCACTTTTTCTCGGTTTCGCAACCAAAAATCTGATGGTCCATTTGATTCGCCATATTATCTAAACTTATTAGCTTAGTGTTCTTATAATACTATACATATAAGCTTAGTTCAAGTGTTTTGAAAGAAATATTATTAAATAAATTTGCTTAGATTATCTTGACAAAGCTAAGCAAATATGCTATGTTTCGAATAAGGACAATCATAGATTGGAGTTGATGATATGGCGATTGGTGAACGAATTCACTTTTTCCGTCTCCTGCGGGGGATGACACAAAAATATCTTGGCATGTCACTGGGCTTCCCGGAGAAGTCTGCTGATGTGCGCCTTGCACAGTACGAAACAGGATCAAGAACCCCAAAGGCAGACCTGACCGCTGCCCTGGCTGAGGTGCTGGATGTCTCGCCCCATGCACTCTCTGTTCCGGACATAGACTCCTATGTAGGTCTCATGCACACCCTGTTTACCCTTGAGGACAACTACGGGCTCAAGATCAGCGAGACGGACGGAGAGGTCTGCTTGAAGGTCGATGTTCGGAAGAACAAGGACGCCGCCCGACTGCACGAGATGTTCTGGACCTGGCGGGAACAGGCTGCCAAGTTGGAGGCCGGAGAGATCTCCCAGGAGGAGTACGACCGCTGGCGCTACCACTACCCGGAGTACGACGACAGTCAGGTCCGCGCCAAGATGCCGCCGGAGGGGATGATCTAACCCTCTTACTTGTAGGCCACGGGTAGTGTCAAGAATTTTTCGCAAATTGGTTTGCAGCCCTGGCATGAATGAAGTCAGCCAGCAATGGAGGCGTCCTCAACGGCGGCCTCCAGGTGCTTCATATTCATGTACTTCTTGTTGCCCCACTGGGTACCAGCCACATGGCGCAGCCGGGCACAGACCAGCATAAGGGCAGAATTGCCATCCGGGAAACTGCCTACCACACGGGTGCGGCGGCGGATCTCACGGTTCAGCCGCTCAATAACATTGTTGGTGCGGATGCGAGTCCAGTGCTCGCTGGGAAAGTCGCAATAGGTAAGCGTTTCCTCAATGCCATCCTCTACCTTCTTGGCGGCCTCCTTCAGTTTCATGGAACGCAGCTCTTCCACCACGGCTTTGGCCTTTTCACGGGCGGCTTTCTTGCTCTCCTGGGCGTGGATCGCCTTGAGCATCTTGGCCACCAGCTTCACCTTAGAGTGAGGTGTTACGGAGAAAATATTTCGGTAAAAGTGGACAGTACACCGCTGGTATTTTGCTTCAGGAAACACTTCGCCTACGGCCTCCAGCATACCAAGACACTTGTCGCCAACAATGAGTTTCACTCCGTCCAGGCCACGTCCGCGGAGCCATTGAAAGAAGCTGACCCAGCTGGCCTTGTCCTCCTTCATACCCTCAGCGGCACCCAGGACCTCACGATATCCGTCCTCATTGACTGCAATCGCTACAAGAATGGCAACATTTTCGTACTCTCCGCCCCAGTTGCGGCGCAGGTAGATCCCATCCACATAGACATACGGATAGCGTCCGCCCTGTAGAGGACGGTTTCGCCAATCTTCAATGTGGACATACGCTTTCTTGTTCAGCTCACTGATGGTGGAGGGAGAGACCTTGCTGCCCCAGAGGGCCTCAGTAATGTCCTCCACACGCCGAACGGATACGCCGGCCAGATACATCTCAATAAGAGCCTCTTCCACACTGCTCTCTCGGCGGCGGTACCGCTCAATGATGGCAGTCTCAAAGGAGATTCCCTTGAGCTTGGGTACCTTGAGGGTGACATCCCCGGAAGTGGTGGTGAGGTTGCGGTTATAGTGGCCGCTGCGGTAGCCCTGGCGCAGCTCGTTACGCTCGTACCGAGCTGCCTGGGTCAACTTCTCCGCCTCGGCCTCCAGCAGCTCGTTGAGGGTTTCCTCTACACTGCCTCGTACCAACTCCTTGAGCTGACCCTTGATTACTTCCTCGTTTAGCTGTACAATTTTCTCGGACATGGTTTGCTGTCTCCTTTCAGAATGGTGTGTCGCGACTTCATTCTACCAGAGTTCTGCAAACCATGTCTCCTTTTATATACTTTTCAATTTGCGAAACTTATTGTACCTTATCAAGCCACGGGAAAGGCCGTTTGTTGCGCAAAATCAGATAATTCAGATAAATGAGAGCAAAATAAAAAAGGTCTAACTGATCAACAAAAATCAGTTAGACCTTTTACTTATGAATAAAAAGATGAGGATTTTTAGGCTACTCGCAAGCCACCCGATTTTTCTTTTCAAACTCAATAAATCGGGATTTGACGAGTGCTATCAATCTGCTATCAAATGGGGAATTTGAAAATCAAAAACCCAGTGTTTATGCGCCTTTGCGGGCCCTCATATCCACTTTTTGCTTATTCCCACTCCACGGTTGCGGGGGGCTTAGAGGTGATATCGTAGACGATGCGGTTGATATGCTTCACCTCGCCCACGATGCGGCCGCTGACCTTATCCAGCAGCTCATAGGGCAGGCGGGACCACGTAGCGGTCATGAAGTCCTGAGACTGCACCGCCCGCAGGGCCAGCGTATAGTCGTAGGTGCGCTCGTCGCCCATGACGCCCACGCTGCGGACGCTGGTCAGCACGGCAAAGTACTGACTGGTGGTACGGTCCAATCCCGCCAGAGCCATCTCCTCCCGGAAGATGGCATCGGCATCCCGCAGAATCTCCAGCTTTTCCTCGGTGATCTCACCGATGACACGGATGGCCAGACCGGGGCCGGGGAAGGGCTGGCGCCACACCAGCTGCTCCGGCAGGCCCAGCTCGATACCCAGCTGCCGCACCTCGTCCTTGAACAGCCGCCGTAGGGGCTCCACGATGTCCTTGAAGTCCACGCAGTCTGGCAAGCCGCCCACATTATGGTGGCTCTTGATGACCACGGACTCGCCGCCCAGACCGGACTCCACCACGTCAGGATAGATGGTGCCCTGTGCCAGGAAATCCACGGCGCCGATCTTCTTGGCCTCGGCCTCAAAGACCCGGATGAACTCCTCGCCGATGATCTTGCGCTTGGCCTCCGGATCGGTGACGCCGGCCAGCCTGGAGAGGAAGCGGTCCTTGGCGTTGACCCGGCGCACGTCCACATGGAACTGGTGGGTCATGACCTCCTCCACCTGATCGCCCTCGTCCTTCCGCAGCAGACCGTGATCCACGAAGATACAGGTCAACTGATCGCCCACGGCACGCTGCAGCAGGGCGGCAGCCACAGAGCTGTCCACGCCGCCGGAGAGAGCCAGCAGCACACGGCCACTGCCGATCTTGGCCCGGCACTCCGCCACGGCCTCCTCCAGATAGGACGCCATGGTCCACTCGGCGGTGAAGCCGCAGATGCCGTATAGGAAATTCTGCAGCAGCTCCTTGCCGTACTGGGTGTGGAGTACCTCCGGGTGGAACTGCACGCCGTAAAGCTGCTTCTCGGCGCACTGGATGGCAGCGCAGCGGCAGCCATCGGTGGAGGCCACCACCTCGAAGCCGGGGGCCAGCGTCTCCACCTCCACGCCGTGGCTCATCCAGTACACGGCGGTGGCGGGGATAGCCTTAAATAGAGGGCTCTTGCCGTTATGGGTCAGCTCTACCTTGCCGTACTCACGGGTCTCGGCCCGGCGGCACTGGCCGCCCAGCAGATGGATCATCAGCTGCTGACCGTAGCAGATGCCCAGCACAGGGATGCCCATAGAGAACAGGGCGGGATCCACCATGGGAGCATTTGGCTCAAACACCGTGGCGGGGCCACCGGTGAAAATGAGAGCGTCAGGCTGGAAGGCCCGGATATTCTCCATAGACTCCCGCCAGGAGCGGATCTCGCAGTATACACCGCATTCACGGACACGGCGAGCCACCAGCAGATTATACTGGCCGCCGAAGTCCAGCACTAAAACCTTTTTCATACCGGATCATCCTCCCGGAAGGTGATGTGGTCGGGCGTAGCCTCCTCGATAACGGCCAGAGAGTGGATGTTGTAGCCCTGCTCCCGGAAGGAGTCGCCGCCGTGCTGGAAGCCCTTTTCCACCGCCACGCCGATGCCCACCAGCTCGGCGCCGGCGGCATGGACGATGTCGATGAGACCCTGCATGGCGTAGCCCTTAGCCATGAAGTCGTCGATGATAAGGACCTTGTCCTCCGGCCCCAGCCACTCCTGCGCCACGATGAGGGTGGCCTTCTTCTTGTAAGTATAAGAGAAGATCTCGCTCTGGTACAGGCCACCCTCGATGTTGTCGCTCTTGGCCTTCTTGGCAAACACCATGGGAACGCCGTACTTATTGGCGCAGATGGTAGCCAGAGCGATGCCGCTGGCCTCGGCGGTCAGCACCATGGTGATCTTGCTGACGTCAAAATAGCGAGCGAACTCGTCCGCCAGTTCCTCCATGAAGGCGGTGTCCACCCGATGGTTCAAAAACCCGTCTACCTTGATGATGTTGCCGGGCAGGACACGGCCCTCCCGACGGATGCGCTCTTTCAATGCTTCCACGATCTACACTCCTTTATTATAGTCGCTGGTACTCCACCATATTGACCCTATTCTGCCCAATTTCCGGGGGAAAAACAATAGGGAGAAAAACCAAGCTTTTCTTGGTTTTTCTCCCGGTATTTGTCAGTTCTCCCAGTTCAGAGGCGCACCTGAACGCTGGGATAAGCTGTCCTTTACGAAGTCGGCAAACCGCTGGGCCGCCGGGGTCAGAGGCACGTCCCGCAGGACGCACAGATCCACGCTGCGGGGCGGGATCTCGAAGTCCGTAGCCAGCTTCCGCAGTCGACCTTTCGACAGCTCTTCGTGGACGAATTCTTCCGTGACGCCCGCCACCCCGAAGCCGATGGCCGCCAGATCCACCAGCAGGCTCCGTGCACCCAGCTCGATCTCCGGATGCAGCCGCTGGCCATTTTGCAGGAAGTACTTCTCCAGATACAGCCGGGAGGAGGCCTTGCGCTCCAAAAGAATCAGGGGGAAGGCGGCGATCTCCGCCAGAGAATAGACATGGCCGAAGTCGCAGGGATAGTCCGCCGCCGCCACGAACACGGAGTGGGTGGCGAAGCAGGGGTGCGTCTCCAGCGAGGCGGACTCCTGGGGGGTGCTGGCAAAGGCAATATCCACCTTGCCGGATTGCAGCAGGCCCAGTACCTTGTGGCTGCGGCCGGAAACGATCTGGATGTGGATGGCGGGATACTGCCGGTGGAATCGATCCAGATACGGCAGCAGGAACTGGCTGGTGACGGTGTCGCTGGCGCCGATGGTCAGGTGTCCCATCTGCAGCTCCCGGCTCTGGGACAGCTTCTCCTCGCCGGTCTCCAGCAGGCCGATGGCGCTGCGGACGTACTCGTACAGCATCCGGCCGTCCGGTGTCAGGGCCACGCCACGGGAGTTGCGGGCAAACAGACGGGTCTGCAGCTCGCCCTCCAGCTGCTTGATGGACTGGCTGACGGCGGACTGGGAGATATACAGGGCCTGAGCGGCGGCGGTGATGTTGCCGGCCTCGGCCACCTCCTTGAATACACGATAAAGCTCCAATTTCACAGACATGATGCAGGACCTCATAAATAGGGATAATATATATTACTGATGCAATATGCTGTCATTATAGCAGATTTTTACGGGATTGCAAGGGAATTTATAGCGCCCTGTCTCTTGAAACACCGGGGAGAATGTGCTACAATGCCATATAGCATATGGAAAAGGATGACTTCTATGGATAAGCGCACCACAGATATCGTCTGCTACTGCACATGGGGCGGTCTGCTCGTCGCCGTGCTGGCGGGGAACCGGGAGGCCAGCCGCTTCCACCTGAACCAGTCGCTGGTGCTGGGTATTTTCGGCCTGCTGGGGGTCATCCCCTGCGTGGGCTGGGTGTGGGCCGTCTTTGTGGCGGTGTGGTGGTGCATGGGCCTTACCGGGGCTATCCGGGGCGTGGAGCGGCCGGTGCCGGTGCTGGGTGGCATCCGTATCCTGCTTTGATGCATCGTTGTATGGAGCGTGCTGCGGCACGATTTTCATAGTGGACCAATGTTCAACAATTAGGAGGAAAAAACCATGTCTTTTATGATCGAAACGTCTGCCCGTCACATTCACCTGACCCAGGAGACGCTGGAGAAGCTGTTCGGCGAGGGCTATGAGCTCACCGTCCGCAAGCCCCTGTCCTATCCCGGCCAGTTCGCCAGCAACGAGCGTCTGACTGTGGTGGGCCCCAAGAAGGAGATGGCCAACGTGTCCATCCTGGGTCCCGTGCGTAAGATGGATCAGATCGAGCTGTCCGCCACCGACGCCCGCACGCTGGGCATCGATGCCCCCGTCCGTGAGAGCGGCGACGTGAAGGGCTCCGGCGCATGTAAGCTGGTAGGCCCCAAGGGCGAGGTGGAGCTGACCGAGGGCGTCATTATCGCTAAGCGTCACCTGCACATCACCGAGGCCGACGCCGCCGAGATGGGCGTGAAGAACGGCGAGATCATCAAGGTGGCCTGCGGCGGCGAGGGCCGTAAGCTGATTTTTGACGATGTGGTGGTTCGTGTCAACAAGGACGCCGTCACCACCATGCACATCGACACCGACGAGTCTCAGGCTGCCGGCAACCCCAAGGTCGGCGAGATCGTGCGGTAAGCAAGCACAAAAAAGACACGACAGGCTGCGCCTGCCGTGTCCTTTTTTACTTCTTGGGGGATGCCCCATTATAAAGACGCCACGATGGCCTCCAGCTTTTCGGTGAAGTCCCGGTTCAGCCGCAGCAGCAGAGCCTGCTCCTCCGATGTCCAGCCGGCGTAAATACGGTCCTCCAGACGGATCAGGCGGCACACGGTTCTATCGGCCAGACGATGCCCCTGTGCCGTCAGGGAGACACAGGTGTGCCGTCCACTGCCGGGGGACAGGGTCAGTATGCCCTCCCGCTCCAGCTTCTTCAAAGCGGAATTGACGGTAGAGCGGCCCATACCCGTGGCCTCCCGCAGGGCAGACTGGAGATAGCCCGGCTCGTTGACGGCCAGCGTATACAGGATGCGGAACTCGCTGTCCGATAGTCCCATTTTCAGCGCCGCCGCATGATACAGGCTGCTGATACGGCCGTCGATCTGATTGAACTCCTGAATGGTGGTCACATCCTCGCCCCCTTACGCATAGCCATACTTCTTCCGCTTGCCCACAAGGCATACCGTTGACAGGAGCAGAGCCAGTGTCTCGGCGGCCACCACGGCGGCCCATACGCCGTCGATATCCCATAGCACGGGCAGCACGGTGACGGCGGCTACCTGAAACACCAGCGTCCGGGCAAAGGAGATCAGGGCAGAGATGAAGCCGTCGTTGAGGGCGGTAAAAAAGGAGGAGGCATAGATGTTGTACCCTACCATCAGGAAGGACAGGGAGTAGATGGAGAAGGCCCGGATGGTCACCGGCAGCAGGGCCGGCTCCTTGGACATGAAGATCAGGGACAGGGGCCGAGCCAGCAGCAGGGCTGCCGCCGTCAGTACCGCGCTCATAACGGTAATGATGCACAGGCTCTTCCGCAGCAGGCCCCGCAGCTCCGTCCGGTTCCCGGCACCGTAGTGATAGCCCACGATGGGGGCGCTGCCCATGGAATAGCCCAGAAAGATGGCGATGAAGATGAAGTTGACATACATGATGACGCCGTACACCGCCACGCCGCCGGAGCCCATGAGCCGCATCAGCTGCCAGTTGTAGAGCATATTCACCACTGACATGGAGATATTGGTCATGAACTCCGAGGAGCCGTTGGCGCAGGCCTTCAGCAGCGCCCGCCCATGGAAGGCGGTGCGGCCCAGCCGCAGCTTGCTGCTGTTGGGCCGGAGGAAGTACACCAGCGGAATGACGCCGCCTACGAACTGGCTGAGAATGGTGGCCAGAGCGGCGCCCTCGGCGCCCCATTGCAGCACCGCCACGAACAGAGCATCCAGTGCGATGTTGGTGAGGCCGGCGGCAATGGTGACGTACAGGCCCAGCTGCGGCCGCTCCGCCGTCACCAGAAAGCTCTGGAAGGTGTTTTGCAGCATATAGGGGATCAGGCCCAGCAGGACGATGCGTCCGTAGCTGACGCACACAGGCAGCATGGTCTCGTCGGCGCCCAGCAGCCGGGACATAGGCGTGAGAAGGGCGATGCCGCCGATGGTGAACACGGCACCCAGCCCAATCAGCACATAGATCAGCAGGGAGAAGATCTCGTTGGCACGCTTTTCGTTGCCGGCCCCCAGGGTGTATGCCACCAGCGCACTGCCGCCGGTGCCCAGCATGAAACCCACGGCACCCAATACCATGAGAAATGGCATAATGAGGTTCACGGCGGCAAAGGCATCGGAGCCCACGAAATTGGACACGAAAACACCGTCCACCACGCCGTAGATGGAGGTACAAACCATCATGATGACAGACGGCAGAGTAAAGCGCAGCAGTTTTCGATAGGTGAAGTGCTCGGATAGTTGGATACGCATGAAGAGAAAGTCCTCCGTAAAAATAATGTCCGAAACCGGACAAATGTATTTTAGTACGATTTCGGACATAGGTCAAGAAAATCTTTCGACGGCCCTCTGCATTTTCCTTGCATTTCCATATGGGATAGGATATAATATCTTCTGATAGATACGGACAGAGGCAATGCGCTGCAAAGGCCCCGTGGGGTCAGGTGCAAAGCTGAACAAGGGAACGGGGACGAGCCCCACGTTGACCAACACCGTGTGCATCGAGGTGTCTATCCCGCCGACGAAAGTCAGCCATTGGAAGCGTGCTTCTGAGAAGGCAGGGGAGACCGCCGCTTGAGATGCGAGCCGGGAGACCTACTGTTGCCGTTAGAATGATCCCAGGAATGGTTATGGTGTTATTCTGCCACGCAGGATGACACCATATTTTTTGCGCCTGCTCCCGTGCACTGCGGGAGTCGGCGGCACGGAGAATGAGGAGTATATGAAGAAGATTCGACCCTATCTATGGCGGGGCGGAGCGCTGGTGCTGGCGGCGGCCTTGGTGGTGCTGCTGGTGCTGTCCGGGATGGGCCTTTCCACGCAGGAGCCGGAGCCGCTGCCCCAGCCCCCGGCCCAGACTATCCGCACCGAGGGACAGGGAGGCGCCTCCCAGCAGGAGAAGCCCAATGCCCCGGAGCAGCCGGAGGATCCGGAGGACGAGGACACGCCGGAAGAGCCGGAGACTCCGGAGCAGCCGGACGAGGAGCCGCCCCAGGAGGAACCCGATGCCCCGGAGCAGCCGGAGAATCCCACAGACGATCCGGAGCAGCCGGAGCAGCCCGGCGATAATCCGCAGCCCGGCGATAATCCCGGCAAGGGCGATAACGACGGCCCCGGCCCGGTGGACCCGGAGCCCGGTCCCTCCGACGATACCAGCACCCGCATCATCACGGATCTCAGCAACTGTGAGATCACCTATAACCAGCTGACAGATGACACGCTGCCCTTTTACGCCTATCTCATCAACCCCAACGGCGAGACGCTGAAGGTGAAGCTGCAAAACAGCGATACCCCCATGAACGGCCGGTATCTCACCAGCGCCGACGGCAAGAACTACACCGCTCGGATGGTGCACAATGAGACCAACCACATTACCCTCTACCGCAAGAAGGGGAACACCACGGTGGAAGAGGTTCGCTTCTCCATCCGGTATGTAGCACAGAAGGCCGACGAGGATCATCCCACCATCGGTGAGCATCCCCCCACCATCGTCACCAATCTGGACGGCGTGACGGAGACCAGCAACCGCAACTTCACCCTGACGGTGAAGGCCACGGCCTACACAGGCTCTCCCCTCTACGCCAGCCAGATCGAGGTGCAGATGGACGGAAAGCGCATCACGGGCCCCACCGGCGGCCCGGTGTACGAGTATCAGCTCTACTTCCCGGATCCCATCGTGGGCGATACGGTGGAGCACACCATTACCATCCGGGCCTGGGACGGGGAGGGCAACTCCGCCTTCGTGTCCTATCGCATCCTCTACCGCTTCGTGGATACCGGCGACGTCATCGGCACGGCCTATATCGTCATCGACGCCACCACCGTGGGACTGGATGTGATGGAGGAGCCGTATACCTACAAAATTCGCCAGAATACCCCGGCCTCCTATGCCGTTATCGAGGCGCTGGAGGAGTGGGGCTACGAGTACGAATACTCCGGCTCCATGGACGTGGGCTTCTATCTGCGGCGCATCAGCCGGGGCGGCATGATGGACTATCCCGCCATCCCGGAGAACCTGTGGAGCAAGATCCTGCAGGACGGCCTGACCCTGACGGGCCAGACGGATAACAACAGTCTGGGCGAGTTCGACTATACTCAGGGCTCCGGCTGGATGTACTCTGTGGGCGGCAATACCTATGCCGGTAAGGGCCTGTCCGGCTATTACCTCACCGACGGCGATACCCTGTATCTGCGCTTCACGCTGGCCTACGGCAAGGACATCGGCGGATACAGTTCCACCGGCGGCAGCTACGGTCTGCTGCCCAGCTATTGCGGTAAGTGGCTCAACGGCACCTACATTGAGGAGCACGTCTGGGGTGAGCCGACACAGACAGTGGCGCCGGACTGCACCCATCCCGGCGAGATCAGCACCGTCTGCACCGTCTGCGGCGATCGGAAGGATCAGCAGGAGGTGCCGCCTCTGGGGCATGATTTCGTGGAGACGGGACGCACGGAGCCGGGAGAGGACGGAACACCGGGCTACATCGAATACACCTGCTCCCGCTGCGGGGAGCAGAAGCAGGAGCCGATCCCGGCGGTCAATGCCGGGTGGCTCCCCCGGCGGCGCAGACTGCCGGACTACGCTATGACAGGAGCGAGATATGAACGATAGAATGAGAAAGGGCTGCTGCCGCCTGCTGACGCTGCTGCTGACACTGGTGCTGGTGATCCCCGCCTATGGGCAGGAGACGCTGGATGCGCTGGCGGCGGCGCAGGGCTGCACGGCGGAGACACTGCTGCAAAGCGACAAGCTGACGGCGGGAGACTCCGTCAGCGACTGGGTGGCCATCGCCGTGAGCCGGGCCGGTACGGAGGGGGATACCTCCGCTTACCGCAAGGCACTGGAGCGCTATGTGACCCGGATGTACCGGGAGCAGGGGGGCTTGGACCGCCTGCGAGCCACGGAGTGGCAGCGCACCGCCCTGACGGCGCTGGCGCTGGGAGCGGACCCCACCGCCTTCGGCCGGGACAAGAACGGTCGGTCGGTGAACCTGCTGGCCGACGGCGTATATCAATTCACCGCTGCCAAATCTCTGGGAACACAGGGACTCAACGGCTGGATCTTCGGCCTGATCGCTCTGGACAGCGCCCGCTTCGCCGTGCCGGAGGATGCCGTCTACACCAGAGCCGCTATTTTGCAGGCGCTGGTGGCGGCGCAGGAGCCGGAGGGCGGCTTCGGCCTGACGGTAGGAAACTCGGACGTGGATCTGACAGCCATGACCCTGCAGGCGCTGGCGCCCTATCAGAACAGCACAGTGACGTATACCGGAACCTCCGGGGAGTCTGTGACCATCCGGGAGGTGGTGCGCCGGGCGCTGGCGTGGCTGTCTGACCAGCAGACGGCGGAGGGCGATTTCATCAGCTGGGACGCCGCCAATCTGGAGAGCACGGCGCAGGTCATCATCGCCCTGTGCAGCTTGGGAGTGGACCCGGCCACGGACGCCCGGTTCGTGAAAAACGGCATCAGCGCCGTGGACGGGCTGATGCGCTACCGGCTGGACGACGGCACCTTCCGCCATATTCTGACGGACGGCTCCGATGTCATGGCCACGGAGCAGGCCCTTCTGGCACAGGAGGCCATGGAGCGGCTGTCCGCCGCCCGCCGGAGCCTGTATGACTTCCGGGAGGAGATGCCGGAGGATGTAAAGATGCAGGTGACGGCCCTGAACGAGGCACTGACGGATGTGGCGGCGGCCACGCCGGAGGAGGTGCAGGCTCTGTATACCCGATATCTGGCCATCCCCGCCGCCGAGCGCAGCTATGTGTTCGCTGCCGGGGCGCTGCTGGATCGGATGCAGGAGCTTTCCATGGAGATCACGCCGGAGGATCCGGCGCAGGCATATGAGCTGCGGGTCGCGGCGGAGGTGACCACCTCCGGTTCCGGCGCCGTAGTATGGATCGCCGCAGGCGCCGCCGTGGTAGTGGTGGCCGCAGGCATCGTGATTTGGAGCAAGCGGAGGAAAATATGTACGAAGTAACGGAGAAAATTCTGCGGGAAGTGCGGAAGGTCATCGTCGGCAAGGACGATGTGGTGGAGAAGGTTTGGATCTCCATTCTGGCTCAGGGCCATGTGCTGCTGGAGGACGTGCCGGGGGTGGGTAAGACCACCATGGCGCTGGCCTTTTCCAAGGCGCTGGGGCTGGAAACCAAGCGTGTGCAGTTCACACCGGACACCATGCCCTCGGATATCATCGGCTTTTCCCTGCCGGAGCAGGGGCGGATGGTGTATCAGCCCGGTGCGGTGATGACCAATCTGCTGCTGGCAGACGAGATCAACCGTACCTCCAGCAAAACCCAGTCGGCGCTGTTGGAGGCCATGGAGGAGGGCCATGTCACCGTAGACGGTGTGACCCACGATCTGCCGGCCCCCTTTGTGGTACTGGCCACTCAGAACCCCATCGGCTCTGCCGGTACACAGAATCTGCCCAACTCCCAGCTGGATCGCTTCCTCATGAAGCTGAGCATGGGCTACCCCGACGTGGGCAGTCAGGTGCGCATCCTGAAGGAGCGCAGCCAGCAGGAGCCTCTGGAGCAGGTGGAGCCGGTGATGCGCCGGGAGGAGCTGATCGCCGCCATTGCCAGGGTGCGTCAGGTCCATGTGGACGACCAGATCTATGATTACATCGCCCGGCTGGCGGAGGTGACACGCACCCATCCGTTGCTGAAGCTGGGTATCAGCCCCCGTGGCGCTTTGGCCCTGTGCCGCACGGCTAAGGCCAGAGCCTTCGCAGAGGGCCGGGATTTCGTGGTGCCGGAGGATGTGACGCAGATGGCGGAGTATGTGTTTGCCCACCGCCTGATGCTTTCCTCCAAGGCCCGCCTCAACGAGTACACACCGGAGGCCATCGTGGCGGAGGTGCTGGCACAGACCCAGCCGCCGGTGCTGTCGGAGCGGCGGGCATGAGCACGTTGCTGTGGCTTTTGACGGAGGCCGGACTGGTGCTGTGCTGGCTGGTGACGCCTTGGGCGCCTGCCCCGTGGCTGGCCCTGTGCTGGCTGATGGCGCCGCTGGCGGGCTGGCTTGCACTGCTGCTGACAAGGAAGCGGTCGCAGGTACGGCTCACCTGCCCCGTGACGGCGGAGAAGGGTAAGCCCTTTTCCGTGACGGCGGAGGTGCGGCAGGGTGTCCCCTTCGGCCGGGGCAGGCTCACGGTATCGGTGGAGAACACCGTTACCGGAGAGACGCACCGGGAGAAGCTGACCCTGCATCAGGGCCGGGGAGCGTGGCAGGTGCAGAGTGCCTGCTGCGGCTGTCTGGTGATGCAGGCGGCGGAGCTTGTGCTATGGGATCTGCTGGGCGTGCTGCCGGTGAGGATCCCCTGCACGGTACAGGGACGCACCTGCGTCATGCCGGATACCTTCCCCATCGAGGCAGACCCGGTGTCGGCCATAAGCCGCCAGACGGACTGCGAGGAGTACGCCCCGGACGTCCGAGGCAGCGACCCTACGGAGACCTTTCAGATCCGGGAATACGTCCCCGGCGACAGTCTGCGGCAGATCCACTGGAAGCTCTCCGCCAAGGCAGGACGCTACATGGTGCGGGATGCGGCCAAGCCGGTGGATCACCGATTGACCATCTATGTGGAGCGCCGCACGGCCCCGCCCCGTCTGGCGGACGGTCTGATGGAGGCGGTGGTGTCGCTGTGTCAGGCCTATGTGGATCAGCCCTTTCGACTCATGTGGAGCGGGGAGACCGCCTCTGTCCGGGAGATCACCGGGGAGGAACAGCTGCCCGAAGCGGTGACGGCACTGCTGAAAAGCAAGGCACAGGAGGAGCCGCAGCCGCCGGAGCTGCGTCCGGAGGGGAAGCTGCTGTACTGCTGTACCCAGCTTCCGGCGGACGGGCAGCTGCCGGAGGATGCCGTCGTGCTGCTGTGCAGCGATGAACCCTGCGCCGGGGAGGGCGTGTGCCGCTTTACCCCGGAGGATATGCGGGAAATACTGGGAAAATGGATGTGGAATTAGGAGCTTTTGGTGAAAAAACAGACTGTTTCATTCCAATTTGATACGACGCCGGCCCCATTCAGGCCTCTGCGCCCCACGGATGCGGCGGCGGGCGTGCTGCTGCTGGCAGGCATATGGGGCCTGCTGTGGCAGTGTCTGCGCCCGGAGCCGATGCTGGGCCTGCTGGGGCTGGGCGCTCTGGCGGCGCTGGGCCTTGCGGCGGGGCTGCTGCTGCGGTGGGATCGGAAATGGCAGCGGGCTGCCCTCTGCGGGGTGCTGCTGGTGCTGCTGGCGGCGGGCGTGCTGCTGCGGAGCCACATCAGCGCTGCTCTGGCGGGGCTGGGAGACTTGTGGGGTCAGTGGCGCTTTCAGCAGACCGGACGGTACACGCCGCCCTATGTGGGGGCGGGCAGCGTCTGGTGGATGCTGCTGCCTGTGGGGGCTGTAACGGGCCTTGCCGCGGGCCTTGTGCTGCGGCAGCGCTGGCGCATATGGCCGGCGGCCGTCTGCGCAGCAGGATTACTGACACTGCGTCTGGCGGGCCTTGTGCCGGGGGGCTGGTGGTTTGCCTGCTTCCTGCTGGGGGTGCTGCTGTGCTTTGTGCAGGGCAGCGCCATAGGCCGCAGGGCCAAGACCATCACGGCGGGAGCGCTGGCGCTGGTGCTGCTGATGGGACTGCTGCCGGAGGGCCTCTCCGGCGGCGCATCCCCCACGGCGCTGGGGCGGCGGCTGGGCAAGGCCCTGCACCGCTGGCACTATGAGGATGCCGCCGATCCCCTGCCGGAGGGAGACATCTCCGGCTCCGGGGCCTTTTCCCCCGGACAGGAGCCGGCGCTGCGGCTGACCATGGATCACTGGACGCCCCTGTATCTGCGGGGCTATGTGGCGGGGGAGTACACCGGCACCGGCTGGCAGCAGCTGGCGGCCCGCCGCTTGACGGAGGAGGCCCCGATGCTGTATAGCCTGCAAAGCGGCTATTTCTTCCCGGCCCAGCAGCTGGCAAAGGCCAACGGTGAGGCCGAGAGCGAGAACCATGTGACCATTCAGGTGCTGGGCGCCTGCCGCTCCGTGGCCTATACCCCCTATGGCGGGGGCGACGGGCTGGAGAGCGCACTGGATGCCCGTGACCTCACCGGCGAGGGCATGACCGCCCCCACCCAGCGCAGCTATGAGGCGGCGCTGTACCCGGTGGAGGAGAGCTACCTGCTCCAGCAGCAGCTGGCGCAGGCGGAGGCGGACAGCGACTACCGGACGGGGGAGAGCGTCTATCGCCAGTGGGTCTATGACCACTATCTCACGGTGCCGCAGGACACCTACGACGCCCTGACGGCGCAGTTCAGCCCCGGTCAGGGCTGGAACACCACTCAGGCCAAGACGGCGATCAGCCGCTTTCTGGCGGCCAACCTGACCCTCCGGGAGGGGACGGTCACCCCGGCCACCGGCGACGTGGCGGCGTGGCTGCTGACCGGCGCCCGACAGGGGTACAGTGTCCACTATGCTACGCTGACGACGCTGCTGCTGCGCTGCTGCGGCATCCCGGCCCGGTATGTGGAGGGCTATGTGGTGACCCGGCAGCAGGCGGAGGCCCTGTCGGACGGGGCGCAGCTGACCCTGACCCAGCGGGCCGCCCATGCCTGGGCGGAGTACTATCTGGACGGCGTGGGCTGGATCCCCTTCGACACCGTCCCCGGCTATGAGGAGAACATCAGCTACCAACTGCCGGAGGACGGCGACCCGGCGGAAAACGAGAACGGCACGACCTACACGGGGCAGGATCAAACGCCCCAACAGAACCAGACCGACATCTCTCAGGAGCCCCAGGACGACCACAGTCAGCGCATTTTCGTCCAGAGTGTACTGCTGGCCTTGGCGGCACTGGTGCTGGTGTGTCTGGCAGCCATGGCGCTGCGGACGGTGCTGCTGCGGCGGAAGCTGAAGCGGCAGCGCAGGCGCTTTGAGGACCCCGACGGCCGCGTGGCCTGTCAGGCCATGCTCAGCGCCCTGCACCGGCAGCTGACGGCCTTGCAGCCGGGAGCGTGGAGCGAGGCATCCCCCCGGCGGCAGGAGGCCCTGACGGCCCTGCTGGGCGACGAGACGGCCCGGCAGCTGACGGCGCTGGAGCAGGAGGTCTGGTTCAGCGACCACCCCATCGAGGAGCCCCAACGCCAACAGGCGCAGAAGCTGCTGGAGGGGACGGAGCGTCTGTGGCGGGAGCGTGTCCCGGCGGCCAGACGCTGGAAACAGAGATTCCTCACCTGTCAGGTGATTTGAATCATAAAAGAACAGAAAGGAGTATGAAAGATGAAAGAGAAGACACATCTCGGAAACCGCCTTCTGTCGGTTCTGCTGACGTTCCTGATGCTGCTGTCGCTGCTGCCTTCGGCGGCGCTGGCGGCGGACACCCAGCAGATCGCCCTGATGGCGGTGACGCAGAACGGATTCCTCATCGAACCGGAGTATGTCACCTATCACTCCGGCGACACGGTGAAGGATGTGCTGAAAAAAAGCAGCCACACCTTCAGCGGCATCGACAGCGGATACATTACCGCTGTCGATGGCACCACCGACAACTTCAGCATCCATTACGACGAGGATGGATACAAGCTGGATCAGTCGGCGGATGGCCTGACGGCCATCTGGTTCACCACCAACTCGGACCAGAGCCATGGAGCAAACCTCCAGAAGCTGGCGGCCAACATGGCGGTCTACAACACCGCTACCAACGGCCTGAAGGATTACAGGGCCGCTCAGGAGGCCTATGATGCCGCCGTGAAGGGCTTCTATGCCGCCACGGACACCACGGCCAAGACCCTGAACGATGCGCTGTTCAGCGCCATCGACAAGCACGCCAAGTTCCTGGAGGGCAAGACCACGCCGCTGACCATCAGCGCCACCATGGGCGGCGAGGCCATCACCCCCGGCGAGGCGGTGTTCACCAGTGAGTTCGGCACCGTTGTCACGGTGAAGAACACCAACACCGTGGACCTGATCCCCGCCACCTACACCTTCGACCTGTCCGACGGCGAGTTCCGCCATGTCCGTGGCACGCTGGAGGTGAAGGAGGGTACCACCCTCACCGCCCAGCTGCCTGCCGGCCAGTGGATCAAGTCCGTAGGCATTGGTATCGACAATTACTGGAAAACCTACGGCGAGATGCCCAAGCAGGACGTTACCGCCGCCGAGGGTACCTACCTGATCCCGGACCATGCGTACAACTCGCTCTATCCCTATTTTGAGCCGGGTGACGGCGTGGATACCACCAACATCCGTGTCTACAAGGCGGGCGACCCCAACGGCAACAAGGCCCACAGCTGGAAGAGCACGGCAGATGCCCTGACGGATAGTGTCGAGCGCAACAGCCTGAAAAATTCGGATGTGGTGTGCGAGGCTCGCCTCAAGGGCGACGGATATGAGCAGTATCAGACCTACACGCTCCACCTGATCCGCACTCCCAGCCTCAGCGATCTGGCGGCGGCGGACTCCGTGTCCGGCCTGACCCTGAGTCCTGTCTACGCCAACACCACGGATACCTACACCGTGGCCACGTCGCAGGATCAGGTGAAGATCACCCCCACGGCTCTGTGCAGCGGCACTGCCATCACCGTGGCCGGGAAGTCCACCCAGAGTGGTTCCCCCGTGACGGTGAATCTGGCGGACTGTGAGCAGGATTCCGGCAAGAAATACCTGATCCCCGTGGTGCTGACGGCCAACGGCCAGAGCGTCACCTATACGGTGAAGGTGCAGAAGCAGGCTACCGTCTCCGTGACACTGAATCACGAGGAGGGGCTGGACGTGAAGGTGTATAGCCAGACCGGCGACTACATCGCCCCCACCTCCTCCACCGGCACGGCGGACACCTATATGCTGACGCTGGGCTGCGGGTATACCTATCTGGCCACCAAGGACGTGTATTACCATGCCGAGCATGCTTTCCCGGCGCAGCCCGGTATGACGCTGACGGTACCCACCCCTGTCACCGATGATTGGCTGACGGGTCTGAGCGCCAGAACCGGCAACAATGCACCGTTGTGTGATATGTCCCCGACGTTTACGGAGGGTACCCATGAGTACACCTTTACGGTGGAATCCAACTCTTCCAGCTTCCAGCTCCAGCGTGCCAGAGCGGATAGCACTTACAAAACTACGTTCTATGCAGCGTATCACCGCAATACTGCTTGGCCCGACCGGACGATGGAGAAAGCACTGACCGCCTCCGATACCAGCTATACACCCATCCCCAGCTTCATGGCCGTGGGCGGCTATGGCAACACTGCCCGCCTGAAGGTAGCCCAGTCCAAAACGGTCAACGGCGCTACCCTGTATCAGGACTACTTCATCAACGTCAACCGCGCCATGACGCTGGATTCCCTGTCCGCCAAGGACCAGAACGACGTTGTGGTTCCCCTGAATCAGGGCGGCGACACCACCAAGGCCACCTTTACCAAGCTGGTGTATGACTACACCGCCGATGTCAGCGAAAAAGCCTCTGAGCTGCGCCTGACCCTGCGGCCCCTGTCTTCCTACCGGATGGATGCAGATATGACAGTGACTGTGGCCTGCGGCGACTGGAGCCGGAGCATCACCTATGATAAGGACCACAGCCCTGCTGTCCGCCAGACTGTGGCGGTCCCCCTGAAGGCGGGTTCTGCGGCGGCGGAGACCATCACGGTTACCGTCTCCCACAAGGAGACCGGCAGCATCGCCGGGACCTATACCATCAAGGTCAATAAGCAGGCCCCCATCGAGACCACCATCACCACGACCCCCGGTGATGCCACGGTGTTCCTCACCAGCGACGTCACCGGCGACCGCATCCTGCCGGGTGACAAGGGCATCTATACCCTCGACAGCGGCAGCAGCTACACCGTAGTGGTGACCCGCTACGGCTATGTGGGCCAGAAAAAGACCTTCACCGCCGGCGAGGCCAACAAGACCGTCCAGATCAAGCTGGAGAAGGCCCCCGACAGCACCCTGAAGGATATCGAACTGCCCACCGACTGGCCCCTGTTCCGCAAGAACGATGAAAACAACGGCGTGGTGGATGTGCGCACCCCCATCACCGCTGAGGACACCGTTCTGGTGTGGGCCAACAAGCTGGGCGAGGGCTACAGCGGCAGCGCTGTGGGCAGCCCCATCATCGTGGGCGGCTACCTCTATACCTATTCCGGTACCACCATCATGAAGGTGGATAAGGAGACCGGCCTGATCGTCAAGACCGGCACCATGGTAGGCGGCTCCTCCTTTGCCATCAACTGCGCCACCTATGCCGAGGGCATGATCTTTATCGGTCTTGCCAATGGCCGGGTGCAGGCCTTCAACGCCGAGACGCTGGAGTCCCTCTGGGTCTATCAGGATGCGCTGGGCGGCCAGCCCAACTGCCCCATCGCCTATGCAGACGGCTATATCTACACGGGCTTCTGGAACAGTGAGACCAAGCAGGCCAACTTTGCCTGCCTCTCTGTCACCGATGAGGATGCCACCAAGACCAACGAGGCCAAGCTCCCCACCTGGACCTATACCCACAACGGCTTCTATTGGGCCGGTGCTTACGTCAACAGCGACTTCGTGCTGGTGACCACCGATGACGGAGATGGTGGCTATACCACGGGCTACGGCTCCATTCTGTCCCTGAACCCCAAGACCGGCAAGCTCATTGACAGCCTGCAGGCCACCAACGTGGGTGACCTCCGCAGCAGCGTCTGCTACGATGAGGAGACCGAGGCCTATTACTTCACCTCCAAGGGCGGCGACCTGTATCAGGTGAAGGTCAACGCCGACGGCACTTTTACCAAGGGTTCCCTGCGCCGGCTGCATCTGGATAATGGCGCCGACAGTGCCTCTGCGCCTCCCATGAGTACCTCCACCCCCGTGATCGCCAACGGCCGTGCCTACATCGGCGTGTCCGGTACCAGCCAGTTCGGTGCCTATTCCGGCCACAACATCACGGTGGTGGACCTGTCCACCTTCTCCATCGCCTACTCCGTGCCCACCAAGGGCTATCCTCAGACCAGCGGTCTGCTGACCACGGCCTATCAGAACGGGGACGGCTATAACTACGTCTATTTCTTCGATAACTTCACCCCCGGTAAGCTGCGGGTCATCCGGGATATGCCCGGCATGACGGAGGTGGATCACGACTACACCACCATGGAGACCTACAGTAAAGACGGCGAGGAGCACACCATCGAGACGGCCTATGTGCTGTTTACCCCTGACGGTGCGCAGGCGCAGTACGCCATCTGCAGCCCCATTGTGGACGAAGAGGGCAACATCTACTTCAAGAACGACTCCGCCCAGCTGATGCGGCTGAGCAGCCGTATCACGGAGCTGGAGGTCACCCAGCAGCCGGACCGCACCACCTACAGCAAGGACGATACCTTTGATGCCACGGGCCTGAAGGTCACCGCCCATTATGCCAACGGTGCCACCAAGGACGTGTCCGACTACCTCAAGTACACCACGGATCCCCTGAGGCTGGATGATACCGAGATCACCATCGGCATCAATCTGGAGCAGCTGGTGAAGGACAAGCTGGAGAATCTGCCCGAAAATCTGAAGAATCAGACCGCCAAGTGGCAGCAGTATCAGGATAAGGACGGCAAGGCCGGCGTGGAGTGGGAGATGCCCACCACCACTGTGACCATCACCGTGGAGGAGCACCACAACTATGGCGAGCCCACTTGGAGCTGGAACAATGACTTCACCGCCTCCGCCGTCTTTACCTGCACGGATGACGACGGCCATACCCAGACGGTGCCTGCCACCGTCACCGACGAAGTGACCACCGAGCCCACCTGTGATAAGGAGGGCCTGCGTACCTATACCGCTAAGGTCACCTTTGAGGGCAAGGATTACACCGACACCAAGACGGAGCCTATCCCCGCCACCGGCCACGCCTATGGCGAGCCGGTGTGGAGCTGGACGGATGACTTCAAGGCCACCGCCACCTTCACCTGCACCAACGATACCACCCATGTGAAAAACGTCACGGCAGAGGTGACCAGCGCTGTCACCACGCCCGCCGCTTGCGAGACCACCGGCGTTCGCACCTACACCGCCAAGGTCACCTTCGAGGGCAAGGAGTACACCGATACCAAGACGGAGGTCATCCCCGCCACCGGTCATGCCTATGGCGCCCCGGTGTGGAAGTGGAACGATGATTTCACCGCTTCTGCCACCTTCACCTGCGCCAACGACCCTTCCCATGTGAAGAACGTGACGGCCACCGTCACCAACGCTGTGACCACCGAGGCCACCTGCGAGTCGACCGGCGTTCGCACCTACACCGCCAAGGTCACCTTCGATGGTAAGGACTACACCGATACCAAGACGGAGACCCTGCCCGCCACCAGTCACGCCTACGGTGAGCCTGTGTGGAAGTGGAACGATGATTTCACTGCTTCTGCCACCTTCACCTGCGCGAATGATACTTCCCATGTGAAGAAGGTCGATGCCACTGTGACCAGCGAGGTTACGGAGGGCAGCTGCGAGGTTGGCGGCACCCGTACCTACACCGCCAAGGTCACCTTTGATGGTAAGGACTACACCGACACCAAGACGGAGCCTGTCCCCGCCAAGGGCCACACCCTGACCGCCGTGGAGGCAGTGCCTGCCACCTGCGAGACCGCCGGTGTGAAGGCCCACTGGGTCTGCTCCGTCTGCGGCAAGCTGTTCAGCGACGTCGAGGGCAAGACCGAGACAACGCTGGAGAAGCTGACCATCCCCGCCACCGGCCATGCTTACGGTGAGCCGGTGTGGAAGTGGAACGATGATT
>ENA-OUQS01000752-OUQS01000752.1-human-metagenome-genome-assembly--contig:-NODE-752-length-34770-cov-46.624053_pt1 | contig 34770 bp, 29 predicted proteins | sample MGYA00248463_ERZ548848 | MGnify/ENA primary metagenome ERZ548848 (study PRJEB26491, sample SAMN04978192) | human metagenome | host: Homo sapiens | study: EMG produced TPA metagenomics assembly of the... | reverse complement strand
CCATAACGGTATCTACATGCCGAAACGCCTTATTTTTCCTTCAGATCTTTCAGCCCCTCCGCAAACACCCTGCCCGCCGGCATTCCGGCTGAAGGATATACCTCACGAAATGTTTCAGCCGGAAAATATCCTTCAGAACAACCACTCCTCCGAAAATAAAACCGGCTGAAACATTTCCACTTGGCTGAAGGATTCCATAACCTCAATTCTTCAGCCGAAACGCCGACGGGCAGGGTGTTTGCGGAGAGGCTGAAGCTTATGAAGGATTTTTTAGGATATTCTCTACAGGGCATTATAAACGACCGTATCCCACTGAAAAAGGTAATATATGTTCATAGACAAAGTAAGTCCACTTCATTGGCGAAGTAAGTGGTATTACTTCGCCAATGAAGTGGACTTACTTTTTTTACCAATAATGCCGGTAAACAAAAAGCCCGTCAAGCAGTTTACAATCTACTTGACAGGCCTTTCCCCTTCGCTTTATTTCAATTATTCAGCAGCAGCTTCTTCCACTTTGTCAGCAGAATCTGCCGGAGCTTCTACAAATTCAGTAATACCATTGTTTACCAAAATATTGTACCATGAAATCAGTTTCTTGATATCTCCGTTATGAACACGGTCACGATCATAATTTGGCAAAACTTCTGCAAAATAAGCATGCAACTCATCGGCTGATGCTTTTTTATAATTGATAGAAGCAACCGCTCCATTCTCTTTCTTCTTTACCGCTTCCAGCACTTCGCTCAAAGGCACTTCTTCTGCATCTGTGTACATAGCAATATCCGCCAATGAGATAACTTTGTCATGAGCATAAGCAGGAACTCTTTTCTTAGCCGCGTCAACTGTTTCTACAATCAACATGTTCTTTCCTTGAGAAATCAATTTATATAATCCCGGTTTGCCCGCGATTGATAAAATGGTCTTTAACATACTATTCTATTTTATATTTATGGTTTGAGGAAGCAAAAGTACAATTCACCAATGAAACTCCCAAATTTATAGTATGAATTTTTCGGTTTTTAATTGTTCTACTATTCTGTTCAACTGGGGTATGAGCAATTGCACCCCGTCATTCACCACCGTGAAATCGGCCCGCCGACGCTTTTCTTCATCATCCATCTGGGCAGCAATACGTGCCCGGACTTGTTCCTCGCTGGCTCCGTCACGATACATGGCACGCTGTATACGCAGTTCTACAGGTGCATAGACCATTATTACCGCATCTACCGTATCCTGAAAACCGGCCTCATACAAAATAGCCGATTCCATACCCACTATCTCACACTTTTCCTGACGTTCCACCCATACGGTAAAATCTTTCCGTACCCGGGGATGGATAATGGAATTGATTTGGAGCACATGCGCCGGATCGGAAAACAGATAGGAAGCCAGCAACGGCTTGTTTAACAGACCATCCTTATAAACCTCCTCACCTAACAAAGCAATCAGTTCCCCACGAATTCCGGCATCGGAAACAGTAAGGCGTTTCGCTTCATTATCCGCATTATACACTGGGATATGCATATTCTCCAGCAAATGGGAAATGTATGATTTTCCACTGCCGATGCCACCGGTAACCGCTATCTTAATCATTGAATTTAATTCGTTGTTCTATCAAATAATCCACCTCCTTGGGATTCAAACGGACGTGGTTCACATATCGGGGGATGGATTTGAGATTGACCGGACACTTCTCCCCCTTATTGTTCAACAAAGACTCATAAGTCACCCCGATAAAGAAATCCTCGGAAGTGATGGACTTGAAATGACTCAGACCTACCTGAAAAGTCACCTGAACCTTGGAGGGAAAAGTGCGAAGTACTTTGTCGGGCGGAAAATTGATGCCACGTATAGGCACCTCCACACTTTTTTCAGCGTAAATATCTACCAATAAAGTCACATCATCAAAAGAGGGAATGAATTTCGCTCCACGTACATCGGCCAAATTCACCCTGCGACGAACGGTGTCTGCCACATCTTCAAAGTTCAATGCCTGTGTATAAGCAGCCGTGATGGTATCCAAAATCTCTTGAGGAGCATAAACCATCACTGAATCCGGCGAGTAAATGATATCCGAGATATAATACTGACGGTCCAAAGCCACCTTGCCTTGCAATTTCACGGGCACCTTCTTTGCCTTCCCTTTTGTATAAATAAACTCCACAGTATCCGGCCGTATGGTCAGCAATTTGGTTGTCTGATTCAACTGGACCGAAATCTTTTTCATTAAAGCTGAAACCGGAATCCGGACACGACTTCCTTTATCCTCATAGTCCTTAAAGTCCACAACAATGGGATAGAATGTCTGTCCCAGCATATAGTTAGCCAATACAGTTCCCCTGTCTTTCACGCCAATACGCAGTTCGTCAGGAAGTTCGGAGGTCAGCACCACATCACTAGGTACATTCTTCAACCGTAACGGAACGGAGAATTCCGTTTCATAATCATCATTTAACACCTGAAGCAACCAAAAGCAGAAAGATACAAATACAAAAAACAAGAAAATCAGGAACTCCCTGCTATTACGGCTAAGCAGGAAGCTTCTGATTCTCTCTAAAGTCTTTAAATAGTAAATACGTATGTTCCTTTTGTCGAACATGTTGTTATGTCATTTACTTTGCCTGTTGTTGGTTGGATGCAGCATTAGCGAAGATAGAATTTCTATCAATTTTAATCTTAACGCCTGACGCTATTTCCAAAACAACCGTATTATCTTCTATTTCTTTTATCTTTCCGTATATACCACCTGCAGTGATCACTTCCTGACCCACTTCCAGGTTCTTGCGGAAATTAGCAATTTCTTTCTGTTTTTTATTCTGAGGACGAATCATGAAGAAGTACATAATAGCGAAAATGGCTACCATCATAATAAGGAAAGAGTAATCTCCTCCACCCCCTGCCTGCAGAAATACAAATAATAAGTTCATACTTTCTATGTTTTTTAGTTTATAATACCGTTATTCTTCAATAACAAACAAAGATATTAATTTTTTGTTAGCTTATTCTCTTTTTTTAATGAATTAACGATTCCATCCAAAGTACCGTTAATAAAGCCACCGCTTTTCGGAGTGCTGTACAGTTTGGCTATTTCCACGTACTCATTCAGTGAAACGCTGACCGGGATATTGGGAAAACTCAGGATTTCAGCCAAAGCGATCTGCATAATGACCACATCCATGAAAGCCACACGGTCTAAATCCCAGTTCTTTGTATTTTCGCTAATCAGATGACGATAATAATCGGCATTCAAGATAGTACGACGGAACAAACGGCGCGCGAAGTCTTGATCCTCCTCATCTTTAAATTCCGGCAACAATTCCTGTTTTGCACCATTCTTCTCATCGAAACGCTTGATGGTCTTCAACACAAAGGTATCCACGATTTCCTTATCATCATTCCAATACAAACTTTGGTCCTCCAAAACCTGATCCAGTTCGATATTATTGAAAATAATATTTTTATATAGCTTGCGCCACAATTCACGGTCTTCCTCATACGAAGAAGTCTCACTGACCATATATTCCTTATATATATCGCTTTCTAAGATTTTATCACATAAAGTCTTTACGAAATCAGCTTCATTCTCCCAAGTTTTCTTCTGATTGTTCGAAAACTCCAGCAGCTGTTTGTTTACCTCCAGCTGTGCAATAAAGCGGTTTTCCACAAATTTGGTGTTGGGAAACAATTCTTCCTTAGTAGGGACCAGTTTGTTTTTCGCAGCATTCAGTCGTTTGTTAGCCTGTTTAGTTACTTCTACCATTAAAAGCAGCAGATAGTTGTATAAGTCATACGCTTTAGAAAGGCTGAAAAATAACTCTTTTTCCGCTGTATCCAAGTTTTTGCCTCCGTTCTGATAATAAGCATAGACTATCTGAACTATCTTAAGACGAATAAGAACTCTATTTATCATAATTCACATAAAATTATTAAGGAGTTGCAAAAGTAGGTATTTTCATTGATTTTACATAACATAATTACATTTTTTAATGTAAAATTTACATAGAGCTATCTAAATCGCTTTTTTCATCGAAGTTTATCCGCAAATTCTTTGCCCATTTAAAAAAAATGTCCAATTTTGAAGCCGATTTATAAAGATACTTAAGTTATGGAAGATTATAAAAAGAAAAGTGTAGTGGATGGTGACAAAGAAATTGTTTTTTCAAAAGCAATTAAAGCCGGCAAACGTATTTATTATTTAGATGTGAAGAAAAACCGAAAAGATGAAATGTTTTTGGCTATTACCGAAAGCAAGAAGATTGTTTCGGGAGAAGGTGATGACTCGCAAGTAAGCTTCGAAAAACATAAGATTTTTCTATATAAAGAAGATTTTGAGAAGTTCATGAACGGTTTACAACAGGCTATACAGTTTATTGCCGAAGAGCAAGGTCCTATTGAACCTCATCACACTGAAAATGAAGAACAGGAAACGACCGAAGACGCTCACAAGCCGCTTAGTCCGAATGAAATTAAAATAGATATCGATTTCTGATTCCAACCGATAAAGAAAGCACAATGATAAAAAAATTGTGCTTTCTTTTTGTCAAGTCGGAAATAAGCAGTAATTTTGCACCGCTTTTTCAAGCTCATCGTGTGATATACCACATCGTGTGATGGCGAATTAAGCAATAAGATCAACTTAATTTAGAGTAACACAAAAAATTAAAAAACAATGAAATCAATTGAAATTAAAGGTACTGTCAGAACAGACGTAGGAAAGAAAGCAACTCACGAATTGCGTAAGAACAATGGTGTTCCTTGTGTATTGTATGGAGTGCAGAAAGACGAAAACGGCTTGCCCGTAGCTACTCACTTCTCCGTGCCCACCGAAGGACTCCGTAACTTGGTATACACACCGCACATCTATGTTGTAGACTTGAACATTGACGGTAAAATAGTAAACGCTATTTTGAAAGATATCCAGTTCCATCCTGTAACGGATGCAATCCTTCACGTTGACTTCTATCAGATTGATGAAGCTAAACCCATCGTTATGGAAGTTCCTGTTCAGCTGGAAGGTTTGGCAGAAGGTGTACGTGCCGGTGGTAAATTGGCATTACAGTTGCGTAAACTGAAAGTGAAAGCTTTATACAATGTAATTCCTGAACGTCTGGTTGTTGATGTAACTTCTTTGGGTCTGGGCAAGACTGTCAAAGTGGGCGAATTAAGCTATGAAGGTTTGGAATTGATTAACGCTAAAGAAGCCGTTGTTTGTGCAGTTAAATTGACTCGTGCCGCTCGTGGTGCTGCTGCAACTGCCGGCAAATAATCAGTAACCTTTTAATCCTTATCAATGAAATATTTGATTACAGGACTGGGTAATATAGGTGAAGAATACCGAAATACCCGTCACAACATAGGATTCACAGTATTGGACGCCCTTGCAAAGGCGTCCAATCTTGTTTTTACCGACGGACGTTATGGGGCTACTGCCACCCTCTCGCTCAAAGGACGCCAGCTTATCCTGCTGAAACCGTCTACTTACATGAACCTGAGTGGAAATGCAGTGCGCTACTGGATGCAGAAAGAAAACATTCCGTTGGAAAATGTGTTGATAGTGGTGGACGACCTCGCCCTTCCTTTCGGTACACTACGCCTGAAAGGAAAAGGCAGCGATGCCGGACACAATGGTTTGAAACATATAGCTGCTACGCTGGGTACACAGGATTATGCCCGTCTGCGCTTTGGTATCGGCAACGATTTTCCCCGTGGCGGACAAATAGATTTTGTATTAGGTCACTTCACTGATGAAGATTTGAAGACCATGGACGAACGTGTAGCAACGGCTTGCGACATAATTAAGAGTTTTTGTCTGGCAGGCATCAGTATAACAATGAACCAATACAATAAAAAGTAATGGCTGAAGCAAGAATTGATAAATGGCTGTGGGCCTCACGTATATTCAAGACCCGTACTATCGCTGCCGAAGCATGCAAGAAAGGACGGGTTTCCATCAACGGTACTCAGGTGAAGCCGTCGAGAATGATAAAGCCGGGAGAAGTGATACAGGTAAAGAAACCGCCTGTCACGTACTCATTTAAAGTTTTACAGGCAATAGAGAAACGTATAGGTGCCAAATTGGTTCCTGAAATTCTGGAGAATGTAACGACTCCGGAGCAATATGAATTACTGGAAATGAGCAGAATCAGCGGTTTTGTTGATCGCGCCCGCGGAACAGGGCGTCCCACCAAGAAGGACCGTCGCAGCATGGAAGAATTCATTACTCCTGAATATTTCGGTGATGATGACTTCGACTTTGAATTTGATTTCGAAGAACAAGAATAGATAGTGATTAATGGTTAGTGATTGTAGGTGTATGCATCTGCTATTAATCACTAGCCATTAACTACTATCTATCTGTTAATCATTTTGCTACTACAGATTTTTCTTTATAGCTTCAATCATTTCTTGGTATTCCGCATCAGTCAGATAAACTTTTCCCGGATTCATCTGAAATACACCTCCATAATCAGGTCCGTCCACATACTTGGGAGCCAGATGAAAATGCAGGTGAGAAAGTTTGTCACTATATGCTCCGTAATTTATTTTTTCAGGGTGGAAAGCCTTGTCCATAGCACGGGTCACACGGGCAACATCTGCCATAAATGCATTACGTTCTTCATCACTCAGTTCAAACAAGTCGTTTACATGATCTTTATAAGCAACAAGGCAACGTCCGCGATAGGTTTGTTCCTTAAACAGGAATACGCGTGAAACACTCAGTGGCGCTATTTCAATCATTAAATTGTGCAATGTCTCATTGTTCTGACAATACAGACAATCTTTAGGATCACTTTTCATGGTTTTCTTATGTATTAAAATTAATTATTCTTCCTCTTTTTCTTTCTTACCCAACAAACGGTACACATCATCCCGTTCGCCTACCACCCATACCACATCTCCTTCCGTAAAAGGTACATTGATATCAGGGGTCATCAGCGTACTATCTTCTTTTTCGACGCCTACCACCAGACATTTGTACTCATCCCGGATACCACTTTCTTTAATATTTTTACCCAAGAAAAATGAGTTACGATCTATAATGAACTGTTTCAGATTCATTTCACGCCTTTCCAAATCTTCCTCTTCAGCGGCGGCTGATACTCTTTCTGCCTGACGGGCAAACTCGCCCAACTGCTCATCCGTACCGATTACCTGTATGGTGTCACCGGGAAACAGACGTACATTCGCCCCCGGAATATTAATACGATGCATTCCACGAATGATAGATGCCACATGTACTCCGTATTTATGCCCCAAATTCAACTCTCTTAACGTATATCCCGCCCATAAGGAATCCGCAGGTATCTCAAAATCCGAAAGATGTAAGTCGCGGGACAACAAATGTCCTTCATACTCAGGACGCTTCTGACCTGTGAACTCAGCATGCACATCTCTGAAACGCAAATTCTGAATAAAAGTACGCTCCATGAATATAGATTGCTTCTTCAGCCATCGCGAGAACATCATCATACCTACCAAAACAACGGCTATACCGATCAGCAAAGTCGTGGAAGTCTGAAAAAGTTTCTCTATAACAAACATCACAAACATGACAGCTATCACTATACGGAGTAAAATGGTAGAAATTAAGGGAGCCCGGTTGAAACGGCTATCCTGCCATAACGCCTGGAACTCTACAGAGTGGTTTTTTTTCATGATAATGGCACGCAAGAAAGGTGCGATGCAGACGATAGTAAAAACAGTTCCTGCCAGATTGGCCCAAAAGACAGGCAGACTAGCCCGGAACAATGGAATAATAAAATGGAATGAAAGTGTAATCATAGCTATACACAATACAGAATAAACAGCTACGATCCTAGCTATGGCAACCAACAATTTCTTCCAATTGTTTTCATGATTCACCGTTTGTGATCCCGATGAATAACGCTCAAGCATTTTTTTCCATTTGCCGGGCAGACGTTTCTCTACTATATGATAAGCAGGTATCGCCAAACGTATCATATACGGGGTCAGAAATGTGGTAATGACCGAAACAGCCACCACAATAGGATATAAGAAATCACTGGTTACTTTCAGACTTACCCCCAACGAAGCGATAATAAATGCAAATTCACCAATCTGGGTCAAACTGAAACCACATTGCATGGCAACTTTCAACGGCTGTCCCGACAAAATCACGCCACCTGTACCAAAAATAACCTGCCCAAGCAGAATGGCCAATGTAATAATCACAATGGGCCATATATATTCTACAATCATGGCGGGGTCTACCATCATTCCCACAGATACAAAGAAAATGGCTCCAAACAAATCCTTTACAGGGGCCACAAGCTTCTCTATATTTTCGGCCTCTACCGTTTCTGCCAAAATAGACCCCATTATAAAAGCTCCAAACGCAGCCGAAAATCCAACCTTGGCCGCCACAACTACCATACCGAAGCACAATGCCAGCGAAACAATCAGCAATGTTTCATTTGCCATCCACTTGCGGGAACGCTTCAAAAATGTAGGAATGATATAAATACCTACCACAAACCACAATATAAGGAAGAATAATAATTTGGCAATGCTATATACCATTTCACTGCCCTCGAAATTCTGACTCACTGCCATTGTACTCAACATAACCATCAAAACAATAGCCAATATATCTTCCAATATCAAAATACTAAGAACCAAGCCGGCAAACCGTTGCTGCCTCAATCCCAAATCATCAAAAGCCTTATAGATAATAGTCGTGGAGGACATGGCCAACATACCTCCCAAATACAGACAGTCCATGCGTTGCCACCCAAAAGACCACCCTACAAAAATCCCAACCAATATCATACAAAATATAATGGTACACGCCGCAATGACCGCCGTCCCCCCTACCTTCACCAGTTTCTTGAAACTAAATTCCAACCCTAGAGCGAACAACAAGAATATCACACCAATCTCCGACCATGTATGGATATTGGCCACATCAATGACCGACGGAGTAAGAGGAACATGGGGACTTGCCAAAAAGCCGGCTACGATATAGCCGAGAACAAGAGGTTGCTTTAACCGTTTAAAGACGAGCGTCATGACACCGGCGCAGATCAGAATCAAAGCCAAATCACTTATCAATGGAGCCAATTCAGACATAGCTAATAAATTTTTGATTGCAAAATTAAGAATTATCTATTTATCATATTCTTCATCCTATTATTAATTTTGCATTAAAAGCTGTTTTTATGAAAAGGAACTAACCGTAAATGTATATCAGCCATATAAAGAAAACGCGAATATTCAGATTTCTTGAATATCCGCGTTTTCTTTGTTATCAGCGTTCTCTTTTCCGGCTTTCGATTTATTTTCTGAACGGGGCCTTTACTACTACAGCTTTCAGCTTGCGTCCGCGCACATCAATAAATATTTCAGTACCTAATGCTGTGTAAGCGGTCTGAACATATCCCATACCGATACCAATCTTACGCATTGGAGACATGGTTCCACTAGTTACTTCACCTATTTTCTCTCCATCAGCATTTACCAGTTCATAACCATGACGGGGAATACCACGGTCTACCATTTCAAAAGCAATCAGCTTGCGTTTCAATCCTTCGGCTTTCTGCTTTTCAAGTAAAGCACGTGAAGTGAAATTCTTTCCTTCAACAAATTTGGTAATCCAGCCCAATCCTGCTTCCAACGGAGAAGTGGTATCACTCAAATCATTACCATACAGGCAAAAGCCCATTTCCAAACGTAATGTATCACGAGCCCCTAGCCCGATAGGTTTAATCCCTTCAGGAGCACCTGCTTCAAAAATTGCTTTCCAGATAGCCTGACCGGCTTCGGGATAAAAATAAAGCTCGAAACCACCTGCACCGGTATAACCGGTATTCGAAATAATCACATCTTTCTGACCGGCGAACTCACCTGTGGTAAAAGCATAATAAGGAATTTCAGACAAGTTGACCGGAGTCAGTTTTTGCAAAACTTCCATAGCCTTCGGTCCCTGAATAGCAAGCTGTGCCATACGGTCGGATGCATTTTCCAATTCCGCACCCACTGTGTTATGGCTGACACACCAGTTCCAGTCTTTCTCAATATTGGCCGCATTTACCACCAACAAGTATTTTTCGGATTCATAGTGATATACCAACAGGTCATCAACAATACCTCCCTCCTCATTAGGGAAACAAGTATATTGCGCTTTACCGACGGGCAAAGTCGCCACATTGTTTGAAGTCACTTGCTGCAAAAACTCCAACGCATTAGGACCTTTTACCCAAAATTCACCCATATGGGATACATCAAAAACACCTACGGCATTACATACAGTAAGATGTTCATCAATAATTCCCGAATATTCAATAGGCATATTATAACCTGCAAATTCGTGCATTTTCGCCCCCAAGGCAATGTGTGTTTCGGTAAACGGAGTTGTTTTCATGTTATTACTTTACTATTTTAAGGTTAATAAATTACTTATCTTGCCACCAATTCAGCGATTTTCACCACCACTTTCATGGCTTTCTCAATAGACTGGATTGGCACGAACTCATATCTGCCATGAAAATTCAAGCCGCCGGCAAAAATATTGGGACAAGGCAATCCCTTGAATGAAAGTTGTGCACCATCCGTTCCACCGCGGATAGCCTTCACCTTAGGTGTCACGCCCGCCTCTTCCATAGCCTTGAAAGCGATATCAATGATATGCATCACCGGCTCAATTTTCTCACGCATATTGTAATACTGGTCTTTCAATTCCAATGTAACGGTGCCTTCTCCATATTTCTTATTGATGATTTCCGCCCACTTTTTCATATTTTCCTTGCATGCCTCAAACTTGGCACGGTCATGATCACGGATTATATAAGAGATGGTAGTCTGCTCTACTTCACCCGTCATGCCAATCAAATGATAGAATCCCTGATAACCATCAGTACATTCGGGCACTTCGTCCGTAGGCAGTAAAGACACAAACTCATTAGCTACACGCAAGGAGTTGATCATTTTATCCTTTGCATATCCCGGATGTACGTTACGTCCTTTAATAATCACTTTCGCAGAAGCGGCATTAAAGTTTTCAAACTCCAACTCCCCTACTTCACCACCATCCATCGTATATGCCCACTCGCATCCGAATCTCTCCACATCAAATTTATGTGCACCCAAGCCTATTTCTTCATCAGGATTAAATCCCACACGAATTTTTCCATGCTTGATTTCAGGATGTTCTTTCAAATATACCATAGCCGAGATGATTTCAGCAATGCCCGCCTTGTCATCAGCTCCCAACAATGTTTTGCCGTTGGTTACAATAAGGTCCTCCCCTTTATGATCCAACAGTTCGGGAAATTGCTTGGGAGAAAGTATAATGTTGTCTTCTTCGCATAATACAATATCCGTTCCGTCATAACCATAGACAATGCGTGGGGTGACTCCCGCACCCGTCATATCGGGACTGGTATCCATGTGTGCAATAAATCCGATGGTAGGAACCGGTTTATCCGTATTGGCCGGCCATGTAGCAAACAGATAACCATTCTCATCCAAAGAAATTTCCTGAAAGCCCAATTGTTCCAATTCAGATCTTAAATATTGTGCAAACACCATCTGCTTCGGTGTACTGGGGGTAGCCCCGCTATTCTCATCAGACTGAGTGTCGAAGCTTACATATTTTAAAAATCGTTCTATTACCGTCATTTTTCTTTTTGTTTTAATATTCATACTTGCCTGTAAAAATAGAAAAAGAGCCGTGAATTGCCAAACAAATCACGGCTCTTTTTCATTAATATTTTATTATTTTGTTATTAGAAGCAACTGGAACCATCAAAACAATGGGTACATACCTTACATTTTGGTAATCCTATCGCTTCTACCAAAGTTTCCAAAGTATTGAATTTCAAGGAGCTCAGACCGAAGCGGTCGGCAATCATTTGCACCATCTTCTTATACTCCGGCGAATCTGTCGTTGCATATTTTTCCAGATTCTTATTTTCATCGCCTTCAATCTCCTTAATCATCCGGCGGGTTATCAATTCCAAATCACTTTTTGAAGAAGTGAAACCAATGAAAGGGCATCCATAAATCAATGGCGGACAAGCAATGCGCATATGAACCTCTTTGGCACCATAATCAAATAAAATTTTCACATTATCACGAAGTTGGGTTCCACGCACTATAGAATCGTCACAGAACAACACGCGCTTACCTTCCAGCATTGCACGATTAGGTATCAGCTTCATTTTTGCTACCAGTGAACGCATTTCCTGATTGGCAGGAGTAAAACTACGAGGCCAGGTGGGTGTGTACTTGGCAATAGCACGATGATAAGGAATTCCTTTGCCTTCAGCATACCCCAATGCCATGCCTACTCCCGAATCAGGAATACCGCAGGCACAATCAACTTCCGAATCGTCCTTCTGCCCCATTTTATAACCACTCATAAAACGTACTTCCTCTACATTTTTCCCTTCATAGCATGAAACAGGAAATCCATAATATACCCACAAAAAAGAACAAATCTGCATTCCTTCGTTCGGCTTGCGCATTTGTTCCATTCCGTCGGCACGCAAGCGAATAATTTCGCCCGGTCCTACATATTTCTCTATTTCATAATCCAGATTCGGCAAACTGCTTGATTCACTTGTCGCAGCATACGCACCCTCTTTTTTACCTATCACAATCGGAGTACGCCCCCATTTGTCACGTGCTGCTATAATACCATCTTCCGTCAATATCAGCATGGAGCATGATCCTTTGATTTTATTAAAGACATTCTCTATACCATCTACAAAATTTTTCCCTTGCACAATAAGCAATGCGATCAGCTCCGTCTGATTCGTCTTGCCAAGACTCATTTCAGAAAAGTGCATATTAGCTGCCAGCAAGTCGCGTTCCAATTCCGTAATGTTATTGATTTTAGCTACTGTGACGATGGCGAACTTGCCCAGATGCGAGTTTATCACGATAGGCTGCGGGTCCGTATCACTGATAATGCCGATACCCGAACTACCTTTGAACTTTGGAAGTTCAGATTCAAACTTCGTGCGGAAATAAGAACTCTCCAAATTGTGGATAGAACGCATAAATCCCTCTCCTTGGGCATACGTAGCCAAACCACCTCTTTTTGTTCCTAAATGTGAATTATAGTCCGTCCCGTAAAATAAGTCGGTGACGCATTCAGCCTTTGAGACTGTTCCAAAAAAACCACCCATTCCTTTTTGCGTATTTTTCGTTTAGGGTGCAAAATTACAAAAAATCTCTGGAATAACCTCGAAAAACGGGAGAAATGACGCTAAACGACTTAATATCAGAGTTGTTACGGTGCCAAATGATGACAAGCCGAAAAATCGGAAAACGCAAAGAAAAGCGGATTTAAGAAGAAGAATGGTTTGCAAATCATTACCCGTGAAAGAGTAAGATTTAACATATGAGAGATGCTATTGCACCGTTTGTCACCGATTTGCGTATCAAGGTCTAACTCGTTGATATTTAACTTTGCAAACAAAAAACGAGTATGGCAAGAAGTACATTCAAAGTGCTGTTCTACGTGAACGGCAGCAAGGAGAAAGACGGTATTGTCCCCATCATGGGACGAGTGACAATCAACGGTACTGTGGCGCAGTTCAGTTGCAAGCAGACCATCCCGAAAACCCTTTGGGATGCGAAAGGCAACCGAGCCAAAGGCAAGAGCGCCGAAGCACGGAACATCAATCTGGCATTGGACAACATCAAGGCGCAAATCATCAAGCACTATCAGCGCATATCCGACCGAGAGGCATACGTAACGGCTGAAATGGTGCGCAATGCCTACCAAGGGGTAGGAAGCGAGTATGAGACACTGATAAAGGCTTTTGACAAGGATTGCGCCAACTTCCTGAAACGTGTCGGCAAAGACCGCAGCATCGGCACATACAAGGTCATGGTAAGGGCAAGGAACTATGTCGCAGCCTTTATCAAGTCATTCTACAGACGGACGGATATGTCCATGCTGGAACTTACACCCGACTTTATCAAGGAGTTTGCGGCTTATCTTACGGCTGAACGGGGACTGAAAAACGCCACCATCTGGCTGAACTGCATGTGGCTGAAAGGAGTGGTGATGCGTGCGCACTATAACGGACTGATACCGAGAAATCCGTTTGCGCAGTTCCATATCAGCCCGAATGTTAAGGAACGGGAATATCTGACAGAGGACGAAATCAAAAGAATCATGGCGCACGAGTTTGACAACCCCACCCTCGCATTGGTGCGAGACCTGTTCATTTTCGCCTGCTTCACCGCCTTGTCTTTCGTGGATATGAAAGAACTCACAACAGACGAAATAGTGGAGGTGAACGGTGAGAAATGGATATTGTCGAAACGGCACAAGACAAATGTCCCGTTCCAAGTGAAGCTGCTGGATATTCCCTTGCAGATAATCGAACGGTACAAGTATCTGTCGGAAGACAGGCTGGTTTTCGGGAAAATCAACTATTGGACGATGTGCAAACAACTGAAAAAGGTAATGGCGGAATGCGGAATAGAGAAGCAAATCTCCTACCATTGTGCACGTCATACGTTTGGAACACTGGCTCTTAGCAAGGGGATGCCCATTGAAAGCGTGAGCCGTGTTCTGGGACACACGAACATTGTCACGACTCAAATCTATGCGAAGATAACCACACAGAAACTTGACAATGACCTGACGATGTTCGGCAACAAGCTGAACGCATCGTTCGGAAGTGTAACCCCATAACCAAGCATAGCCATGAAACGAAGCATCATAACAACAGACGGTAACGGCAACATCATCATGCCGACCGATATTAGCGCAACCGCCATGAGCGAATGGGAACTTTGCGACCTGTTCGGAGTAACCGCCCCGACATTCCGTGCAGGGCTGAAGGCTCTTTGCAAGAGCGGAGTTTTAAGGGAATACGGGATAAGGCGAAGCATACGGGTATCCGATAATTGCAGTATGGAGGTTTACAACCTTGAAGCGATAGTTGCCCTCGCTTTCCATATCGGCACATTCGGAGCGGAACGGGTACGCAATGCCGTTCTTGAAAGACTGTACCTGCGAAAAGAGAAAACAAGCATCTTCTTCTCGCTGAATACCAACGGTATATCCAAATCCGAATACTTCTCGTAGCTGAATGCCTGACATAATTCACTCGGTAAGTCAGTAATTCATTAAGTCAGTACGACAGAACGACAGACGCTCTGATTTTTTCTCCCGAAAAGCGTAATCCGACATTCGCTTTTCGGGAGTTTTTCCGTTTGCACAACCCGTTTCCTGTCCCAAACCATTGAAAGTTTTTGTTTCGGGGGCTATTTGTCACCATTCTGCCGTGTTTTGCATAACAACCTATCCGATAATTGATTATATTTTTGCGGCTGGTAATTTTCAAACTTAAAACCATTTGATTATGTCAGCTATCGAACAACAGGACAGCCACAGACCGCCATCGGATGGCGGCATGGCAAAGGAAGAATTTATCCGTGTCGGGACAACGCTCTACAAGATTGTGGAGCAACCGAGACTGAACGGAGGGTATGTGAAGAAACGCATCGCATGGAACAACGAGACCCTGCGACAGGATTACGGCAAGGATTACATCGGCAGTGTTCCCAAGTATGACGGCTTCTGCACCGTACCCGAACACATCGGCTACCGTTCCGTGGTCGGCAAGTTCCTTAACCTTTACGAACCGATAGACCACCGACCGCAGGAGGGCGATTTATCGCATATCCAATCTTTGGTACGGCACATCTTCGGGGAACAATACGAGTTGGGGATGGACTATCTGCAACTGCTCTACCTGCAACCGATTCAGAAGTTGCCTATCCTGCTGTTGGTATCGGAAGAACGCAACACAGGCAAAAGCACATTCCTGAACTTTCTGAAACTCCTCTTTCAGAACAATGTAACTTTTAACACCAACGAGGACTTCCGAAGCCAGTTCAATTCCGATTGGGCCGGCAAACTGCTCATCGTGGTGGATGAGGTGTTGCTCAACCGCAGGGAGGACAGCGAACGGTTGAAGAACCTCAGCACCACACTTTCCTATAAGGTGGAAGCCAAAGGCAAAGACCGTGACGAGATTGCGTTCTTCGCCAAATTCGTGCTGTGCTCCAACAACGAGCATCTGCCCGTAATCATAGACGCAGGGGAAACACGCTATTGGGTACGCAAGATAGACCGCTTGCAGTCCGATGATACCGACTTCCTGCAAAAGCTGAAAGCGGAGATACCCGCCTTTCTCCATTTCCTGCAACACAGAAAACTGTCCACCGAAAAGGAAAGCCGGATGTGGTTCAACCCCACATTGCTGCATACAGAAGCCTTGCAGAAGATTATCCGTAGCAACCGCAATCGGCTGGAGATAGAGATGTCGGAACTGCTGCTTGACATTATGGTTGCAATGGATGTGGATAGCGTTTCATTCTGCCTTAACGACCTTGTCGTACTGCTGGTGCACTCGCAGGTAAAGGCGGAAAAGCACCAAGTGCGTAAGGTGGTGCAGGAGTGCTGGAAACTGACACCTGCACCAAACGGGCTTACCTACACCACCTATCAGGGCAATTACAACAGAAGTTGTCACTATGAGCCGATAAAGAGAGTGGGACGCTTCTACACCGTCACAAGGGAGCAACTCGAATCCTTGTAATATTATCATTTTTCTGTTGAATTGTTGAATATGGGTATAAATACACTGACAATAAACGATATACATTCTCAACAAAATCTCAATAAGCCAAAAGAGAAGTTGAGAGACCACCGACACCCGTTTGTGAATTTCTCTTTTGGCGAGTGGTTTGTTGAGAAGATGTTGAGAGGTTACGAGGCTGTATATAAACATATTACATCAACAGTTCATCAAATCAACAAATTTTCATCAACTTCAAAACCGTATGTAATATGACAATCCAAGATGTAAAGCAAATCAAACTGGCAGACTATCTGCAAAGTCTGGGCTATACGCCTGTAAAGCAACAAGGCAGGAATCTGTGGTACAAATCACCGTTACGGGAAGAAACGGACGCATCGTTCAAGGTAAACACCGAGCTTGAAAAATGGTACGACTTCGGCATCGGCAAAGGCGGTAATATCATTGCATTGGCAGCGGAACTCTACCATTCGGAAGATGTAGCCTATCTGCTGAAACGCATAGAGGAGCGGACAGCATTCCGACAATCAGCCTTATCAGGGATTAAGTGTTGGTGAGTTGTCCTCTCCTGCTCTTATAGCCTATCTGCAAGAAAGGGGAATAAACATCGGACTTGCCAAAAGAGAATGCAGGGAGCTTCGGTTTATGAATGCCGACAAACCCTATTTTGCCATCGGCTTTCCGAACATGGCAGGGGGATATGAAGTGCGCAACAGATACTTCAAGGGATGTGTCGCCCCGAAAGACATCACCCATATCCGACAGCAGGGCGGACAACGATGTATGTGTTACCTGTTCGAGGGGTTCATGGATTACCTTTCATTCCTTACCATCCGAGTAGAAAACAATCCGCAACACCCGCGATTGGACACACAGGACTATATCATATTGAACTCCGTTTCCAATCTTGCAAAAGCGGAAAGCATATTGGAGACCTACACCCAAGTCGGCTGTTTCCTTGACAACGACACGGCAGGACGGAACACCTGCAAGAAGCTGAAAGAGAAGTTTGGGGAACGGCTGCTTGACAAGTCAATGTACTATCGTGAGTATAAGGACTTGAACGACTACCTGTGCGGTAAGCCCTTGTCCCAATCGGCAGAGCCGATAAAGGAGAAGATGCAAGTCCAATCCGCAAGGCGGATGATGCAGCCACCGAAAAAGAAAGGGGGATTTCATCTGTAATATGCACGTCCGCTCTCCCAAGGTATTTAGACAGAAATACCATAGCTCAATAGGGCGTTTTCTTCACGCATTACTCCGTAACGCTAAAAACACCCTATCGAGCCAAAGGGAAATCCCTTTGGAAACCCTGTGCAAACGAGAGCAGAAGCCAAACTCGTTTGGATTATGCCGAGTGCTGCAATGGTTCATTTGCATAATAAACCCTGTGAGCCGATGCCACAGGCAGAGAGAAGAAACATAACGATAACCGCAAAAACAGTAATGATATGGGATATTTTTCATTGGACATTAAGAAAGCAAAGGGTACATCGGACACCACGCAGTCCGACCATATAGAGAGAAAGATAATACCTAAAAATGCAGACCCGACAAGGACACATCTGAACAGGGTGCTTGTCGAATACCCCGATGGCGTTCACGGCAGGGATGAAGCGATTGCCCACAGACTGAACACGGCAGACATCAGACGGAAAATCACACACGACCAAGTCCGTGTCGTTCGGGTGGTTTTGTCGGGTACGCACGAGGACATGATGAACATACAGGAAAAAGGAAAGCTTGACGAATGGTGCAACGACAGCATCCAATGGCTGCAAGCCACATTCGGCAAAGACAATGTGGTTGCCGCACATCTGCACATGGACGAGAAGACTCCGCACATCCACGCAGCCGTTGTTCCCATCGTGACGGGTGAAAGGCGCAAAGCCAAGAAAGAGCAGACGGACGGTAAGCGCAAGTACCGCAAGAAAACAAATTCCGTCCGTTTGTGTGCCGATGACCTGTTCAACCGCCAGACCTTGGTCGCCTACCACGACAATTACGCAAGGGTGATGGCGAAATACGGATTGCAGCGTGGGGTACGGGGTTCGGAAGCACGGCACACCACCACCATGCAGTATTATAGGGACTTGAAAAAGAAGAATGAAGTCCTCGAAACTGAAACCAGACTGTTGCAGGAGAAGAAAGCCGAGGCGCAGGAGGAACTGAAGCAGGTGAAAGCGGAAATCCGTACCGACAAGCTCAAAAGCGCAGCCACCGATACGGCAACCGCCCTTGCAAGCAGTGTGGGCTCTCTTTTCGGAAGTGGAAAGATGAAATCGTTGGAACGCAGGAACGAGGACTTGCAAGACCGCATCCTTGAACTTGAAGACGAAGCCCGACAACGGGAACAGCAACAAGCCAAGCAGATACAGGAGATAAGAAACGCTTACGAGCAACAGCACCGCAAGCTGTCGGAGTTTGCGGATTTTGTCAGACGCTACTTTCCGTATGTGGAGAAGCTGATGCCCGTGATAAGTTTCCTGCGTGAACGTTTGGGCTTTAATGACGGGATAATCAGAAGACTGTGCGAGTTCAAGGAGGTCGGGATAAAAGGTGAGCTCTATTCTTCCGAGTTTAACCGAAGTTTTGATACCCGACATTCCGTCTGCTCCATCAAACAGGATGAAAACGGTAAATTCGATTTCAAGATAGACGGGGTTTCACACGTGAGCTGGTTCAGAAAGAAAATGAATGAGTTCAGAGAAGCTATCGGAATACCGAAGCCGAGGCAAAATCGTGGTATAAAATACTAATTTGGAAAGGCGGATGGTTATGCCATCCGTCTAGTTTTGGATTAAGGAGCTGAGAGTTCTTGTATCTAAATGTTTAATTGTGCATGTGTTAACAAAATATTGAACAACAATTATTTCCAATCGAATTAAAATAAGTATCTTTGTAGCTTGGATATGTTATACGTCATCCCCAAGCAGGAAATTACTAATGGACCATTTGACAAAGGAACAACGCCATAAAAATATGGCTGCAAACAAAAGCAAAGGAACCAAACTTGAAATAATGTTTGGAAAATTCCTGTGGAACGCTGGAATAAGGTATCGCAAAAATGATAAGTCGGTATTTGGCAAACCCGATTTTGTCCTTAGAGGGTCTAAAATTGCGATATTTTGTGATGGTGAGTTTTGGCATGGTAGAAATTGGAATATTAGAAAGAATGACCATAAAAGCAATTGTAAGTTTTGGCACTCTAAAATCGAGCGAAATATAGAACGCGACAAGGAGGTCAATGAAGAATTGCGCAAACAAGGTTGGAAAGTCTTTCGATTTTGGGAGACAGAAATAACAGTGAATCCTGATGTATGTTTAAATGAGGTTTTAAATTATATGAATAGAAAATCAACAACTGACGAAAAAATAGCCATCACAAAAATGTGTGGCGGAGGAAAAATATCGATGCAAATGTACGGACCTCATTCGCTAAATGAGGATGGAAGTATAATTTCATTTGAAGAACAAATGGCGATTGTGTCTCACTACCTGCACAATCAAGGCAACAAATACGCCAAACCATATGAGATAAAAGCAGAAGGTCTGATAGAGGATATATACAACATCCATCAAAAGAAATCTGATATACAATGTGTATCAGATGTTTGTGTTCAGTATTCTTTGTTCTCCGATTTGTTTGCCGTTCCGTTCTTACCGATAGAAAAGCCCGAATTTACATTCATTGATTTATTTGCTGGTATCGGTGGGTTTAGAATGGCAATGCAAAATCTTGGTGGCAAGTGTGTGTTTTCTTCCGAATGGGATGTACAGGCACAAAAAACTTACCTGTTGAATTACGGTGAAGTTCCCTTTGGAGATATTACCAAAGAATCCACGAAGTCATTTATACCCGATGATTTTGATATTCTGTGTGCTGGATTCCCTTGTCAGGCATTTTCATTAGCCGGGAAACGTCTTGGATTTGAAGAAACCAGAGGTACATTGTTTTTTGATGTAGCAGAAATCATACGTCGTAAGCGTCCAAAGGCATTTTTTTTGGAAAATGTCAAAGGATTGCTTATTCATGACAAAGGGAAAACAATCCAAACGATATTAAAAGTTTTAAGAGAAGATTTGGATTATTACGTTCCAGAGCCTCAAATAGTAAACGCAATGAATTTCGGAGTTCCGCAGCATAGAGAAAGAGTGTATATTGTTGGCTTTAGAAAAGACCAAAATGTCAATGAATTTACATATCCAACCCCAACTGATACAACTAAAACTTTTGCTGATATAAAAGAAAAAAATACAGTTTCTGCAAAATATTATTTATCAACTCAATATGTGAAGACACTTGTAGCACATAAAGAAAGACACGCAGCAAAAGGTAACGGTTTCGGATATGAAATAATACCGGATAATGGTGTCGCAAATGCTATTGTTGTAGGCGGAATGGGGAGAGAACGCAATCTTGTAATTGATAATCGTCTTGAAGATTTTACACCTGTTACCAACATCAAAGGAGAAATAAACCGTGATGGATTGCGCAGGATGACCCCACGAGAATGGGCTCGTTTACAAGGTTTTCCAGATAATTTCATAATCGGAGTGGCAGATGCATCTGCTTACAAGCAATTTGGAAATTCTGTTGCAGTACCTGCAATTCAAGCAACTGCACAGGAAATAATTAAACGAATCAACCTTTCAAAATCCAAAAAATATGGCACTGACAGGAAATAAAGGAGAATGGAGTGAAATCTACACTTTGCTCAAATTATTAGGAGAAGGAAAAGTTTATGCCGGAGACCAACACATGAACAAAATTCACGATTTGTTCTATCCCATAATAATGATTCTTCGCCAAGAAAAAGAGGGTAATTTCAACTACAAACTACAAGATAGAGATGTAGTGATTCAAACCCCAGAAGGAGAAGAGTTATTGAGAATCCCTGCATCAGTGTTTTTAGTAGAAGCAGAGAATTTATTGAAAGCTATCAATGAAAATGATGGAGCATTTACCGTTCCGAAAATTGAAGCCTTCATGAATCGAATTTATTGCCATGCTTTGAAGGCGAAATCATCTGATAAAACAGATATACGAATCATTTTGCATGACCGAAGAACTAAGATAAATTCTGAAATGGGATTCAGTATAAAATCTCAACTCGGAGGGGATTCAACACTATTAAATGCAAGTAAAGCCACGAACTTTAATTTTAAGATAGAGGGAACTTCTCTTTCTGATGAAGATATTGCAAAAATCAATTCTTTGAATCCAACAAGAAATAAGGTTATAGAGAGATATAAAGCAATAACAAAGAAAGGTTGCAAATTGATATTTGACAAAGTGGATAATTCTACATTTCGTAATAACCTCATTATGCTTGATGGAGACCTGCCGTCCATAATTGCCAATTTGCTTTTAGAACAGTTGAATAGTGGTGTATCCACATTGAAAGAATTGGTAGAACAGATTACAGAAACCAACCCTTTGGGGTACGATACAGAACAAGCATCGCCTTTTTATGCTTACAAAATCAAACATCTTTTGACTTCGGCAGCATTAGGTATGATGCCCGCAACTGCTTGGAGCGGAAAATTTGATGCAAATGGTGGTTATTTGGTCGTAAAAAAAGATGGTGAAATTCTTTGTTATCACTTTTACGACCGTAATCGTTTTGAAGACTATCTTTTCTCTAATGCATATCTGGAACGTTCAAGTACTTCACGCCATGAATATGCATCAATCATCAAAGAAAATGATGGTACTCTTTCGTTCAAACTCAATTTTCAAGTTAGATTAAAATAAGATAAATCATTATGCATCATTATAAAGGTTCAGAATGGAATAAATGGGATTTGCATATACACACCCCTGAATCTGGTATGGCAAATCAGTTTGGGAATGATTGGGACAAATATGTTCTATCTCTTTTTAAAAGTGTTATTGCAAACAATATTGCAGTTATCGGGATTACGGATTATTTTACAATTGATGGCTATAAGAAGTTGTTAACGGATTATTTAAGCAATGACCAAAAAATGAAATCATTGTTTACGCCAGCAGAAATCTCGGCAATAAAAAATATTGCAATTTTTCCTAATATAGAATTTAGATTAAAAACAATAGTAAATGGAAGCCGCATTAACTATCACATAATCTTTTCCAACGAAGTTGCAATCGAGGACATAGAAGAAAATTTCCTACATGAGATAGAGTTTGTTTATGAGGGATTGCCATTCGATACTCCCAATAAAAGAAAACTTAAAAGGCGAAATATTGAAGAACATGGAAGAAGTATTAAAGAGCAACAAGGTGAGTTCAAAGGGTCTGATTTTACAGTGGGTTGCACTACCGCTGTTATTGATGAGCAACAAATAACAGAAATTCTATCTAAGCATAAGGATAAATTTGAGGGGAAGTATATTGTTGCAATACCTGTTGATGAGGATTTGTCAAAGATTTCATGGCGAGGCCAAGACCATATGGTTCGAAAATATTTTTACCAAGTAGCAAATATGTTTTTTGCTACTAATAGAGGAACTATAGACTTTGGATTGGGGAAAAAACATGCTACACTGGAAGATTATCTTAATGAATTTAAAACTCTTAAACCATGTATATGTGGTTCTGATGCCCATTCTTTGGATTCATTATGCGTTTTTCCCAATGGGTTAAGCTGCTGGATTAAAGCAGAACCTACATTTGAAGGACTAATGCAGGTTTTATATGAACCAGAGGAACGTGTAAAAATTCAACAAAGCATACCAGACGAAAAGAATTTATACCAAATCATTGAATCTATAACATTGGATGAAGATGGTTTTTGGCAGGGAACAATACATCTGAATCCTAATTTGAATACAATTATTGGAGGGCGTTCTACAGGCAAATCTTCTTTGTTAAAAGCAATTGCTGCAAAACATGATGCAATGTTAGTAGATGAAAAGGATTATATTCACCAACATCTTAAAGGAGTTAAAATACGATGGAAAGATGGAGGAGATGAAACTGGGCATAAAATAGATTACTATAAACAGAATTACATGCACAATATAGCATGTTCAAGAAAGCAAACCAATGAACTGGTCGAAAGCATATTACGTTCCAAGGATTCAGAAGGTTTGTTGTCAAATTATTCTGAAGTAAATACTTTGATAGAAAGAGAGATAACCTCATCTGTGTTTAATTTGTTTCAATTGAAAAAGGAATATTTTCAATTGCTCAATAATCTTAGAGAGAAAGGAAATAAGTCAGGAGTTGAACAACAATTGCAACTATTAAAAGAAAGTGCAACCACATTACAAAAAAGTAGCATTCTAACAGAGACAGAAATAGAAACATACAATGGTTTATTAGCACAACTTTCAATAAAAGAGAAAGATATTAATCTAGCAGAATCGGATATCAAATTGTTTCAAAAGCTACGAACAATTACTCCTATCATACATAACTTTGAAGGACTTAATTCTTTTGACTCTCTATCATTTAGGACAAATAGCTCCGAAGTTTCAAGGCTTTTTAATGGTTTGCGTATTAGAACAGAAACTGAGTGGACAAGTATTGTAGATGAGTTTATTGATAAAACTGACGCTGCTAAACAGCAATTATTGATAGAAAAAACAGCAATATTGGAAGCAGACATTTACAAACGCGGAGAGCAATTTTATAAAGATAATAAAGAATTACAATCTGTTTTGCTGCGAATAAAAGAAGAAGAGAAAGTGCTTGCTGAAATAAATAATTTGGAGGCTAAGAAAAACTCTTTACATACACAAATACAACAATTCGTAAAAGAAATTGTAAACAGACACATAGAATACAAAAAAGAAATTGACAAATTAGTTGATAGTCTCAAAGTAGAGTATGACGGATTATCAATATCTGTAACAAAGGAGTTCCAAAAAGAAGAAATGAAATCTTTTTTGGAATCTCGGTGTAATTTACGTGGAATAGAACGGCAGCAATATATAGCGAACCTAGTATCACGTTATGATTCTGATATAGAAACTCAAGCATATACCCTAATCAAAGATTTGCTTAATGGAAAAGTTGAATTTAAAAATTCGTACGCTTCACCTAACGTAGCCAGTGAATTCTTTTCAAAAAATTGGTATGCTTTATCTTATCAATTGTCATATCAAGGTGATTTATTTGAAATGATGTCTGAAGGTAAACAAGCATTCGTTATTTTAAAATTGCTTCTTGAATTCAGTGATAAAAAATGTCCTATATTAATTGACCAACCTGAAGATAGCTTGGATAATCGTGCCATATATCAAGAGTTAGTGGAATATATCAAAGCAAAGAAAAAAGACAGACAGATTGTTTTGGTGACGCATAATTCAAATGTAGTGGTCAGTGCTGATGCGGAAAATGTAATTGTAGCAAATCAAGAAGGCTCTAATAGTCATAATTATGGAAAATATAAATTCCAATATATCAATGGAGCTTTAGAACGGACTAAAAAATGTAATCCTGCAGAAGCAATAATTTTGGAATCACAAGGGATTCGTGAACATGTTTGCGATATACTTGAAGGAGGTAAAGTGGCATTTGAAAAAAGAGAGCAAAAATATGGATTTGGGAAATATGCAAATTCGAATAATTGAATAAAACAAAAGTAGCTATTGATTTGCATTAACAAATTAAATAACTACTTTTGCTCAGAGTTACTTGAAAGGTAAATCAGGGAAGAACGTAGGAAATAGCACGGTTGCCAAATCATTACCTCAAAATTGGGTAATTCTCCCAAAGTCCTTTATATAAGGCACTAACAGAAGTTTTCCAAAATTACAAAAAAAGTTTGGCTCTGAATGAATAATCATTGCTATTTTTGCATTAAAATGTAGCATTTATGAAATCACTATTACTCATCTTCTTGGGAGGAGGTACAGGAAGTGTACTTCGCTACCTGCTTACCATAAGCATTTATCGCCAGGGAACAACGAATTTTCCGTGGGGTACTTTCGCAGTCAATATTTTGGGTTGCATACTGATCGGGGTATTCTATACCCTCACCTCACGCATTCATATCAACAATGATATAAGACTGATGCTCACTATCGGACTTTGCGGTGGCTTCACTACTTTTTCCACTTTCAGCAACGAAAGTCTGCAATTACTGAAATCAGGACTCTACCCCTCTTTTTTCACCTACATCATCGGTAGTGTGGTATTGGGTATCCTCGGAGTAATGCTAGGAATATGGATGAGCGAATAAAGCAAAAAAATATCCCTCCGGCTCTATACCACATAGAACAGGAGGGATTGAAATTGCACCTCAGTTATTAAACCTTATTTTAATCTCAAGACACTTCGTCCGGCTGTAATGGCTGCACTGTTTGCAGGAGTTGACTTACGGGTACAATAATCAAATTCCGCAGTTTTCTCTCCGTTAAATGATTTCCATTTTAATTTCAGCTTCACTGTTTTTCCTTCAGTGTCAGGCAAGGAATCCAAATTAAATGCCACCAGTCCGTCGGCAGGTTCACCATATACATCACCAAAAGCATTATGACGGAATTCTACCTCATAAGGATTTTCAGCATCTTTACTCATCAACAAATTGACAAAATGAGCTTGACTGCGATTCCCCCACATGGTTCTGAAACGCAAAGTCAAATAACCGTCCTCGGCAATTGTTACCCAATCGTTAATCATATCTACAGGGTCAGTACCATATACTTCATCATTCTTATCTCCTAAATCACCGGCAATCGGTTTTGTCAAGATACTGTCTATCCAGTTGATATGTACAGCCTTGTCATACTCTCCGCTTGACTCATTCACCGGATCGAAATTTACAAGGGCCCTTACTTCCTTCTCACCATAGGGAGAATTTTTCATATTGACAGGTAACAGTGTCGTACTGTCATCCAACTGCATAAAAAATGAATTGTCGGTCACCGGTTTCACAGTAACCAGTGCATTGGGCAACGCATATCTATAATAATCATTATCATCATCATCCAAACAGGATTGAAAGATCATCACAGAAGCAAGTACCGCTACAGACGCAAGCAATTTATTAAAACCAAAAAACTTTTTCATTGTGCTTTTCTTTACTTAGTTAATTATTCTAGTTTATAAGTCCTTTCTATTGAAAGAAATGCAGGCCGTACCATAATGCTGCACGAAGTTTTGTTAAGAAAACATAATCATCTGACAGTTATGTTACAAACCTTCTTCCATTTATATTTCTTATATTCACACAAGTGAGCCATAGGCGAACAAAGGGATAATTTTACCGAAATTTAGCTCATCTCAAATTACTAATCCTATGATTTTTTTATCTTAATTTTGTTACTGTTTTTTGAAAAAAGAAAAGATTTAGAATAAAGAGTTTTATGAAAGCTACTATCACAAGTCTCATTTTTTTACTACTGTCATTAACCGTCTCATCGCAGACTTATAAATACATTGGCATAGAAGAAGGACTAAGCAATCAGAAAATATACAAAATTCAGAAAGATGCTCGTGGATATATGTGGTTCCTTACCCATGTGGGGATAGACCAATATAACGGAAAAGAAATAAAACATTATAAATTAAGAGAAGGTAACAGGGAACTAGACCCGTTATTGAATATAAACTGGACTTTTTTAGATAAAACAGGTACACTACTGGTCACAGGAAAACAAGGCAGAATTTTTCGTTATGATTCAGGCCACGACCGTTTTGTACAGATATACAGTATGTACAATTACTGGAATAAGGACTACCATGCTTTCGTGAGATATAGTTACATAGACCAGGAGGATAACGTATGGCTGTGCGGCAAATCGGCTATCCACCTTTTTAACATAGAATCCGGACAAAAGCAACAAATCTCTAACCGACTGGGAAATATCACCTGCATAGAACAGATAAACAGTGAACATTTCTTTATAGGTACAGACAAAAGAATCTATCTGGCAAAACTGGAAAACGGGAATTTAAAAGAGCTCTCCTGCGGCAAACTGGGAATGATGGATATGCACGTACATGAATTATATCTACACCGTACAGCCAACAAACTGTTTATAGGCACTTTTGAAAAGGGAGTCTATATATATGACTTGAACAGCCAGAAAATTGTACGTCCCGAAGTAGAACTGACAGATGTGAATATTACACGGATCAGTCCTTTGAACACAAAGGAGTTATTAGTAGCCACTGAAGGAGCAGGAGTACACAAGTTAAACATAGACACCTATGAAACAGATCCTTATATCATTGCAAACTATGGTAGTTACAACGAAATGGATGGAAACATTATCAATGATGTATATGTAGACAACGAGCAGCGTATCTGGCTGTCCAACTATCCTACGGGAATTACCGTCCGCAATAACCAATATACCAACTACAACTGGATAAAGCACTCTATTGGCAACCGGCAGTCACTAGTAAACAACCAAGTAAACTCCATTATAGAAGACAGTGACGGGGATCTGTGGTTTGGAACAAGCAACGGCATCAGTTTATACGATTCAAAACAAAAGCAATGGCGTTCTTTCCTAAGCTCTTTCAATCACGGACTAAAAAATCAGAACCGCATTTTTATTACTTTATGCGAAGTCTCTCCGGGTATTATATGGGCGGGAGGATATGCATCGGGCATTTTCCAGATTACCAAGAAAAACGGGAACATAGAATACCTCACCCCTGCCCAATCCTTCCATCTGAATGTACGTGCCGACAAATACATACGCGACATTAAAAAGGACAGATACGGGTGTATATGGTCCGGAGGATATTATAATCTGAAATGCTTTAATCTGAAGACACGCCAAGGACGTCTTTATCCCGGACTAGGTTCTGTTACTGCCATTGAAGAAAAGGACAGTACATCTATGTGGATAGGTACCTCCACCAATCTTTTTCTACTGGACCGGAATTCGGGCAAATACCATGAAATACCTCTGCCCGGTGGAGCGACCTACATTTATACGTTACACCAAGAAGACAATGGTTTACTCTACATTGGCACCAGTGGTTCCGGACTATTTACTTATGATCCGGTAAAAGAATCAATCAGCGCCCATTACCATACAGGAAACAGCCCGTTAGTATCAAACAGCATTTATGTTATTCTACCCACAAAAGACGGAAATATCTTGATGAGTACCGAAAATGGTATCAGTATTTTCTCGTCTACCAACCGCCAGTTCCGCAACTGGACTCGCGGACAAGGGTTGATGTCCACCTGTTTCAATGCCGGCTCCGGCGTACTACGTGCCAATGGGAACACCGTATTCGGAAGTACAGACGGTGCACTGGAATTCCCCCCAAACATAGAGATGCCCAAAACAGGAGATTCACATATGATATTCAGCGATTTCCGTATTTTCTACCAAACTGTATATCCCAATGATCCAAACTCTCCTCTGACTAAAGATATCGACCAAATAGAGAAATTGAATCTGAAATATATGCAAAATACATTTTCCATCCGAGTATCCTCTATCAATTACGATTATCCGTCGGACATACTATATACCTGGCAGTTGGAAGGATTCTACGATGGCTGGACTACTCCCAGTGACGAAGGAACTATCCGATTTACTAATGTTGCTCCCGGCACCTATACACTGCGTGTACGTTCCGTTTCCAAAGAGGATAATAAACACGTGTTGCAGGAGCGGATATTGAAAATAACTGTAGCACATCCCGTGTGGCTCAGTTTTTGGGCTATTTGTATTTATGTCCTGACTATCATTTTAGCAACATACGTCATTTTCCGCCTTCATTCCATGCGCAGAGAAAAAAAGGCCTCGGATGAAAGAACTCGGTTCTTTATCAATACAGCGCATGATATCCGTACTCCGCTGACACTGATAAAGGCACCTTTGGAAGAAATTCAACAAAAAGAAAATTTAAGTGAAGAAAGTCAGGCCAATATGCTTACAGCCATGAAGAACGTGGACACTTTGATACGCCTCACCACCAATCTGATAAACTTCAGCAAAGCCAATGTGTACTCCTCCTCCCTTCGTATATCGGAACACGAACTTAATACCTATATGGAAGGAATATACCATGCCTTTTATAGTTATGCAGAAGCCAAACAGATCAAACTCGACTACAAAAGCAACTTTGAATATCAAAATGTATGGTTCGACAAAGAAAAGATGGACTCGATCACAAAAAATCTGATTTCAAATGCCATCAAATATACTCCCGCCCACGGTGAGGTACACATTATCACCCGCCATGACAAGGACAACTGGAGTCTGGAGATTACGGACACGGGCATCGGGATTCCTGCCAAAGAACAGAAAAAGTTATTTAAGTTACACTTCAGGGGCAGCAATGCCATCAATGCAAAAATTACAGGCAGTGGAATCGGACTGATGTTAGTGTGGAAACTGGTACGTATTCATAAAGGAAAGATCAGCATAGAAAGCGTAGAGAATAAAGGCACCCGCGTAAAGGTTATCTTCCCCCAAAAACAATTCCGAAGTCAACAGGTTCCGACAGAAACGGTACAACAAGAAAACGTGGTACCAGTATCCCCTAGTGCAGTCTCTCCCCACACTTATAAAGATCAGTATCGGCAGCATGTTCAAAATGCACAGCGCATCCTGGTTGTGGAAGACCATGACGATCTACGCGAATATCTGTCTCATACTTTATCCGAAGCTTATCAAGTGGAAACATGTACCAATGGAAAAGAAGCCTTAAAAATCATCCCCGAATTTAAGCCTGATTTAGTATTATCGGACATTATGATGCCCGAAATGCGGGGGGACGAATTGTGTTCTGCTATCAAGAATAATATACTGACGTCTCATATCCCTGTAATTCTGCTAACAGCATTAAATGACGAAAAGAATATCGTTGAAGGGTTGGAAACAGGTGCGGACAAATACCTGATAAAACCTTTTAACATAGGAATACTAAAAGCATCCATAGCCAATATACTGACTAACCGTGCACTACTTCGTAGCAAATATGCAGAAATGGAACTACACAATGACAGCATTTCCATAAATTATAGCAACACATTGGATCAACAGTTCCTGGAAGCAGTAAAAGAAACAATAACTGAAAATCTAGACAATTCAGGTTTCAACGTGGAGTCACTCTGTGCTTCACAAAATATGAGCCGTTCCAGTTTCTACAATAAACTAAAAGCATTGACAGACCAAGCTCCGGCAGACTATATCCGCCTGATCCGGCTGAAACGGGCAGCGCAATTACTATCCGAAGGACAGTATAATATATCCGAAATATCAGATATGACCGGGTTTAATGATGTAAAATATTTCCGCGAGGTATTCAAAAAATACTATAAAATAAGTCCTAGCGGATATAGCAAGGGAGAAATGAAGGAAGAACCGACTAAACCATAAGATTCCTAAAGAAACTTATTTTGAACAAAATTTATCATTAACGTATTAACAGATAAAAGAGAAAATGAGTACTTTCGGGGCATTCATCCGTAGAATAAACTGACTTATGATAGGAAAAATTAAAATGATGGCAATCATCACGTTTTACGTAGCTGTATTACTTGTTATTGCAGTGTATTTGCAAGACGGAAACGGAACATTCTCCCATTTTTTCGAAAATGCAAATCTATACATACGTAATTTGCGTAATGTACATGTTCCGGCTTTCCATCAAACTTATGACAATTATCTGCAACTTTTTCCACTCATACTTCTATTCGGACTGAAATTGGGAGGAATAAGAGGTAATTTCGGATGGAAACGGCTGTTCACTTTCATAGTCTTGTCAGTCGTACTGACGCAGCTGGTAGTAAATGGATTAAAACTCACCACAGGGGTGCTTCGCCCGGATGCCACAAATTATTTCTCTTTTCCTTCCGGACATACGGCAGCAGTGTTTATGGCAGCTACCCTATTGTATAAGGAATATGGATTCAAAGGATATTGGGTAGGATTAGTAGCATACGCAGCAGCTATAGTTACAGGGTTTACCCGCATTCTGAATAACCGTCACTGGCTGTTTGATGTCATCATTGGTGCGGCCTTGGGAATATTGCTTACAGATTTGGCTTTCCGCCTGGTACAACTCATATTCAAAGACCGGGGACTTATACAACATAAATAAATACTATAAACTTAATAACACAACAAACTTGGCACTTATGAAAAAACAAATGATCTTATTGGGAATGTTAATGGCATTTTGTATGGCAGAGGCCAAAGTAACACTGCCTGCATTATTCACAGACAATATGGTATTACAACAAAAATCGAATGTCATTTTTCATGGCCATTCATCTACAAAAAAAGAAGTGATAATAAAAACGGGATGGAATAAGCATCCCTATACGACATCACCTGACAAAGAAGGAAATTGGAAAATAGAAGTTCCTACCCCATCTGCCGGAGGTCCTTATGAAATTATCATTTCGGACGGGGATGAGCACATACTGCAAAATATTCTGATTGGCGAAATATGGTTGTATACAGGAGAATGTGAAACAGAAGCTCCCATAGATATACCCTCCCAACCTTATATCCGTCTGTTTCAGACAAAAAAAGAAATCTCTTTAGTTCCCAAGAAAGATTTGCATGCTACACAAGAAGGTTGGAAAGAATGTACCTCTGAAACCATAACCGGACTCCCTGCAATCGGATATTTTTTTGCCAGTCAGTTACAAAAAAAACTGAAAGTACCCATAGGTATAATAAGTTGCACCTGGAAAGATACTCCTGCAGAAGCATGGGCCAGTTATGATGCGTTAGAAAACCTGCCAAGTTACAACAAAGAAACTGAAATGCTTGAATCCTTGGGGTTCAATCCTGAAAAAATAGAAGCAGAATATGCCCGTCAAAGAGAAGAGTGGTATCAAGCTCTTTACGAACACGATATGGGATGGTGCGATGACCACCAAGTATGGGCGGAACCTGATTATTCGGATGAAAACTGGAAAACAATGGAACTTCCGGGATACTGGGAAGATAAGGGAATGAAAGACTTCGATGGAGTAGTGTGGTTCAGAAAAACGATAGATATTCCACGTAACTGGGCTAGAAAAAATGTCACAATAAATTTAGGGAACATTGCCGATGAAAGCATCGTATATTATAACGGGACTGAAATAGGACGAAACACGAAAGCCGATGCGTCCCGCTATTACACAATTCCCTATAAGCTGGTAAAACGCGGAAAGGCTGTACTGACCATACGTGTAACCAATTACAAAAGCAAAGGAGGAATATATGGCCGTCCAGAAGACATGAAGCTGAGTGTAAAAGGCAAAGATCCTATCTCATTGGCAGGAGAATGGAAATACCTATCCGGTCTCTCATTAAGTGGAATCCCCCCTGTACCCATTTCACCAGAAAGTAACCCTAAGTATCCCACAGGATTATTCAATGCAATGATACATCCGCTTACCTCTTTCCCTCTTCAAGGTGTTATATGGTATCAAGGAAAGAGTAATTTGGAAAGCAGCGATGAATATGCAGATTTATTCATGTCATTGATAGCCGACTGGCGCGATAAATGGCAAAAACTACAAATGCCTTTCTACTTTGTGCAACTGCCCAATCATGAGAAAAAAGAAGAAGCACAAGATGATTCAGACTGGGCGGCCATGCGTGAAGCACAAGCACAGGCTTTACACTTGAATCATACAGGCATGGTGGTAACCACCGATATTGGGAAAGAAAAAAGCAATACCTTCCAAAGTACTCTGGAAACAGGTCTTCGCCTATCACAGTTAGCTTTAAAGCAAACTTACGGAAAAAGAAAAATGCCTCAATATCCGGTTTATAAAGGCTACAGCATCGAAGGAAATACCCTTCGCATCCATTTTGAAAACTTAGGAAAAGGATTCTTGCATCCCGACCCAGTACGCGGATTTATAATCGCAGGTACAGATCGGATTTTTTATCCGGCAACAGTAACTGTAAAAAAGAAAGAAATAATTGTACAATCACCCGATGTACCTCATCCTGTAGCCGTAAGATACAATTGGGCCAACCATACTGATGGTACCTTATTCGGAGCATCAGGCCTGCCTGTAGCTCCATTCCGAACAGATAATTGGTAATTATTGCAAGCTATATGAATAGCCACTTAGATAATTCCTGTATATTTGCACTATTTTAAAATAAACAAAGAAAAACAATGGGAATGGTAATAGGTATAGACGTAGGCGGAAGCACCACCAAGATAATAGGTGTGGATAAAGAAGGCATAAAACATCCTATGATTGTAAAAGCCGAAGATCCTATCACTTCGTTATTCGGTGCTTTCGGCAAATACATATATGATAATGGAATCAGCTTAAACGACATTGATAAAGTCATGTTGACAGGAGTGGGAAGTGCTTACGTAAACCAACCCTTATATGGACTCTCTACTGATCATACGGATGAGTTTCTAGCAAACGGTCTTGGAGCTCACTATGACTCCCAATTGCAAGACCTTATTGTAGTAAGCATGGGTACCGGCACCTCTTTTGTAAAAGTGGAAGGAGGTAAAAACATATCTCACATAGGTGGTATCGGTATTGGCGGAGGAACCATTCAAGGACTATCTCGCCTGTTGTTAAAAACACAGAATATTCATCAAGTGGTAAAGATGGCAGAAAAAGGTGTAATAGAAAATATTGATCTGCAAATCAAGGATATTTGCAATACCCCTCTACCTGGACTGCCTCTGGATGCCACCGCTTCCACATTTGGCAAAGCAAGTTCAAACGCCTCTATGGAAGATGTAGCAGCGGGAATCATTCATATGGTATTACAATCAATAGGACAATCTGTCATATTAGCAGCACTGAATAGCCACATTAAAGATTTTGTCCTAATAGGTAATTTGACCAAAATGCCACAATGCAAAGAAATATTCCCAGTTATGGAAGAAATGTACCAATGCCATTTTTGGATACCTGAATATGCAGAGTATCGCACGGCATTGGGAGCAGCACTAGCTTATACACATAAATAAGAAAGAGAACTGTACTGTTCCTAACTCCTTTGTATTATTATGCTTAGCATAGCAGCAAGATTTTTCAGCTCAATGAAAAAGAAAAAGTGCATCTCCCGCTGATCTTCTAAAGTGGGAGATACAATAAATATCATAAAATTAGCCAACTAATTTATACTTAAAGTAGGGATATTCAATAAATGTTCCTAAAACATAAGTACCCGGCGAGGGTTTCCGGAACCGCTTCCGCCGGAGAAAGGACATGGCGGAGCCTTCCGGACAGTTCCGTGGGAAAGGTATCCACACCCACGGGAAAGATAAGGCTTTTAACTA
>ENA-OUQS01000733-OUQS01000733.1-human-metagenome-genome-assembly--contig:-NODE-733-length-35576-cov-10.170012_pt1 | contig 35576 bp, 29 predicted proteins | sample MGYA00248463_ERZ548848 | MGnify/ENA primary metagenome ERZ548848 (study PRJEB26491, sample SAMN04978192) | human metagenome | host: Homo sapiens | study: EMG produced TPA metagenomics assembly of the... | reverse complement strand
TACACCCTATATTCCTATTTATTGTTATCGTTATTTATCGATACTTACTTCACTTTTTCAAAAGAGGGATAGACGATTTCGTCGGTACCGCTCTGGTCGCACGAGGTCAATCCGAGTCCTGCGATTGCGAAGATTGCGAGGAGGGTTGTAAGCTTTTTCATTTCAATTCGTCGGTTTTTGATTTGAAAATTAATAATCGGTTTGCAAAAGTAATATATTTTCGTTTGGTTGGATTCGGCTCTTCGGGAATTATCTTGTTTGGAAAGCGGTCTCCGTATCTCTTTGTTGTCCGGGTCGTATCGAGTGCGTTACATAATATCGCTCCCGGCTTTCATCGTCGGAATAAAGGGACTGTTCTTTTTATACATACTATTTTTTCAAAAACCGTGCAAAAGAGAGTGTCGGCGGACTTATTGGCAGAAGTTGCGGACAGTGTGCCGGTTGGTCTGACGAAAAGTCATGGAACGGCCGGCGGGTGGGCTGCGGGTATTCTTCCCCGGGCTGTCGGTTCCTGCTTTGTCGCCGGGACGGCGATAAAAGCGGTGCTGCGATATGTAATTGTCAATTATTTTCTATTTTTGTGCATGCAAAAGTGTCCCGAACGCCTTCCTGCGGGAAGCGTGCGACGGATGAAAAGGGAATGCAGTGAGAATCTGCAACAATACCCATTGCTGTGAGTTCCTGCTCCGGAAGGAGTAAAAGGGGTTTCGCAATCAATTGCCACTGGCTTGCCGAAGTCGGGAAGGCGCGGAACCGGAACGAGTCAGAAGACCTGCTTTGTGCATAGATACCGATTGGCTGCCCGGGGGATTGCGGGCGAAAATCAAAAAGACGATTCTCGATTTTTCCGTTCAGTTTATCCGGATTTCGGAGTGTTTTTGATTGTTCGTCGTGGCTGCGTATCCCTGTCGGCCGGGTCGGTTCGGGACAGATGGATTGTTTAACCTTTTAAAATTAAAAGCATGAAGAACATTGTCGAGTATGAGGCACCTGCAATCGAGGTATCGGAGGTGCGGCTGGAGTGTGGCATCGCCGCGAGTATCCGGACGGAGGATTATGTTGAAACGGAAGGAGTTTGGTAATTGAAAAGTCAGAAAATGATGAAAAAGAGAATCATGATAGTTGCGCTCGCAGGCGCGGTACTTGCGGGCTGTTCCGAAGATTTCATGTCGGAAGCGGTATTGCAGCCTGAAGTTCCTACCGTGCGGCTGGCGGTAGATCATGCCGAGACACGCGCATCGCTCGATGGAGTCTCCGTATCGTGGGAAGCCGGGGATAAAATCAGTGTGAACGGGACGACCTATACCCTGCAGGGGAGCGAATCGGAAGGTTGGTATGTCGATGTGGCGGAGGCTGCCTCTTACGAAGCCGTTTATCCGGCCTCGGCGGTGCGGTCGGACGGTTTGTTGATGCTTCCTGCCGTCCAGCACTATACGGCCGGTTCGTTCGATGCGGCGGCGCATCTGATGACCGCTTCGGCGCAGTCGGTCGGCGAAGGGTTGCAGTTCAGGAATCAGTGTGCCCTGCTGAAACTCTCCCTCACGGGGGCAGCGACGGTGGAGCGTATCGTGCTGACCGGCAATAACGGCGAATATCTGGCCGGACCGGGCGAGAGGAACGATACGGCGGGCATGGTACCCGACCAGACTTCGATGGAAGCCGTGCGGTGGATACGTCTCGATTTCGACGAAGGAGCGGCGCTTACTTCCGAACCGCTGGTATGTTATCTGGTCGTGCCCGTGCAGGAATTTGCGAAGGGATTCTCGCTCGAAATCCATACTTCCGACGGAATGATGATGGAGCAGAGCACCGCTTCGTTGCAGCGGTTGGTCCGTTCGGGTATCTTGTCGATGCCCGCCTTCGAGGTGAAGGGGACGATGCGTGTACTTACTTTTGAGGATGAAGACGCTCGTTTCGAGGCCTATACCATTTCCGGTTGCGGAAAAACCGTTGCGACTTGGAGTGAATTGATTGATTCACCGCAATATGGCGGTCCACTGACCTACAACGATTTTGCAATTACGGGGTATAAATGGCACGATGCGGGCAATACGGAGCTGGCGTCGGAGATTATTGACGGAGGGCCTTTCTGGAACGGAGGACACGTGCTCTCGAATTATTTTGCGGCCGATTTCAAAGGGTTGACCTATACGGAACAACTGACCGTTTCGACCGGAACGACCGGGGCGGCAGGTCATGGCGGTTCGGCTAACTTCTGTGTACAGAACGGATATGTAGATGAAACGTCGTATAAAACCGTCCTTCCGTCGTTCTACTTTGCCGACGGCAAGGCCCGGGTTGTCGACCACATGTACGTCGTAAATACCTGCTATACACTCAATTCGCTCTATTACGGCGACTCTTTCGCTAAGCCGGCAACCGCGGATTCGTGGTTTAAAATCGTCGCTTACGGCTACGATGCGGATGGCCGGACGACCGGTTCCACCGAATGCTTCCTGTGTAATGGTTCAGCCAATATCGTCGAAGAATGGACCAAATTCGATTTGTCGGTATTGGGCTCTGTCACGAAGATAGAGTTCAATATCATGGGCAGTTCCGACCTTTGCGGAGACTACGGATTGAATACGCCTGCCTACTTCGCTTACGACGACGTGGCGGTACGGTTCGAATAACCGGTGGCTCGAACATCGGAAAACCGGGGCGGCGCCTATTAGCGCCGCCCCGGTCGTGTATCGGCCTGTGATGCCAGACGTGCGGATGACTCTCCTTTCCTGCCTGCCGGAGTTGTCCGGCGCCGGGGCCCCGGTTGGATATCGGTGAAAGTCTCTGCAATTTATTGTTAAGCGGCTCGCCGGAGCCCGGAGATTATTTGTGGCGCGTATAGTTCTTGGCCAGGCCGCCTTCCGCGGTTTCGCGATAGAGGCTCGGCATGTCGAGACCGGTCTCGTTCATCACCTTCACCACTTTGTCGTAATTCACCATGTGATTGCCGTCGGAGAGGGTGGCATAGAGGTTGGCATCGAGAGCCCGTGCGGCGGCTACCGCATTGCGTTCGATGCAGGGAATCTGCACAAGCCCGCAGACCGGGTCGCATGTCAGACCGAGGAAGTGTTCCAGGGCCATCTCCGCTGCATATTCTATCTGTGTGGGGGTGCCGCCGAACAGTTGGCAGGCCGCAGCGGCAGCCATGGCGCACGCTACCCCCACCTCTCCCTGGCACCCTACCTCCGCGCCGGAGATGGATGCGTTGGTTTTGGCGATATTTCCGAAGAGGCCTGCCGTTGCGAGTGCGCGCAGTATCCGTACCGTCGGTATTTCGCGGCTTTGGGCGATGTTGTAGAGCACCGCAGGTACGACGCCGCTCGAACCGCATGTCGGAGCCGTCACCACGATACCTCCCGCCGCATTCTCCTCGGAGGTGGCGAGCGCATAGGCGTAGAGTTTCGACCGGCTGCTGAGCGAGTCGTTGAAACTTTTGGCTTTGACCATATAGGTACTGGCTTTGCGCCGTACCTTCAGTCCGCCGGGCAGGACGCCTTCGTTGTTCAGTCCGCGTTCGATGGTTTCGCACATCGTCGTCCATATCGTGGAGAGAAATTCCCAGATGTCGTGTCCTTCGTAATCTTCCACGTATTCCCAGAACGTTTTGCCTTCGGCCTGGCACCATTTCAGTATCTCCTCGATGGTGGTGAGCGGATAGATATCGACCGGCTTCCGCTGTTTCGTATGCTCGTTGGCCAATGCTCCGCCCCCTACGCTGAAAATGGTCCATGCCTCTTCGACCTTTCCTCCTTTCAGGGCCTCGTAAAGCATACCGTTGGGATGGAACGGCAGGACCGTTTCCGGTTTCCATATCATTTCGGTTGGCGCGACCGGTTCGAGTACCGAAAGGATGGCGGCATCCGTGAGGTGCCCCTTGCCGGTAGCCGCCAGCGAACCGTACAGCGTGACGCGGAAACTCTCTGCATCGCGGTGGCGTGCAAGGAATTGTTCCGCAGCTTTTTTGGGCCCGACGGTATGGCTGCTCGACGGACCGTTGCATATTCTGAATAACTCGCGTATGGATTCCATAGGATAAGATTTTAGGATGCAAAGATAAACGCTTTCTGCTAAGAAATTATTACGGTGGTGCGGTTTTAGCACCGGTTCCCCGACGGGTCGTTGCCTTCCGGAGAAGGAAAGTTTTCGCAGTGTTCCTGTCGGTCGACCGGACCGGAAGAGTAGGGTAGAAAGTTCGGCCGCCTGTGCTGCAGGACGGGAACGAAGCCATGTGCCGTGTCGGGCGTGGAGCGCTCTGTTACTGCACGAAGTCCGGGCAGCAGGATGGATTCGCAGTCTGTGCCGATAGCCGCCGCTTCTCTTCGATTGCCGGAATCGTCCGCGTGCCCGTTGCCTTGCAGGGGCGGAGAACTTATGAGGCGGCAGGCTGCCGTGCGGTCAGCGGGGAAGAGACGGGCCGATATGCGTGAAGTTGCCTTTTCGACGCGCAGAGAGGGGGGCGTTGACGCACCCCGGAGAAGCGGTACATTCCATTATGACAGAGTGGCATCCGAACCGGGCATGGCCGCATTGTCGGTCGTGAAGAGGGCTGTCCCGCATCGGATGGAATACGGTACCGGCATCTGGAAGCGGTTACTGAAAGACCAGAGGGATAAGTATTATTACTTACCCCTCTGATAGATGGCTATACATTCAACCGTAGCTTGCGTACCAGTATTGCGAATGCAATTTTGTAGTCCCACCAGGAATCGAACCTGGATTTACAGTTTAGGAAACTGTCGTTCTATCCGTTGAACTATGGAACCGTTGTATCTTTCCGGGCCTTCCCTGCCGTCCGGCGGGAAAGGGCACTGCAAAGATAGTGTTTTTTAGTTATCCGCCAACACGTTTATTTGGAGAAATCCCCGCCGTCGTAGGCCCATTTCAGGTATATCGACCCCCACGTGAATCCGCCTCCGAACGAGGCAAGAATCAGGTTGTCTCCCTTTGCGAGTCTGCTTTCGTAGTCCCACAGGCAGAGCGGTATGGTCGCAGCGGTCGTGTTGCCGTACTTTTCGATGATGAGCATGCATTTCTCCCGCGGCAATCCTATCCGTTTGGCTACGGCATCAATGATACGGAGGTTGGCCTGGTGCGGCACGAGATACCGTATGTCCTTTGCCATGAGATTGTTTCGTCTCATTATCTCTACCGTGACATCGGACATGTTGGTGACTGCCGCCTTGAATACGCTCTGCCCGTCCTGATGGGCATAGTGCCAGCGGTTGCGCACGGTCTCTTCTGTGGCAGGATAGGCCGAGCCGCCCGCTTTCATGTAGAGATGCTTGCCCCCGTTGCCGTCGCTTCGGGTGATGGAGTCGATGAGGCCGTATCCTTCTGTGTTGGGTTCAAGGAGTACTGCCGCTGCACCGTCGCCGAAAAGGGGCAGGGTAGCCCGGTCGGTCGGGTCGATTATCGAGGACATCTTGTCTCCGCCCACCACGATGACTTTCTTGTTTCGGCCCGTTTCGATATATTGGGCTGCCGTGACGAGGGCAAAGATAAATCCGCTGCAGGCTGCGAGAATATCGAAACCGAAGGCGTTTTTGAGCCCGCATTTGGCAGCCGTCAGGTTGGCTGTCGAGGGGAAGAACATGTCCGGCGTGACCGTAGCGCATATTATCATGTCGATATCGAGCGGGTCGGTGTTGGTCTTTTCCAACAGGTCGTTCACCGCCTTCTCGGTCATGTACGACGTTCCGAGCCCTTCTCCCTTCAGGATTCGCCGGGTCTTGATGCCGACCCTTGTCATTATCCATTCGTCGGAGGTGTCTACCATCTTGCTGAGCTCGAAGTTGTCGAGTATATATTCGGGAAGGTAGGCTCCGACTCCTGTGATTGCAGCAGTAATTTTCTTCATCAGAAATTACGAAATGTGTCCTGTAACTTATTAACGAGTCCGCTTTTGACCGTTTTCTCGGTCTGGCGGACCATGTTCTGTATGGCCAAAGCCGACGAACGGCCGTGACCTATCAGAACAACCGCATTGATACCCAGTACGGCAGTACCTCCGACGAATTCATAGTTGAGCTTGTCGATATAGTCGTCGTTGATGCCGCGCATGCGGGCCAGTTCATAGAAGCCTTCGGTCTGTTTCAGTATCGTGTTGCCTACGAAACCGTCGCATACCACCACGTCCGCCTTGCGGCCGGTGAAGATTTCGTTGGCTTCGATGTTGCCCACGAAGTTGTAACAGCCATTGTCGGCCATCAGTTCGTAGGCCGCCTTGGTAGTGAGGTTCCCCTTTTCGCTCTCTTCGCCGATATTGAGCAGAGCCACTCTCGGATTGGCTTTCGCCAGGACGGCTTCGGCATATGCACTGCCTATCAGTCCGTACTGGTCGAGTACGTCGGGTTTGCAGTCCACGTTCAATCCCACATCCAGCAGCAGGAAACTCCCGCCGTCGAGTGTGGATATGAGCGCCGAGATGGCTGGACGGATGACGCCGCGTATCGTTTCGGCGGAATACATCGCCCCCACGAGCATCGCCCCCGTGGCACCCGCACTTGCGAAACCGTCTATTTTTCCCTCTTTCAGGTATTTGTAGCCAACCCGGATGCTGGAATCGGTCTTCTGGTTGTAGGCTTTGGCCGGATGGTCGTCCATGGTGATGACTTCGGTGGTGTGGACGATATCGAAAGTGTCGGACGGAGCGCCGTGCTCTTCCATCACTCTCCTTATTTCTCCTTCATCGCCGAAAAGAACCAGCCTGCTGTCGCTGTCGATATGCCGGAGGGCCATAAGCGCTCCTTCCACGACAACGTGGGGCGCATAATCGCCCCCCATTGCATCAATACCGATTTTCAACATGGGAATGACCGTTGAACAGATGCCGCAGGCGTGTTATTCCGCCTTTTTCTCGATGGCGAGTTTGCCGCGATAGAAACCGCATTCGGGACAAACCCTGTGGTACTGTACCGCTGCACCGCAGTTGGAGCATACCGCAACCGTCGGGGTTGCTGCCGTATAGTGGGTTCTTCTCTTATCGCGCCTCGTCGAGGATACTTTGTGTTTAGGATGTGCCATTTTATGTAATTTATATTTGGTTGCTTAATGTTTTATTCTTTGTCTTCTCCTTTTTCAAGTTCCTGCATGAGCTGCTGCAGTTTGCCGCCTTCGTCGGTATCGGCCAGGCTGTGCTGTTCCGTCTCCAAAGCGTCGAACTCCGCCTGACTGATTATCCTGAAACGGGCAAGCATCTCCTTGTCGCAAAGCGGCTCTCCGTCGGGACCGGTGCCGTGCACTTTCCGGTAGGGCAGGCTCAGTACGATGCTTTCATATATATATTGTGCCAGCGGTACCTTCTCCTCCGCCGGATTCAGCCACATGACCTCCCCGTCGTAATCCTCCGTCTCGTCGGAGAACTTGACCGTCAAGTCGCCTGTATAATTCACCGGCAGCCGGAGGTCGCCCAGGCATCTGTCGCACTCCACGGAGACCTCGCCTTCGATGGTGACGTGCAACAGGAGCATCGCGGCGGATTTCTCCATGCGGACTTCCGCCTTCATTCGGCCGCCCTGAATGCCCGAGTCTCCGAACTCGCCGAAAAAACGGTCGTCGATTTCGAAATCGAAATCATGGCATCCGTTCGAAAGCCCTTTCCATGGGATATCGTATGCGTCGAGCAGCTTCATTTCCATTATCAGCCCGCAAATTTATACAAATATAATTGAAATGCAAAGTATTCTCCGATTCTTTGGAAGAGGGTTTTCGTTTGTCAGCTCCTGCGACCAATGAGTGGAATACGGATTGTGTGTTGCAGTATGGTAGATGTATTTGGTTGGTATTGCTATATTTGTGAAATAGGGTCTGTTGGTGCGAAGCTCGGATAGATACGGTATCCAATCGGAGGAATATCCGGCATTACCCGGTGTGTCTCCTTGCGGCTCCTGTCAGACGGCTGCATTTCCCGCCCTCAGGACGAGGTCGGCGAGCGCAATGGCGAGGGCGGCTTCCGCAGCTACGGCTCCGCGCAGTGCGATGCAGACGTCGTGCCGGCCCGGAATGACCAGCGGGGTGGGGTGTCCTGCCGTGAAATCGAAGGTCTCCTGCGGCTGTGCGATGCTCGGGGCCGGCTTGAACCCGACTCTCAGGACGATTTCATTTCCGTTGGCGAGGCCTCCGTTTATCCCTCCGTCGTTGTTGGTTGCGGTCGTGCCATGACGGTCCGCGATAAGGTCGTTGTTGTGGCTCCCCCGGCTGCGGGCAGCGGCGAATCCGGCTCCGAACTCTATTCCTTTGACACCCGGTATGGAAAAAATTAGGTGAGCAGCGGTACTTTCTATCGAATCGAAGAAAGGTTCACCCGTTCCGGCGGCGACGCCCTGTGCCCGGATTTCGACGACTCCGCCGGCCGTATCGCCGGCCAGGCGCAGGTCGTTCAGGATTCGTTCGAAACTGCTGCTGTCGGTCATGCCGTCGATTTCGGTGAGCCGTGTGGAGAACCGGACACCGGGGAGCAGCTTTTTGGCTGCGGCTCCGGCTGCGACCAGTGCGACGGTCATCCGGCCGGAGAACATGCCTCCGCCTCCGGGATGATTGAAGCCGCCGTATTTGCGGAAAGCGACGAGGTCGGCATGTGACGGACGGGGATGACGGACGAAGGCGGCATAATCGTGCGGTCTCGTGTTTGCATTCCGGAACAGGATGGTCAGCGGGGTGCCGTCCGTGTGTCCGTTGTAGATGCCCGATACGATTTCCGGCAGGTCGGGTTCGCGCCGGGGCGTAGTGCCTGCCGTCCCCGTACTGCGGCGGCGTGCGAGGTCGGGAGCGAGGTCCTGCTCCGAGAAGGGAATGCCGGCAGGCATTCCGTCTATCGTGACGCCTATCGCGGGGCCGTGCGACTCTCCGAAAAGGGTTATTCTGAAACTGTGCCCGAAACTGTTCATGCTTTTGTTCGTATGATGGAATCGAGGTCGTCCCAGAACCGCGGGTAAGATTTGGTGACTGCCTGTGCGTTGGTGATTGTGACGGGACCCGATGCGGCGAGGGCGGCTATGGCCGCTGCCATGGCTATCCGGTGGTCGTTGCAGCTGTCTATGGTTCCACCCGACAGGCTGCCGCCCCGTACCGTCATGACATCGTCTTCCAGTGCGACGTCCATGCCGAGTTTCGTGTATTCGGAGACGATTGCCTCGGCCCGGTTGCTCTCCTTGTAGACCAGCCGGTTCATGCCCCGGATATGCGTTGTTCCTTCGCAGTTGGCGCCGAGGACTGCCAGAATAGGGAAGAGGTCGGGCCGTTGCGTGGCGTCGAAGTCGAAACCGGTCAGTTCCCGTTTGCGTACTGTTATCTCGTCCGGTGTGGTGATGATGACCGCTCCCGCTTTGGTAAGCGCCTGGATGATGGCCAGGTCGGCCTGGAGCGAGAGCGTGTTCATCCGTTTGGCCGTGACTTCGCCTGCTATCGCCCCCGCTACGAGCATGAAGGCAGCGCTGCTCCAGTCGCCTTCGATGTGGAGTTTTGCAGGGTGGTAATGCTGGCCTCCGGGAATGAAGAACTCCCGGAAGCCGTTGTGTTCCATCCGTATCCTGAATTTCGAGGCGAGGTCTACGGTGACGGCAAGGTAGGGCAGGCTGTTGGGCTGTTCCACATGGAGGATGGTATCGCCCTCCGCAAGGGGCAGCGACATGAGCAGCCCGGTGAGGAACTGCGAACTGACGTAGGCCTCGACATCGGTTTCACCGCCCCTGAGCGGTCCCTGCACCGTAATGGGAAGGTAACCGTTGGACCTGACCTGTACGCCGAGGTTCCGTAGCGGGTCTATCATCATGCCTATCGGCCTGCGGAGCATGGTGCCTGTGCCGGTGATGGTCATGCGCCTGTCGCAGAGGGCTGCGATGGGGGTGAAGAGCCGCGTGGCGAGCCCCGATTCGCCCGTATTGATGGTGTCGGTTATGGGAGCGAGCCCCCCTCTGATGACATATTCCGTAGGGCCGGTCTGCCGGACGGAAGCGCCCAGTCCCGTGATGACGTTCATGGCGTAGCGCGTATCGTCGCAGAGCTCGATGTTGCTGAGCGTCGTCTCTCCGTCGGAGAGGAGTGCCGCGGCCAGCGCGCGCTGGGCGTAGCTTTTGGAGCACGGCGGTCTGACCTCTCCCGAAACCTGCGACGGATGAATAGTCTTCTCCATAAAAGTATTTCAGAAAAGCGACGGTCCGGAGAACCGTCGGCTGGTGGATATCCGCAGAGATGTTTATCTGAGTTTGAAGTCCTGCCCGAGATAGACCTTGCGCACCTGTTCATCGTTCGCCAGGTCTTCGGCCGTACCGGTCTTCAGGACGCGCCCTTCGAAAAGCAGGTAGGTACGGTCGGTAATGGAGAGCGTTTCGTGTACGTTGTGGTCGGTGATGATGACGCCGATGTTCTTGTCCTTGAGCGTCCGCACGATGCTTTGGATATCTTCCACGGCGATGGGGTCCACGCCCGCGAAAGGTTCGTCGAGCAGGATGAACTTGGGATTGATGGCCACTGCCCGTGCTATTTCGGTACGGCGCCGTTCACCGCCCGACAGTTGGATACCCTTGCTTTTGCGTACTTTCTGCAGGCTGAACTCCTCGATGAGGTTTTCCACCCGTTCGCGCTGATACTCCTTGGAGTAGTCGGTCATTTCGAGTACCGACCGGATGTTGTCCTCGACGCTGAGGTGGCGGAAGACCGATGCCTCCTGTGCAAGGTAGCCTACACCCATCTGTGCGCGCTTGTACACCGGCAGTTTGGTTATCTCTTCCGTCCGCTCTTCGCCTTCGAGGAATATTTGTCCGTCGTTGGGCTTGATGAGCCCTACTATCATGTAGAAGGTAGTGGTCTTTCCGGCACCGTTCGGGCCCAGCAGACCGACTATCTCCCCCTGATTGACGTCGATGGACACCTGATTGACGACGGTGCGCGTCTTATATTTTTTGACGAGTCCGGTGGTGTAAAGCCTCATTTTTTTTAAAAACTTTTCTACAAAGTTAGTCAAATATTAGAAAAAGTTCTATCTTTATGTTGCGAAAGAATGTTGGGGATAATCGTCAGGTCATTTCGTGCGTTTTATATCGTAACGTCTTTCGGGGTGTTTTATTCCTGGGGGACGCATGATTTCGGCATTTTAACTTGCATGGAAGCCGTTTCGGCTCGTCGTGCGGGGACGGTTACCCTGCGCCGGGAATATAGGGAAGAAGAAAGAAGAGAGGAAGATGGACAATTTGCATGACATGCTGCACCAAAAACTGAAGGAGTATTTCGGTTTTGCTGCGTTTAAGGGAAATCAGGAAGCGGTCATACGCAACGTACTTGCGGGCCGGGATACTTTCGTGCTGATGCCTACGGGCGGAGGCAAAAGCCTTTGCTATCAGCTGCCTGCTCTCCTCATGGAGGGGGTGGCGATAGTGATTTCCCCGCTTATCGCCCTTATGAAGAATCAGGTGGATGCCATGCGCACTTTTAGCCAGCACGAGGGTATCGCCCATTTCCTCAACTCCTCCCTCAATAAATCGGCCATCAATCAGGTGCGGGAAGATGTGTTGGCCGGCAAGACCAAACTGCTCTATTTCGCTCCCGAATCGCTGACGAAGGAGGAGAATATCTCTTTCCTGAGGAAGATAAAGATTTCGTTCTACGCCATCGACGAGGCGCACTGCATTTCGGAGTGGGGGCATGATTTCCGTCCGGAGTACCGACGCATCCGTCCTATCATGAACGACATCGGCCGTGCACCGCTGATTGCCCTTACTGCGACGGCCACGCCGAAGGTGCAGCTCGATATTCAGAAGAACCTCGGAATGCTCGATGCGGCGGTGTTCAAATCGTCATTCAACCGTCCCAATCTGTTTTACGAGATACGTCCGAAAATCGACGTCGCCCGCGAAATTATCAAGTATATCAAACAGAACGAAGGGAAGTCGGGCATCATCTACTGTCTCAGCCGCAAGAAGGTCGAGGAGCTGGCTGAACTGCTCGTCGCCAACGGCATCAAGGCCCTGCCGTACCATGCGGGAATGGATGCCGCCACACGGGCGCGGAATCAGGATGCCTTCCTGATGGAGGAGGCCGATGTCATCGTGGCGACGATAGCTTTCGGCATGGGTATTGACAAACCCGACGTCCGTTTCGTCATCCATTACGATATTCCCAAGAGCCTGGAGGGGTATTACCAGGAGACGGGGCGTGCGGGCCGCGACGGCGGCGAGGGCCGCTGCATCACCTTTTACAGCTACAAGGATATTCAGAAGCTCGAAAAGTTCATGCAGGGCAAGCCGATAGCCGAGCAGGAGATAGGCAAGCTGCTGCTGATGGAGACCGTGTCGTATGCCGAAAGTTCCATGTGCCGCCGCAAGACGCTGCTGCACTACTTCGGCGAGGAGTACGGAGAGGATAACTGCGGAAGCTGCGACAATTGCGTGAATCCGCGGCCCAAGGTGAAGGCACGCGAAGAGACGCTGGTGATGCTGGAGGCGCTCAAGGCGATAGGTCCCAAGTTCAAGATGGACTATCTCGTGAACGTCCTCGTAGGCCGGACGACCGCCATGATAAAGTCGTACGGACACAACGAGAGCGAATGGTTCGGGGCCGGGTCCAATCACGACGACCGCTTCTGGGGGGCTGTGATACGGCAGGCGCTCATCCTCGGTCTGGTGGACAAGAATATCGAGAATTATGGTCTGCTGTCGGTGAACGATGCGGGTGAGAAGTACCTCGAAAAGCCTTACGATATCTATATCACCCTCGACCACGATTACGACGGGGAAGAGGGCGAGGATGCAGCTGCACCCGCCGGCGGGCGCGGCGAAGGGGTGGCCGACGCCGAACTTTTCGCCATGCTCAAGGATTTGCGCAAGAAGGTGGCCAAGCAGCACGGACTGCCGCCTTTCGTCGTATTCCAAGACCCTTCGCTGGAGGATATGTCGATACAGTATCCGGTGACCATCGAGGAGATGCAGAACATCACGGGGGTCGGAGCCGGCAAGGCACGGAAGTTCGGGGCCGAGTTCGTGAAACTGATTAAACGGTATGTCGAGGAGAAGGATATTGTCCGGCCGCAGGACATGGTGGTCAAGAGCGTGGTCAATAAGAGCGGGAACAAGGTCTTCGTCATCCAGAGCATCGACCGCAAGATGGATTTCGAGGATATCGCCCGGGCCCGCGACCTCGATTTCGACGAGCTGCTGACGGAGATAGAGGCTATTGTCAATTCCGGTACGAAGCTCAATATCAACTACTACATCGAGCAGACGATAGACGAAGACAAGGCTGAAGAGATATACCTGTATTTTAAGGAGGATGCCGAGAGCGACAGTGTGGACGAGGCCATCCGGGAACTCGGGTCGGATTTTACGGAAGAGGAAGTTCGCCTCGTGCGCATCAAATTCATTTGCGAACAGGGGAACTGAGCCGGTTCGTTTCCGGTCGTGTCTTCTCTTTATTGTTAATTGGATATGTAACCGTCGGGGTTGCAGCTTAGCGGCAACCCCGACGGTTACAGTATGTGATATCGGAAGAGGATGTTGTGTATTTCCTGTGGGCCATAAGTGTAATTTGAGAACAACCATGGATATATTATGTTGTTCCTGGCAACGGTCGTTTGGATTTGCTTACGTGCATGTGGGCGGGGCCGTTTATATTGCCGGAAGAGGTGATGGGAATATTTTAGTGGGCGAATGGTGGGTGTTTCAGCCAACGGTCTTTGCGGTATCGAGGCCCTCCGTCAGGGGGCCTCGTGTTGTTATATGTTCGGAGCTGTTTCCTTAATAACACAAACAATTCCGTTTTTCAACGCATCGAAATGGTTGTATTCCGTTTTTGAACACACAGTATAAAGTATGATAGACCAAAGTGTTACGTGAAAATTATTTTTTCGGGGACACTTGCACGAATAAGAAAAATTTTTCAAATTTGTGCTGGCGCATTAAAATTTTATCACGCAAAAGATACGCAAACTTACATAAACTTAAAAAGTACAGCTATGGAATTACCATTTGCAGAATCGTGGAAAATCAAGATGGTTGAACCCATCCGCAAAAGTACCCGCGCAGAGCGCGAGCAGTGGATTAAAGAGGCGAACTACAACGTGTTCCAGCTCAAGGCCGACCAGGTTTATATCGACGGTCTGACCGACTCCGGTACGGGCGCCATGAGCGACCGCCAGTGGGCTGCGCTGATGATGGGCGACGAATCCTATGCCGGTGCACGTTCTTTCTATGAACTGAAGGATACCATTACCCGCATTACGGGCTTCGAGTATGTCATTCCGACACACCAGGGTCGTGCAGCCGAGAACGTGCTCTTCTCCGCACTCGTGAAAGAGGGCGACGTAGTACCCGGCAACTCCCACTTCGACACGACCAAAGGTCATATCGAAAGCCGTCGGGCCATGGCTTTGGACTGCACGGTGGACGAGGCCAAGAATACGCAGCTCGAGGTTCCCTTCAAGGGCAACGTAGACCCGAAGAAGCTGGAAAAGGCGCTGGAAGAGTATCATGACAAGGTGCCTTTCATCATCGTTACGATAACCAACAACACCGCAGGAGGTCAGCCCGTTTCGATGCAGAACCTTCGCGAAGTCCGCGCTATCGCCGACAAATACAACAAGCGTGTCCTCTTCGACTCCGCCCGTTTCGCCGAGAACGCATACTTCATCAAGACCCGCGAGGAGGGTTATGCCGACAAGACCATCAAGGAAATTTGCCGCGAAATGTTTGCCCTCGCCGACGGAATGACCATGTCGGCCAAAAAAGACGGCCTCGTGAACATGGGCGGTTTCATCGCTACGCGCTGGGAAGACTGGTATGAGGCTGCGAAGAAATTCTGCATTCCCTTTGAAGGTTATCTTACCTACGGCGGTATGAACGGCCGCGACATGGCCGCGCTTGCAGTAGGTCTCGACGAGAATACCGAGTTCGACAACCTCGATACCCGTATCCGTCAGGTACAGTATCTCGCGTCGCTGCTCGATGAGTACGGTATTCCTTATCAGCGTCCCGTAGGCGGTCACGCTATCTTCGTCGATGCCTCCAAGGTGCTCACGAAGATTCCGAAGGAGGAGTTCCCCGCACAGACACTGACCATCGAGCTTTACAAGGAAGCCGGTATCCGTGGCTGCGAGATAGGCTATATTCTGGCCGACCGCGACCCCATTACGCGCGAGAACCGTTTCGGCGGCAACGACTTCGTCCGCATCTGCGTGGCACGCCGCGTCTATACGGACAACCACATGAAGGTGATTGCCGCTGCGCTGAAGAACGTGTACGACCGCCGCGACGAGATTACCCACGGTGTCGAAATCGTATGGGAGGCTCCGCTGATGCGTCACTTCACCGTAAAACTCAAACCGATAGAGTAGTTCGTTGCGAACAATCCTTCGTCATGGGGAGAGGCGTATCGGTGCGCCTCTCCCTTTTTCGTCTCGTCCCGGCAGGGTACGGGTTGCGTATGACTGGCGGAATGAGTAGCTTTGCCCCTCGGAAGTTGCAGAGAGATTATGCAGGAAGTAAGGGCGAAGAAGGCGTTGGGGCAGCATTTCCTGACGGACGAAAACATAGCGCGCAAGATAGCCGGAGCGCTCTCCGGAGGAGGCGATGTACTGGAGGTGGGGTGCGGAACGGGAATGCTGACGCAGTTTCTGCTGGAGCGTACCGATATTACGCTCTACGGCGCCGAAGTGGACGGTGAAAGCATCGGCTTTCTGCACAGCCGGTTTCCTGATTTCGCTCCCCGGCTTTATGACGGGGATTTCCTGCGGATGCCCCTGCGGGAGATGTTTCCCGGCGGGGTGAAGGTCATCGGCAATTTTCCCTATAATATTTCGTCGCAAATATTCTTCAAGATACTCGAAAACCGTGACCTGGTGCCCGAAAGCGTGGGCATGGTACAGAAAGAGGTGGCCGTTCGACTGGCGGAGCCGCCCGGCAGCCGCGATTACGGCATCCTGAGCGTGTTGCTGCAGGCGTGGTATGATATTGAGTACCTTTTCACGGTGCACGAGCATGTTTTCAATCCTCCTCCCAAGGTCAAGAGTGCGGTCATCCGCCTGCGCCGCAACGGAACCCGGGCGCTCGGATGCGATGAGGCGCTGTTCGTCCGGGTAGTGAAGGCGGCCTTCTCGCAGCGGCGCAAGATGCTGAAAAATCCCCTGAAAGCCGTATTCGGCGATTTTGGGGGAGCGGAACATCCGTGGTTTACACGCCGTGCCGAAACGCTTTCCGTCGCGGAATTCGTGGAACTTACCCGCTGGGTGGAAGTACACGGAACCGTCCGTTGACTGCGGTGTTGCCGCCTCGGCGTCCTGCGGCAAGATAATCCCTGCCGGTGGGGATGGCCGGTCGGTATTGCGGGCGGGGGGATGTGCCGTCTCCGGTTCGATTCGGGAATGGAGGTCCGCAGACAGGGCCGGGAAATTCCGTCGATGTAGGGGAGGAGGAATGACGGTTGCCGTAGTTATCGGTTCAGTTCGTTTTCCGCTTCGATGAATTGCTTTGTCAGCCGTGCTCTTGGCTGGCGGGGCATGCCGCCGATGACCAGCAGGTAGGAGTCGCGTACCATCTTCCGGATGAAGGCCGCGGGCAGGTCGCCGTCGAGCCGGACGGAGTTCCAGTGTCTCTTGTTCATGTGGTAGGCCGCGTCGATGTCGGGGTACTTTTCCCGCAGGTCGAGTGCGAGCGACGGGTCGCATTTGAGCGCCACGTGGTCGGCATGAATCATGTCCGTCATGGCGAACATCTTGCCGGCAACCTTGTAGACGAGCGTGGTTTCGTCGAAAGGAGTGGTCTCTTCGCTTTCCGGAAAGGAGAGGCAGTAGGTGCGGAGTTCGAGAATATCCATGGTATGTCGTTTCGGTATGGGTAAAGGTACGAAAATTTACCGAACCGGTCTCAGCCGTTTTATCGGCGGCTCGTACCGTAGGATAATATATCGGGGCGGTTGAGGTCGGCGAATCGCTTCTCTTGCGTTGGTCCGTCGGTGGCGGCAGTGTGTCGGTTTCGTTGCTGCGGGCAGGTAAGGTCCGAAACGGGCGGCGTTTGCGGCCCATGGCCGTCGTTTTGTTTTGGGCAGGTCTCGGGCACGGTCGTCGGACTCCGGGTGGCAGACCCGGGATATCCGGTCGAGGCCGTTCCGCGGAACGGCCTCCTGCGTGTCAGAAGATGAATTGGAAACCTGCCTGATAACCGATATAGGTCTGTTGCAGTAGCTTCTCTGTGTGACCGGTCCAGAGGTGGGTTTCGGGGAACAGGCCGATATTGTCCGTTCCCTGAGACATCATGTAGTTGAAGCTGACGCCGCCGAACAGGTTATAGTGTTTTCCGATGCGGAAAGAGGGAGCGAAAAGGTAACCGAAATTGAGGACGGGCAGGGACGACGAGGCCCCGATGGTCGTCGCTTTGAATTCGTTGTTCAGCTCGAACCATTTGCAGACCGGGATGTGGATGCCGTATCCCGCTTCCGTCGTTATTCCGTTGCCGTCGGCTTTGTGGTTGTAGCCGACGCCCAGGATACCGTAAGTATATTTACCGCCGGAACGGAACGATACGACCGCATTTCCCAGCATGTCGTAGGTCAGGGCGATGCCTTTTTCTCCCTCTTTGATGATATTGATGATACCGATGGGAAAATCGCTCTCTTCGGCCACGTTGACCAGTGCAGCGAACTGGACGCCCGTCACTTCTTCTGCTACATTGACCAACCCGGCGAATTGCACTCCTTTCACATCTTTTGCGGTGTTGAGCAATCCGGCAAACTGGACTCCTTTTACGTTCCCGGCCGTATTCAGCAGTCCTGCGAATTGTACTCCTTTAAAACGGCCTTTCGTACTGTTGCTCAGCCCGCCGAACATGACGCCCTTGCTGTTGTCGCCCGAATAATTGACAAGTCCGGAGAATTGCATTCCCTTGAAGCCGTCGGCGATGTTGCACATTCCCGTGAACTGGAGTCCTTTAAAATGCCCTTTGGTACTGTTGAACAGTCCGCCGACCATGACACCCCGGCTGTGTTCTCCGGAACGGTTTACCATGCCGGAGAGTTGCATGCCCGTGTAACTCTCCCGTGTGATGTTCGTCAGTCCTGCGAGGACCAGGCCCTTGCCTTCATGGCCGATGTAATTGGAGATACCTGCTATCTGTACGCCGGTAGCCCGTTCGGAGATGAGGCTGCACAATCCGGAAACGACCAGATTCTCTTCGTTTCTCGAATTGCCTATCAGCAGGTTGACAGATGCGCCGTTCGTGTATTCGGCGGCCTGTGTACCGTTCGTGCACAGTGGGGGAAACAGGCCGAAACTGAAAGCGGTATAGGGAGCATTGTCTTTTTGGGCAGACGCCTTGCCGCATATCAGGAAAGCGAGCGAAAGGAAGAGTAACGTTTTTTTCATGGTCTTATCGTTTTTGTTCCTATTCGGAATAGTTGTCGCATTACTACCGGGACGGATGGTATGGGGAGGTTGCCGTTTCGGATTTGATGAATCGGCTCGGGTACGGTGTCCGGTTCCGAAGTGGACGGAGTAGGTGGCCTGCGGGAATCGTTGGCATTCGGCAGGAAAGATTCCTGCGGGTATTGTGCATCGTCGAAGTGGATTCGGTCTCTTTTGCCGTCGTTCGGCTTCGGAAGAGAGCGGTAGCCGGTTCGGGCTCGTACACGTTCGACTGAGAAGATTTCATGTGTGTATGGAAACTGTCCCGTTTTGAGAACACAAAAATAAGAAAAAGAGGTTTTCGGAAAAAGAATAATCGTTTCATGGTCTTCGAGGAGCGGACGGCGTGACGGCCCGGCAGGGGACGGAAGGAGCGGCGATATCTGCTTTTTTTGAAAAAACGACGGCTCCGCAGATTTCTGCGGAGCCGTGCGGAACTTCGTGTAAAACGGTAAATTACTTATATATATGCTATATAACTAACATTATCCAATTACATTTACGTTGACGGCCTGTTCGCCCCTTTTGCCTTCGCCTACTTCGAATTCGACGTTCTGTCCCTCTTCGAGGCCGCGAAAACCCTGTTTGTTGATTCCGGTGTAGTGAACGAAGATGTCACCGCCGGCTTCAGTGGTGATAAAGCCATAACCTTTGGCAGTATCGAACCATTTGACTGTACCTTTCATTTGAAAATGTTTAAAATAAAAAAATAATACCCTGCAAAGGAATGTAAAAATTTTTGATAAACAAGCTTTTCATCCGTTTTTTATTCCTCCTGCCGGTCGTTTTCTCCTCCGAGCCTCCGGCGCAGGACCTGTTCCGCTATCCGTATCTCGCGGTCGATTCTGCATAATGTCTCGGCATCCATGTACCCCCGTCGCCGGTACAGGGAGGCGATTTCGTCTTGAATTTCCTCCTCCGAAAGTTCTTCATAGAACTCTTCGTCGATGCGGTCGTCCGCACGTTCCGTCTCTTTCTGTTGCATATGCTGTTGTTCTTTGTATGTAAATATAGGCAAAAAACGGGGTCCGGCTGCCGGGAGGACAATATTAATTTTACCGTCCTCCCGTAATTTTGGTATGACAAACGGTAATCAGGGTAATTTCTTTTCCGGAAAGGCGGGTAATTTTGTATCGGGTAAAGAGACTGCGGAGTGTCCGGCGTGGGGAAAGACGCATTTCAGAATGATTGGCATGAAAAGATTGATTCCTTTGATAGGTACCTTGTGTCTGCTGTCGCCGATGGCTGCGGGGCAGGAGCCCTTGTCTGTACGGGATTCCCTCGCAGCGGGGGAGACCCATGCAATCGAACGGGTGGTGGTGACCGGAACGCGCAACCGGACGGACATAAGGCATCTGCCGATGACCGTTTCGGTCGTCGGACGGCAGACCGTCGAGCGGGCCAACGAACCTTCGCTGCTGCCCGTATTGACGGAGCAGGTACCGGGGCTGTTCGCTGCCGGCCGCGGCGTGATGGGATACGGCGTGTCGGGCGGCGCTGCCGGCCAGTTGTCGGTACGCGGTATCGGAGGACCTGCACAGGAGGGTGTCCCTACGACGGGTATGCTCGTGCTGATAGACGGTCATCCGCAGTACATGGGGCTGTTCGGTCACCCCGTGTCGGATGCCTGCCAGTCCTTTCTGGCCGAGCGCGTGGAGGTGCTGCGCGGACCGGCCTCCGTGCTGTACGGTTCCAATGCGATGGGGGGCGTTGTCAATATCGTGACGCGCAAGATGGAGGAGGACGGTGTCAGGACGCATGTCGGGGCGGGTTACGGCTCCTATAATACCCTCCAGACGGAGGTGACCAACCGTGTCCGCCGTGGACGGTTTACGAGTATCGTGAGCGGTTCGTATAACCGGACGGACGGCCACCGTCCCGACATGGGGTTCGAGCAGTACGGCGGTTATGCCAAATTCGGATACGAGATTTCGGGAAACTGGAACGTGTGGGCCGATGTGAATGTCACGCATTTCAATGCGTCGAATCCGGGTACCGTCTCCGACCCGCTGCTCGATGCCGACCAGCGGGTGACGCGTGGTATGGCTTCCGTTGCGCTGGCGAACGATTACGGCCGCACTTCCGGTGCCTTGAGTCTCTTTTATAACTGGGGCCGGCACTGGCTGAACGATGGATACCATCCGGCCGAAGGGGAGAGTCCGCTCGACTACCGCTTCAATTCGCGGGACGACATGGCGGGCGTCTCGTGGTACCAGAGCGTGAGCCTGTTCCGGGGAAACCGTCTGACGGTCGGGGTGGACTACTTCCGGTTCGGAGGCGAATCGTGGAACCAGCCGACGGACGGCGGTCCGCGGGAACCGCTCGTGGACAAGACGGAGCACGAGATGGCCGGTTATGTCGATTTCCGCCAGCAGATTGTCCGGTGGCTGACGTTCGATGCGGGAGTGCGTCTCGACCGCCACTCGCATGTGGGAACGGAGTGGGTGCCGCAGGCGGGGTTCTCGTTCAGCTTGCCCCGACACATGGTGCTCAAGGTTTCGGCGGCCAAAGGGTTCCGTTATCCGACGATACGCGAACTCTATATGTTCCGGCCGGCCAACCCTGACCTGAAACCGGAACGGCTGTGGAGCTATGAACTCGCATTCTCGCAGCAGATGCAGGACGGACGCCTGTCGTACGGGGTAAATGTGTTCTATATCGACGGCGGCAATCTGATAATGCGTGTCCCGGTGGACGGACGTCCCATGAATGTCAATACGGGGCGCATCCGGAATGCCGGAGCGGAGGTGCAGGCGGCGTACAGAATTGGAGCGGCATGGACGGTAGATGCCAATTACAGTTACCTGCACATGGAGCAGCCGGTGCTGGCGGCCCCCGAACACAAACTGTATGCCGGGGCTCTCTTCACGCATGGCCGCTGGGACGTATCGACGGGAGTCCAGTATGTGGCGGGACTCTATACCGAGGTGAAAGTCGCCGGACAGGGGGAGTACCGGACGGAGAATTTCGTGTTGTGGAACCTGCGAGCTTCGTTCCGTGCGGCGAAGTGGCTTTCGGTTTGGGTACGCGGCGAGAACCTGCTGGCACAGCGGTACGAGATATTGGCCGGTTTCCCAATGCCCCGTGCTACGGTCATGGCCGGTGTGAATATGAATTTCTGACAAGCAACCATTTAAAAGAGACGGATATGAAAAAGAGCGTTTGTATGGCAATGGCCGCCCTGGCATTCTCGGCGGCTGGAGCGGGATGTGCCGGTGCACAGGGTACCGGAGGAGGGGCCGCAGCGGCCGGAGTACCGAAAGTGTACATGTTCGAAGAGATAAACTCGGAGAATCTTGTAAAGATTTATGAGGTTCTCGGCCGGGAGGCCTCCGGCAAGGTGGCCGTGAAGCTCTCCACGGGCGAACCGGGCGGCCACAACTATTTGCAGCCTGCGTTGATAGAGGATTTGGTACGGCGGGTGAACGGAACGATAGTAGAGTGCAATACGGCTTACGGCGGAGGTCGTGCCGATACGGAAGCGCATCGCAGGGCCGCTGAGGAACACGGCTTCACGGCAATCGCTCCGGTGGATATCATGGATGCCGACGGTGAAATGGCTCTGCCCGTGGAGGGCGGCAGACACCTGAAGGAGGATTTCGTCGGCTCCCATTTTGCCGATTATGATTTCGTCATTATCCTCTCTCATTTCAAAGGGCATGCGATGGGCGGCTTCGGCGGTGCCGTCAAGAACATGTCCATCGGTATCGCCTCGTCGGCCGGCAAGGCGTGGATACACTCTGCCGGCCGGACCAGGGATGTGGCCGAAGTGTGGAACAACCTGCCTGAGCAGGATGACTTTCTGGAGTCGATGGCCGAGGCGGCCAAGGCAGTGGCCGACCATTGCGGCGAACGGATACTCTACATCAGCGTAGCGAACAATCTTTCGGTGGACTGCGACTGCAGTGCTGCTCCTGCCGACCCGCAGATGGGGGATATCGGTATTCTCGCCTCGCTCGACCCGATAGCGCTCGACAAGGCCTGCACCGACCTGGTACGTGCCTCCGAAGACCACGGGAAGATACATCTCATCGAGCGTATCGATTCCCGTCACGGCATGCATACGCTGGAGTACGGCGAGCGGATAGGGCTGGGAAGCCAGCAGTATGAATTGGTGCAGATGGATTGACGGATGCAGCCGTCGGTCCGAAAGGAGCGCTCCGGCTGTGCGGAAGCGGAATGATAAAAAATCGGGGAAAGCATGAGACCTTACATCGTTTGCCATATGATGGCATCCGTGGACGGGCGCATCGACTGCGCCATGACCGAGCAGATTGAATCGGGCGATGAGTATTACGAGGCGCTGGCCGAACTCGGGTGTCCCTCGTTGTTGATGGGGCGGGTGACGATGCAGCTGCATTATGCGGCTGCGGAACCTTTTGTCGCAAAAGAACCTGCACCGATAGGCCGGCAGGCCGTACATGTGGCACGACGGGCCGGGGGATATCTCGTCGCCGTCGATACGCACGGCTCCCTGTGTTGGCCCGCAGGCGAATTCGACGGACAGCCCCTGTTGGTGATAACTTCCGAAAAGTGTGCGGCGGAGTACCTCGATACGCTGGCCGGAGCGGGAATTTCGTGGATTGCGGTCGGAGAGGAGCGTATCGGTTTGCCGGAAGCGATGGAGATGCTTCGGGAGACATTCGGGGTCGAGCGGCTGGCCGTTGTCGGTGGCGGTAACATCAACGGGGCATTTCTTGCAGCCGGGTTGCTCGATGAGGTGAGCCTGATGGTTGCACCGGGTATCGACGGACGCACCGGTATGACGGCCGTGTTCGACGGCATAGACGATGCGGCGCGGCCGGCCACCAAACTGCAGCTCCGGTCGGTAAAACAGGTCGGCGAGGGAACCGTATGGATGCGTTACGGATTTCCGGCCCCGGTGGAGTGAAGAGACGGTTTTTAGTTCCGGGACCCGGAGACGCTTCCATTGTGACCGGAACGGTATGGATGATAATGGACTTAATTTAAACGAACAGACGTATGAGAAGAAATTTCGGTGTAAAGCCTTGGACTTATCCGCAGCCGGTGTTCATCATCGCCACATACGGTGAAGACGGTACGCCCGATGCGATGAATGCCGCATGGGGCGGCATCAGCGAGCATAACGAAATCAGTATGTGCCTGAGCGGAGGGCACAAGACCGTCGAGAATATCCTGCGGCGGGGTGCTTTTACCGTGAGCATGGCGGATGCGGCGCATGTGACTGCATGCGATTATGTGGGACTCGTGTCGGGCCATCAGGTTCCCGATAAGTTTGCCCGTGCCGGTTTTCATGCCTTGAAGTCGGAGTTTGTGGATGCACCGTTGATTGAGGAGCTGGCGGTCGCGGTCGAGTGCCGGCTGAAAGATTACGACCCCGAAAGCTGCATCCTGCGCGGAGCAATCGTGAATGTCAGCGTGGATGAACGGGTATGCGGTGCGGACGGTAAGGTGGACGCGGCGAAAGTGGCTCCTATCATTTTCGACCCGTTCAACAATGATTATCTGGCGGTGGGCCCCAAAGTGGCCGATGCTTTCTCGGAAGGCCGGAAACTGAAATGACCGGCTGGACGACAAGACGGGATTCCCGGAGCCATATGGCTCCGGGAATCCCGTCTTACGAATATCCAGACCGGTGGGGCCGTGCATGTCAAAGACATGCACGGCCCCACCGGTCTGGACACTATCGTGTGGAACTGAATACTTGGCGATTTTTCATCGCCTCCTTCAAAAACAGAGGGAGAAAGAGCAAAACCGCCCTTTCGGGACCCGATATACCCTCTTCACAAGGATAGGGTATATCGGGGTTTATTTCCCCAAGCGGGCCTGCAAAATCGCGGTCAGACTCATGGATATTTTCAGGCTTGCGAGTTGCCATTTTGCGGGTCGAGTGAGGCTGCATTTTCCCTGGCCTTTAGCTTGGCTTATTCGCACCTTTTGCAGCCAAAGAAAGATGTCAAATATTTACCCCAATCGTTTGTTTGCAATGATGGAGAGGCCCTTTAAATAAACATAAAAGGCATATAAGATTATTTGTATTGAGCGATAAATTAGCATTATATGCAATTGGATGCTATGTTTGTGCAAAATAAATGGTATCTTTGAATTCAAAATACAGGAAAGGAATGGGAGCTAAACTGAATAGGATTAAAGTTGTGCTTGTTGAGAAGAATGTCTCGCAGAAAGAGCTTGCGGCCCAAATTGGTAAGAGTTTCAGTACGGTCAATGCTTACTGTGCCAATAGATTGCAACCCAATCTTGAGACTTTAGACCGGATAGCCCAAGTGCTTAATGTACCAATGCGAACTCTCGTCAAGGAGGACTAGTTATTTTAAACTGTGGCAAAAATTAACAATATCCCAACCCTTACTGCCTATCAGCAAAAGTTTCTTGCATGGCAACTTGATCGTCGTCGCTCATCAAGTGATGAAGATAAGTTTACGAGTGTACTTGCTGAAGCTCAGGTTGATTTGAATCCGCATCAGGTGGATGCAGCGCTTTTTGCTTTCAAGTCTCCGTTGAGTATGGGAGCTGTTTTAGCTGACGAAGTAGGGCTTGGAAAAACCATCGAAGCAGCGCTTGTTATCTCACAACAGTGGGCAGAGCGACATCGTCATATACTTGTCATTGCTCCGGCCACACTGCGAAAACAGTGGAGTATGGAATTGGAGGAAAAGTTTTTTCTCCCGTCGGTCATTCTGGAATCCAAGAATTTTAATCGTATCCTTGCCGATACATATAGTAATCCTTTTGATGATAAAGAACATATTGTAATTTGCTCTTACCAGTTCGCAAAGAAACAGATACGTCACATTGAACGTGTAAACTGGGATTTGGTAGTCCTTGACGAAGCGCATAAACTCCGTAATGTTTACAAATCAAGCAATAAGACTGCCATTGTCTTGAAGGAGGGGCTGAAAAACTACAAGAAATTGTTACTTACGGCTACACCATTGCAGAACAATGTCCAAGAGCTGTATGGTCTTATTTCTATTATAGATGATGGCTATTTTGGGGGGCTTAAGAGCTTTAATGCTCGATATGGTAAGACCGAACTTCGCAAGGAATCAACATATAAAGATTTGCGTGAGCGCATTCAGCCTATTATCCATCGCACATTGCGAAGCGACGTCCAGGAATACGTGAAATATACCGAGCGGAAGGCTTTGGTGCAGGAATATTATCCAAGTCAGGACGAACAGACCTTGGGTAAAATGGTCAGTGAATATTTGCAACGGGACGAATGTTTTGGGATGCCTCGCAGCCAGCGGTCGCTTATCACACTGGTTCTGCACAAGCTTTTATCATCGTCAACTTTTGCCATTGCAGGTACCTTGCAAACCATTATTGAACGCTTGGAAAATATAGTCGGGGATAATACCTCTGACGAAGCTCGCGATGCAGTGCTTGTGAACGAGCTTTCCAGCGATATGGAGGATTTTGAGGAATATGAAGACGAGTGGCTCGATGAGAACGATGAAGAATTGGACAAAGAAGAGAGAAGGCGTACATACTCGGCTGATGAGATTGAAGAAATTCGGTCAGAGATAAAATATCTGAAAGAGATTCACTCTCTTGCTCTTGGTATTGCCGAGAATACAAAGGGGGAATGTTTGCTTCAAGCCTTACAGATTGCCTTTGAGGATAAACGGAAGAATGGGCAGCCTGAGAAAGCGCTTATCTTTACAGAAAGCAATCGCACCCAGCAATATCTGAAACAACTACTTGAAGCAAATGGATATGCTGGGCGTATAGTGCTGTTCAATGGGAGTAATACTGACCCTAAATCAAAAGAGATATATGCAGCATGGAAAGAGCGCTATGCGGGTACGTCTCGTATAACTGGTTCGTTGACAGCGGATAAACGACAGGCTCTTGTGGATTATTTTCGGGAAGAGGCGCAGATAATGATAGCAACCGAAGCGGCAAGCGAAGGTATCAATTTACAATTCTGTTCGCTGCTGGTAAATTTCGACTTGCCATGGAATCCACAACGAGTAGAACAGCGCATAGGCCGCTGTCATCGTTATGGGCAGAAGAATGATGTGGTTGTGGTCAATTTCATCAATAAAGCCAATCGAGCCGACCAGCGCGTATATGAGTTGCTTGACCAGAAATATAACTTGTTCAAAGGCGTATTCGGTAGCAGCGACGAAGTACTGGGGAGTACAATGGATGGCATCGACTTCGAGCATCGTGTACTTGACATCTACCAGACTTGTCGCACCACGGAGGAAATAGACGCTGCCTTTGACCGATTGCAGGAAGAAATGCGCCAGCAGATAGAGGAGGTACTTGACAAAACACGTACTCGACTCATCGAGAATTTTGATCGCGACGTGGTCAATAAACTCAAAGTGCGCAAGTCTGCCGATGAACAAGCTCTGAGTCAATTTTATCAACTGTTGTGGCAGCTCACTATAAGTATGCTTGGCAGCAGCATAGACAAAATTGACAGCAAGCGATATAGCTTCACCTTGCGTCAGACTCCTGCCGACGCTGGGCAGCCATTCTCCACAGGGCCATACCGTATGGGTAAAGATATTTCAGATGCCTATACCTACCGTGTAGGGCATCCGTTGGCGCAATATCTTCTTGCAAAGGCCAAACGGCAGGATACATCGGACACTGTCGGTATCGTATTCGACTATACCGATTCTCCGGAAAAGATGTCTGTAATTGAAAACGAGGTTGGCAAATATGGAATTCTTGCTGTTAAAATCGTGCACTACCATTCGCCAAAGGATGATGAAGACTGTATCATTGCCACAGCCGTTGATAGCGAAGGCCGTGTCATGCCGGATGATTTCGTTGAGAAATTGATGTCAATTAGCGGCCATGTCTCAAAGGACTTTTTGCCCGTTATGGATGATACTCATTTACAGACGGAGATGGCCTTGAAGCGAAAGGCACTGAATGAAAGCATCGCTTTGCGCGACAAGCAATTTATCGATGAGGAAAGTGCCAAGATTGAACAATGGGCTGAAGATCAGACCTTCTCGCTCGAAGAGGAGCTGCGTGACGTGAAGAAACGAATAAAGGAACGTGAGCGGGAATTCCGAAAAGAGACTGACGACCATCGCCGTCGGCAGTTGCAAACGGAAATCATTAATCTTCAGCGTAACCAGCGACAAAAACGTCAAGAACTGTTTTCTCTTGAGGACGAGATAATAGTACGTCGAGATGCTCTCATCGCTGCCATCGACAGTTCGTTGGATAAAGCAGCCGAAGAGGAACATCTGTTTACCATAGCTTGGCAGGTAGTATAAACGACAAAGTAATAAAATGGAATAAAAACAATATGGCAACGCAATTTGATAAGTTCATAGCTACGATGAAGAAGGTGCTGATGCTTGACCAGGCAGACCTGGATTTCGGTATCTATCGCATCATGAACAGGAAACGTGACCAAATAGAATCCTATCTCAACAATGACTTGCGCCGGCAGGTGGCCGAAGCTATCAGCGAGAATGCCTCCAATGATGCGGAAGCCCTGCAAAAGGAGCTGGCGAAGTTGGTTTCTACGCTGACGGAGGCGGGCATGAATCCCGACAATGCCCCCAAAGTCCAGGAGCTCAAGGAACGTATTGCCCGTTGCGGTAATAGTGAAGAGCTTGAAAATGAGGTGTATTCACACCTTTCTATATTCTTTGGCCGCTATTATGATGGTGGAGACTTTGTCTCTCAGCGCCGTTACAAGAAGGACGTATATGCCATACCTTACGAGGGCGAGGAGGTGAAACTGTATTGGGCCAATGCCGACCAGTATTATATCAAGACGGCCGAGTATTTCCGCAACTACCGTTTTGCTGTCGATGGCGATAAATTCTGCGAGTTTACCCTGCGTGAGGCTACCACTGAGCAAAACAACAATGTGGCTCAGAATAATATGGAGCGTCGTTTTGCTCTTTGTAAGGAAACGCCGATCGAGGTTATCGGTGATACGCTGCACATATACTTCACCTACGAATTGTACCCGAAGGCGACCAAGCAAAAGGCGCTTGTAGAGGCGGCTTTTGATGCAATCAAAAACGCTATCCCTGCTGAGTTTATTTCCGTTCTGGCTCCGCGTCCGACCGAAAGCGACCGCACCCGTACCCTGTTGCAGAAACATTTGAATGACTATGTGGCCCGCAACACGTTCGATTATTTCATTCATAAGGACCTTAGGGGCTTCCTTTCCCGCGAGCTCGATTTCTACATCAAGAATGAAATACTGGTTATCGACGATATCAATGCGCGCACTCCCGGCGAATTCCTGAAGCATCTCACCGTAATCAAAGCCATAAAGATGGTGGGCATGAAGCTCATTACCTTCCTGGCTTCATTGGAGAACTATCAGAAACGGCTGTGGCTGAAAAAGAAATTTGTCATAGAGTCCAACTATTGCATGACGCTCGACCGTGTGCCGGAAAGCCTCTACGCCGAGATTGCTGCCAACGATGCACAGCGCGAGGAGTGGGTGCGTCTGTTTGCGATTGACGGGATTGAACGCGACCAGCGACACACGGCGGCCTATACCGTGCCGCTGTCGGTGGAATTCCTCAAGGAAAATCCTTTCCTCGTGCTCGATACCAAATTCTTTACGGCAGAGTTCAGGAATACTCTGCTTGCTTCTATCGACAATATTGATGAGCAGTGCGATGGCCTGCTCATCAACTCCGAGAACTTTCAGGCATTGGAACTGTTGCAGGAGAAGTATAGAGAGCAGGTGAAGTGTATCTATATCGATCCGCCATATAATGCAAAATCTTCGGAAATTCTTTATAAGAATACTTTTAAACATGCTTCATGGTTAAGTTTGATGAATGATCGCCTTGTTGGTGGGAAACGGTTACTGATCCCTGATAATTTTGTTCAGTTTATAGCTATTGATGAAATAGAGCAAGAATTATTAGGACAGGATATTTCGAGAGTGTTTCCGGAAAATAAAAAAATTGTATTAGTATTGTTCATAATCCGAGAGGACAACAAGGAAAGAATATATCGTACACTCATGAATTTGCTTTTGTGATATATCCTAACGATTCACAAAAGTTTTTAGCTGATGTGAAAAGAGAAGAAATAGATTCCCGAAATTTGAGAGATAGTGGTACAGAATCAGATAGAACAGATGCTGCTACTTGCTTTTATCCATTCTTAGTAAGAAATAATAAGATTTTGGATATTGGCAATGTGCCTAATGAAGATTATCATCCAAGTTCAAATAATGTTGTTAGACCAGATGGAATTATGGAGATTTGGCCTATTGATGATAATGGTAATGAAAAAAAATGGAGATACTCAGTTACTTCGGTAAATCAAATCTTACCCAAACTTGAAATCAAACGAGGTCGCAACAATTTTCAAATAATATTTAATCAAGATATGGGGACAATGAAGTCCTTATGGACAGGTGCGAAATATGATGCAAGTGAGTATGGCACAAAAGTTTTGCAATCAATTTTAGGTATTGAGATAGCCAAAAAGTTTTTATATCCAAAATCTATTTATACTGTTACTGAATGTATTGATATTGGGGTTAATGGTGACCGGAGTTCAATAATTCTCGACTACTTTGCAGGTTCTGGTACTACAGGTCATGCAGTTATCAACCTTAACAGAAAGGATCAAGGCAAGCGCAAGTATATTCTCTGTGAAATGGGCGAATATTTTGATACGGTAACCAAACCTCGTATTCAAAAGGTAATTTACAGCAAGGATTGGGACGGAGGCAAACCTGTGTCACGTGAGGGCAGCAGCCATTGTTTCAAATATATGCGTTTGGAGCAGTACGAGGATACGCTCAATAACCTTACCATAGAGCTGGCAAATATCAGCAAAGATAATGTTGACTTTTATGGCGGATACATGCTTGGCTATATGCTCGACATCGAGACTCGCGATTCGCTTTTCAATATGCAGTGGTTTAGAAATCCGTGGAATATGAAGCTGCGCATCATCCGGCAGAATGAAACACGTGAAGAGAATATCGATGTAATCGAAACGTTCAACTACCTTATCGGTCTGAATGTAACGAGCATTCTCCATCCCAAGAAAGGGGTTTGCACGGTCGAGGGTGTGACCCGCCGCGGGGAACGCACACTGGTTATCTGGCGTGACTGCGACACGGTGGACAATGATGCGCTTAACGATTTCTTCCGTCGTATGAGCTATTCTACGCGCGACACGGAGTTCGACCGCATCTATGTGAACGGCGACAACAACCTGGAGAATCTGCGCACCGATGAAGAGCAATGGAAAGTGGTTCTCACTGAGCAGGAGTTTGCAAAACGCATGTTTGAGGATTGCTAAAACCGGAGAAGCACCATGCCAAGAAAACAAAGACAAACAAGACAACTACAGGTTGAAGGCAAGCTGAGCAATTCGCTTGTCCTCAATCGGTATCTACTCTCGCTGTTTGGTGCTTCCAGTTTGGAAGCGCTTAGCGAACATTTGAAAGACCCCGTTCTTGAAGGTTGGGACGAAAACAATGTGTCGTACTTTCACAAAGAGCTTGTGCAGCGGTTGTTTGCAACCAGCGAGCTGACCGAGGAGATGTTGTTGGCTTATGACGAGCATATTTTCCGTCACACCAAGGCAATCAGCGAGAAACGCGAAGCTCGGATCAGGTGGAAATATTTCCAGTATCTTAGTCTGTTATTCACGGAGATATATCTCGACAAATATTTCAGCGACAAGAAGAAGTTGCTTGCCGATATTAACACATATCTTCAATCTGGTTTCAATGCCGATCCGAAAACTTATCATGGCATGACGGATTTCACGGAAGCCGATCTTAACAAGGTGGCTTTCTGGTCGGCTACGGGTTCGGGTAAGACACTGCTCATGCATGTAAATGTATTGCAGTATTGCCATTATGCCGGGAAATATCGTCAGAAGCCTAATCGCATTATTCTGATTACGCCTAATGAGGGCTTGACAAACCAGCACCTTGAAGAGTTCCGGAAGAGCAATATCGGAGCAGATGTGTTCAACAAGAACACTGCCAGCGGGATGTTTGCGGGTCATGACATTGATGTTCTTGAAATTACCAAACTTGGAGACACCGATGGCGACAAGACGGTGGCAGTGGGCTTTTTTGAGGGCAACAACCTGGTGTTGGTAGATGAAGGACATCGAGGTTCCGGCGGTGATGCATGGAAACAAAGACGCGACAAATTGTGTGAAACCGGATTCTCTTTTGAGTATAGTGCCACTTTCGGTCAGTCGATATCCGCGATCAGCAATGCTGCAAAACGTCTGGAGATGCTGCACGAGTATGGCAAGGCTACGCTTTTCGACTACAGCTATCGCTATTTTTATAATGATGGCTATGGTAAGGACTACCAGATTCTGAACATGAACAGCAATTGGGGCAGTTCGCTTAGCGACAATCAGCTCATCATGTACCTGACGGCTTGTATGCTCAACTTCTACGAGCAACAGCGTTTGTATCGTGACAATCGGGCTGATTTACGTCCATTCCTTTTGGAGAATCCTCTTGCCGTGTTTGTAGGTGGCTCGGTGACGGCTGATAAAAGTATCGGGTCACAGGAAGTCAGCGACATTGTCTTTATTCTGAAATTCTTTCAGCAGTTCATTGCCGATAAACAGGCTTCAATCGGCAATATAGATCATCTCTTGCATGGAAGTGATGGGCTTACTGACAAGTATGGGCATCCTGTCTTTGCACGTCAGTTTGCCTATTTGCGCAACCTGCCGGAACATGGGGCGGAAGACATATACAATGATATGCTGGGGCTGGTGTTCCATTGCTCGGTTGCAGGAGCACATTTGCACCTTGACAACTTGAAAGGTAAGGACGGCGAGATAGGTATGCGCATCGGCAATGGCGAATACTTTGGCATCATCAACGTTGGAGACAGTGGTACGTTGGCAAAGAAATGCGAGGAGGTCGGACTTAACGTAATGAGTAAGGAGTATACCGAAAAGTCGCTTTTTGCCAATATCAATAAGCCCGACAGTAGTCTGAATATTCTCATAGGTAGCAAGAAATTCACGGAAGGATGGTCGTCGTGGCGCGTTTCTACCATGGGCTTGCTCAACGTGGGTAAGTCGGAGGGGAGTCAGATTATCCAGTTATTTGGCCGAGGTGTACGTTTGAAAGGCTATAAATTCTCGCTGAAACGTTCCTCTGCCCTGGACGCTTCTCTTCAGCCAGAAAGTAAACCGCGTTTTATGTATAACCTTGAAACGCTCAATATTTTTGGTATTAAGGCCGATTATATGGAACAGTTCAAGCAGTTCCTCGAAGATGAAGGCCTGCCGACAAATGACTCTGATTGGGAGAAGTTTGATTTGCCTGTTTTGCCCGTTGCCAATCTCAGAGGAAAGCGGTTGAAATACCTGAAGATAAAAGAAGGCTGTGATTTCAAGAAGGATGAGAAGGTAATAATTAAAGCAGGTATGCTGAGTAATACTCCTATTACGCTTGATTATTATCCGAAAATACAAGCGATGCGCAGTGCGGGCCGCAAGAGTATTCTTGACGAGACAAATACCACTTTGCATAAAGCAATATTGACACCGGAGCATCTTGCATTCGTTGATTGGAACAGGATATACTTTGCCATAATAGACTACAAAAATGAACGTAGCTGGTATAATCTGTGTGTGTCTTCCGAAGATATCAAGGAAATAGCCTTGGATAGCAGCTGGTACACGCTGTTTATTCCCGAACCTCAGATGTCGTTTACGGATTTTGGCAGCCAGACGGCTATGTGGCATGATATTCTTGTCGCTCTGTTAAAAGGCTATGTGGAAAAGGTGTATAACAATGCGAAAAGCCGTTGGATGAGCCGAAATGTGGAGACTGCATACCTTGACAGCAGCCATCCTAATTTTGAAGAGGAATATCGTGTCCTTATACACAAGGAATTGTTCAAGAATGAGGATGAAGCTGGTTTCTGCAAGGCAATCAATAAGCTGAAACAGGAATTGACGGCAGGTACTTTCTCGAAATCAATCAGGATTGCAAATTCGAACGATTTTGAAGCGTTGTGTATAGCCGGACACCTGTATCAGCCGTTACTGTATCTGAATGAATCGAGCTTCAAACACAAGGAAATCGGCAATCTCATTGAAGTGAGGCCTGTAGCGTTGAACAAAGGTGAACGTGATTTCGTATGCGATATACAACGGTTCTTTGATAATAATCCTGCTTTTTTTGAAGGTAAATCATTGTATTTACTTCGCAACAAAAGTCGTAAAGGTATTGGATTCTTTGATGATAGTGGATTCTATCCTGATTTTATCGTATGGCTTGTCGTAGGCGAGCATCAGTATGTGTCGTTTATTGATCCTAAGGGTATTACGTATTTGAATGGCTTCGCCAGCAGCAAAATTCAGTTGTATAAAGTTATCCGTGATGATATAGAGCCGGGATTGCACGATACAAGTATTACCTTGAATAGCTATATTATCTCAAACACGGAGATGAAAGATGTGAAGCATTGGGTTGATTTCCCGGAATTGGATTTGAGCAGCAAACAGAAGAAGTTCAATGAACATCATGTCTATTTTCAAGGAGACCAAAGGGACTCATATATTAGACTGATATTGGAGAATATGATTTCCTCATCAGAGACCAATGTGTAAACGAATGCTGTTTTCAACATGTGTGTTTGGGAAAAACGGTCTTCAGAAATTTCAGATAGGCATTTGCATACAAGTTTGCACCGATAGTTCAGAGATAGAAAAATCCCCTTGTTGTAACTTATTTACAACAAGGGGATTATCTGATTTTTTGTATTTTAATTCGACGGTATAAAGTTGATTATCTGTTCGCCGTTGTCCGCAACATTGTCGATTGTGATTTTATCGTTTCTCAGTGATTGTGCCGACCACGTTGGCACCGTCTCTGAATCCTGTAAATGTGATGTATGGCCTTTCAGGACTTGTGGAAAAAGTTTGTAGTTCATAATCCAAGACCTGAAAATCGGAAATCTGATAGTCTACCATTGCTGTTTTTGAGAATATAGTGTGTTACTATGTGAGTACACCATGCTTTGCTTGTACTTTCAACAAGCTTCGGATAAAAGTTCTTGTGGTCGTTCTCCCACGTCCATGCCGCCAAGTCACCGATAATTGCGCCTAACATATTCAAAATAAATATAGGGCGACTAACAAAATGGAAACAATATATTTTATCAGCTGTCAATATTGAGTTTTTTCTATCCCAAACAATTCATACAGCCTTCCTGATGCAGATTCGGAAAGATATACTTCCGGCTGACCACTTTCTACCGGCTCTCCGCTCAGAAAATCAAGCTGTTCGTACGCTACAGTGACAGAACCTTTGACATTGGTAAAGACATAGAAACAACAGTCATCAACGGCATGAAGGAGTTCCTTTTCTTCTATAAAATAGGCTGCATCGTCATCGCCCACGGCAATACAGTACATTAGGTAGAGATCTGCTTCGTTCTTCCGCCTATGGATGAATACCACCTTGTCCCTTTTCTTCGGGAGATTACGTTCCCATGGCGGAAAACCACCCCAACGGAAATAGGTGCATCCTTGGTTGAACAACGAAGATGTGGAACTGCAATATATGATATTCGGGAAGTCTAATAAAGACCAAAATGAAAAAAAGAGCTAAACAAGTGCAAATATAATCATTGATATACTGTATTTTATGTGGTATCAGATTCGGGAATGACTTTTTAATTTGTCTTAATCCGTTGCAAGATTCTTCGGGATATATGGGAACATTTACGGGAATTTGTTATACCTTTGCCGCATAACAGAAAAAGCAAGCCGATGAAAGTTTCCGTCTATCTGAAAAAATGTTCTCCTGAAACCTCGAACATCTGCTTCCGGGTCAGGGAGAAGAACGTGGACATAAAGGTGGCCTCTCCACTTGAGGTGCAGGACAGGTACTGGGATTCCGACACCCTCAGTTACAGGCGCACGACGGCTGTCCCTGCCGCCGAGCAGAAACGCCTGCCGGAACAGATCGCCGCCATCATCGAGCGGGCGGAGAAGACCTTCTCGGACAAGGCGGACGGCAGGTGGATGAGGCAGGTCATCGAGGATGTGCTGTACCCGGCCCGCGCCTTCGAGCGGAACCACCCGAACCTGCTCACCCGCGTCCACGAGTATCTGGAGAAGTTCGACGGCGCGGAAAGGACCAGGGAACACATCATACGCTTCGAGCGCAGGATGTCGCGCTACCATGACTACCGGCGGGAGATACTGGGCGAGACGG
>ENA-OUQS01000712-OUQS01000712.1-human-metagenome-genome-assembly--contig:-NODE-712-length-36532-cov-4.548373_pt1 | contig 36532 bp, 30 predicted proteins | sample MGYA00248463_ERZ548848 | MGnify/ENA primary metagenome ERZ548848 (study PRJEB26491, sample SAMN04978192) | human metagenome | host: Homo sapiens | study: EMG produced TPA metagenomics assembly of the human... | reverse complement strand
ATTATTAATTTGACCGTAAAGAAGGGGATGAAAAAAGGTTGGTTCGGACATGTAACAGGTGGTGCGGGTACTGATAAGCGGTATGAATTCAACGGAATGCTGAACCGATTGGTGGATGAGACTCAAATTTCGTTTTTAGGAGGAACTAATAATACCGGAAATATGGGTGCGGGAGATATGGGAGCGTCGATGTTTTCGGGAAGTTCTCGCCGTTTTGGCGGTGGAGGAGGAAAGGGAACAACGACATCTACTACTACAGGAGCTAATTTCAATATGGGTAAAACCGATCAATTGCGGTTTGGAGGAGATATTCGGTATGGTTACTCGAATAACGATGTTTGGCAAAAAAGCGAACAACAAAACTTTCTGAAAGACAGTATTTCTTATGATAATTCGGAGAAAACATACAATACGAAAAGTCATAATATAAATATGAATTTTCGTTTGCATTGGGAAATAGATACCCTTACCGTATTGGAATTTATGCCGACTTTCGGTTATAATAAATCGAAAATGTATAATCACAGTACATCTGCTACATTGGGAGGACACTCGGGAGAAGAGGAAAGCCTGCGTGATAGCATCAACAGCGGAGAGATGTTATCGTCAAGCGACGGTCACGGATATAATTTTTCCGGTCGTTTGAGCCTGAGCCGCCGTTTTCGTTCTAAGCAAGGGCGACAGATGACTTTCTCTTTTAACTTCAGTTCTAATCGTAATGAAGAGGATGGAATGAGTTATAGTAGAAACTTGTTCTATCTGAATGATAGTGTCAGTGTTGTAGATCAAAAAGATGATAACCGCAATTGGGGCGGAAGTTTCGGAGTGAGGGTAACTTATGTAGAGCCGATATTTAAAAATCATTTTTTGACATTTGCTTATAACTATAACTACAATTATAGCAATGCCGACCGAATGGCTTATAATATACCGGCTGACGGTTCTGGAGAGTTGCAATTGGATTCTCTGTACAGTAACCGTTTCCGGAATGTCTTTCAGTCGCATCGCATTAGTGTGGGATTGAGAGGAACATATCCCAAATTTAGATACAATGTCGGATTCGACATGAATCCGTCCAGTTCGGAGTCGGAGAATCTCATGGATCATGCACGGGATGTGCCGGGTAAAATGGTATTTAATTATTCTCCGCTGTTCAATGCCGCATATCGTATCAGTAAGCAGAAAAGCCTTAATCTTGAATATCGGGGAAGAACCCGGCAGCCGAGCGTCAGCCAATTGCAACCGGTGCAAAATATTACGAATCCTTTGAGGATCAGTAAAGGTAATCCTGATTTAAATCCATCATACAGCAATAATTTCAGGTTGCGATATAACTCTTTCGAACCCGAAAAACAGCGGGGATTAATGGCTTTTGTGAACGGAAGTTTTACTTTAAACAGTATTGTCAATCAGACGACTTATGATAATAATACTGGAGTTCAAACGACTATGCCGGTCAATGTAAACGGTGTCTGGAATGTAAATGGCATGGTAATGTATAATATGCCGTTTAAGAATAAAAAGTTCCGCTTCAATACCATGACGAACGCATCGTATAACCATAATATTGGCTTTGTGAATACCGGGGGGAAAGAGAGTGAAAGAAATATTTCGAGGACTGTGAACGTGTATGAAAACCTGGGGTTGAATTATAATTCTGATTTGTTTGATGTCGGAATAACCGGAAATTATTCGTATGCTCTTACCGGAAACAGTATTCAAAGTCGAGAGAGACAGCAAACCATGAACTTTGGAGGGGGGATGGATGTCGCTGTCTATATTCCGGGGAATGTAACGGTCGGTACAGATCTTCGTTATTCGGGAAGTTCGGGATATTCTGCCGGCTATGACCAGAATCAGTGGATGTGGAATGCTCAGGTTTCATGGCAATTTTTAAAGGGAAAACAGGCTACTCTCATGTTTAAGATATATGATATTTTGAGACAGGTTTCTAATATTTCAAGAACAGCAACCGGAAACTATATTCAGGATGTAGAATATAATACGTTGTCCAGTTATTGTATGCTTTATTTCTCTTATCGTTTCAATACGATGGGAAAAAGACAGCAACGATCGGGAAGACCGGACGGCCCTCCCGGAATGATGAGAGAAAGGGGAGGGGGCAGGCCACCGGTCGGTGGAATGAGACCTTTCTGATACTGATTGTACGAAACACACATAACACACACATACACAAATTTCCATGACACGGACATGCCATTATATAGAATATTGGATTATATCGTTTTTTTTGCTTATACCGTTTTCTGCATTTTCTGAAGATGCGGAGGTTAAGGGAACTCTATTCGATGCTGCATTGAAGATACCGGTCGAAATGGCGACCGTACGCCTTTCTCATTTACCGGACAGTACTTTTATATCGGGTACGGCTTCGGATAAAGACGGATTATTTAAATTGTCCGGGCTCGTCCCCGGAAAATATTTTATTCATATTACTTATTTGGGGTATCAGCCTGTTTATAAAAATATCGAAATTAAGGCCCTTTCGGATAGGGTCGATTTGGGCCGATTGGTATTGTATTCGGCTGATACGCAATTAAAGGAGGCTGTCGTTGTAGGAAAACAACCGGGCGTGATGGTTAATAACGACACGTTAGAGTATTCGCCGACTGCATTTAGAACGACGAAAAATGCTGTTATCGAGGATTTGCTTAAAAAACTTCCGGGTGTAGAAATTGATGAGGAAGGAAAAATTCTGGTAAACGGGCAGGAGATAACTCAAGTGATGGTGGACGGCAAAGAGTTTTTTGGAAATGACCCTAAAGTCGCGACGAAAAATCTGCCGGTCGATATGATCGAACGTTTACAGGTTGTAGAGAAAAAGTCGGACATGGAAGAGTTGACCGGAATCGATGATGGAAACAGACAATATATTATCAATTTGAAGGTAAAACGAGATAAGAAGCGGGGAGTGTTCGGTACGGCTCTTGCCGGAGGCGGAACTCAGGAAAAATATGAAGCGAATGCCTTGATTAATAAATTTTCAAAAGAGACACAGTTGACCGTACTCGGGGGATCGAACAACACGAATAATATGGGCTTTTCGGATATGTTGAAAGGCATACCTTCTCAAGTTGCAGCTCAAGCGTCTCAAGCAGCTCGTACTGGACGAGGAATTATGCGTACGCACATGGGAGGGGTCAATTATGCCGATCGTTATCTTGATGGAAAAATGAAACTGAACGGGAATATTTTTGTGGCGAATTTCAATCAAGATGAATCTCGCTCTCTTTATCGCGAGAATTTTCAAACATCGGGATTTAATACCTTGCATCGGAATCAGTGGAATAACAATAAATCTACACAGTTCCGTACAAATTGGAAATTGGAATATCAGATAGATAAGAAGAACCGTTTGTATTTCCGTCCTAATATCGTTTGGGGGGACGGTAATCGCAAAGAGTGGGCTGATTATAGAACGTTAAAAGGAGATACGATGTTACTTGATAGTTCCTATGTAGATTATTGGGCGAAAGAGAAAAATTATTATTTGCAGGGGACTCTTTCGTACGGGCATAATTTTGATAAACGCGGGAGGAATTTTTCGGTCGATATTTCGGGAACTCGTTCAAATACGAACATTAATTCAGATAGTCGTACGGATAAATGGAAATTCAAGAATGGTACGGAGATGCAGAATCCCGAACCTACTTATCAGCTCATGAATAGAGATATAAGTCGAAATGATTATCGTGTCCGTTTTTATTATACCGAACCTCTATCTCCTACATGGCAAATAAATGTGTCGTATCAGTTCCAGCGAAATAATTCGGAAGAGGACAGGCGCACGGAAAGCATGGATAGAGAAACGGGTGAGTTCGAATTATCTCCGAATCAGACTAACCGTTCCGAAAACATTTTTTACATTCATCGAATAGAAGCGGGAATCCGGAAATTTTGGAAAAAAATAAATTTAAGGATCGGTGCGACATTAGAACCTACCGATATGAGAAGTTCCAGTTTCAGAGCCGATACTCTATTTTATACGATTGCGAACAAAAGTTTCAATATAGCGCCTTATGTAAATTTTGTCTGTCCGTTCAGTAAAGAGCGGATTTTGAGAATCGATGTGTGGGGAAATAGTCAGCAGCCCTCTCCCTCTCAGTTGCAGCCTATTGTCGATGATGCCAATCCGAATCATTTGAGAGTAGGTAATCCCGACTTGAAACAATCCTTTACTACTCGTTTCAGGCTTCGCTATAATGATTATAATAAAGTTACTCAGCGGACTATAGTTTTGAACATGGGTATGAATTTTAAGCAGAATTCTATAGCAAACCGTACCGAGTATATAGAAGAGGGAGTGCAGAAAACAATGCCGATCAATGTAAACGGCGTTTGTGACGGCTATTTTAATTTTATGTACAGTATGCCGTTAAACCCCTATTTTCGATTGAGTTCTTATACGACCGGAAATTATAGTCGTGGCATAAGTTTTTTATCGGATAAGGATGTGTTGGGAGAAAAAAGCATCAGCAATGAAATGCGGTTGTATGAGCGTTTGCGTGTTACCTATACGAATGAGTGGCTGGAAGTAGGGATAAAAAGTCTTATACGATATAATACGGCAAAGTATTCGCTTCAGTCGAATATGAATGTCAACGCATTCGATATAAGCAATGGCGGAAATGTCGAGATACGTTTTCCTAAAGATATTACGTTATCGCTTGATTATGACTATAATTTTAAAACCGGGTATACAGATGGATTTGATCGTCCGCAACATCTTTTGGGAGCACAATTCAATGTGTCGGTATTTAAAAAGAAACAAGGAACGATCAGTTTGAAAGGATTTGATCTGTTGAATCAGAGAATATCCGTATCTCGTGTCGTTCGGTCTAATTATATCGAGGATATAGCTTATAGTACCCAGCCTCGTTATTTTATGTTGCAGTTCAGTTATCGGTTCAATTATTTTGCACGTCAGAAATAAAATTTGCAGATATTCTTTGTTTTGAATCCGGATTTCTATTAATGTCGGGACAAATTAGTATCTTTGGCCTTTCAAAGAAGAGGAATCTACATGGGAAAAACAATTGCGTATAATCCTTTGGATTATCCGATATATGTTATGGCAAAACCGGTAGGAGCGATGTGTAATCTCGATTGCAGTTATTGTTACTATTTGGAGAAAGGAGAACTTTATCGGGGACAACGGTCTAATCGGATGACAGATGAAATGCTGGAAAAATTTACGGAGGAATATATCAATTGTCAGGCTACACCTGAAGTTTTGTTTACATGGCACGGTGGTGAAACGTTGTTGAGAGGTCTCGATTTTTTCCGAAAGGCAGTTGCTCTGCAAAAACGTTATGCAAAAGGTCGTCCTATCGCTAACTCGATACAAACCAATGGAATTCTGCTCAATGATGAGTGGTGTCGTTTCTTTAAAGAGAATAATTTTCTTGTCGGTATTTCTATCGATGGACCCGAACATGTGCATGACCGTTATCGTAAAGATAAAGGAGGAAGAGGTTCTTTTGCCCGGGTGATGAAAGGAATCGAACTGTTGCAGAAGCACCAAGTCGAATTTAACACTTTGTCGGTCGTCAATGATTATAATGCTCATTATGCACTGGAAACGTATCGTTTTTTTAAAGAAATAGGAAGCTGTTATATGCAATTTTCTCCTATTGTAGAGCGTTGGGGAGATCGTCCCGATGGGCTGGAATTGCTTCCTCCGGGCGAATTTCCGGATACGGAAATGCCTCCTTGGTGTGTTGATCCGCTGGATTACGGCCAGTTTTATTGTGACATTTTCGATGAATGGGTTTGCAATGATGTCGGACGTTATTTTGTACAGATGTTCGATGCCACGTTAGCGGGCGTTGTCGGAGCAGCTCCGGGAGTTTGCATTTACGGGAAGACTTGCGGACATGCGGCAGCTATGGAGTATAACGGCGACGTGTATGCTTGCGATCATTTTGTTTTTCCCGAATATAAGCGAGGGAATATAAAAATAGATACTTTGGTAAGTATGATGTTGTCTCCTGAACAAATGGCATTTGGCAATGCCAAACGAAATACTTTGCCCCGGCAGTGTCGTGAATGTCGTTTCTTGAATTTATGTAACGGAGAATGTCCTAAAAACAGGATTTCGAAAACTGTAACAGGAGAGCCGGGATTGAACTATCTTTGTGCCGGATTACAAAAATATTATGCGCATGTCATGCCTTATATGAATTATATGGCGGAGGAATTAAAAAATCAACGGCCTCCTGCAAATGTGATGCAATATGCCCGGGAACATTTAAACAAAAAATGAACGGATGAGTATTTTTGAATTACTAATATTGGCAATCGGACTTTCGATGGACAGTTTTGCCGTATCGGTGACTTCAGGGGTGGTGTTAAAGCCTTTCCGGACATCTTCGGCATTAAAAATAGCTTCTTTTTTAGCTTTATTTCAGGGGGCTATGCCTTTGATAGGTTGGTTTATTGGGCGAGAGTTTCAAAAATATATACAAGATTATGATCATTGGGTCGCTTTCGGGGTGCTGCTCATACTCGGGATAAATATGATTCGTGAGGGGCGTTCTAAAGACGAAGAGACTCCTTGTTGTTTTAATCCTGCAAAGACAAAAACTTTGCTCGGTTTGTCGGTTGCGACGAGTATCGATGCATTGGCAGTCGGGGTATCGTTTGCATTTTTGAGCATGAATATGCTTACGCCTACGGCTATTATTATCGGAGTTACTTTTGCCTGTTCTATGATAGCCCTTTATTTGGGCAGATATTGTGGAAGACGGTTGAAACATAGAGCAGAAATGCTGGGCGGAGTTATTTTGATTTTGATCGGAACTAAAATTTTAATAGAGCATTTATTTTTTCAGTAAAAGTATCTTTTTGCCGGTTTTCTGCCGGATAAATAATTTATCGAATGAAGAATAAGAGAGGATTGGTTGCATGCATATTGTTTCTTATCGTTTTTGCCATAGTGACAATATATCGGGAAACAAAACAGACAAAAGAAGCCGTTTATCAACAGAATGAAGGAATTATCTTCAATACGATTTATCATATAACTTATCAGTATGATTCTGATTTGCAAGCAGAAATAGAAGATGAGCTGCATCTTTTCGATGCGACGCTCTCCCCGTTTAATAAAACATCGGTCATAACTCGGGTAAATGAAAATGATTCTACCGTAGTGCTGAATGAATGGTTTGTCAATGTTTTCAGCCGTTCTCGGGAAATCTGGACGCAGACGGACGGAGCTTTCGATCCTACGGTGTCGCCTTTGATCAATGCTTGGGGATTCGGATTTAAACAAGGGTATTCGTTATCATCGCACGATATAGACAGTCTGCTTCAATTTGTCGGGATGGATAAGATATCTTTAGATAACGGGAAGGTGATAAAACAAGATCCGCGCATGTCGCTTAATTTCTCGGCAATAGCCAAGGGGTATGCCGTTGATGTCGTTGCTGAACTTTTAGAGTCGAAAGGCATCGAGAATTTCTTGGTAGAAATCGGAGGCGAGTTGGTCGGCAAAGGGCGTAATCCCAAAGGCGAGTGCTGGCAGGTGGGAATCAATAAGCCTGAAGAAGATAGTGAAAGTGTAATGGGTGAAATAGAAGAGATTGTGGCGATTTGCGACGGGGCGATGGCTACTTCGGGTAATTATCGTAATTTCAGATATGAAAACGGTAAAAGAGTAGCCCATACGATAGATCCGGTCAGCGGATATCCTGTGCAGCATTCTTTACTCAGCGCTACGGTGATTGCGCCCGATTGCATGACAGCCGATGCTTATGCTACGGCTTTCATGGTTATGGGGATTGATAAAAGCCTGCAATTAGCAGAAAAGTTGCAATTGAATGCTTATTTTATTTATGCAGTCGATTCTGTAAATACGCAAGTTAAAATGACTCCGGGTATGAAAGACCTTATTGTTCGGGATACTCATTGATAATTTTCTCATGGTCAGATTTGAAACAGATCGGGCGGTTGTCAGGGATATGGTAGAGGGAGATATGGATATTATGTTCTCTATTTATACGCAAGAAAAAAATATGAGGTATATTTCTGACGGTAGGTATGATTGGACAATATTCGAGCTTAGGGATAAATATTCCCGGATAAACAAAAGCTATTCTTATGGATACGGTATTTTTATAGTTGAGCTTAAAGATTCGGGTGAGGTTATCGGTGAGGCCGGATTGTTTTCTTTCGATCGGGAAAATAGAATTTTTGAGTTAGGGTATATTTTAGATTCTGTTTATTGGGGGAAAGGGTATGGAACGGAAATATGCCGAGGATTGATAAATTATGCATTTGCTTCATTAAAAGCAAAATGTGTACTTGCCCGCATGTATGCTTCCAATAAGGCCTCTGTTCGTTTATGTGAAAAATGCGGTATGCAGAAATGGAATTCGGGAATTGCCGAAAACGGTAAAGGATTTTATGAATATCGTTGTTTTGTGAATTATAGCTACTTACACTTTTAGTATTGAGTCTTATTTATGATCATTTGCGCATCATGTTTTATTTTATTGATTGTATTAGATGGAATTTTTACAGGTTTGTTTATTATAATATGAGCCATATAAAGCGATAAATGTTTATTTTGAACTGTTTCATATAATAACATGCGTTTATATAGAGGCATAAATCTGTTAGGGATCATTTGACTGGCTATTATGTAATGTTTGTTTGCCATATTCCATTGTTTCATGTTATAGTAATTATCCGCAATTAACATCTGAACGTCATAATCATTTATAAATTTTGTACATTCGAACATAATATTATTGCTATTTTTATATTCTTTGAGTATATTCAATATTGCTCCATAATTGTATAAAAACATTGGATTCCCATTCCAGTCTGAGTATAATCTTGCATATTTATTAAGGAGTGTTTGAGAATTTTTAGTAATGGTTTGTCGGGTCAGCATCTCCCATTTTTTTCAAATTCTATATCTCGAAATGAAAATGTACAAAGAGATATTAAAATGATTAATGTAATGATTTTCCCGGGAAATTCAGGGTGAGATATAAATATCGTTTTAGTTTTTAAATTTGCTAGGCTGTAGGCTAATAGTATCATTGTAAAAGGATAGCGTAAAGGATATGAGAAAAAGGCAAAAATACTGATAGATAATAGGCAAAGAATGAATCTATTTATTTGTTTTGTCGATTTTATTATTGTTATTATGATAAAGAAGAGTAATAGTAGTGGAATAATTCCGTATTCAGTAAAAAGTAGAATGTACTCATTAAATGGATGGAGTATATTATCAGCTAATTCTGTATATCTGTTGTCGGAATTTTTATTGAAATAATCAGCTTGATAAAGCATATATCGGCTCATGAAAGTATTTGGTCCATGTCCTAATATGGGCTTTTCTAAAATCATATCTAAGGAATTATTCCATATAAGGATTCTTCCGAAAGCAGAATCTTTCTTTAAAAGAAATAATCCGACTATAAGTATTGTAAATATGAAAAATATGTATTTGTAATATCTTTTCAGTTGTTGTTTGTTACATTGAGTTCCCCAATATATTATTGATACCGAAGCTATGGCGATAATACCGGCCCTTGATCCGGATAGAATTATACTTGAGCTGATTGTAAAAAGAGCTATTATTCCTAAATAAAATTCCCATCCTGATTTTTGAATGAAGAAAAGGCAAAAAGGAAACCCTGCGGCGAGACATGCCGCGAAACCTGCAGGATTGTCAAAATTCCCTACGATTGGGAATACACTGTTTGTCTGTAACCATCCTATGTATTGCGCTAACCCGTAAATAGCTTGTACTATACATATAAAAATGATAATAATATCTGATTTCAAATAATTTAGATAAGTTCTTGATGCAATTTTTAAGGAAAAATATAATATAATAAAAGCTGTAATTAATAAAGTAAAGGTATTATTGATAATTGTTGGACTAAAAAATATTCTGGTTAGTAAGATAAAAATAAATATGCAGATTGATATTGTGGCGGAATCTATATAGATTGTTGTCTTTTTGATGGAAAATAGTGTCGCGAAGCAAAATAATATACTCCCAATAATGAAAGCATAGTGTTTTGATATGATTTCAGATTCTACAAAAATAGTACATGAAAAGGTTGTTGTTGATAAGCATAAGAATGCGAATATTGAATTTAAGATGATAACTTTTATGTCTGTAGGATTTTGCATATTCTATGGAATGTATTTTTTGTGAATAACAAATATGTAGGTATTTGCTTTTGAGTTTAGATGTGTTAAGTAAAATGTTTTATATTTAAAATATTGCAATAAAATAATAATGCCTTTTTTATAATGTGTTTTTTTTACTATATTTACATATAATAATTTATATTATGGTTGAATATTGCAAAATGGTAATTAAATACTCTTTCTTTTTAATTTTTATAGGTTTATTGTCTTGTGATAATAATAATTACAAAGATAAGATATATTATGAAATGTCTTTTGTGGAAAGTTTGCAAATTTCGAAAGAGTTGTCCCTTCCATTTTGTATGATTGTGTACGATACTTTACAAGTAACAGCTCAAGAATACTTAAGGCGTCTGTATTCTAATGAAAAATCTTTAGAGAAATGCATATTTAATTTTGTTAGTATTAATAATGCTGAGAATAGATGGTATGAGAAAATATTGTTATCTGAGGTTTATCCTGTTGCCTGTGTATTTGATTTATCAGGAAAATTGTTGGACTTAATCCCTGGAAGTTCAAAAGAAAGTATGTCGTATTTAAGAGAGGTCATAGCGACAATCGAAGCAAATACTGAATATCATTATAATCAAAAGTATGGAAAAGAAAAATTAGAGACAATAAGGCAAATTGATAATATCATCAATTTAAAATTTAAAGTTGATGATGAAATCAATGTTGTAAATGAAATCAATGTATTACTTAAAGATGTTTGTTATCCATATATTTTGTTTTTGAAACTTAAAAATCAGTTGCAATTTAATGATACGGTTGCGGCTATTGCTACGGCTAAAGACTTATTGAAGTTTGATTCAGCAGAAGATTTGTTGGTTTATAATGATGAACTGATGTTTGCCAATAAGATAATAGATCCTGATTATGATATAGAAACTGGACCGATGATAGAACTTGATGAGACTTTATTAAATCTGCACGATTGTAAAGTCGGTCGAACGTTGCAATTGCCTATTAATATCGTGAATAAAGGTAAAAGACCTTTGAAAGTTTCAGATATATTAATGAGCTGTAGTTGTTTGAAGCTAACCGGTCCTACTAAGTATTTAATATCCCCTAATAGATCGGTAACGATAAAAATCGAGTTTACTCCGGATATTTCCGGAAATATATTTCGGGAAGTTTACATTGCTTCTAATGCGGTAAATACTCCCATAAGTACGATTGAGATTAATGCGTTTGCTATTGACTAATTTTAATGCCATAATAAAATGCGAACTATGAGAAAAAATCTGTTTTTAGTATTGTTATGTGTTTTTCTGTTGTTATTTTGTTTTTGTTGTACGTCAGATTCGGATAATCTTTTTGTTGATGATAATCTTGAATCGATTGAAAATTTTCCTACTCCGATTAAAGAATATGGAGAGGCTTTTGCTTTGGAACTTCGAGAAATAGTTATAAACTTGCATAAAAAGGGAATTGATTATTCTGATGCGAATGCTTCCAATATCTTTAAAAATCGTTTTTACAAAGACGTTTATCAAGCGAGTTCTAAATATAACAAGACCAAGAGTTCTGTTGATATATTTCAGGAACAGTTGTTGAGACCTGAAGTATTTAGTCAAAGAATCAAATGTTTAACTAAAATACAATTAGAATTTATTGATAAAATTATTATGGAATGCGATAAAAGTATTTCGTATGAGGATTTATTAGGGCGGTTAATAGACCTTAATAAAGATATTTATACAAATGTTCCTGAAATACAACAAGAACGTTTATTTACAATTACTGCGACTTTATATTATGGTGTGAGAGAAATTCAACATCTGAAAGAGCAAGGCTTGATGCCCGAGACACCTCAAAGTTATATGCAGAGATTGTTAGTTAAGACGAGAAGCGAATCTGGGGGAGGAACTAGTATCGGTGATTCTTGCCGTAAGTTTCTTGCGACGACTTGGCTTATTGCTGTAGGAGAGCCGACTCCTGCCGGAGAAATTGTAGCTTCTGTGGCAACCGTTGTTGTCGCGGGTGTATTGCTATATGAGGTGATTGTGTGTAAATCATCTTCAGATGTTGATTATTGTATAGAACGATTTAAGGATTGTGTAGATCAGCCTTATGATAGATGTTCTACTTGTCTTAAATTTTGTATAGTTCAGGGCTATTGGCCTCCTTATGAAACACATAAATGTCCATAATTTTATATAAAAAATGAAAAGTTTTGAAATTAATTATCGTGGAGTGACCACAACAATTTCTGCTAAAAATGAAGAGTCGATAGTTATTCTTATTAATGATAGTAAAGAACAGGCTTTTATTTATGCGGGAAGTACAGATCGTGATAAGAAACGCAGGAAGGTTTGGTTCTCAAATGAACCGATAAAACCGGATGATGTAGTCGATATTAAGGTAATTGAGTCAGATGGTATGACGGAATCTGCGATTATGACCGATATAGCAAATATTAAATCTCCGATTTCAAAGTTGGAGAGTTTCTATAAGTTGGAGGCGTTATTAAAGAAAAGGGGATTGCTATGAACGGCTTTATATTAAAATTGAATGGTGAGGTATTTGCTGGGGCAATGGACGGATGTTCCACTATAACTATTACGGGAAAGAATGATACCTTTAGATTAGAGTTTGGTGGTATGGATAAACTGGCACATTCTTATGTATGGTGTACGAAAACTCTTGAAGCCGGAGATCGACTTTCAATAAAATATACGGATATAGATGAGTCGGAAATTTCTGCATTTGCAGAGTTTATCGATGTTGTCGATGAGTTTAAGCTGTTGGAATCATATCATCGGATGAAACAAGAACTTATGGATGAAGGGTTGATATAAAATTTTGTGAGAAAGGATTGTATGTATTCGGTGCTTGAAAATTTTCTGAATATTGTTACTTGTTGATTATTAGTATATGAAAGGTTTAAAAATTAACTATAAAGGAAAAAATACGATTGCTGCGGTCAAAGATGGTGATTTGTTAGTTGTCGATATGCATGATGTTCGGGGAGAGTCATTTTTTTATGCGGGTAGTGTCGATTATGATGAACAGCTCGGTCGGGTTTGGTATCCGATAGTTCCCATAGAGTTGGGCGATACTTTTGAATTTGAAGTTGTTGAAACCGACCAAATGACAGAGCCGGGGGAGACGAAAAAGAAAGATGTAGAACGGCCTATTTCGAAATTAGAACAATTTTATCAGTTAGAATCGTTAATAAAAGAACGGGGGTTATTATGAAAGGTTTTACGTTGAAATGGAATGGCAAAACAATATCGGGAGCTGTAAGAAATGCTTGTTCGGGAATAATTATTTCGAATAAAGATGATATAGATGTGTTGAGATTATATTTCGGAGGTATGGACGAACAAGGTCTTTTTCCGAAATGGTGCAGTGAGGATCTTAAACTCGGGGATAAATTTTCGATAACGTATGAGGATATAGATGAGTCTGATGTTTCCATGCCTGTCTTTATCCGGGATGTGAATGATAAGGAGCAGGAGAATCAATTATTGTTGGCTTCGTATAATCGATTGAGGAAAAAACTTATCGAAGAGGGATTGATATAATTTCATGAGGTACTCTTTTTTTCTAATATGAGAATTATATATTTTTTATTGTTTTTTATTGCTATAGGCAATTATGCTTGTAATAATAAAGATGCGGGCGTAAATAGAAGCAATTCTAATAAAGAAAAACTTGAAACTATTGTTTATCATCATTATAAATATGATGATAAGGATAGTTTGAAATTGGCTGCTGCAAAATTTTTAATAGAAAACATGAATGGGCATTTTTCGATTAACAGTAAAAATTATTTACAGGATATTGAATCGATAAAATTATTGAAGGGCGTTTCCTATTTTAATAAGAAAGCAATGGAGTTGACATTCTCATATTTTATGGATACCGATAACAAAGTCATGGATGTTGATGTAGTTTCTTCCGATTTTCTTATTAAACATATCGATTCTGTGTTTGAACGGCGTAAGCTTTATCCTTGGTTGAAAGATGTCAGTAATGAAGTTTTTTTTGAATATATACTACCGTATCGTTTTTTGCATGAACCGTTAGATTGTTGGGTTGATTCTTTATCGATATCGGAACATTCCTTGGCAGATGTATCGTTATATGATAATTTGAAATATTCACCATCTTTAGTCTATCGTCATATCTATAATAAAGAGAAATATGATAATGCCAATGATCATACATTGAAGCAGATATTTGGAAATGTTCCGGCGATAAGCTGTTATTTTTCAGCCGCTACAAATCTTTTGAAATATCGCTCGTTAGGAATTCCTTCCGCTATAGATTTTACTCCGGCTTATGCGAATAGGAATGGTTTTCATTATTGGGTATCGGTAATCTCTCCGGAAGAGTATGGGAAATTGGAAGTGGAACCGGGTAGGCGGATATCGAAAGTGTATAGATATATGTATTCGAAAACGAATCGTTATGCAGATTATACCGATGAGTCTATTCCCGTAATATTTCGTAATCCTTTTATTAAAGACGTGACGGATTGTTATTTAAGGACGAGGAATGTTACTGTACCGATTCTTGATGGATTACAGAGACGGATATCTGATCTTTGTTATTTGTCTGTTTTTAATACGGGACAATGGCAGCCTGTCGCTATTGCAGAAAAGGGTGTCGAGAAGGTGACTTTTGACCGTATGCCTGTTGCCAATGTATATCTTCCTGTTTATTGGGGAAATGATAAATGGAAAGCTTTCAATTATCCTTTTATAGTATTTGATAATGCTAAGACTACCTATTTAATTCCTGACACGATAAATAAGCAAAAAATTTGTGTTTATCGCAAATATCCCTATAATGAAAAACTGAATGCCTATTGTAAACTTCTTGAAGGAATAGAGGTTTGGGGGGCAAATAATCTGTTGTTTGACGATGCGCAAAGGTTGTGTGAGTTAAGGAGATCAGAGAGAGGGCAAGTTTATGAAAATCAATTGAGTATTCCTGATAAGTTCCGTTATTTGAAACTTGTTTCGGTTAAAGCTCGTTTCGGGTTATCTGAAATCGTTTTATTTGATGAGAAAGGAGAACGAATTACTCATTTAAAAACAGATTCATGTTTTCAAGAAGGAATAGATCAAAATCCATTGACATGTGTTTTTAATACCGGTATTCTTGGAAAAGAGATGCTTATTGATTTGGGAACACCTGTCGCTGTAAAAAAAATAATTTGTTATCCCCGTAGTGACGGTAATCATATTTATCCCGGAAATAAGTATGAGTTGTTATATTTTGATTTGGGCGGATGGAAGTCTTTAGGAGTAAAATCGGCGGATAGCTATTATGTAGAGTATGATAGTGTCCCTACGCATGCATTGTATTGGCTGAAGTGTTTAAATGGAGGAATTGAGGAGCGGATATTTACATATGAAAATGGAAGTCAGAGATTTTTTTGATGGAATATATTATTTGAAAATAGTTTAATAGGGTAAGCTTATGAAAAAAGTGATTTTTATTGGATTAATTTTACTTATTAACGGAGTTAATACAGTACATTGTTCGGTAATTGAAGATGTTCAAATCGGACGTAATTCACTAATTGGTGAGTTGTTTGCGAATGGAGAAATTTCGGTTGGAGAATGTGGTGATATCGGGATGGCTGCCGGAGTTCTTGCCTATCCTGTGGACCGTATGTATACGAGAGATCATTTATGGGTCAAAGTTTCCGGAGATTATTGTACGATAGGCATAACCGATTTTCTTCAGGAGGATTTAGGAGATATTGTTTTTGCAGACGTTTTTTGTGAAGGAGAATGGTTCGAAATAAACAGTACATGGGGCAGTATTGAATCGATTATGGCTGTGTATACGTTATTTATGCCGGTAGGGGGTACAGTTTTGGAGGTGAATCCGATAGTTCAGGATGCTCCTCAAAATTTGAATTCTAACCCTCATGAAACATGGATTATCAAAGTGAAAATGGACGATATTTCGGATATTTACACATTGATGTCTTCTGTCGAATATGAAGATTTTGTAGCTGAGTGGGGAATGTGAATATTTTTTAATAAAACAAGAAGTGAATCTGGAAGTGGGGGATTTGGGCAAACTTGTCGGAAAATTTATGAAGCTACGTGTTCATATGTTGTTGGAGCTGTTGTTGCAACCAGTGAAGTAGTTACATCTATTTCATTAGAAATGGTTGGTGGTGCTATGTTGTATGCGGTTTTGTTATGTTTACCGGGGGATACAAGTCCAAAAGATGATTGTGTTGAATTAGCATCGAAATGTGTAGATGAAAAAGTTGACTATTCGATCGATTGTAGTGCTTGTTATAGAGAGTGTATGAATGATGGTAGATGGCCGTATTATAAGTGTCCTTTAAAATAACCAAATAAGAATGAAGGGTTTTACGATTTATATTAATGATAAAAAAGTGAATATTGCAATAAAGCATGGTGTTTCTATGATTATTGTAGATCAGACTTGTGATAAATTTTGTATAACTGTCTCGGGATTGGACATTGAAAGGCAAGAGCATCAATGGTGGGTTAGACAAGATCTGACGATAGGTGATAAAATCAGAATAGTCGCCACAGAAATGGAAGAAAGTGATTTGCCCGTAAAGCGCACAATTGTTGACCGCCAAAATCTGTATAGAAGATATAGTGAGCTGAAAGAACGTTTAACAAAAAAAGGTCTGTTAAAATGAAAGGTCTTAAAATCTTTTTTAATGGAGAAGAGATCGATGTCTCGTCTGATTTTGGAGTTAGTCTGATGGTATGTACTAAGAGTGAGAAGGAACAGAGTGTGGCCAATTTGGTGGGTATAGATAGGGAAAAGAATACTTATACTTGGCTTAATTCCTTGATGAATACCGGTGATGTTATTGATATGGAGATAGCTGAACTTAATCGATCTTCTGTGCCGATATCGGTTGAGAAGTTTTTTTCTGAAGAAGAAAAATCGAATCAAGGAAAAAGCGATGAGATGTGGGCTAAAGATTTGGCGGATTATTATGCGCTTGAAAAATTGCTCAAAGAAGAAGGTTTTTTGTAGTATTAAGTTATTCATGCTATGATAGATTTATCCTTTTCGTTGAAAAGGATGGGTATATGTCCGAGACTTAAGTGAGATAATATGAAAGGATTTGAAATAATAAAAAATGACGAAGCACCTATCTATGCGGGTGTCGAATATGGTAGTGTTAGCGTTTCGGTAGATATGGCTCTCAACAGCAATAAGGCTTATTTACTCGTTAGGGGTAATGATGCCGAAGGTGTAACAGAATGGATAGCTCAAGATATGAAAAAGGGTGATCGGATTAAAGTGCGATTTACCGATATAGAGGCGGTTTCTCAAATAATCTCCAAAGAATTAAAGAATTGGGAAGAGTTGGAAGGACGCTATTTAGAGTTAAAAAGAGAACTTGAAGAAAAAGGAATTATATAATTGTAAATCGTATGTTGGGATTTATTGTCAAGCATTTAGGACGTACCTATAAGATCGGGTCATTAAGAGAACAAGTATCTGTTATCGCACTGATTAATACGCATTATTTTTGTATTGAGGGAGGATGTTCCGACCCGTTTATCTGTTCTTTTCAGAAACTTAGAGAGGGGTTGGAATTTGAGATCGAGGTTGCCGAGTTTGATGATCCGTCAGACCCTATATCGGAAAAGAATCAGATTATCGAAATTGATCCTGAATATAGACAAATGGCATCCGATCCTGATTTTGGACTGGATTATAAACTGGAAATGTTTCGGAGATTAGAATCCATTTTAAAAAAAGATCATTAATACGAGTCGCTCGTTATTGATATTTCTTGGTCGAGTGTGACAAAAACGAAATTATTCTATTATGATTTATATCAAGCGTATAATAAATCGTAAACCGATAGAAGAAAGATGCGAATATCCCTATAATATTCCGTCTATATTACATATGGATGAGTTTGAGTTCCGGGAAAGCGTTACGTTTATTACCGGAGAAAACGGGGCAGGAAAATCTACTTTTATCGAAGCTCTTGCCATTTGTGCCGGATTCAATCCGGAAGGAGGCAGTCCTAATCTGAATTATCACACTTATGATTCTCATTCGAGCCTGTTCAATGATCTTAAATTGGTGAGATCGGCTTACCGGAATAAAGATGGCTATTTTCTCAGAGCCGAGAGTTTTTATAATGTATCCAGTGAATTGGATCGTATTTCGGGCCGTGCATTTCAAATGATAAATTATGGCGGTATGCTTCATGAGTATTCGCATGGTGAGAGTTTTCTGGCCCTTGTTCAGAATCGACTGTCGGGGAACGGCTTGTTTATATTCGATGAACCGGAATCGGCTTTGTCTATCTCCAGCCAGTTCCGACTGCTGATTCGGATGAAAGAACTGGTGGACAACAAGTCTCAGTTTATCATCGCTACTCATTCCCCTATATTGTTGTCTTATCCCGGAGCTGATATTTACCGCATAACGAATAACGGATTCGAATCGGTGACTTATGAAGAGACTGACCAGTTTAAGTTGACAAAGTACTTTATAAATAATTATCCCAAGATGCTTGACGAATTGGGAGTATCGGAGGATAACAATATATAGAGCGATAGAATTAAAGTCTATCGCTCTATGTATAATGGCTTATATTTTAACGTATTGTAACTTGGGTTGCCCCATATCCGTATTCACGGAAAGAGGCGTCTTGATAATAGAAAGTCTTATATTTTGTTTTTAATTCGGTTATCAATGCATTACGTAATACGCCATCGCCTTTGCCGTGTATAAATATGATTTTTCTGCCTTTCTCGTTTTTGTGTTCATTCAGAATTTCCCTTACTTTTTGCAGTTGATATTGAAGTATATCGGAGTTACTCATTCCTGCAGTAGTATCGAGAAGTTCGTTAATGTGAAGGTCTATTTCTAAAGGTTCGTTTATCGGACGGTGTTTCTTTTTGATCGCCTGCCGTTCCGGTTTTTCCGAATCTTTTTTTTGTTTTATGGCAGTTTCGATCTCGGCGGGATCTATGATGAATGATCGCTCAGGAATATCATTGCGCACGATCGGGAAGATTAGGGCATCTTCATCGAAGTAATCATTTTCCCGGAAGCTATGCAGTTTGTAAAATTTGACCGTATCGACGCGATGTTCTACCGATATAGGATTTTTCTGTTTGAATGCTTTTTCTTTTTTATAAGCTATTGCCTGGATGCAGATACGTTCCAGGTCGTTCAATATCTCTTTTCCGAATGTTTCCAGGTGTAGCTTTATGTTGGGTTCGATAGATCCGTGGTATCTTACGAGCCAACCTGCGTCAGTTTTGCAGGAATAGGTAAAATCGAGAAAATAATTGCTGTCGTTTATTAAATAAGCATCGAAACGTGAGATTTGCAAATTCTTTCGCTCTTCCGGTACGAATGCTAATAAAATGTTCAGACGTTCTCCCTCCGGTGTTTCGAGTAGAGGCAGTTCATCTTCAGCTTCTTCTTCCTCTTCTTGAATAATATTCCGGGATATTTGAGGCGAATCAGTCCGTTTTTCAGGAACAGGATCGCTGTATTTTTTCCCGGCTTCTATCACTACGCATTCCCGTAACAGTACGGGAGTTTCAAACCCGTCTTCCTCTTCGACCAAAGCAATATCTTTATTTATTTTTTTTACGATTCCTCCGCCCACAGAGTTCAGGAAGCGTACTCTATCACCTACTTTAACCATATCTTTATCTGTTTATCTCACAAAGTTGCTTATTTTTGTAGATATATTCAATAGATTATGCAAAAAACACGAGATATACGTATCGAAGAATTCAATTATCCGCTGCCGGATGAGTGCATTGCAAAATTCCCTTTATCGCAAAGAGACCGTTCTAAATTGCTGTTATATCGTTCTGGTTCGGTTTCCGAGTCCGAGTTTTTTCATTTACCCGATCTGTTGCCGGAGAATAGCTTGTTGGTATTCAATAATACAAAGGTGATACAGGCACGGCTTCATTTCAGGAAAGAGACAGGTGCATTGATCGAAATATTCTGCCTTGAACCTCTTTTTCCGAATGATTATTTGTTGTCGTTCCAGTCCAACAGGGAATGTGTTTGGGCATGTATGGTCGGAAATTTAAAAAAGTGGAAAAGCGGAACATTATCCCGGACGGTTATTATAGAGGGTAAATCCGTGACTTTAAATGCTGATCGGCTGAATGCGTACGGAAATAGTTTTGAGATTCGTTTTTCATGGGATAATCCGCAAATCTCTTTTGCAGCTTTGCTCGATGCAGTCGGCGAACTCCCTATTCCCCCTTATTTGAATCGGGAAACGAAAGAGAGCGATAAGGAGACTTATCAGACAGTATATTCAAAAGTAGAGGGATCTGTTGCCGCTCCTACGGCCGGTCTTCATTTTACGGAAGATGTATTGACTGCTCTGAAAGAGAAATGCATTCCGTGTCTGGAATTGACGTTGCATGTCGGGGCGGGGACATTCAAACCGGTGAAGAGCGAGACGATCGAAGGTCATGAAATGCACACCGAGTTTATTTCGGTCGAACGTTCATTGATTGCTTCTCTTGCCGAAACCGACCGTCGGATTATTGCCGTAGGAACAACTTCGGTGCGTACATTGGAAAGTCTTTATTATATCGGTCGGACGTTAGAGTACAATCCCGATGCTGTTCCGGAAGAGTTGAAAGTCGGACAATGGCAGCCTTACGACGATACGGTGGCGGAGATCGATTATCGGAAAGCGTTGCGGAATATTGTAGATTATTTAGACCGAAAAGGTCTGTCGAAACTCGTAACAGCTACGCAAATTATAATTGCTCCGGGATATACGTTTAAGATTGTCAGGGGAATGATTACTAATTTTCACCAACCGCAAAGCACTTTATTGTTATTGGTCTCGGCTTTTGTAGACGGAAGGTGGCGGGAGATATACGATTATGCCTTGTCTCACGATTTCCGTTTTTTAAGTTATGGAGACAGTTCTCTGTTATTGCCTGATTAAATTGAAGCGGATGTACAATAATTTGCGGAATATGCCGTATAAACTATAAAATAATTTGCATTTGATGTCGAAGCGGATATACGTGCCTTTATCTCTTTTTTTATTAGCGTGGTTGTTTACGGGATGCAACAGTGCAAAACTGAGCACGGCCGAGGGACAATTTCGCCGGGGAGAATATTTTGCCGCCGCCGCTACATATCGTAAAGTATATAATAAGACCTCTCCTCGTAAAGAACGGGCGCTTAGGGGCAAGATAGCATTCCGTATGGCAACTTGTTATCGCATGTTGAATTCCGCTCCTCGTTGTGCCGGGGCGTATCAAAATGCGATCAGATACCATTATCCGGATAGTACGGCTTATTTATATTTGGGTAGAGCGCTTCAAATGCAGGGAAAATATAAAGATGCGGTAAAGAATTATGACCTTTATTTGGAAAAGAAGCCGGATGATCCTTTGGCATTAAACGGGAAAAAAGGATGTGAATTGGCTGTGGAGTTAAAGGCTAAGCCGACACGTTATGTTGTAAAGCGGGCTAATCTGTTTAATTCCAGAAGAAGCGAATGTAGTCCGATGTTTTTGGGAAGTGATTATGATCAATTATATTTTTCTTCTACGAACGACAAGGCTTCAGGAAATAATAAGAGCGATATTACGGGGGTAAAGAATAATGATATTTTCTTTTCAAAAAAGGATGAAAAAGGGGCATGGATGCGTCCCGAATTGGTAGAAGGAGAGGTGAATACCGAGCTGGATGAGGGAATTATCAGTTTCAGTCCCGATGGCAGTACGATGTATTTGACAAAAGCAAGAAGAGAACCCAATTCGGATACGTCTGTTGAGATATTTACCTCGTCGCGTTCCGGGGCTAAATGGAGTGCCGCGCAGAAATACGAGATTACTGGGGATACGTTGTCTGTTTTTGCACATCCGGCAGTATCGCCTGATGGAGAGTACCTGTATTTTACCTCAGATATGCCCGGAGGATACGGAGGAAAGGATCTTTGGCGTATTGCTCTGAATGATGAAAAAGGAGGAGTGGAAAATTTGGGGAGTCAGATAAATACTCCGGGAGATGAAGTTTTTCCGTATATCCGTGAAAACGGAGATCTGTATTTTTCATCGGACGGACATCCGGGAATGGGGGGGCTCGACCTGTTTAAGGCAAAGATGAACGAGTATGGTGTTTGGCAGATTGAAAATTTGGGGTATCCGATCAATTCTTCTTCTGATGATTTCGGTATTACGTTCGGCCCGGGTGAATCCGGATTTTTCAGTTCTAACCGTAATGATGCCCGAGGATATGACCATATTTATAGTTTTGAATTGCCTACGATCAATGTGTGGGTGACCGGAGTCGTTATCGACCGTGATGAAGAACCTGTTCCGGATGCTATTATCCGCATTGTCGGCAAGGATGGTTCTAATCAAAAAGCTATAGCCCGAAAGGACGGGACTTATAAATTCCCTTTAAGTTTAGGTACGGATTATGTGATGATGGCGGGATGCCGGGGCTTCTTGAATGCCAAGAATGAAATGCGCACCAGTGATGAGGAAAAAAATATCACCTATTCGGTCGATTTTATTCTTGCATCCATAACGAAACCGGTATTGATCGAAAATATATTTTATGATTTTGATAAGGCTACATTGCGTCCCGAGTCGGCGACAGCGTTGGATGAGTTGATAAAGATGCTCGAAGACAATCCGAATGTGACGATCGAGTTGGGTGCACATACCGATATGAAAGGAACAGATGCCTATAATTTGAATTTGTCGGAACGTCGGGCTAAGTCTGTCGTAGATTATTTGATAGCCGGGGGGATTGCGGCAGACCGTCTTACTCCGAAAGGTTACGGTGAAAGCCAGCCTAAAACGATAACCAAAAAAATGGCACAGAAATATCCGATGTTTAAAGAAGGAGATGTGCTTACCGAAGAATATATTCTCGCATTGCCTGAAGATCAGCAAGAAATCGCCAATCAGATAAACCGTCGCACCGAATTTCGTGTGTTGAAAATAAATTACGGCTTGTATTGATTTTTCGAAATTTCCGAAAAGCATTTTCAGGGAATTTATACTGTCTTTAGAATATTCTTAAAAATAAAAAAGGGGCTTTCTCGCAGATTCTGGATTATCTTAAAAGTTTTTACTTTTCTTGATTTTGTGACATATTGTTCTACTATTGTGTGTATTTCCCGTATTTTTGTTATTGTATATCGAAATATTTAGGTATATTGTTTGCTATCATTTAAGATTGTCTTATCTTTGCAAGCGTAAAATAGTTAAGATGCAGAAAGTAATAATTTAAACAAATATCACCCATGAATCAGATTTCAGAACGTTTGGCAAGCCTCTCTCCTTCAGAGACGTTGGCTATGTCGCAGAAAAGTAATGAATTGAAAGCGCAAGGAATAGACATCATCAATTTAAGTGTAGGAGAGCCTGACTTCAATACCCCCGATCATATTAAAGCCGCAGCGAAAAAAGCGATTGATGATAATTTTTCATTCTATTCTCCGGTTCCCGGATATATGGATCTGCGTAAAGCTATATGTGCGAAACTGAAAGATGAAAATGCGCTGGAGTTTACTCCCGACCAGATTGTTGTGTCGAACGGTGCAAAACAATCTATTTGTAACGCGATATTGAGTCTTATCGATCCGGAAGACGAAGTGATTATTCCTGCTCCGTATTGGGTGAGCTATGTAGAAATGGTGAAGCTTGCCGAAGGTAAAAGCGTGATTATTACGGCAGGTATCGATCAGGATTTCAAAATTACGCCTGCTCAGCTCGAAGCCGCTATTACACCTAAAACTAAGGCATTGATCTTGTGTTCGCCGTCCAATCCGACAGGAAGTGTTTATTCGAAAGACGAATTGAAAGCTTTAGCCGACGTGTTGGCTAAATATCCTCGAGTGATTGTATTGGCTGATGAAATCTATGAACACATTAATTATATAGGAGGGCATCAGAGTATTGCCCAGTTTGAAAATATCCGAGATCGTGTAGCTATCATAAACGGAGTATCGAAAGCTTACGCAATGACCGGATGGCGTATCGGTTTTATTGCAGCACCTCTTTGGTTGGCAAAAGCATGCAATAAGTTGCAGAGTCAATATACTTCCGGACCGAGTTCTATTGCTCAAAAAGCTTCGGTGGCAGCTTTTGCAGGCGATCAGTCGTGTGTAGGAGAGATGCGCAAGGCATTTGAACGTCGTCGTAATTTGGTTGTCGATCTGGCAAAACAGATTCCCGGTTTTAAGGTAAACGTTCCTCAGGGTGCTTTTTATCTTTTTCCTGAAGTAAGTTACTATTTTGGAAAGTCTTTCGGAAACCGCAAAATAGAAAATGCTGCAGACCTGGCAATGTTCTTGTTAGAAGAAGGTCATGTCGCAACAGTCGGTGGTGCTGCATTCGGAACTCCCGAGTGTTTGCGTTTTTCGTATGCGACTTCTGACGAAAACTTGGTTGAAGCTCTACGTCGTATAAAAGAGGCGCTGGCAAAATTGAAATAACCGGTTATTTCTGTAAAAATATGAAAGGGTTGTCGGTTTGCAGGCAACCTTTTTTTTGAGTTTCTATTTACACTTTGTTCTCAGTTCTCATGGATTTTCGTAATATTTATTGGACAAGCTCTTAGAAACTTTATTCCTATTTTTTTTCTTTTTTTCTTGTGGTAAATCTGTTATTAAAAGAGGTGTCTTTTTATTGTTATATGTATAACCGGTTTTTGCATTATTATGTGCATAATAGTGAGTGATATTGCATATTTATTTATATTGATGATTTCTTTATAAAATCTTTATACTCTGCCTTATAATACTTACAATATACTTATAACTTCAATTGTACATTTGTAACATCCAAAAGGGAAATGGATTACAAATGTTTAATTTTTAAAGACAGATAATAATATGGACGAAAAAAAAATGACCGGTCTGTTAATCGGGATGCAAAAGAGCTTGTTCAATTTTGCTTATAGCCTGACCATGAATCGAGATGATGCTCAAGACCTGTTGCAAGCAACTTCTCTTAAAGTGCTTAGCAATGTAGAAAAATTAGTTCATTATGAAAATCTGAATGGGTGGATGTATACGATCATGCGTAATATTTTTATTAATGATTATCACCGTAACGTCAATCGCAGAACGGTTTATGATAATGAAGACGAAACAATAATGAAATCTGTTGCAAATGATCCTTCGGACGATACTCCTGAATCTTTATATAATGTCAAAGAAATAAATAAAGCGATCAATAGTCTTTCAAAAGAATATCGTGTGCCTTTTTCACTTTATCTTGCCGGTTATAAATATCAGGAAATTGCCGATGAAATGCATCTGCCTATCGGAACGATAAAGAGCCGTATCTATATGACGCGTCAGCAATTGCAGTCTCAATTGAGAGATTACCATTATGAAAGATAGCGTGTGAGTGTGTGTTGTAAAAAGAAAAGAGGAAGCCAAATAATTAATCGGCTTCCTCTTTTTAGTTTTGCAGAACAGTGTTTATCGGTTTATATTTATTTTTATAGTTTTTCCGTCAGAGAGGTTTTTTATTAAATATACTCCGGCAGAAAGGGGAATGCGAATATTTCCGTTTACTTCGTATCGGTTTATATAAGCACCGGTAATGTCATATATTGCAAAGATGCTTTTTTGAAGAGATTCGATGATCAGTTCGTTCTGAAAGCTATATATTTTAAATAAAGAGTTCTCTATTCGAGTAATTCCGTCAGGATTATCGTAATCGCTTATCTCTATATCGTCTATATTGATGCGGTTACCTTTATCCTTCACTATTTTGATTCGGATGTTACCCGGCTCGTTAACTATATATGTAAATTTTTGCAATGTATTTGTCAATGTTTCCGACTTTTGAACGGTTTTCCAAGTCGTCCCTTGATCGGTTGAGTAAAACAAGCTGAAACTACCGTCGTTATCGCTACTGAAATTTGCCCCGTATAGAGAAATCATTCCGATACCTCCCGGCTTATCTTTGGCCATTTCGATCGACCCTTTTATGCGAGCCGATTGTTTCCCGTTCTTTTTATCTCCCGATTGAGTTCCGATCAGGGAATTTTCCATATACCATTCTGTAGCTGTACATTCGACATTTCCATTATTGTAGCTTCCTTTTGTTCCGTTCTCAAAAGTTTCGGAAAATGCTTTTTTTATTTCGATAACTCCGGATAAAAGTTCTGTTTCTTCTTCTATTTCGGATGAGGATATCGTTAAATCGGCAGAATAATTTCCCGGTGCTTCTGAAGCCGATAGCCGGACATAAACTAATCCGCCTTCTGCAGGAAGGACAAGTTGAGTATTCCATTCTTGTTGATCTCCAGATAATTCGAACGGACTTTCAGTATTTATTTGCAATGGAAGCGAAGTGTCTGTTCCGGATATTCGTATGCGTTTGCTGTCTGATGCATAACCTGTTATTGTCGTAAAAAGCAGGTCTCCGTCTTCTAAGTCATATTCTATATGAGGATTTAGCGGCAGAGTCCGAATTGTAACCGTATTGGATGTCAAACCTCCTCCGGATAAATTGTAACTATATTCAGTGTCAGGTGTTAATCCTGATATTTCCATTTTTGTCGTATTTTCATCGACTGTTTTTGGAAATCCCGGAAGAGGAGAACCCGATGAATTTTGATATACCGTAAGAGATATATCTTGTATGTGTGCCGGATTTATCCAATTTGCCGTAAATGAATTTTTTGTAATGTCCGTAGCTTGAAGAGCGGGAATACCATCGACGGCTTCGGCTTTCATATCTACATTAGAAACCAAAGATCCGCAAGAAACGGTTAAATTTCCTTCTGACCGTCCTGCTATTGCCGTAGTATAGGTAAGGGTAACATTTTTCCCGGTTTTTCCTTCTTCTGCCGTGATCGTTTCAGGGGTGACAGAAAATCCCGTACCGGTTATCGATAAAGAAATATTCCCTTCGGGATTACGAACTTTTATTAATAATTCCCGGGATAAAGGATAATTGACAGCTGTCATGCCGAGGTCGATTTCCGATTTATCTTTGGGAGAAATAATTGTCGGTTCATTATTGTCTTCGGGATACCATTCCGTGTCTGTTTTATCTCCCCAGATATATTCGGCAAGTTCGGGATGATCGACAAACGGATTCCGGTTTCCTTGTATTTTATAGACTTTGTCATTCCGGGCTATTTCCCAGTCATCGACGGGATCTTTTTCACACCATTCCAATAACATTTTTATTGTCCAATCCTCAAAAACAGGATAGGTGTTATTATCGAGTTGGTTTACCGAGTTTCCTGTCCATTTCTCGCTGAAATTTTCATAACAAGTAACCATGTACATATAAATGCGAGCAAAATCTCCTTTATATTGGTCGCTCGGTTCCCATGCCGTTATTTCGCCGCCGGGACGACTTGAAGATTTCCCGACTTTGATAACTCCGTTATCGTAAGTCGTTTTTCCATCGACTATCGCCATAGGCCAGCTTCCTTTACTTGAATTGGCTTTTGAATTGGACGGTCTTAATTGCTGTATATCTTTATATGCTTGATTTTTTGTGCCTCCCCACCAGCTCTTTGCGAAAGAGTGTTCTATATTCATTCCCGATCCGGCAGAGTTTCCGTTGGCTTTTACTCGGTTGGGCGAATACATATCTACATAATAACCTTCATCATCGACATCCGTTTGAACGAAACCGGACCAAGTTTTACCCGCTCCGCTGCCATAGTCTAAGACATCGGCTTTTCCTATAATTTTGTGTAGGGCCGTTTTTAGTTCGGCTTTCTTTTTCCCTAATGCACTATCGTAATATCCGTCAGGGATCTGTGCCCATAATTGTAAAGATATTCCGAGAAAAAGCAGGAAAAAAAATTTTATTTTCAATAGCATACTGTTCATAGTCAAAGTTTTATTTTTCGTGTAATGATGTGTTTGTCGTTCTGAATTTTCAGAATATAAATACCTGATCGATTTGCCGGTATATGTATCTCTCCTTGTCCGTTTTGGGATTGTATCAAAGTTCCGTAAGTATTATATAGAAAAACATGTACGGGAACGGAAGTCGTGATGATTATCGATTCCTCTTTGGTAGCGATATGTATGGTGTTCATATCTGTTTTGCCTATCGATGTCGGCAGATTGAATGCTATACCTTTTTTGTTTCCCCAGATATATTCAACAAGTTCGGGATAATCGATAAACGGGTTACGGTTGTGTTGTTTCTTTTGGACGGCTTCGTTCCGGTCGATCTCTTTCGAATCTACGTTGTCGTTTCTGTGCCATTTCAACAAAAGATCGATTACCCAATCTTTATAACCGGGATACGAATTTCCAGCAGTCATTTCTCCTCCGAATCGGGGAAATACATCTTCATAACATGTTGCAATATAAAAATAGGCACGGGCGAAATCTCCTTTATATTGGTCGTTAGGTTCGAAAACAGTTCCCGAATATCCGGGAAAGGTGCATGTCCCCAATTTGCTGAAACCATTATCGGATTTATAAATTTCGCCATTGGTTTCTCCATACGGATAATTACTTCGTTTATTATTAACGAGTTTATCAGTGGGATAAACATTGAATAAATCGGATTTCATGTCCCCTGAGGCTTTTTCAAACCAACTTTGCGGAAATGAGTGTTCCCGATTATATTTATCGCCTTCTATTGTCCCTCCCGAACCTTTATCCTGATCTGTTACAAATGTGAAATTCGAAGTGTTTGAGTACATATCCCAAACTTTTCCGTCCGGACGGGCATCCGTGTCTTTATAAGCATCCCACAATCCGCTATATCCGACAACTTTGAATCCATTATTACTGATAATCTGATATAAGGCAGTCTTCAGATCTTTATCTTTTTTACCTTCGATTGCATCGTAATATCCATTAGGAATCTGTGCCCACAGAGTATATGCAGAGAGAGTAAAAAATAATGATATTATGCTTTGGCAAACAAAATATTTGATTTTCATAAAATGAAAAATTTAGTTTTCGATAATAACTTTATTGCTTTTACTTCCTTGCGGTGAGACTATTTTTACAATATAAACACCTGCTGTATCGATTGTATATTCTTCAAGATTCTCATCATGTAAAGTGCGTTCCAGAATCAATTGTCCGTCTATGGTAAATACATATACTTTCGTATTTGCCGGGGCATTAGAGACATATAGTCGGTTTGTATTACTATATATGACAGAATAACTAATATCTGTTATGTCGGGAAGAGCTGCAGGATCATCGGAAGTCGTTACTTTGATTTCATTCGATTTCGAAGCTGTTCCTCCGATAGGCGTAACTGTATAGTAATATTCTGTAGAAGGGGTAAGCCCTGTTACTGTTTCGGAAAGGGTATTTCCTACTTGTTTGGGATAACCGTTTACTCGTACTTCTTTGTATCCGCCACCTTTACTGATGATGATTTCTTCAACATAAATACGTTTGTCCGAAGAGGCTTCTAATTTTATTACCGAAGATGGTGTGCCGGCCGGTAGTGGCATCTTTTTTTCTATTTGGCTGCTGACATTCAGCTCATCTATCTTTTTACCGTCCAGATGAATATATAGTGGTGCAGCTCCTTTATATGGAGATGCTTTTATATATAATGAAGTCTCATTACCCGAAAGGTCGAGAGCCGGAGTAGAGATAGATCCGTCTCTACTTCCCGAAGCCAGGCGTACACCGTTATCGCCTTCTATCGCAGCAAATCCGGAAGTTTCCCAGCCTTTAGGGATTTGAGTCAATTCTTTAAAATTCGTATTTAATACCGTGACTTCCTCTCCCGAAGATGTATTATCTAAATAATAGACATCCAACAAATATCCGGTTGCACCATTGGCCGCACTCCACTGTGCGGTAAAAGAATTACTGGTAATATTTATCGGGTCTAATGCCGCAAATCCGTCTATCGCTTTTCCGGTTAGGGTAACTTGTGTAGAATAGGCCAAATCTTTTCCCGATATTGTCAATGTCGCGTTATTCAGACCGACTTCTGTCGGTAAATAGGTTACGGTTATCTGTTTCCCGTCGTTAATATCCGATGCGGAAACAATCGTTTCCGATAGAGAAAAGAGTGTTGCATCTGTTCCGCTAAGAGTAAGAGTCAGATCATTCTCGATATTTTTCCCTTGTATGAGAATATTGTTACTGACGGAGTGATTAAACAATGTAGTTCCAATGTTTATTGTCGATCCGTTTAATGGAGAAATCAGATAAGGATGTTCGCTTCCGTCAGGATTAAAAGGTTCGTCGGTCCTGTCCCCGAAGATGAGATCGACAAGTTCGGGATAATCGATGAACGGATTTCGGTTTCTTTGTTCATTATAAACAGCATCGTTTCTGACTATTTCCTTTTCACTTACGGCATCTTTTTGATGCCAGCGGAGCATCATATCCAAAGTCGGTTTGGCTAAATGAGGAAATGAAGAACTGAATACCTGACTTTGCCAGTTTCCGCACTTATCGGCATATCGGGTGGCAATATAAAAATAGGCACGGGCAAAATCCCCTTTATACATATCGTTCGGTTCGAATACCGTTCCGGTTATCCCGGGAGTAGCGGATGTCCCCCATTTAGAAAAACCGTTTGCCGAAGAACTGTATTTTGAGCCGACCTCTCCGAAGGGATTGTTTGATCTGTATCCGTTTATTTTCCCGTCTGTCGGATATACCAGCCATGCATCCGATTTCATAGGACGAGCTTCATTAAACCAGCTTTGCGGAACTGAATGTTCCCGATTATAGCAATCTCCTTCGTTTTTATAGTTCCCGCATGTATTACTAAAAGAAAAATCTGTTATGTCGGAGTACATGTCCCATACTTTTCCGTTCCGGTTATCCGAAGTTCGATAAACGGAATATAGCCCGTCATATCCGACATCTTTAGCTCCGTTATTTAATATCGTAGATAATGCTTCTTGCAAAGCCTTTCCGCTTTTTCCTATAGCTTTGTCATAATAGCCTGTGGGAATTTCTTGGGCGTGTAAGGATAACATGCCTGTAAACAATAGCCACGAAAAGGAATAAAGTAAAAATTTTTTCATATTTATATTTGTTAGGTATCGTTTATCTTTCTGAAAGAAAAAGGGTATCAAAATTAGTATATATAAATAAGAAAGGAAAGATATTTACATAGAAAGTGTAAAGGATTTGAATTTTTTATTTTTTGTAATGCGATTGTAAAATTTAGATGACAGGTTCTAAGGGACAAGAGTAAAAAGTATCTGAAGTTTTTCTGAGCAAGAAAAACTTCAGAATAACCATTAAAACCAACGACGTTTACGGAATAGCCATACACCGAAAGTAGATAAAGTGATTGATGCTATTAAAATGATAGGAAAGCCATACGGGCTATCTTGTAACGAATTGGGTACGTTCATCCCGTATAGACTTGCGATGAGAGTCGGAATCATGAGAATAAGGGAGATTGAGGTTAGCTGTTTCATGATATCGCCCATATTATTTCCGATCACAGAAGCGTATGCATCCATCATACCGGCAAGAATGTCGCTATATATATTAGAGGTCTCAAGGGCTTGTCTCATTTCTATTTCTACATCTTCGACCTGATCGGGATCAATATATTTACTGCTCCTTTTATCGTGTTTGATCCTGTGCAGGAGAATAGTATTCCCTTTTAAACTGGTTATAAAAAAGACAAAACATTTTTCTATCTGCAATAGCGCTTGAAGCTCTTGATTTTTAATAGATCTTTCTAATTCTTTTTCGCTCTCCTTTATAATGATATTCAGTTGTTTGAGATATTTCATGTACCATACTGCCGCAGAAAATATGAGTTGAAGAACCAGATCATAGGGATTATTGAATCCGATCTCTTTACGTTGATTATACCGGATAAAATCCCCTATCATTTCATTTTCGTAAAAACATACAGAGATGATCAGGTCGTTTTTTAAGAAAATACCTAAAGGAACTGTCGTGTAGGCATATCCGGTATCATGGCCTTTTGTCGGGATACGAAGGATAATCATTTGCCATTCGTCTTCGTATTCGATACGTGGCCTTTCTTCAGGGTCTTCTATGTCTTTCAGAAAAGACTCGGGAACATTGAGCTCGTTAAGCAGATAGTCGATATCGATCTTGTCGGGTTGTTCGATATTGATCCAATAATTGGGCATCCAGATTTTTTCGGGCATAAGTTTTATGCCGTTCAGATAAGTCTTCATATACAAATCTCCCATACTTTTACAGGTAGAATTTGTATAAAATCCTACCCTTACGTTAATATTCCGAATGATAATCGTCCATTTTGTTTATTTTTAGAACGGTGCAAATATAGTAAAATGATTGTTTCCGTGCTTTTCTATTGTCGAAAATTCCTAATTGCAGTTGAAAATTCTTTTATAGTATATATTTCCTCATTATGTGTTTGAAGTTTGCCTTATGACACGAAATTCATTTTGCACTATTTCTTTTTGTTGATAAATGGATATATAAAACCGATTAATAATCTGTAAGATATACTTAATGACATATATCATTAAAAGATTTATTATACGGAGTTCCTAATAACTGTTCATATTCTGAGCAGAATGCATCATAAGTGCTCTTCGCCAGTCCTACTTTACCATTTTTTACCAGTACGTTACATTTTAAGTGTATGGCATTTTCATCTGTAGGGTCGAATAAGAAAATAATGTCTGCAATTTTGGTAAGGAGTCTGAAATCTGTCAGATTCCCTGATTGTACGATATTCCATAGCATATCTTGAACATAATTGGCGTAATCGGATTTGAAAGAATCGACCCAGTCCTGATTCAGATATGGCAATGGTAATCCGTTAGCGATGAGATGCAGTACGTCATATAATTTATTTACTTGAACCTTTGATTGTTTTTGTAACTTTTTCAGACTCTCGAAAACCGTATAATAGTCGCAAAAGAACGGTTCGCTGCATTTCGTCGCCCAATAAGTATTTGTATTTACTAATTCGATACCTCCTATTTCTTCAAGCAAAACTTTTAGTTTCCGAATGGTAACCCGCCGGTTGTTCTGTGCGCTTTCATCGCTTTTGTCTGCCCACAAGATTTCACACATAGTAGAGTTGGAAATTCCTTTTCCGTTTTTCTGTGTGTAGAGAATGATCAATATAAGTAAATATCTTAATGTCGGAGTAAATGATTTGGTTATATCGTTTCCGTTTTTGTCCCACACTTGAAATCCTCCGAGAAATAATATTGCCGATCGATTTGGAATTGCTTCGGGAACATATTCTTCCATATTTAAGATCACCGAATCTTGAACTGTAGATTTTTTCTTTCTTTTATATATTATGAATAGTGCCGTTCCTATAATCAGAATAATTGCCGTTGCGATATATAACCACATAAAGTCGGCCTTTTCCCGGGCCGGTTGAATAATGCTCGCTGTAGATAATGGCGGATACAGTAATGAATATACGGATATTTGAGATTTGTCTTTTTCGTGAAAAATGGTTACGGCATATAATTTATTGTCTTTCTTGCTGTAAAATAGAGAGCAGTATGCATTTATATCTTCGAATGGATAGGGAATCGTATCTGCTAATGTCCGGGAATTTCCGTTGCTTATATCGAATGATTTCAGAACAATATGGCTGTTACTCCGGTTATTGGGGAAGCAAAGTGTGTAAAATAAGTTTTCGGTAGTATCTATTATCATAGCGTTCGATACGACAAAAGGCTCTTCTTGTTTATCCAACGACCATAACTTCTTTATTTTTCCCGTGTAGGGATCTGCTTCGTATAAATCATAATAATTATAAGGTCCTAATTCTTGTAATCCGCTGATATGGCCATATCCTCCGAATATCAGTATAGAGTTTTCCGATTTTATGCCTAATGCACTCAGATAACGAGGAGGAATCGAACCTTTCATATCGATTTTTTCCCATTTCGATTCGTCGGAATATAGTTTGAGAAAATCATTCTTATAATGATATTCGCCATATCCTCCGAATATGTATAAATTAGAATCTTTTGGAGAAATAAAAGAGTTATGGTGAGTATGGATAGGGTTCTTTGTGTCTTTATTGGCTTGACTCCACTTATGGGTTTTGAAGTCGAATCGGGAGATGATAGGACCGTCGAAGTCATAAGACCATAGTTCGTTTGTCGAAGGTTGATAAATTAACTGGTTCGAACTCACATAGTACGGGTTTCCCGATTGTACGAGGATTGTATCTATGCGGTTATCGGTCAAATGATAAACGAGAATTTGTTTTTGATCTGCAAAATAAAGTATATTATCTTTTTCGTTGAAGGCAATTTGAGTGTAATGTCCCGAAACGAAAGATCGTTCTTTTTCCCATTGCGTATGTTTATCTATTTCCCAAATGGGATTGTGTACTATTGCAGATCTACAAGAAACCGAGTCATATACTTCTGCGATCTGATGTTCTCTCAATGGCCAGTATGCTTCTATTTTACCTTCTTGATCTTCAATGCGTATATTTTTGATTGCCATGGGAGGGACATCGTAGGAAAGAAAGTCGGGATGACTGCAATATCCGAATTGAAAACGATATCGAGACAATTTTTTGTAATGATATGGAATTTTGATCTCCTCACCATTAAACGATATTGTTATTTCTTTTGTTTTAGGGTTTATACCGAAATGAACCGTAACCCAACTGTTTTTTTCGTATTGCTCCAATATCTGTCTGCTGAAGGGAGTGAATATTCTGTTTCCTTCGATAAAACTTAAAGATTTTCGTCCATCGGAATAATTGGATACCAAATCAAAGCATACCGTATCGTTAGCTATGATTCTGAAAATATATCCGTAGTTGTGCAATTCGGTTCTGAACCGCAATCCGAAATCCAAGGAAAATCCTTCGGGCAGGTAAAATTCTTTACCGTCATTCAACAATAAAGAAGTCCTTTTTTCTTTGATTACCTCATGGGATGCAAAATTTAAACCAGAGGAGATATCCGTTGCTGAAATATGTAAAAGGAAGAAAAACGACAAAATAGAAAATATGAAAATTTTCTTCATGGCTTTTGTTGATGTATAAATGTGTTTCAACAAAGGTAGTGAATATATTTAAAAGACTAAAACAAAAAAATAAAAAGGAATGCCGCTTTTTGCTTTTTGGGAAAATTAATGAATAATTTCCGTTTCTGTTTCTGTAAATTTTAGAGTAGGGCTCGGTTATTTTTTATTCATTCTCTTATTAATGAATAATTAATGACGGCAGATATAGGTCGGGGATATTTTTGCCATACGATATTTATTTGTTGTTTTTTAAATTAGTTGAGATGAAAGGCACGAACAAAATCCCTTTACTTTTATTATTTGTTATTCTGACCGGTTGTTCTCTCCGTGTTTCGAAGCCGAAATATGAGAGCAGCTTAGCTCCTGAATCAGGACAATTTTTTAAGTGTAAAATGTCTTCTGAAATTTGGGTTGCCGATTGCCGTAGGGATTCGGCGCTGTCGAAAATGGTGGCTACGGCAATCCAAGGGATTATTAATCAGGATTCGGCAGAAGTTTATTTATTTCTCGGAGATCATCATGTTCGTCAGTTGAATGATACGGAGCGGAAATATACGGTTCTGAATAGAGATTCGAGAGCCGGAAATGCGGGACTGCAATCATTGTTGGATAAATATTTGAACAGGTTCTCTTATATATATGTATGGGATACTTGTAAAGATTGGACGTGGAATATGGCTTTGATGCTTTCTTCCCAGAACAAAGGCATTCCGTTGACACGAGAATATGCCGATTGGGTGGTGAAGAAATATAATTGGAAAGGTGGAGTTGTCGATTTATCAGAAGAATGGGTGAATAAAGAGTCTGCTTATAATTGGGCTATCGCCGAATTGATTCCGAAATGTCATAAAAATATTCTTTTTTCGGTAGGTTTAAGAGATGATTGGCGCGGAGCTCCTTGGACTTTGTATGATTATGCTACTGCATCCGGAGGATTTGCTTTCTGGTTGGATGACGCTCAAAAAGATGAACAGCAAATTATCCGGAATATTTGTATTGCGGGTAAGTACAACCCCGGATCGATCGTTATGGGGTATGCCAAAAGCGGAGATGACTTGTTGGCTACAGTCAATAATTATGGAATAGGTTATGTGGTCAGTGATTATTATGCCAACGGAAGTTTCTGGAGTGCTTATCCGAATAAATCTTTTTATCAACCTAAAGGGAAAGCCCGAAAGGTCAAACCCGGTAAAATATATGTCAGTATCATATTTAGTGACGGGGACAATCTTCAGTTCGATCAGAATGCTTTGTATCTGATGTGGGAAAATGATTCGTTGCGGGGAACTGTTCCGGTCGGCACTACTATGGCGGCAGGTTTGCAAGAAATCAATCCGTTTTTACTTGAGTGGTATTATAAACATAAGAGCGAGAATGACGAGTTGGTTGCCGGACCTTCGGGATATCAGTTTATTT
>ENA-OUQS01000698-OUQS01000698.1-human-metagenome-genome-assembly--contig:-NODE-698-length-37099-cov-54.493710_pt1 | contig 37099 bp, 35 predicted proteins | sample MGYA00248463_ERZ548848 | MGnify/ENA primary metagenome ERZ548848 (study PRJEB26491, sample SAMN04978192) | human metagenome | host: Homo sapiens | study: EMG produced TPA metagenomics assembly of the... | reverse complement strand
TTTCTATTATGAACAAAAAGTTTTTAAGTGCAATCCTGTTCGGAGCCTTAATGGTGACCTCGACAGGAACATTTGTGTCTTGTAAGGACTATGATGATGACATTGACCGCATCGACAAGGAATTGAGCGAAGTCAAGGAAACCATTGCAAGTCTTGACTCGGCAATTAAGGCAGGTAAATTCGTTCAGTCATGTAATGAGGTTACCGGTGGATATGAACTGGTTTTCACTGACGGTTCCAAAATTACTATCAAGAATGGTACGAATGGAACAGATGGAGCAGCCGGTACTACTGTTATCCCTGAATTCCGTGTGGAAGGCAATTACTGGCAGGTCAGCACAGACAAAGGTGCTACTTGGGTGGATGTGAAAGATACCGAAGGTAACAAAGTTCCGGCTAGAGGTCAGGATGGTGAAGCTGCCGGTTCAAACGTGTCTTGGGTGACAGTGGATGGTGTGGAATACATCAAGATCGGTGACAAAGTTACTGATTTGAAGCAGAACAATGAATTTCCTAACATTGCTGTAGATGCTGAAAGCAAGACTGTAATCGTGACTATCGATGGACAGAACTATACTTTGCTGCAGGAAGGTTCTGCATTCAAAGGGTTGCAGACTGTAGTTTACAGAAAACAGGCTGTTGATGATCTCAAGGATATTTGTAAAGCTTATGATATCTATTGGCTGGAAAATGAAGGAACTTTTGACTCAGATAAGGATGTTTTGTTTGCATCTGTTCCTGCTTATGCTTCATTCAAAGTATATCCGGGTGATTTCTCATTGAATAATGCGAAATTCTCCTTTGTTGATACGTATCAGGTTCGTAGTGTCGCTCCTGCTTTGACCTATATGGAAGGTTCTGCAAAATTAGAAAACGGTATTTTGAGCCTTGCTATTTTGCCGAATGAAGGTATTGAAACCTATAGTAATTATGCGACCTCATTGGATGTAACTATGTATGGTCAATATACATCAGCTTCCGATTATTTCACGGTAAGAAGAACAAAGGCATCTGTAAAGAGCATTGTTAATGCTTTTACTTCAACTAATATGGATGAAAATGATTATCCGGCAATTATTACTGAGGATGGTGAATCTTATGATGGTAAATCTTATGGATGCTTTGACTATCAAGGTGTTTATAATGTAAATGATTCTATTGACGCTTACATTTCCGGAGCTGCAACAGTATGGTTGAAGTCAACCAATATTTCATATACCAGAGTGTTCAGATTGTTGGATCAGAATGAGGATTATACATTTAATGGACAACCTATTAAAACTCGTCAGGGTATCTTTGAATTTAAAGATAATGTTTTGTCTGTAAAATCGACTAACCAGGCGTCTGCTATTGATGAATACGCTGCGATAGAAGTGACTACTACAGTTAAGCCACAGGAAGAAGGTGTTAAAGAATACGAGGTGAAGAATGTAGTCTTCATCAAGGCTGTTCGTCCTGCTGTTAATCCTGTATTTGGAACTGTTGCTTTGAAACCGTTGGATGCTAAGGAAAACTTTACATTTGCATACAATAGCTCACAGGCCCGGATCATTACTTTGGATGTCCGTAACTTTGAGGCTGCTATTGAAGGTCGTGATGTTATTGCTAATGATAATAATGAATATTGTACATTCATTACATTGAACAAGCCTGTATATGATGCTGGTGGCAGCAAGTTAGTGAGATATGAATCAATATCTAATCAATGTAACCAATATTATTGGGATAACGGCTTGAGTCAATTATCTAATATTCCTGCAAAGGTTACAGACTTGGCAAAAGCTCTTGAAACGGTTAAAAATGAAGCTGTCTTGTATTATAAGAACGGTGGAAACAATGCCGATAAGGACTCTTTGTTCTTGATTTTGACACCGGGTGCTAACTTTGCACAATTCAAGAATATGTCATTGTTGGCTGGAACTTCTTCTTATTATCCTGGTTGGGGAGCTACTGAGAAAATGACTAACGGAGTGAACACACCGTATGCTGTTTACAATAGCTTCGTAAGCAAGCTGTTCAAGGTTTCTGTAGATAACTTCTCTGTAACCTATAACTTTGATTGTCCTATCAAGGATGAATATAAGAGTCGTACTATCATCGGTACATGGACAAAAACTGCCGGTGCTTATAGCAAGTTCATCATGGAATCTCAAGAATTCGACAAGATGTACAATGTTGTTCCTGAAGATGCGACAGTTGAGTTTGAATTGGATTATAAGAAGCAGAATGCTTATGTTCAGGAAATGATGAAAGAACAGAACGGAATCAAGAACATTGAATGGACTAGCACTAATCAGATTGTCTTTACTCCGCGTGTAGATTTGGCTAAGGTTGGAACTTTGAAAGTTGATATCTATGATGCTACAGCCGGTTCTGCCAAGCGTGTATTGTTTGCAACTGAAGACTGGAAGGTGGAACAACCTATCTTGGAATTCTCTGCAATAGTAGACTTGAAGTATAATAATCCGGCATTGGCTACAAACGATCAGATTAAGATTATCGATTTGATTAATGCTTTAGGTGCAGCAGACAAGAAGAAATGGACTGAACTGACATTGAAAGATGCTGTTAAAAATGTATTGGTAAAATACAATGCCACTACGATTGCTGCTGAAGAAACCATAGCTGAAACATTGTATAGAAAAAATGCTGCCGGTAATGCTGTTGCTGAAGCTACTGGATTGGAAATTTCTTTGGATGAGAATGAAAAAGACTTTACTTATGATGCAGCTACTGCAACTCTTACTTGGAAGGGAACTCCAACAGGTACAGTATATACTCATGATGTAAACTTGAACATTACTTATACTCATAACTGGGGTGTTGTAACCAAAACATTCAAGGTAACTGTAACAAGAAAAGTACAGTAAACATTCGGGCTAAGATAGAAAGTATAGTTTAAATTTGATATGCTTTCTTCTTGATAACTTCAAGCGAGGAGGGGATATGAATCTGATTACAGAAGAATATCCTCTCCTTTTTTATTATAAAAATATATTCTTGATATAATGACGAAATTAGTTCGATGCGGTATAAACTTTTATGCGGATGTAGATAATAAAAAAGCGGTAAATGATAGGGATGCCTTGCAGAACACTAAATTAATGGAACATTATACTCACCTTCTTGGTCAATTACAGTATGAAGGAGCTGGTATCTGGAGCCGTTTTAATATTATGTTCGGAATAAATGTTTCTTTATTCGGATTGGAAACCGTCTTGTTTAACTCTGTATGTCAAACTTCTGAATACCTGACATTTATTATTGCATTTGGCGGATTGTCATTTTCAATATGGTCTATTTACGTAATGCAGAGATTATGGAGTTATCATGAGCACTGGAAGAATATGTTATGTGAAGCGGAAAAGGCTTTTCCGGATGAGTATGTGAAACTTTTCACAAAGATTCCTTCTAATTTGAAAAGAGAGAAAAAGTCTTGGGAGTTATGGCTGAAATCATACACCCAACCTTTTTTTGCCATATTGTCTCTTATTTGGTTGCTTATTATGGTGTTAAACCATGCTATTTATACTGATATGCTGAATAAGGAAAATATTATTCATCACGTGGGTGTGGTGAAAATACAACAGAATGAAAATTTAAAAAATAATGAAGATGAAAAAGATGATGGATTCGACTACTGCGATTATTACTACAACAGATAATAGAGTATTGTTGCAAAAAAGAGATGAGAACCCGGATATAGAGTACTCCGGATATTATTCTCTTGTTTCTGGCTACCTTGAGGAGGAGGAAACCCCTCTAGATGGCATTATCAGAGAACTGAAGGAAGAATTTGAGCACAAGAAATCCCAAAAGGTGCATTTTAGTTCTATAACCTATTTGGGGTCTGAGTATAGGGCAGACTATGATAGGTGGGAATATATTCATCATACTTATTTGATGGACGATGCAGCGGATATCCGTATTTTGGAAGGTGAATCTTTTGTCTTGCTGGATATGGATGAGTGTTTGAGATTGGAGAACCTTGCTCCTCATCATAAGTTGTTTTTATTAAAATATCGTGCCGGATTATGTAAAATTGACGTGCGTGAGCAATCAAAAAAAATGTTTGATGAAATAACTGTCAGGGATTTGATAAAAGTGGAATCCGTAGGAGATGTGAAAAATTATAGCTTGCTGGAGGCGGGGACTGGTTTTGTAATTGGCGAGGATACTACTTTGAGTGCTTCAATTCCAGCGGTGGAAGCCGCTAAATATATAGGATTCTTGCAATTCGTCCCAAAGGTTCTTAGAGGCAATCATTATCATTTTAGAAAGGTGGAATATATGCTTATTTTACAGGGGCGTATGCATGCCACTTTTCAGAAATATGATGATAGTGAGGCTGTAATAGAAGAGATTTGGGAAAAGGGGGATTTGGTACGGACTTTACCGGGGTGCGTCCATACATTAACAGCTTTAGGAGAGTCGAATGTGTTGACTATTGAGTTTTCTCCACAGCCTTATGTTGCGAGGGATGTGTTGATGAATGATAAAAAATAGCTTGAGTATGGGAACCATTGCAGTAACGGGGGCTACCGGTTATTTGGCTGAGAAATTGATAGAACGGTTGATTACCCAAGGACATACTATTCATGCGATAGCCAGGAATGAAGGAAAACTGATTGCTCTGAGGGAGAAATTTAAAAGCGTTCAAATCTTTCCATGCCCCGTTGAAGATTATCTTTTATTGAAAAAGGCATTGAATGGTTGTGATGGGATATTTCATTTGGCTGCGTTTAAAGATGTCATTTTGGCAAAAGAACATCCTCTGAAAGCTGTTCAGACTAATATTCTTGGTACGTTGAATCTTCTTAAAATAACTGTTGAGGAACAGAACATAAAATTTATTCTGGCAACAAGCACTGATAAAGCTGTTCAAGTTTCAGGAACGTATGGGGCTACTAAATTGCTTATGGAGAATCTTTTTGGGGATTTTGAGCAAATAAACGGATCGAATTGCGCTTATAGGATAGTTCGTTATGGAAATGTATTGCATTCTACAGGGTCTGTTTTGGTAAAATGGAAGTATGCATTAGAAAATAGGAAGGAACTTATATTGACAGATCCTGAAGCTACCCGGTTTTTTATTACGTGGGAACAGGCAATAGATGTTATTTTTTCCTGTTTAAATGACGCTCAAAGTGCGGAACCGTTTTATCCGCCTGATATGAAATCGATAAGCTTAGGAATTTTATTGGAACTCACAATAAGAAAGTATGCTAAAACTGTTCCTGACATCAGAGTTATCGGTTTACAAAAAGGGGAAAATAAGCACGAATGTATCACGGCAGACTTAAGCAGTGAATATGCTGAAAGATGGAATAATGAGGAATTATTAAACCTTATCTAGAAAATACTATGAATGATAGATAGTTAAATCTTTCTTTTAAGACGGGGAGTTGCAGTATATTGATTACTTTTGTCCTGTATCATAACTTATTAAACCTCGGATAGATATGGGAACAGAAGGCATACAGGATAAATACATCAACCCTTATGCCGATTTCGGCTTCAAGCTGCTTTTCGGCACGGCAATGAACAAGGAACTTTTCGAGGCTGCCGAGATAGCTAAGTTCAATCCTAAGGAATTAGGCGAGTATTGGGAAAGTTTGAAGAATTTCCGTGATTGGTACAGTGTGATGTCCACCCAGTTGAAAAAAGGGCGTGAGGAAGGTCTTAAAGAGGGTATTGAAAAAGGTCTTAAAGAAGGTCTTGAGCAAGGTCGTAAGGAAGAATGCTTCAAGAATGCAAAAAAAATGAAACAGGCCGGTATTGCATTTGATGTAATTGCACAGGTTACCGGTCTGTCTATAGGGGAAATAGCGTCTTTGTAAGTCGTTTACAGCACCAGTCCGTCCAGCATCTCGATATAAAGCCTTATTGCTTCCTCAATTTCCGAAACCATGATATATTCATCAGCCGTATGTGAACGGGAGGACTTTCCCGGACCGATTTTGACAGACGGGAACTTCATCAACGCCTGATCGGACAAAGTAGGAGAGCCGAAAGGTACACGTCCTAGTTTTACCGCGCGTTTCACAAAGGGATGCTCGGCACTGATATGAGATGAGTTCAAGCGGAAAGAACGGGCTTTCGCCTCGCTTTTTAGACGGGCGCTTATTTCTTTGAATAGTTCTTCGTTAGAGTAACATTCATTACTGCGGATATCCACAACGAAAGTACAAGTATCGGGGATGACATTATGCTGCGTGCCGGCATTTATTTGTGTCACGCTCATTTTGACGGGGCCTAGCAGGGAGGATTCCTTCGGGAATTTATAATCACGGAACCACTGAATGTCTTCCAGTACTTTGTAAATAGCATTCACTCCTTCATTGCGTGCGGCATGTCCGGCTTTTCCGTATGCGGTAACATCCAGCACCATCAATCCCTTTTCGGCAATGGCAGGCTGCATTTCTGTCGGTTCACCCACTATGCCCAAGGTGATGGGAGGTAGTTGGGGCAATACGCTTTCTATTCCGTTTTTTCCGGAAACTTCTTCTTCACATGAGGCAAGAAAGATCAGATTGTATGCCTGCTCGGTTGTAGAGAGATGGCGGTACACCTGAAATAAGGATACTACACTGGCGCCGGCGTCATTACTTCCCAAACCGTAAATCTTTCCGTTTTCGGCTTTCGGAGTGAAAGGATGTTTCCGCCATCCGTTTACCGGTTTTACGGTATCGATGTGGGAATTTAGTAAAATAGTCGGTTTGTTGAGGTCGAACATCGGACTGATACACCAAATGTTGTTGCCCGAACGACCGGTCATGATACCTGTTTCTTCAATATAGTTCTGCAGAAAGTCGGCGGCAGCTTCTTCTTCCCGGCTCAATGAGGGGATACCGATTAACGAATTCAGCAATGTGGTTGCTTCGGAAGTGTAATATTCTATATCAATCATCTTGATTTTAATAATTTAATGTGTTGCAAAGATACTATTTTTGCGTGGTAAACGGTGATGAAAAAAGTAGGTAATTAAGTTAGATATGCAACTAAAGCTTTCGGCTGATTTCTTCTAACTCTTTGACTGGTTGGGAAAATTAATGCCTGTTTATAGAGGATAATTCCAAATTAAACGATAACTTTGCCGATGAATTAAAAATAAATCTTTGGAATGAGTAGTTCTTTCTTATCTGTCCTGATACAACGTCAGGCAGGGAAATATGGTGATCGTGTAGCGTTGCGTTACCGCGATTATAAAACAGAAACATGGATTCCGGTTTCTTGGAACCAGTTTGCCGCAACTGTAAAAACAGTTTCGAATGCATTGATAGAATTAGGTATAGGCATACAGGAAAATATAGCAGTTTTTTCTCAAAATAAACCGGAATGTCTGTATGTGGACTTTGGAGCTTTTGGGGTACGGGCTGTTACTGTACCATTTTATGCTACCAGTTCCGAGGCGCAGGTACATTATATGGTAGGTGATGCCGAAATACGTTATATCTTTGTAGGTGAACAGTTGCAATATGATGTGGCGTTCCGGGTTATGCAACTGGGAAGCCAACTGAAACAGATTATAATTTTCGACAAGGAGGTAAAACGTGATGAGCGGGACCAGACTTCCATTTATTTTGATGACTTTCTGAAATTGGGCGAGGCGCATCCGCATCAAGCTGAGGTAGACAAGCGTACTTCAGAGTCGGGTAATGGTGATCTTGCCAATATTCTTTATACCAGTGGAACAACCGGAGACAGCAAGGGGGTGATGTTGCATCATTCTTGCTATGAGGCGGCCATTCCGGCACATGATGAACGTTTCCCTCAATTGGGTGATCAGGATGTGATTATGAATTTCCTTCCTTTTACTCATGTGTTTGAGCGTGCATGGACTTGCTGGTGTCTTTCGATGGGGTGTACTTTGTCTATCAACTTGCGTCCTGCTGATATCCAGAAGACAATAAAGGAGATCCGTCCTACGGCTATGTGCAGTGTTCCCCGTTTCTGGGAGAAAGTGTATGCCGGCGTGCAAGAAAAAATCAATGAGACAACCGGATTGAAAAAGAAGTTGATGCTGGATGCTATTAAAGTGGGACGTGAACATAATTTGGAATATGTGTACAAAGGGCTGACTCCTCCGCCTGTATTGCACATGAAATATAAATTTTATGAGAAAACGATTTATAGCTTGTTGAAAAAGACTATTGGCATTGAAAACGGACGTTTCTTCCCTACTGCCGGTGCGGCTATTCCGCCGGCTGTACAGGAGTTTGTTTTGTCGGTGGGAATTAATATGGTAGCCGGTTATGGATTGACGGAATCTACTGCAACGGTTGCTTGTGAGAATGATAATGACCATGTGGTTGGTTCGGTGGGGCGTATCATGCCTCATGTGCAGGTCAGAATAGGGGAGAATAACGAAATAATGCTACGTGGTGAGGGAATCACTCATGGCTATTATAAAAAGGAAGCTGCTACGAAAGCGGCGTTTACTGAAGACGGATGGTTCCATACCGGTGATGCGGGTTATATAAAAGATGGGCATTTGTTCCTTACAGAGCGTATCAAGGACTTGTTTAAAACTTCAAACGGGAAGTATATCGCTCCTCAAGCCATTGAAGCCAAATTGGTGGTAGACCGTTATATCGATCAGATTTCTATTATTGCCGATGAACGTAAATTTGTTTCTGCTTTGATAATTCCTGAATATAAACTGGTGAAAGAGTATGCCGCAAAAAAAGGTATTCGCTATGAAAGTATGGAGGAACTGTTGCAGAAACCGGAAATTATCGATTTGTTTAAAGAGCGGATTGATACACTGCAGCAGCAGTTTGCACATTATGAACAGATCAAGAGGTTTACCTTGTTGCCCCATCCTTTCAGTATGGAACGTGGTGAGCTGACCAATACGTTGAAAATAAAACGTAATGTGCTGAACAAGAACTATGCTGCCGAAATAGAAAAGATGTACGAAGAATAATGGGAAAATGAATAGATTTCCACTATCTTTGCACCCTGAAATGCAAAAATTCTCAAGATGATAACAATAGAGCAACTGAAAGACGTAAAAGAACGTACTGCGGCACTTGAAAGATATCTGGACATAGAAAATAAACTGGTTCAGGTGGAAGAAGAACAACTGCGTACGCAGGCGCCCGGTTTTTGGGATGATGCCAAGAAAGCAGAAGCACAAATGAGGAAGGTGAAAGATCTGCAAAAATGGATCGACGGTTACCGTGAGGTAAAGACGATGGCAGATGAACTGGAATTGGCTTTTGACTTTTGTAAAGATGATTTGGTTACCGAAGAAGAAGTGGATGCAGCGTATCAAAAGGCTGTCACTGCGGTGGAGGCATTGGAACTGAAGAATATGCTTCGCCAGGAGGCCGACCAAATGGATTGTGTATTGAAAATTAATTGCGGTGCCGGTGGTACTGAAAGTCAGGATTGGGCTTCCATGCTGATGCGTATGTATATGCGTTGGGCGGAAACCAATGGCTATAAAGTGAGCGTGGCTAACCTTCAGGATGGGGATGAGGCCGGAATCAAGACGGTGACTATGAATATTGAGGGCAGTTTTGCATATGGTTATCTGAAAGGTGAGAATGGAGTCCACCGCTTGGTGCGCGTGTCTCCTTATAATGCTCAGGGGAAACGGATGACTTCTTTTGCTTCTGTGTTTGTAACGCCGTTGGTGGATGATAGTATTGAAGTGACAATTGAACCTGCCCGTATGTCTTGGGATACTTTCCGTTCGGGAGGGGCCGGCGGACAGAATGTGAACAAGGTGGAATCAGGAGTACGTCTGCGTTATCAATATAAAGATCCGTATACCGGTGAGGAAGAGGAAATCTTGATTGAGAATACTGAAACCCGTGACCAGCCGAAGAATAAGGAAAATGCGATGAGACAGTTGCGTTCAATTTTATATGATAAGGAATTGCAGCACCGCATGGAAGAACAGGCCAAGGTGGAGGCAGGCAAGAAGAAGATTGAATGGGGATCACAGATACGCAGTTATGTCTTTGATGACCGTCGTGTGAAGGATCATCGTACTAATTTTCAAACTTCGGATGTGAACGGAGTGATGGATGGAAAGATTGATGGCTTTATCAAGGCATACTTGATGGAGTTTTCCGGTTCGGAGAATTAGTAAATTCTTCGTAATTTATTTGTTTTCTTCTAGAAACTTTGTACTTTTGGGATATTCAAAAGAGATGGTTTAATCTTAAAAATGAAATACTTATGGGAAAGAATAAGAAAGCTGCTTATAGTAAGCGGGAAGAAGAGAAAGCAAATAGGATTGTAAAAGGTCTGTTCATCGGATTAATTGTATTAGCCCTTGTTATTATGGTAGGCTATGCCATGTATGGATAAAAACGGAAAATAAATAGTGAAGTCCTGCTGAGGTTATTCTCTGCGGGGCTTTTTTATATATTAAAACGCTATGGGACAAGAAATAGAACGAAAATTTTTAGTAAAGGACGACAGTTATAAACTAGAGGCTTATGCACATAGTCATATTGTGCAAGGTTATATCTGTAGTGCTCGTGGAAGAACTGTCCGGGTGCGTATTCGGGATAATAAAGGGTATCTTACTATCAAAGGGGCTTCCAATGACTCCGGTACAAGTCGTTATGAGTGGGAGAAGGAGATCAGTTTGCAAGAGGCCGAAGAGTTGATGAAACTGTGTGAGCCTGGGGTGATTGATAAAATCCGGTATTTGGTGAAAAGTGGAGAGCATATCTTTGAAGTGGATGAGTTTTATGGTGAGAATGAAGGCTTGACTGTAGCGGAAGTGGAATTGAATAGTGAGGACGAATTGTTCAAAAAGCCCCATTTCATCGAAAAAGAGGTAACGGGAGATATTCGTTATTATAATTCTTTTTTGATGAAGAATCCTTATACTCGCTGGTAGATAATATATAGGCTTCTTTAACGTCTGAAAATAAACTACTTGCTATCGTTTACCTACCTTTGCAACAAACACAAACTCATTATTGATATATGAAACACAACATTTTATGGGGCATTATCTTGCTTGTGGCAAGTTTGTCATTTACGGCGAAGGCGCAAAAGGCTGTCCAAGGCCAGTTCTCAGTCAAGGGAGTCTTATTAGATTCTTTGTCTAATGAAGGGGAACCGTATTCTACAATCCGTATTTCATTGAAGAACAATCCTGCAAAGCCGGTGAAACTGGCTGTGACAGGAGCGGACGGCAGGTTTGACGAACGGCTTGCCGTGCCGGGGACTTATCTCATTCATTTTACTTCTGTAGGAAAGTCTCCTGTACAGAAGGAGTTTTCGATATCGGCAAATCGTAGGAATGTTGATTTGGGTAAGATTCTGATAGCAGAAGCGACTGAAATGTTGAAAGGAGTGGAGGTGGTAGCGCAGAAACCTTTGGTAAAGGCGGAAATAGACAAAGTGACGTATAGTATAGAGGATGATCCGGATTCTAAAACTAATACGACTCTTGAAATGCTCCGTAAAGTTCCGCTGGTGACTGTAGATGGAGAGGATAAAATTCAAGTAAACGGTAGCAGTAAGTTTAAAGTGCATGTTAATGGCAAGCCGAATAACATGATGAGCAATAATCCTACCGAGGTATTGCGGAGTATGCCGGCCAATTCCATTAAATCTATAGAGGTTATCACCGAGCCTGGGGCTAAATATGACGCGGAAGGGGTGGCGGGCATCTTGAATATTATCACTGTAGGAGCAGGAATGGAAGGATATACGGTGACATTGAATGGTGGTGCAAGCAATATGCGTGTGTATGGTGGCGGTTATGGTACGGTTCAGTCGGGCAAGTTCACTGTTACCGGTAATTATTCTTATAACTACCAGGGATCTCAAAAGGGATTTGAAGATTCATATCGTGAGGATTTCACGTCTCAGGAAAATAAATTTTTGGAGTCGCATCGAAGAAGCAAGAGCTATGGCAATTTTCAATTTGGCAGTCTGGAAGGAAGTTATGAGATTGACACTTTGAATCTGATTAGTTTTTCTATGAATCTGATGACTGGCAATTTTACGAATAAGAGGATTGGAAATACCCAGATGACGAATCATGCCGGTAATCCGGTTTACGGTTACGGTTCTTTGGGAAATAATGAATCGGGCTTTGGCGAAGTGGGGGGCAATATGGATTATCAGCATTCGTTTAAAAAGAAAGGGGAACTTCTTACTTTCTCTTATCGTTTTAGCCATTCCCCCAATAACAGTGAAGCGAATACGGATTATGAGGATACGTTGAATGTTCCTTATCTTTTGCAAAACCAATATTTTAAAAATGATGCCAGCACACAAGAGCATACGGCTCAATTGGACTATACCAATCCGATAAATTCGATACACAGCATTGAAACTGGTATAAAGTATATTTTTCGTAGAAGTAAAAGTGATGGTAAATATTATCTGGCCGATAAAACCGGAGAATATAAGTATGATCAGGATATGAGTACGCAATATGATCATAAGCAGGATATTCTGGCTGCTTATTTGGGCTATCAGCTGAAGTACAAAAAACTCGGTGGAAAGGCGGGAATTCGCTATGAGCATACATTTATGGATGCGGATTATAAAAATAAGGATGAGAAGTTTGATGCTCAGTTTGATGATTTGGTTCCATCCTTGATGTTCTCTTACCAATTGGCTCCTACTCAAAGTTTGAGGGCATCTTATAATATGCGTATCAGCCGGCCGGGTATTTGGTTTTTGAATCCGTTTACTGACACCAGCAACCCTACTGCGATCAGTTACGGTAATCCTGATTTGGAAAGTGAAAAGGCCCATTCGCTTAGTGTTACTTTCGGTAGTTTCTCGCAGAAATTTAATGTAAATGTCAGTGCTAATTATTCTTTTGTCAATAATGGTATAGAGCAATACTCTTTTATAAAAGATGGTGTGATGAATTCTACTTATGATAATATAGGAAAAAGTAAGAATATTAATTTGTCTTTGTTCTTGAACTGGAATATGTCTCCTAAAACCCGCTTTAATATCAATGGACGGGGAGCTTATGTGGATTATAGAAGTTCAGGGCTTGATTTAAAGAATCATGGCTGGGAAGGAAATGTCTTCGGAAGCTTCCAGCAGACTCTGCCTTGGGATCTGCGTCTGAGTCTGAACGGAGGGGGTGGTACTCCGCATATCTCTTTGCAAGGTAAAAGTTCCTCTTTCTATTATTATGCGATAGGGCTCAGTCGTTCTTTCTTGAAGGAAAAGAGGCTGACTATATCTCTTAACTCGTCCAATTTATTTAATAAATATATTACTTTTAAGAATAACATCAATACTCCTACTTTCTGCTCTTCTACTGCTACCAGAATTCCGATGCGTTATTATGGATTTAATATCAGTTGGCGTTTTGGGGAGTTGAAGGCTCAGGTAAAAAAAGCTGCGCGAAGCATTAATAATGATGATTTGAAAAGTGGAGGAGGTAATGCTGGAACCGGTGGAGGGATACCGGCTAATTAAAAGTTAAAACGAAACCACCTGTTAACTGTTAATTTAGGGGGTAAAAACTGTTATTTGATAGTTTATACCCCCTTTGTTGTTAGTTTTTCTGTCGTGACTTTTGCGAGAAGTCGTTAATATTGCAGCAGAAAGCAAAAACAGAAAATAACAATTTAAAAATAGATTAATATGAAGACAGTCGACTTTACACAGCATTTACTAAGTATACAAACCGAATTATTTCGCTTTGCATTTAAATTGACAGCTGACAGAGAAGAGGCTAATGATTTGTTGCAGGAAACTTCACTTAAAGCTTTGGACAACGAAGAGAAGTTTACTCCAGATACGAATTTTAAAGGATGGATGTACACCATCATGCGTAATATATTTATAAATAATTATCGTAAAACAGTGCGTGATCAGACTTTCGTCGATCAGACAGATAACTTGTTCCATTTGAATCTTCCACAGGACTCAGGATTCGATTCTACAGAAGGTGCTTATGATTTGAAAGAGATACATCGTATCGTGAATGCGTTGCCTAAAGATTACCGTGTGCCGTTTGCTATGTATGTATCAGGATTTAAATATAGGGAAATTGCCGAAAAACTGGGACTTCCGTTGGGAACAGTGAAAAGCCGTATCTTTTTCACTCGTCAGAGGTTGCAGAATGATCTGAAAGATTTCCGTTAAGTTGACTCTCTATCTTTATTATATAACTTTGACTTTTATCATCACGCCGACTGTTCGCGAAGAATCGTCGGCGTTTCTTTTTAGGATTTACGCCATATAAGGGGGCGAAGTAAGTAATATCCTATTAAGGCGGCTAGTCCGACTCCAATGCTGTTTGCCAGAAAATCCAGCCAGTCACCGCTGCGGGTATCTGTGCAATAAGCTTGCATCAGTTCGATACACCCGCTCATAGCTACAGGAGCTATGATGCCTCCCCATATTACATGATTCCAATTGATAGCCTTATGATTCCTCAGGTATTCTATCCATAAAATGAAACAGAGTCCTCCATACATGCATATATGCACTACTTTGTCTATGTAGGGGATTTCTTCCACATCTGTTTTAGGAGGAGTGAAAAAGGAAAGATAAAAGATGATAGCTACAATGATCAAGGATACCGGATATTTTCTAAAATAATATAGCATACTTTAATTTTTTTGTGATTCGTCGCAAAAGTACGATTAATTTTATACTTTTGCAGGCTAACCAGTGTTGATTTATAATAATTTGATAGTTTTTTATGCAAAAAAGCGAAAGAGTAAATTTCGGAAGTAAGATTGGGGCTGTTCTGGCGGCGGCAGGTTCGGCTGTAGGACTTGGTAATATATGGAGGTTTCCCTATGAAACGGGAAATCATGGAGGTGCGGCATTTATCTTAGTATACTTGGCGTGTGTTTTTATGTTGGGAATGCCTATTATGATTGCCGAATTCACAGTAGGTCGTCATTCAAAAGCAAGTACGGGACGTGCTTATAAGGTTTTGGCACCCGGAACTCATTGGAAGTGGTTGGGATATTTGGGGGTTTTGGCCGGTTTTCTTATTCTAGGATATTATTCGGTAGTGGCAGGATGGACTTTGGAATATATATTGGAAGCGGGAATGAATGGTTTTGCAGATAAGAAGCCGGAAGATTTTGTGGTTGCTTTCCAGAGTTTTTCGAAGGACCCTGTTCGTCCGCTTATCTGGCTGGTCATCTTTTTATTGGCCACCCATTTTGTTATAGTAAAGGGAGTGAAAGATGGAATAGAGAAATCTTCGAAGGTGCTGATGCCTGTTTTGTTTATACTGATAGTAGTTTTGGTGGGGTGCTCATTGTCGCTTCCCAATGCGGAAAAAGGTTTGGAGTTTCTGCTGAAGCCTGATTTCAGTAAAGTGAACGGAGATGTTTTCTTAGGGGCTATGGGGCAGGCGTTCTTTTCCTTGAGTTTGGGAATGGGATGTCTTTCAACCTATGCTTCTTATTTTGGGAAAGAAACCAAACTGGGAAATACGGCTCTGAGTGTCGGTGTGATTGATACTTTTGTGGCTGTCTTGGCCGGATTGATTATTTTTCCGGCGGCCTTTTCTGTAGGTATCCAGCCGGATGCGGGACCATCATTAATTTTTATTACATTGCCTAATGTTTTTCAGCAAGCTTTTAGCGGTGTGCCGATATTAGCTTATATTTTCTCGGTGATGTTCTATGTCTTGTTGGCTTTGGCTGCATTGACTTCTACTATTTCTCTACATGAAGTGGTGACGGCTTTTCTGCACGAGGAATTCAATTTAACTCGTGGCCGTGCTGCTAGATTGGTCACTTTCGGGTGCATTATAATTGGAATCATTTCTTCCTTGTCATTGGGAGTTATGCAGAAATATACGCTGTTTGATAAGGGATTCTTTGACTTACTTGATTTTGTCACTGCAAAAATAATGCTTCCTTTGGGTGGCTTGCTGGTATGTATCTTTGTAGGATGGTATTTGAAACGTTCCGTTTCTTATGAAGAATTGACCAATGGGGGAAAACTGAAAGCAGGTCTTTTCAATTTGTATATCTTCTTGTTGAGATACGTGGCACCTGTGGCTATCATTTTGATTTTTATCAATGAATTAGGGCTAATTTAGAATTGTAATGTGGAAAGACTTCTTCTATTTTTCGAAAAGCGAACGCAGAGCTATACTTTTTTTGTTGACTTTGCTTTTCATATTTATGTGTATATGGGTTCTGTTTCCAGTAAAGGAAGAGTCTTTGGAACAGGATCAAGAGGGGATAGAAGAAATAAAAAACTTTCTGGCCGGAGTACATGAGATGGAGGAGAAGGAATCTCTGCGATATTCCTATGATAAGCCTAAGAGAAGAGAGGTGGTATTGGCTGCTTTTGATCCAAATTCAGCCGATTCCATCGAATTTTTGCAACGTGGATTGCCTCCTTTTATTGCACATACTATTTTGCAATACCGGAGAGCCGGCGGTAAATTCAGGACAGCGGATGATTTCTCTCGTGTTTATGGCTTGTCGTCCGAGAAATTTAATATGTTAAAACCTTATATCCAGATATCAGAGGCTTTTCGGCGGAAACAGGATACATTGCACTTTATCAAAAAGGCGGAGAAAGATACGTTGGCGGTTTATAAATATCCGGAAGGAACTTTAGTCGATTTGAATGAAGCGGACACTACCGAGTTGAAAAAGATTCCGGGAATAGGCAGTGGCATTGCACGTATGATTGTGGCTTACCGGAAACGTTTGGGAGGTTTTTATGATATGGCTCAATTGAAGGAAGTGAACTATGTAGATGAGGATATGTTGAGATGGTTTAAACTTGGAAATGCACCAATTCATCGGATAAATGCCAATAAGGCCGGGCTTGACAAACTTCGCTCTCATCCTTATATGAATTTTTATCAGGCAAAGGTAATTATAGAATATAGGAGGAAAAAGGGAAAATTAAAAAGTCTTTCCCAGTTATCCTTGTATGAGGAATTCACTGAGAAAGACTTGGAACGTTTGTCGCACTATCTTGCTTTTGATTAATTGTTGGGATAACCAGCAGCTTCTGCTATTTTTACCGGAATTTCGGTATTGTCAATGCGACCTTGGAATAGTTGGGCGCCGGCTCCGATAGCGAATACGGGTACATAACCTCCAGAGTGCCCACCACTGGTCCAACCTACCAGAGCGATGTCATCCAGAATTCTTTTGGCCTCAGCTGCCAAAGGTTCGTCTTGTTGATATTCACTTTTGGTCAAATCTATCTCTTTACCGCTAAATGATTCATCATATACTTTCTTCAGGGATGCTTCTTGCTTTTCATTCAGTTGAATACTATCCCAAAATCCGAAATTATCCTTCAATGATTGCTTGATAACTTCCCAAGGTACTTGATTCTTGTATTTTTTTCTTAATTCGTTTACAATTTTAGTATATCCGCTTTCACTTACTTTTTGTGATTTTAAAGCTTGCAGGTTCAAAGTATACGGACCTTTTCCTAAAACGATTCCTCCGGTTTCGTGGTCGGCTGTTACTACAATCAGGGTTTCATCGGGATGTTGTTCATAGAATTCGTAAGCAACTTTTATGGCATTGTCCATATCCATCACTTCGTGGAATACGGTAGCGGCGTCGTTGCTGTGGCAAGCCCAGTCTATTTTACCTCCTTCAACCATCAGGAAGAACCCTTTTGATAGATCTTTAGACAGGAAATTGATTCCGGCACGGGTGATTTCAGTTAAAGTCATATCGCCTTTTTTTCGATCGATAGCATAGGGGATAGCACTATTGTCTGTTGCTGTCGCAGGTTGTAAGAGAATCAGTTTGTCCGATTTTTTTGCTTTTTTCTGATAGTCCTTGTAGCCACGGGCTATGGTATATCCGGCTTTGTCCACCAGTGTGTACAGACTTTCTGAATTTGAACCGGCGGCTTTTTTGTTGGTGGGATCTAAAAAGTCTGATCCTGCATAGAAATCGAAGTTGGCATCAATCAAATCCAGACCCACGTTGTAATAGCTGCTTCTTTGTCCTTGGTGTGCGTAAAAAGCAGCCGGTGTGGCATGGTCTACGCTGACACTGGTACTGATACCTACACGGCAACCTTTATTTTTTGCCCAAGAAGCAACACTGTTAACTTTGGTTTCCAGATCCTTTTTCACACCTAATGCGCCATTTTTTGTTTTGTTTCCCGTAGCAAGTGCTGTTCCTGCAGCGGCCGAATCTGTCACTCCGTTGGTTGCCGAGAAAGTAGTGGCTATGGTTGCATAAGGAAATTGGGTGAATAATAACGGAGTCACACCAATTTTGCCTTCCAACTCTCCACGATACATCTCTGTTCCTAAAACTTGGTTAACACCCATTCCATCTCCGATGAAATAAAATACATACTTTGCTTGCTGTGCCTGTACAAAAAGAATGGACAGGAATACAAATACAATAATAAACGATAGTTTTTTCATATTAATTGAGTTAATGACATTTTTTTCAGCCTAGCAAATATAGGGAAAAAAGACTTTTTATCGGTACTTCTTTCTTGAATAATTGAGATTTAATGGCCAAATACTTTTTTTGCAATAAGTTTGTAAATGAAATGTTTTTGAGGTGTAATATAAAAAATCTGTTTGGGAGTAGGGAATCCCGTGCTTTATACTATGCATCTGTTTGCTTTCGACATGGATATTGCATACAGATAATTGCTTTAATATTAGTGATTATTAATTATAAATCTTATATTTGTCTAATCTAGAGTCAGTAAATAAAGTATGGGAGAATTTATAAATGTATTAGTGTCAAAAGGGAAAAGCAATTTGATACCGGAAAAAGATAACCTGTATGGACAGTTTGTCGGTGAATGGGATTTTGAATGGGTTGATAACCAAGGTACAACAGGCGAAAGACATGTTCAGGGAGAGTGGATATTCGCTTGGGTGCTGGAAGGGACTGCAATTCAAGATGTGTTTATTTGCCCTTCGCGTAAGGCACGGATTAAAGATTATCAACCGGATGCAGCTTATGCGACTGCGGTACGTATGTATAATCCTAATACAGAGGCATGGGATATTTTATATACGGAATTAGGAGGGGCTACACAACTGGAAGGAAAAAGAGAAGGAAACAGGATTGTTCAGACGGAAATTAATGAGAAGAATATACAGTGGGTGTTTTCAGAAATTACAACGACTTCATTCCGTTGGCAACGTATGGTAAAACGTCCGGATGGTACTTGGGAAACTGAAGCTGAACTTTTTGCCGTTCGTCGATGATTAAGATGTATATTATATAAGTTTGAGAATATTGCAGCCTAAAATGGACTTGTTGTAGTAGAAGCTTAGAGGTGATTTGACGAGTTTATAAAGAAAGAATGTGTGAATGATAAACAACTTCAGAACCGCTTTCTTGCATTTAGCGGAGAAAATATTTTCAAACTAAATCCTGCTAGCTATACGCAGGAAAAGATGTGGGCAGGTATATGGAATCTTTGCGTAAGAATCTTTCTGCTTATACTCTTGATGATGCTCCCGAAGATGTTCGGGAACTCTATAAAGATGAATTCATCCAGCTTTATGCTTCAAGTATAAAGTGTTTTTTTAATATGCATCAAATTGGGATTTATATCGGGAAGGAGTAGTTTTGCTCCAAGACTTAATCAAATATGGAGGCAGGCCAGAAGCGGATAAAGTTACAATTGAGCGGAAAGCTCGTATACCTCGTCATCCAGTCTATATTGCCGTATTTTGCGTTTTGTGAGAAAATAAAAAATCCTGATTCCGGAAATCAGGATTTTACTGTCTTTTTTTCTTCAAGGTGGTGCCACCAGCAACCGAAAATCGGTTTGTATAGCACTATTTCTCAATAAGTTATATCTTTCCTACGATGTAAGTCCCTTGAATAAGGTTTTCACAGCTTTGCACCGTTCAACATCAGTTTGTATCTTGGGTACGCATTTCTGAATGCGAAGATAGTACATTTTCTGATATTAAATTCTTTAATTTAGATTTTTGTTAGTAAGTCGATGAAATTATTTATTTAGAATATCTATACATCTATCTAACATGACTTCATTGTCAATTATTACAATATGCAGTTTTTTTCTTGTCCTAGTGATTATTTGATATAACATTTGTCTTTGCGAATAATAAGTATTATCAGCAATTAAATCTCCTTGAGAATTATATTTAAAAGAGTCATCTATGACTATCACAACGTTGTCGAACTCTTGACCAACTACAGAATGTGCGCATTCTGTATCACCGGATAAGTATGCTTCATAATGGAAGGTTGAGCGTGTTCCCGGTGTGTAATTAGGCACTTTCCAGTTTTTCTTCGATAATTCTTGCAGCAATGATTTTGCAGAAAAATAATTTTTGCAATATGTAAGTTCAATGTTGGGATAGTCTATGTTGGATATATTCTTTTTGAGATTGAAAAGTTGTCTTATAAAATATGCAATTTCTTTATTTGTTCTAATTTTATCTGTTAGCTTATAGGGGGTACATGATAATTCTTTTTCAATCCTTTCTTTGGTATGGTAATTTTTCTCATTATCACGCAAGTATTGGTTTTCATCGTATGAGAATATGCATTTTTTGTTGAAAGTGCGTACTTCCTCTATATATTTATCAAATTGATATGGATACATTCGTTGGGCTTCGTCAATTATAATTAAGTCAAAATCTGTCGTATTCGGAGCATATTTAGGCATATGTATGCTCCAACCATATTCTTCCATTAAGATTTTGTGACCACTATTTAGTGGAGCACAATGTAAAATAAGTACTTTTTCGCCTTTCCGAATGCTTTCTTTAGCTATATGATAAGTCAATAATGTTTTGCCTGTTCCTGCACTACCTGTTAAAGCTATGAATTTTGTTGTTGCGTCAGATAACTTTGTTCGGATTTCATTATATATTTGTTCTTGTTGAACTGTAAGAAAATATCCTTCTGCCATAAATTTTTCAGGAGAATTGAAAGGAGAAACTAAATAGTCGGATGGATTAAATAAATCATCAATATTGTTGAATGTTACTACTTCTTGAAGCAACAGCTTGTTGCACAACTCATTAAAAGTCGCTTCTTTTATTTCATTATTGCTATCTTTTCTTATGAGTTTGTAAAGCTTATTTTCATTTAAAATATAGGTATAAATATAAATTTCCTTATCCAAGAACTCGAGGTAGTATTTATTCTTTTGCTGTTGTTTGAATATCTTGTCTATTGAACTCTCCGTTTTTATTTCTATGTTGATAATATAATTATCACCAAATCTAAGTAAATCAAATTCTTTTCCAATTTGTGGTATTGAATATCCTAAATAATAGTTGTTAACAATGGTGATGCTATTTTTTATTTTTAACAATTCATTCACAAAAGATTCTATACCATTAAGCTCGTAATCTTTTATCCCACTGATTATTCCGTAACTATTCATAAGTTTTTGGAATAGTGTATTACTTAGTTTTCGATAAGCTTCTATGATAGATAGAATATTGACATTTTTCATAGGGCAAATTTGTAAATACTAATTCTAAATATGATGATAATTTTTACTTGGTGTTTCATCTCTTTGGGCTATTCCAATAATATCCTCCATTTTTCTGTGCCCCTCTAAACTCTATCAAATCTAATCTAACCAAAGAATTTAAGTAGCGTTTAGCAGTCGGAACACTTTTGCCTATTAATCTTGCAATTTTAGACGAATTAAGTCCCGGATATTGCTTGATGATATTTAGTACTTCTTGTTCTTTTGAGTTTACAGTATCATTTACAGTATCATTTACAGTATCATTCTTGATACTGATACCTCTTTTGAATATAACCGTAAACATCCCGTCCGTATGAAATTCTGGTTCAGGCAGATTCGCTTCCCTCATGGCTTCCTGCATACGAGGAATGCCGGATGCCACTCTTTCAACCAAATGCATACGGGTAAACAATCCAAAGATTAATGGGTTGCGTGTCATGCTCTTGTGTCCGAAATCTTTAGCTACGATAGGCAAAAGCCCTCCGGGATTAGAAACCTCTACCCGGTCATCAAACATTTCTATTGTAATGGTTGCTCCCTGTTCGTAATAATCACGATGTGAGAGAGCGTTAATAATGGCTTCTTTAAACACAGTAAGAGGAATTTCCCAAATTTCTTCTCTTGGTCCTGCTCCCTCAATTTTATAAGCTACTTGCAGTTTACTTTCTAGCCATGCCATAGCCTGCAAATATTGTTGGTATAGTGGACCGCCAAAGGTTTTATCATCAATGATATATACTTTGGTTGTTCCTTTGAAAAGGACACATCTTGTTACTGCGTGTGGAAACTTTCGTTCAGGTTGTTTCCCAAAGAACATGGCTGCTCCATTCTTGGCTACTCCGTTATCCGTAAACAGTTCCAAATTCTCAAATATCTGTTTGTTGGCAGTCGATGGACTTAGCTTTGCTTCCGTGCGAAAGTCTTTTATCGCTTGTTCATCTGCATCTGTGTAAATGTTGAACCACGAACAAGGGATAGCATCAAAAAATATTTTGTTGCATTCCTGAAAGAAACTGCGCATTTCTTCGACAGTACGAAGTTTCTGTGAGTTTGCTCCCTCACGCACAAAGATAGAACCAGAAAATATATAAGGTTTATCTTTCCCTGATGGAACATCAATTACCCAAACTGTCTTATCCTCGATATTTACCGCATACATATCACAATGGAGAGCTGGAGATATTTCACTGATAGAGCCTTGAATGGCTGAACGTTTATCATTTTCCAAACCTGTACCAATAATCTGTCCGTTATCATCTACGCCGATAAGCAAATATCCTCCGTCAGCATTAGCGAAAGCGCAAATTTCCTCTGTTAGTTCACGAACTTTTGAAGGTACACGAACTTTAAACTCTACATTATAGCCTTCTCCGCTATCGATAAGTGATTGTATGGTTTCTGTATTTGTCATAGACATCTATAAATATAATGCAAAAATAGTCATTTCTATTGTTTTAATAACTCTAAAAACAAGGATATGTATATGGTTTACTTCAAATTGTTCTTTCTGAAATTAGAGGGGCTGCATCCTCTATACTTTTTGAAAAACTTATTAAGATGGCTCTCATCGGTAAATCCCAATTCTTCAACGATTTCACAAATTCTCATTTGACTATGTAATAATCTATTTTCTACTAACTTTAGTTTGTAGTTTAAAATGTATTGCTGCATAGTTTCATTAGTATGTTTTTTGATATATCGTCCTAAATAATTCTCCGAAATGCCAAAATGTTGGCTTATATCTTTTGCTCTGATTTTACCTGTTTTATAGATGTTTGCTTGAATATACTGCAATATGTCAAGCGATTTGTCCTCAGAGCATTCATCCACCTGTTCAGGCAAGAACATTGCGATATTGCGTGCTACCACAATAATAATCGTATTAATTATTTGTGTTATAATCTCCTTGCTGTATAAATTTCGGTTAATATATTCCCTGATAATCGCTTCAATCATGGGTTTCACCAATAGCTTATCTACTTTATTTCTTAGTATACAACCGGGTTGATGATTAGCATGTTGAAGAATAAACTCCAGTCTTTGGATATTTTCAGCACCGAAAACAGAAGAATGTATATATATGTCGTTAAACTTGATGTCGACAAACTTAGTTGTTGTATGGATTTCGAAAGAATGTGTATCTCCGGGAGTAATCATAAACAAATGTCCGTCATGATAAGGAAACATATTGTTGTTAATCCATTGGATGCCTGTTCCTGAAAGAATATATACTAATTCAAAAAAGGTATGTTCATGCTCTTTTAGCAAGGATTCGTCAAGCTCGCTAAAACTAATTTCGAATGGTTGATGTAGGTTTTCTCTTTTCATGCCATAAATATAGCCCTAAAAAACGGATTAATACCAAAATAACGAAAAATAATACCTAAAATTAGCCGAAAAATCGGTATAACTTTGCAATATATTTAAAATTATAGCTTATGAAAACTGAAATGGAAAAATGTTTGGCAGGTGAATGGTATGATTGCCACGACCCGTTTTTTATGGATTTGAAAAGTAAAGCTCATCACTTGTTGATGAAATATAATTCTTTGCCGTATGAACAAAAGACTGAAAAATATGCCGTACTAAAGGAAATGTTTGGAAGTATAGGCGCAAATGTTTCTGTCGGTCATTCGTTTATATGTGATTATGGATGCAATATACATATCGGTGATAATGTCACCGTAAATACTGGTTGTACATTTGTCGATTGCAATAAGATTACCATAGGGAACAATGTGCTGGTAGCACCTAATGTACAAATCTATACGGCAACTCACCCGGTAGAGTTTAATGAACGACTTGTATTGACAGAAACCCCGGATGGCTGTAAGTATGTCCGTCGAACTTTTGCCCTCCCTGTCATGATAGAGGATGGCTGCTGGATTGGCGGTGGAGTAATTATTTTACCGGGAGTGACAATAGGGCAAAAATGTGTGATTGGTGCAGGAAGTGTTGTAACCAAAGATATTCCGGCAAATAGCTTGGCGGTAGGAAATCCTTGCCGGGTGATACGGAAAATCAATCAAATGTAAGGTTATGATTAAATTAGTAGCCTTTGACTTAGACGGTACAATCGGAGATACAATTCCCATGTGCCTCAAAGCCTTAAAAAAGGCAGTAACTCCCTATGTTACTCTTAATGATGTATCCGAAAATGATATTTTAGAAACTTTTGGACTAAATGAAAAAGGGATGATAAAAAAACTTGTTGGTTATAATTGGGAAAATGCTTTGGATGACTTCTACGTGATATACGAACAAATGCATATAATGTGCCCTCGTCCTTTCGACGGTATAACAGAACTGATTGAGAAGTTAAAAAAGAAATCTATTCTTATTGCTTTGGTTACAGGAAAAGGAGAAAAGAGCTGTGCGATAACATTACGTCAATTTAATATGGACACGTGTTTTGATAAAGTAAAAACTGGAAATCCTTTCAAAAATAATAAAGCAGAGAATTTTAGGGAACTGCTCGCAGATTATAAATTACAACCGGATGAAATGATATATATAGGTGATACAGTTTCAGATATTGTGTCTTGTAGGGAAGTTGGAATACGATGTTTATCTGCTTCATGGATAACTTCTTGCTTAGATGCACAAAAATTAGAAGCTCACAATGCTGGGAATGTTTTTTATTCAATAGCTTCACTTGAATGCTATTTAATGGGATGACAAATATATGTGCTTAATAAAAAAAACATTTAGTATTTCTATTGTATGAACAAAATATCAGATTTGAGTTTCTTTCGATTATTATCGGAATGCTCACAACGTAAAGTTTTCGTATCAGAGTTTATGGAAGCTATTGAGGAATTGGCTATTCATTTGGCTGATTTCAGTATCAGCGAACAGGATAATAGCGTTTTATTACGCTATTTTTCATTCGGATTACATAGACTTAAATCGTATCATGTACGGTTTGAGCAAGAAAAAAATGCCTTATTTGTATCCCATTGATGAAGCGATTGGGCTACTGAACAATGAAATACGCCTTGTGGAATGGCGTATCAAGTACCCGGAGCAATTCAAATCACACTTTAACAAACAACCTTTTTCCCCTCTTTATTTGGCAGACAAAACAAATCTGATTGATATAATGGAAATTATCAGCGGTTTATTCCTTTCCAAACATATCGTCTATAAAAATGATAAACCTACTTTCTTGTCCGACTTGTCTAAAGTTACAGGCGCATAATCTATGTTTACTGCCTTTTTCATTTTTTCTATTTCTTCGTTCATTGTACCGAGCAGGGTACGCATTTCCGTCTCTTTTCCGAATACCCGTTTCAGGAGAAGTTTTGTCTTCAGAATGAAGAACAGGATGTTCATTGTTCCTGATCCCTAAGCTCGTATACCTCGTCATCCAGTCTATATTGTGGTATTTGCGTTTTGTGAGAAAACAAAAAATCCTGATTCCGTTTGGAAATCAGGATTTTACTGTCTTTTTTTCTTTAAAGTGGTGCCACCAGGAATCGTAATTTATTTCCAAGTGGTTGAATATCATCCTTTTCTAAAAGCTACTCAACTGTAATCTCCTCCGATTGCTCCACCAATAGCTTGCTGCGTTTTGCGCAAGGTTGCGTGAAGGTTTCCATGGGCAAAGGTAGTGAATAAGTTTGGTAAATCATCATATTCCCGGGATTTTATTGTTCGAAATTTGTAGATATAGTACACATTGGATAGCTGAAGTATTTTGTCTTATCTACTTTTCTAAAAATCAGAGGTGTATTTTCAATTTATATCGCTAAATTTGCATAACAAATCAAAGTATTGTAATTAACAAGCAAATCAAAACGTATGGAATCGCAAAAAATAAATCGACTAAAAGTCGTATTGGTTGAGAATGGGAAGACAGGCAAATGGTTGGCTGAACAAATCGGTAAGAATGAAGCAACCGTTTCACGATGGTGCTCCAACAAAATGCAACCATCACTTGATATGCTTGTGAAAATTGCAGGACTTTTAAATGTGGATCCTCGCCAACTTATTAATAGCAGTAATAATGATTGATTATGGTAAACGAACGTATAACAGAAGATATAGTAAGAAGTCATTTTAAAGACGATGCCCTATTCACTTCAATAAAATGGGAAGAACAACGATCCTCAAGTAAACGTATACAGGATTTGCTTAAAGGCGAATCTAAAGGGAAAGGAAAAGGAAACGGTTATCCCGAATTTATTCTATCTTTCCCTACGAATAGTAGTTATATTATTGTTGTAGAGTGTAAAGCAAAGGTTTCTGACCATTGTAGTGCTTCACTTGATGAACCCATAAAATATGCTGTTGATGGGGTATTACATTATGCCAAGGCCTTATCTGTAGATTTTAATGTTATTGCTATTGCTGTAAGTGGGCAAAATGATACCGAATTAAAAGTAAGTCATTTTTATTGGAAAAAGAATGCTGATAATTTTTCGTTTATTAGTGACACAAAACTCCTTGCGATTGATGATTATATGCAGGTGTTTGACGATCAATTCTTTATTAGTGATTTCTTTACTCGTGATATAGCCTTCAAAGCTCAATATCTCAATGAAAGTTTCAATAACTATACAATACCTGAATATAAAAGATGTACAATGATTAGTGCAATGCTACTTGCGCTAATTGACTCTAACTTTCAATCGAACTTTGAATCTGAACCTACTGCAAATAGCTTGGGACAAGCTATGCTTTCGGCAATCAATGCTGTTTTTGAATCGGAGGAGGACATGGTTCGGAATAAAGTAGTTTTGATGAGGGAATTTGAATCCATTTTAAATGAGCCAATTTTTACTCAAGAAAATATTAAAAATAAAAAAGCGAAGAAAGAGGAAAAGTCCTTGGGCGTTCTTAAAGACTTTATTGTCTACCTTAAAAAGTATGTCTATCCCTTAATAAGTCATTCCAATATAGGTTATGACGTTCTTGGACGTTTCTATATCGAGTTTATCCGTTATGCGGCAAGTGAGCAGAAATCAGGATTAGTTTTGACCCCATCACATATAACTGAACTGTTTTGTGATTTAGGAGAACTTACAACTACTGACATAGTATATGATCCTTGTTGCGGTACTGGTGGTTTTCTTGTCGCTGCAATGCAACGAATGTTTAAACTTGCAGGCAATGATATAAGTTTGCGTAAGAAAATACGTAAATATAGACTATGTGGTTGTGAACTTCGCTCAGATATATTTTCATATGCTTGTTCAAGTATGCGTTTTAGAGGGGATGGTAAATCTAACATTTATAATGGTAGTTGTTTTAATAATGCAAAAAGTATTGCAGACAATCATCATCCCTCAATAGCATTCCTTAACCCTCCTTATGATGTAGGTAGTGCTGGACAAATGGAATTTGTTGAACATGCTCTTAATGTACTTGATAAAGAGAAGAATGGTAGGGTTGTTGCTATCGTTCAAATGAGTTGTGCAACAAAAAATGAATCAGACCTTTTTGCTGTCAAAGAACGACTTCTTGCAAAACATCATTTAAAGGCTGTTGTTTCTATGCCAGATGACTTGTTTTATCCAGTTGGAGTTGTAACTTGTATAATGGTTTTTGAAGCTAACAAACCCAATAAGGGGCGCAAAACATGGTTTGGCTATTTCAAAGACGATGGTTTTGAAAAACGTAAGTATATAGGTCGAATTGATGTCAAAGATAGATATACAAACTTGAAAAGGCATCTGCTTTCTGCATATTTTAATCTTGAAGAAATTCCAGGGTTTTCTGTTAGACACGAAGTGTGTGCTGTTGACGAATGGTGTGCAGAAGCTTATATGGAAACAGATTATTCAACATTGCTTGCTTCTGATTTTGATAAAAAGATTAGAGAGTATTGTGCATTCAAACTTTTAACAAATCTCAAATAGCTATGCAACCAATAAATGAAATATTCTCTATTGAGTATGGAAATCAATTTGATTTCTCTAAAATGGAGTGTACAGATGAGCCATCTGCTATAAATTTTATCAGCCGAGGGTCTACTAATAATGGATTTGTTTCTAAAGTACAGAGATATAAAGATACAGAACCATACCCTGCTGGTCTTATAACTGTTACAATGGGAGGATCATACCTATTGGCTTCTTTCGTTCAACCGGCACCGTTTTATACAGCACAAAATATCAAAGTTCTCAGACCAAAATATGATATGACTTTGGCCGAAAAACTATTTTATTGTGCAGCTATACAACACAACAGATTTAGATACCATTCTCATTCTCGTGAAGCCAATTCGACATTTGATACCCTTATTGTTCCATCACTGAGTGAGATACCTAAGAACTATAAGGGTATACAATTCTCTTCATTTGATTTATCACCTCTCAGTGTTACAGAATTTAGTCTCAACATTTATCATTGGCATGATTTTCGTTTGGGTGATTTATTTAAGATTGTCAAAGGTAAACGTTTGACAAAAGAACAAATGTTACCTGGTGAGATACCTTTTATAGGAGCTACAGATGGGAATAACGGAATTACTTCATATATAGGTAATTCAGATAATATCCATCCAGGGAACCTTATTACTGTAAGTTATAATGGTTCAATTGGTTATTCTTTTTATCAACCAGTTCCATTTGTAGCGTCAGATGATATCAACATACTTTATCCTCTTTTCAAACTTAACAAATTTATAGCGATGTTTTTATGTACAATAATTTCCAAAGAACGTTATAGATTTAATTATGGTAGAAAATGGGATAAAAGCTCTATGCTTGAATCAGTTATAAAACTTCCAGCCTTTAATAACCATCCTGATTGGGAATGGATGGAAAACTTTATTAAATCTCGTTCATGCAGCAAACTATTATAAGCAATAAACAAAGGCTTCGTTTTAAATAAAAGAGCAGAAATAAAATAATAATATTATGGGTGAATGGTCAAAAAAAATAGGAGAATACGGTGAAGATGTAGTTGAAAAATTTCTATCTATCATAGGATGGAATAATCCTGCTAAAGGAGTCCAAATAGAGTGCCTTAATAAAAATGGAGAGCATTTAAACGAAGAAGGTAAGTCTGTTCATACCCATGGAATAGACTTTCTGTATTCGTATATGAACCCACTGATAGATGGGCAGTTAAACAATATTGTTATATCCTCTAAATTCAAAACTGAAAAATATCCGAATAGTCCAACCAAAAAGTTTAAATGGTTTATAACTGACTTGATTAATCAAGTAGAGTGTTATGCAAATTCCCCTCTAAAGTATGAATCACTGTCAGATTATAGATGTAATTCTGTGAATGATATTGGTGTGCTATTTTGGCTAAACAACCAAGCTGATAGTGATGATGATCTTATAAGTAAGGTTGCATCTGCGAGGTTGGATTATTTTCAAAATAAGACTATTTATATAGTTGATAATAAACGGGCTGCATTCATACTTGAAGTCCTAAGGTATTTAAAAGCTCGGAATGAATACAACTATTCATTTTACTATCCATCTACAGGGCGTAATATAAATCCAATCTCAAGAAATAATACTGGTACTTTACTTCCCGTTGAATACATCAATTCAAGTGTTTTACCAATAAAAATGGTAAAGAGAAACAATGGTAACGAAACTTGCTTCATGCTCGCTACAATAGATTACTTTGACAAAGATACATTTATGCGGCTCATGGGTTTGGCTAAAGATATTTCTACCAATCTATCAGGAAGCATAGTGATTGGATTTCCTGATTATGATAGCTTAAAACATGAACTTATTGTTAAGCAAGCAACACAAGGATTCAATGATAGAGATTTTACAAAATCGATCTCAGTAATCAATTACACAAATCCGTTAAATGCATTTTAACCTATGAATACAGAGCACAAAGATATTGATAAATTTATACCTTTTGGTGAAGCTTTACGTGGATTCGCCAATCAGAAGTTCATATCGGCATATGAACTCCAAAGTATTCTTAAAGAACGGGGCATATTTGTTCTTAATACAGATAAAGACTATATTGTTCCTTTCATGCAGACACTATTACTATCTCCTGCTGAGTTTGATAGAATTCGTGAAGCTTTTTCTCGCAAGGAAGATAATGAAAAAAAGATTTCACGAGATATTCCATTTCCGGTTGATGCGATTTTATATCAACCAGACATGATGGCTGTAAACGTCAACGACTATTTGCAAAAATATTTGCCAACTTGCGAACTTGTTCATCCAGTAATATTTGTTCAAGACAAAGGAAATCCCAATCATATCATAGCCTCATTCAAACTTATTCGTCATGATATGAATAAATCATGGTATGAGCAGACTAACGAGTTTAGTGGAAGTGTTGAAATAATAAATGACAAGGGAAAAGGAACAATCCGGGTAACTCATACCTCCTCAGAAACAAAAGATTTTGCAGAACATATTGTTAAGACTCAAATAAAGCAATATAAGAAAAAAGGAATACTGCAAGAGAATATTCAACCCCAAAAAATTCTATTCTCAACATTTACAAACACAACAAGATTTACATTCTTCTTTCGTTTAACCACAAAAATAGAAGATACGAATGTTTTTACTTTTGATGATATAAAAGATATATCTATTAAGCCACAAGATGAATGTGCTTTGCCTGAGGAGATTTTATGGATGGAGAATATTCAACGAATTATCATATCTGGAAAATCTTTGAGCGAAAAATCGTTTATGAAAGAAGAGCGATTTTATAAGAACCTTGAATTGTGGAGTATAGAAGCGACTTTTAAATATGACTATAATGGTAAAAAAGGTGATGTGTGTATCTGTTTTGGATTTCCCGATTATAACTCAAAAGGTGGTAGTGCGGAATTTGAAATTAATATAAAATCATTAACTCCGAGTAGTTCTCTTAATCCTAAAGAGAAGCGAAATTTAAAATCAAAACTACTCATTATAATGGATAAACAAAAATCACTTGTATATTCTAAATTTTTGGAGTATATAAATAAGAAAGCAACCAAATGAGAGCAAGTTTCATTAACGCCCGTATAGCAGAATTAGTGGTACATATTGTTGGAAATAAAATTGCTGACGAGGGAGTTGTGCTATCTAAATCGTGTTTAACTCTATCAGACGATTTGTCAAATCTGTTAACTAATTTTTTTTTAGGTTCTTTTATGTCTGATGAATACCATCATTTATATCATGACACCAACTTAAACCTTAATGAAGTGTTTTCTTATGTATCTGAAATTTTTGACAGCCCAAATACTTTTTATTTACAGTCTATTAATTTAGCAAAACATCTATATAATGAAAGTGTTTATCCTAATATTAAGGAAGGGGAATTTTATGTCGCTCTTTTAAAAGGAGCTACATTTGAAGGTGATGAAGTGGATGTTATAGGAATATTTAAAACAGAGAAAAAAAACATCTTCCTTAAAACCTTTGTTGACGAAGATAGTGTCAATATTAAGAAAGACGAAGGCACTGATACGAAAAAGCTTGACAAGGGATGTCTAATATTTAACAAGGAAAGACATAAAGGATATGTAGTTGCAATTGTTGACAATACAAATAATGGTAGTTTAGCAAAGTACTGGATTGACGATTTTTTGCATGTGCGTAAAATAAAGGATACTTATACGAACACTGAAAATATGATGTCTTTAGCAAAAACGTTTATAACTAAAAATTTATCACAGTCTGCTATAATCTCCAAGTCTGAACAAATAGATTTACTGAATAAATCATTGCAATATTTCAAAAAAAATGAGTTATTTAAAATCCATGATTTTGAACATGAAGTTATAGCACGACCCGAAATAGTTGAACGGTTTAGAGGTTTTAAAGGAGAATATGAATCTTCAAAAGACATTAGCATAGATGAAGAATTCCCACTTTCACATTCGGCTATTAAGAAACAACAACGTTCATACAAAAGGGCTATAAATCTAGATAAGAAAATTCAAATTGTAATTAATGGAAATTCGGATCGAATAGAAAAAGGCAAGGATGCCAAAGGCAAATTTTATAAAATTTACTATAACGAGGAGGAATAATAATAATACAATTATGTATGGTTATGACAATTGACGATATAAAGAACCTTGTGTCAGCTGACGAGTCAAGAACTCTGGAACTGAAGAAGACTACCGGCGAATTGAAAGACGGTATGCATTCGGCATGTGCTTTCTTGAACACCGAAGGTGGTTGGCTGATTTTCGGTATTGCACCGAAGTCCTTGAAGATAATCGGGCAAGAAGTAACGGACAAGACACAGCAGGAGATTGCCCAGGCATTGGCAGGACTGGAACCTGCAGTAGATGTGCGGGTGGCGTATGTTGATGTGCCGGAGCACCCGGGCAACAAAGTTATTGCCATGCACTTTGACGGTTGGGTATGGGGTGAGCACCCACATACATTTCACGGTTGTCCCTATTTCAAAGTTGAGAGCACTACGAAAGTGATGCCACAAGATATGTATGATGAACGCATTCGCGCCCACCAACCTCAGTTGTATGCGTGGGAAAGGTTGGCGGCTGACGGTGTAGCATTGGCAGACCTTGATGAAAACCTGATTCGCAACAGCATCCGACGAGGTATAGATGGCGGACGTATTCCTGAATCTGCATTGTATGAGTCGACAGGAGATATTCTTTCAAAATGGAAATTGCTTAAGAATGGCGTGCCGACTAATGGTGCGGTATTGCTGTTTTCCAATAACATAGACGAGTATCCGCAATTTACGCTAAGAATGGCTCGGTTTGTGGGTACGAATAAAAATATGTTCCGGGACAATCAACGTGCTGAAGGTAATTTCTTCCAACTGTTAGATGCCGGAGTTGCGTTCTGTTTCAAGCATCTTTCTCTCAGTGGTAGAATCACCAATCATAGTTTGGAACGGGAGGAACAGCTTGAAGTGCCTTATCATGCGTTAAGGGAAGCTCTTATCAATGCTCTTTGTCATCGTCATTGGGAAAGATATAATCTGACCATCAGCCTTGCCATCTATGATGACCGTATAGAAATAGCTAGTCCTGGTACATTTCCACCTCAGATAACACCTGAAAACATAAAGGAGCCTCACGAGTCATATCCGCATAACCTGAAAGTGGCGGAAGCACTTTATCGGATGACTTATCTGGAAAACTGGGGGAGTGGTGCAAAGCGTATCATGGATGCTTGTCAGGCACAAGGTGTGGAATCCCCCACATGGTCTTCTGATGGTGGCTTTGTTACTATTACTTTCATGCGACCTTATTTCGCATCCAATACAACAAAGATAAACAAGGAGGATAAAAAAGCAACTAAAGAGGACAAGTACCGCTCAACTACCGACCAAGTACCGCTCAACTATCGACCAAGTACCGCTCAAGTTCAAGAAATGATTCTTTCAATGAGTGACGACTATATGGCGATGAATGAAATTATGTCCAATATGGGATTCAAACATCGTACATCATTCCGGAAAAATTATTTTCTTCCTGCGTTGGAAGATGGTGCAATTGAACCAATGTATCCTGAACAGCCCAATCATCCGAAGCAAAAATACAGACTCACAGAATTAGCAAAAGAGTGGATAAAGGATAATTCAGACCATTCAAAAGAGTAAAAATGGCATCGCTGATTTGAAAGGATTTCCGACTTCGGAGGAAATCCAGTTTCCTGTAAGGACAAGGCGTTTTGAGCTGCTCGAAGTATTTTGAGCAGCCCAAAACATACCTTGCTGTGTTCAAGTGAACACAAAAATCATTTGAAGCATTGACAGAGAAAGATACTTTTGTAAGATAACTTATCATACGAAGTTACCTTTGAGTTTAACTGATAAAACGTATGTATGGTCATACGTTAATTCAACTAACCATAATGTCATATGACCAATAATATGCTTCATCAGCCGTATGTATAATTGATAAGTCGTATGGCTGATAATACGGCTGACTGGTAAGTTTGATATATTTTTTATCTACAAAGTTCTCTGTATTGATGAGTTGATATGTAATCGGACTTTCAATACTAATTTGAAAATGTGATATAGGACAATGGCTACCATATCAACGCAACACGCTGCCACTTTCAGGAAAACGATTGCCCGACAATGGATTATATATTCCTTTGTAGCAAAAGAAATAACAAAAGGAATACATTATGGAAATTGTATCAATCGAAAAAAGAACTTTTGAGGCAATGGTCGCAAGGTTCAACCGCTTCGTTAGCCGCATGGAGGTTATCTGCCAACGGCATGGAGAAAAGAGAATGAGTGAGTGGATGGATAATCAAGACGTGTGTCGGATGCTCAACATCAGTCCACGCACGTTGCAAACGCTCCGAGATAATGGAACATTGGCATACAGCCAAATCAATCACAAGACCTACTACCGTCCCGAAGATGTGGAGCGCATCGTTTCTGTCATTGAGGATAGGAGAAAGGAAGCAAAGTTCAAAGGTAAAACAATCTGATAACTGAATAAAGTAATAACATAAACCCACTAAATTCAGAGTAATATGAACGAACTGATCAACAAAGACAACGAGTGGATAATCCACTTCATGAGCAGCCTCGACAGTCTGCTTGCCCGTTTCGAGCATCTGACCGCCAACTACCGCCCGACATTAGGAGGCGAACGTTTCTTTACCGACAAAGAGGTGTCGGCACGGTTGAAGGTGAGCCGCCGGACACTTCAAGACTATCGCAACGAAGGACGTATCGCCTATATCCAGTTGGGCGGCAAAATCCTCTACCGTGAATCCGACATCGAAAGGATGCTGAATGACGGTTACCGCTCCGCCTACCGACAGGCTGTAATCTGATTTTACCGTCAGTCGCTTGTTCCCGTTGCCGGATGCCTTTCAATCGTGTGACGGGCAGTGACAAGGTTTTCGGGTTGAATACGCTCAAACTCGTTTGAGGAAGATTCTGCCCGAAACGGCATCGCCGTCTGACCTTGCCTCTGATGTCAAAGCCATACGCTACCTTTGCATCCGACATTGGTAACGAGTGGCTGACGGAATGAACTTCAACTATACCATAGGTTGTTACCTCTGCTACAAGAAACGAACAGTGTAATCGGTGTTTCTTTTGTGGCGGTACTAATTTTACTGATTACAAACTGTCTAAGCAGAACACTTTCTTTACTGCATACTCTGAATGCAATGGCTATAATCATTTCAATGTTATAAATATCATAACTGATGCTTTCCGGTTGTTTGATATACTTCCTCGTTTCAACTTCCTCCAGTTCCTTATTCTTGTAGATGGAATGAATCGTCTTGCGAATATCGTATGAGAACACTCCGAGCAAGTCGGCAATCTCAAACTTTGTCATCCATACAGGTGCAGTAGGCATAGTGACCACACCCGTTTCACTGATTGTTATTACTCCTCTTTCCATACCTATTGCATTACTTTTGCCATCACGTTCTTTACATTATTCATATCTCGCAGAATAGAGGAGTCAAGTACACGGGCATAGTGCTGTGTCATTTTGATGTTGGTATGACCGAGCATTTTCGCTACATTCTCAATACTCACGCCATTGGCAAGGCATACAGAGGTCGCATACGAGTGGCGGGCGACATGTGTGGTCAAGGTCTTGTTTATCAGACATAAGTCTGCAATTTCTTTCAGATAGCTGTTCATTTTCTGATTGCAGGGAACTGGCAGCAATCTGTTTTTCTTTTGGCAAGCCGGATGCTTTGCGTATTTGCGGAGAATCTCCAACGGAATATCAAGCAAGGGAATGTTGCACATGTTCTTCGTCTTTTGGCGAGGCTTACGAATCCATAGGTTGCCATTGGAATCTTCCACGATATGTTCCGGCGCCAGTTGTTGCACATCAATGAATGCCAATCCTGTAAAGGCAGCAAAAATAAAGACATCACGGACTATGGTAATACGCTCTAACGGGAACTCCTTGTGATAAATGGTGAGCAGTTCATCCATTGTCAAGAACTCGCGGATAACTTCTTTCTCATGAAACTTGATGCCAATGAATGGGTCTTTGGTTATCCATTCATTGGCAAGCGCAAGATTGGTTATCTTCTTCAAGCACTTCATATAGCGGATAACCGTATTTTGCTGGCACTCCTTCTCCGTTTTGAGATAGAATTCAAAGGCACGCACCAGTTCGCCATTGACTTCCAATAATGGTAAATCCTCCTTGCCGTATTTCAGTTTGATAAGTTCTGCAAGATAACGCTTGCAACTCTCATAACGGCGGACGGTAATTAAGGCATAGTCCTTCCCGACAAGTTTACGGCATTGGTCGTTATGTTCTTGGATGGTTTGAATGAGAGTGCGGACAACCTCAGGCACTTGGTCTTGCCCGAAGAACTTTTCCTGCAACAGGCGGGCGGTAATGAACCGTCCTTGTTCCTCTAGTTCATTAAAAGTCTGGTAGAGCTTGATTCTTGCGTCCTCAATATAGGCGTTCAAGTCGCAGGATTTGCGGTTTTTCCCTTTGGCGCACTCCTTCGCCTGATTCCACAAGGATGGCTCTATGCTCTTGCGGATGTTGTTTTCCACTCGCGCACCGTTCACGGTGATACGCATACATACGGAGGCTTCCCCGTTTTTCAGCAACTTGGCTTTCTTGATAAAGAAAAGCACATTGAATGAGTCTCTTTTCATGTTCCTACAGTTTTTCGTTGTACAAAAGTAGGAAACCATGCACGCTTTATTGATACGCAAAATACTGCAAATCAGAGAGAAGTAGGGTCAGCGGATTTTCCGGGTTGGCAAGCTTTCTTTTAAGCGTATAGCCTAGCCA
>ENA-OUQS01000695-OUQS01000695.1-human-metagenome-genome-assembly--contig:-NODE-695-length-37202-cov-9.699303_pt1 | contig 37202 bp, 30 predicted proteins | sample MGYA00248463_ERZ548848 | MGnify/ENA primary metagenome ERZ548848 (study PRJEB26491, sample SAMN04978192) | human metagenome | host: Homo sapiens | study: EMG produced TPA metagenomics assembly of the human... | reverse complement strand
GGTGCAGTTTGAAACAGAAGCTGATAGCGCTCAATCCGGAAGCTGAGATCTGTGTTTCTCATTATACAGAACAGGGAGATGACTGGTGGGCTTCACTGCTGACATCGTATCTTGACAAAGAGATTCCAATGAAGGAAGAGCGGGAGTTAGATCTGGAAAATCTTGGACTGACGGAAGCCAGCCTGCAATCGGAGCAGGAGCTGATCCTGTTTTTGCAGGGAGTAGTTTCCGGTGTGTTTGGAGATATCTGCAGAGCAAAAGGGTATCTTCCGGCGGGAAATGGATGGCTTCGCTTTGATGTGACAGATCGTACATACAGCGTTACCGGTATTGATACGATGCCGGAAGCAAAAGCTATTTTTATTGGAAGACAATTAAAAAGAAACTGGCTTCGTGAAGTGCTGCAAAAAGAATTATATGTAGAAGTATCAAAACGGGCGATCCGTCCGATGCGGAAACGAAGCGAGGTATAAAAGGGGAGGTGAGATTCCGGATAAGGAGTCTCACCTCTTCTTTTAAAACTGCATCCAGATCCAGTATAAAAGTCCCAGAAGAGAACTGGTGCAGATTCCATAGAGAATGACAGGTCCGGATATGGTAAAGATCTTGCAGCCAATCCCGAATACCTGCCCTTCTTTTTTATACTCGATCGCCGGAGCTGCCACCGAGTTGGCAAAGCCGGTGATGGGCACCAGCGTGCCTGCCCCGGCGTACCGCGCCAGCCGGTGGTACAGCCCCAGCGCCGTCAGCAGCACCGACAGGAACACCAGCGTTACCGAGGTGGCGGAGGCCGCCTCCTGCTGCGTCAGCCCCAGCGCCTGCCAGCCGTTGGCGATCAGCTGTCCCAGTGTGCAGATCCCACCGCCGACGACAAAGGCCAGCGCCGTGTCCTTGCCGATGGGTGAGCTGGGCGACAGCTGCCGTACCAGCGCGTCATATTCCTTAGGTGTCACGCCATCACATCCTTTCGCCGGTAATATGTGCCGCTTCCGCCGCGGCTATACTTGTCAAAACTCATGAAAACGGCTATAATAATACGGTGATCTCAGGAAAGGAGGGCGTCAGTTATGCACGACCCTGCCCATCCCTTCGGGCGCAAGGCGGTCCAGCTGGCGGTGATCGACCCGGTGAGCTGCACTGGCTGCGGCTGGTGCGCCATGTTCTGCCCCATGAAGTGCATCGACCTGCGGCCGGACGGCTATTATGAGGTCCGTCAAGATGACTGCATCGGCTGCCGCAGCTGCAAGGTCAACTGCTTTTACGGCGCTGTGACCATACTGCCGCCTCAGGTACGCTGATATGCAGAAAGAAAAAGCCCCTCTCGGGCTCTATATCCACATCCCCTTCTGCCGCCAGAAATGCGCCTACTGCGACTTTTACTCTTTGCCCCGCAGCGAGGAGAAGATGGACGCCTATACCGCCGCCCTGCTGCGCCATATCGAGGAGGTCGCGCCCCGCACTGCTGCCCATCGGGTGGACACGGTGTACTTCGGCGGCGGTACCCCCAGCTATCTGGGACCGGACCGCCTGACAAAGCTGCTGCGGACCCTCCGCAAGCGCTGCCCTGTGGCCCGCGACGCCGAGATCACGTTGGAGGCCAACCCGGACTCCGCCTGTGACGTCAAGGCCCTGCGTGCGCTGCGTCGGGCGGGCTTCAACAGGATATCTCTGGGCGTTCAGTCGGCGGATGACGGCCTGCTTCGCGCCATCGGCCGCATCCATACCTTTGCCCAGGTGCAGGAGGCCGTGGCCGCCGTGCGGAAGGCCGGGTTCAAAAACCTCAGTATGGACCTGATCTATGGCCTGCCGGGCCAGACCATGCAGCAGTGGGAGGACACCCTCGCCGCCGTCATCGCCCTGGCCCCGGAGCATATCTCCTGCTACGGCCTGAAGCTGGAGCCCGGCACGCCCCTGTATGACCGCCGGGACAGCGAGTGCTTTCCGGACGACGATGCCCAGGCGGATATGTATCTCTACGCCGTCACGGTTCTGGCGCAGAACGGCTATGAGCAGTACGAGATATCCAACTTCGCCAAGCCGGGCTTTGCCTCCCGCCACAATTTGAAATACTGGCACATGGAGGAGTATGCCGGCTTCGGCCCCGGCGCCTACTCCGACTTCGGCGGCGTGCGCTACGCCTACGTCCGGGACCTGGACAGCTACATAAGCGGTCGCCTGATCCTGTCGGAGTCCGAGTCCGACGCTACGCTGACCCGGGATTACGAGTACGTCATGCTGTCCCTCCGCACGGCGGAGGGCATCGACCGCCGGTATTTCGAGACGACCTACCGCCAGCGGTTCCAGCCCATGGAGGATCTGTTCGTGCAGTATGAGCGCACGGGTCTGGCCGCCCGAACGGAGAACGGCTGGCGCCTGACGCCCCGCGGCTTTCTGGTGTCCAACAGCATCATCGTGGCCCTGGAGGAGGCGCTGGCTACCCAGAAAATACGCCGGGAGCAGGCCCTGGCCCAGCGGGATTATCGGATAATTTAACTGAAAAAGGCGGCTGTGTGCCGCCTTTTTCCGCTTTCCTCTTGACATTTTTTCAAAACCGTGCTACATTGTCAGCAATATTGAAAGCTGCGATGAAGGGGACAGGCCGTGCCTCATGTCCACGCGAAGAGAGCCGCCGTTTGGTGCAAGGCGGACGGGACAGGGACACCGAACATCACCCCGGAGCATCCGCCTGAAAGCTCGCCGAGTAAGCGCGGACGGCAAGGGAGCCGTTACCTTCTCCCCGCCCCATTCCGTGGGGGATGAGTGGCCGCCCCGGCGGCAACGAGAGTGGTACCGCAGAGGACGTTTTTCCGCGCCTTTGTCTCTTGAACGAGACAAAGGCGCTTTTTATTTTGTTTTCAAAACTATTCAGATAAAGGAGAAGCAACATGGAGTACAAGAAGACACTGAATATGCCCAAAAGCGGCTTTCCCATGCGCGCCGGCCTGCCCGCCCGCGAGCCGGAGATGCTGAAGCACTGGGAAGAGCTGGACCTTTACAATGAGCTGCTGAAGAAGAACGAGGGCAAGCCTCTGTTCTCCCTCCACGACGGCCCTCCGTTCTCCAACGGCGCGCTGCACATGGGCCACGCCCTGAACAAGTCCCTGAAGGACTTTATTACCCGTATGTACGCGATGCGCGGCTACTATACCCCCTATATCCCCGGCTGGGACAACCACGGCATGCCCATCGAGTCCGCCATCATCAAGCAGAACAAGCTGAACCACAAGGCCATGAGCGTCTCTGAGTTCCGCAGTGCCTGCCACGAGTTCGCCGACCACTACATCGACGTGCAGCGCGACGGCTTCAAGCGCATGGGCGTGGTGGGCGACTGGGAGCACCCCTACAAGACCATGGATCCCGGCTTCGAGGCCCAGGAGGTCCGTGTGTTCGGCAGAATGTACCAGAACGGTCACATCTACAAGGGCCTGAAGCCCGTGTACTGGTGCCCCCACGACGAGACGGCCCTGGCCGAGGCGGAGATCGAGTATAAGGACGATCCCTGCACCACCGTCTATGTGAAGTTCCCCATGCACGACGATCAGGGCAAGCTGGGCCATCTGGACCACAGCAAGCTGTACTTCGTGATCTGGACCACCACCGTCTGGACCCTGCCCGGCAACCTGGCCATCGCCCTGCACCCCGACGAGAGCTACGCCGTGGTCAAGGCGCCCAACGGCGAGATGTACATCATGGCCGAGGCCCTGGTCGAGAAGGTCATGAAGATCGGCGGCTTTAACAGCTATGAGATCGTGGAGACGCACCCCGGCTCCTTCTTCGAGAACATGCTGGCCGACCATCCCTTCCTGCCCAAGACATCCCGCCTGGTGCTGGCGGATTACGTCACCATGGACTCCGGTACCGGCTGCGTCCACACCGCACCCGGCTTCGGTGCCGACGACTATGTGACCTGCAAGCGCTACGGCATGGACATGGTAGTGCCCGTGGACGATCAGGGCAAGCACACCGCCTACGCCGGCAAGTACGAGGGCATGACCACCGATGCGTCCAACCCCGTCATCCTGCAGGATATGAAGGACAACGGCACTCTGTTCGCCAGCGAGGACATCGTCCACAGCTACCCCCACTGCTGGCGCTGCAAGCAGCCCATCATCTTCCGTGCCACCCCCCAGTGGTTCTGCTCCGTGGACAGCTTCAAGGACGAGGCCATCGCCGCCTGCGAGGACGTCCGCTGGGTGCCCGCCTGGGGCAAGGACCGTATGCGCTCCATGATCCTGGAGCGCACCGACTGGTGCATCAGCCGCCAGCGCCGCTGGGGCCTGCCGATCCCCGTGTTCTACTGCAAGGACTGCGGCAAGCCCGTCTGCACCCCCGAGAGCATCGAGGCCGTGGCCGGGCTGTTCGAGAAGGAGGGCTCCAACGCCTGGTTCGACAGAGACGCCGCCGACATTCTGCCCAAGGGCTTCACCTGCCCCCACTGCGGCAAGGCTGCCGGCTTTGATAAGGAGACGGACACGCTGGACGGCTGGTTCGACTCCGGCTCCACCCACTTTGCCGCTATGGAGCGCGATCAGGGCTTCTGGCCTGCCACCATGTACATCGAGGGCCTGGATCAGTATCGCGGCTGGTTCCAGTCCTCCCTGCTGGTGGCCGTGGGCGCTCTGGGCCGCGGCGCACCGTTCAAGGAGTGCGTCACCCACGGCTGGACCGTGGACGGCGAGGGCAAGGCCATGCACAAGTCTCTGGGCAACGGCATGGACCCCGCCGAGATCTTCAACAAATACGGCGCCGATCTGCTGCGCCTGTGGGCCGGCAGCTCCGACTACCATGTGGACGTCCGCTGCTCCGACGAGATCTTCAAGCAGCTGAGCCAGAACTACCTGAAGTTCCGCAATACCGCCAAGTTCTGCCTGGACAATCTGGTGGGCTTCGACGCCGATCATCTGGTGGAGCCGGCCGACATGCTGCCCCTGGACAAGTGGGCCATCACCCGCCTGAACGACCTGCTGACCAAGGCTTATGCCGCTTATGACAACTACGAGTTCCATGTGGTGTCCCACATGATCAACGACTTCTGCGTGGTGGACCTGAGCTCCTTCTACTTCGATATTCTCAAGGACCGCCTGTACTGCGACGAGGCCGAGGGCCTCTCCCGCCGCAGCGCCCAGACCGCCCTGTTCCTGATCCTGGACGCCATGACCCGCCTGTTTGCCCCCATTCTGGCCTTTACCTGCGATGAGATCTGGCTGGCCATGCCCCATCGCTCCTGCGATGACGCGCGCAACGTCCTGTTCAACGAGATGGTGCTGCCCTACAACGGCTACGCCCTCTCCGAGGACGAGATGGCCCGCTGGGCCCGTATCGCCGCCCTCCGCACCGCCGTCAACGGCGCGCTGGAGACCGCCCGTGCCGACAAGACCATCGGCAAGAGCCTGGAGGCTGAGGTGGACCTGACCGTTACACCGGAGGATGGCTTCCTGGCATCCATGGACGCCGCCCAGGTGGCCGACCTGTTTATCGTCTCCCAGGTCCGCGTGGACGTGGACGCGGAGCAGAAGGTGGCCGTTCGCCCCGCCAACGGTGCCAAGTGCGCCCGCTGCTGGAAGGTCCTGCCCACCGTGGGCAGCGACAGCGAGCACCCTGACCTGTGCCCCCGCTGCGCCGCCGTGGTCAAAAAGCTCCCCGTCATCGAGTAAAAGACAAATAAAAAAGAAACCGCCCCGGGGCGGTTTCTTTTTTACTCCTTCACCTGCTTTATGGACAGGCTGATGCGGTGCTTTTTCTCATCCACGTCCAGCACCAGCACCTTCACGATGTCGCCCACGGCCACCACCTCGGAGGGGTGCTTGATGAACCTGCTGCACACCTGCGAGATGTGTACCAGCCCATCCTGATGCACGCCGATGTCCACGAATACGCCGAAGTCGATGACATTCCGTACCGTGCCGGTGAGCACCATGCCGGGCTTCAGGTCCTTCATGTCCAGCACATCGGTGCGGAGGATGGGCGCCGGCAGGTCGCTCCGCAGGTCACGTCCGGGCTTCATCAGCTCCTTCACCACGTCCCGCAGTGTGGGCACGCCCACGCCGATCTCTTCGGCTACCTTTGCCTCGCCCATGGCCTGCACCTTCCGCATCAATCCGTCCACCGCGCCCCGGCGCACGTCTTCGTCGCCGCAGCCGCACAGGGCCAGCAGCTTCTCCGCCGCCCCATAGCTCTCCGGGTGTACGCCGGTGTTGTCCAGCACGTTTTTGCTCTCCGGCACCCGCAAAAAGCCCGCGCACTGCTCATAGGCCTTGGGCCCCAGCTTCGGAACCTTCAAAAGGCGCTTCCGGTCCGGGAAGGCGCCGTTGGCCTCCCGGTACGCCACGATGTTCTTCGCCGTGGTGCCGTTCAGCCCGGATACATAGCCCAGCAGGCTGGCGCTGGCGGTGTTCAGGTCAACACCCACGGCGTTGACGCAGTCCTCCACCACGCCGCATAGTGCCTCGTCCAGCCGCTTTTGCGGCATATCGTGCTGGTACTGCCCCACGCCGATGGCCTTGGGGTCGATCTTCACCAGCTCCGCCAGCGGGTCCTGTAACCGCCGGGCGATGGAGATGGCCGAGCGCAGGTTCACGTCGTAGTCCGGGAACTCCTCCGCCGCCAGCTTGCCGGCGGAGTACACCGACGCGCCCGCCTCGTTGACGATCATATAGCTGACGCCCGGAAGGCCCCGCAGCATCTCCACCGTCATCTGCTCTGTCTCCCGGCTGGCGGTGCCGTTGCCGATGGCGATGTGCGCCACGCCGTGTTTTTTGCACAGGGCCGTCAGCTTGGCGATGGCCTCCCGCTTCTGGCGCTCGCCGTAGGTGGGGTAGACCACCGTGGTGTCCAGCACCTTGCCGGTGCCGTCGATGACCGCCACCTTGCACCCGTGGGCATAGCCGGGGTCCAGCCCCATGGTCACGTGGCCCTTTACCGGCGGCTGGAGCAGCAGCGGCTTCAGGTTCAGCGCGAACTGTCCGATAGCGCCCTCGTTGGCGCTGTCCGTCAGGGCGGACCGCGCCTCGCGCTCCAGCGACGGATAGATCAGCCGGTCATAGGCGTCCTCACAGGCGGCCTTGATGAATTCCATGGCCGCCGAGCCGGGCTTTACCACCGCCCGCCGCAGTGCCGGCAGCGCGGCCTCCCGGTCCAGCAATACCGTGACGGAGAGCAGCCCCTCTTTTTCGCCCCGGTTGATGGCTAGGATCTGGTGCCCCGCCAGCTTGGGAATGGCCTGTTCAAAGTCGTAGTACAGTCGGTACACGCTGTCCTCCTCCGTGGCGGCAAGGCTCCTCAGCCGTCCCTGCCGCATCAGCAGGCCCCGCAGTGCCTTGCGGATGTCCGCGTCGTCGCTGATGATCTCCGCGATGATGTCGTTGGCGCCCTGCAATGCGTCGGCCGCAGTCTCCACGCCCTTCTCCGGATCGATGTACGCCTGTGCGGCCGCCTCCGGCGCGGGACAGTCCTTCTCCTGTGCCAGCAGCAGCTGCGCCAGGGGCTCCAGTCCCTTCTCCCGGGCCGCCGTGGCGCGGGTGCGCCGCTTTTGCTTGTAGGGACGGTACAGGTCCTCCACCTCCGCCAGCGTGGCGGCGCTGTCGATGGCCGCCGCCAGCGCATCGGTCAGCTTGCCCTGCCCGTCGATGGCGGACTTGACCTCCTGCCGCCGCTTGTCCAGGTTCCGCAGGTATTGCAGCCGGTCCTCCAGCTTCCGCAGGGTGGTGTCGTCCATGGAGCCATGCTGTTCCTTGCGGTAGCGGGCGATGAACGGAATGGTGCTGCCCTCGTCCAGCAGGGCGATAACGTTTTCCACGTACTGGACCGGCTGGCCCAGCTCCGATGCCAATATCTGTGCGATGCTCTGCATATGTGCTCCTTTCAGAAAGCTGTGCCCGCGCACGGCGCGGGCACAGACGCTTATTTACTTGTGATACAGGCTCTTGACCTCATATTTCGCCTCGCAGCTGACGTTGATGCCCAGCCGCTTGTACAGCTTGGCGTCCTCCTCGGAGATGATGACCGAGAAGTGGGCCTCGCAGCCCCGCAGGTTCTTCAGCTGCGCCTGCACCATGGCCGCCAGGGGGTTCGTCAGACCGGAGATCGCCAGCGCGATCAGCACCTCATCCGAGTGCAGCCGGGGGTTTCGGTGACCCAGGCAGCCGGTCTTCATGGCGCTGATGGGTTCGATCACCGACGAGGGGATCAGGTCCAGCTTGTGGTCAATGCCCGCCATCTTCTTCAGCGCGTTCAGCAGCAGCGCAGCCGACGCGCCCAGCAGGGGAGAGGTCCGCCCCGTCACCACGCTGCCGTCCGGCAGCACCATGGCGCCCGCCGGTTTGCCGGTGGCCTCCGCCTTTTCCAGCGAAGCCGCCACCGCCGGGCAGATGTCCGGCGTCACGCCGGCCTGCTGCATCACCAGCTCCAGCTTCCGCACCACGCACTCGTCCGCCTGCCCCTTGGCCCGTTCCACGCATCCGGTATAGTACCGGCGCAGGATCTCCATGCGGCTGGCCTCCTGGCACACCGCGTCATCCACGATAGCGAAGCCTGCCATGTTCACGCCCATGTCCGTGGGGGACTTGTAGGGGCACTCGCCCTGGATCATCCGGAACATGGCCGCCAGCACCGGGAAGATCTCCACGTCCCGGTTGTAATTCACCGTGGTCTTGCCATAGGCCTCCAGGTGGAACGGGTCGATCATGTTCACGTCGTTCAGGTCCGCCGTGGCCGCCTCATAGGCCAGGTTCACCGGGTGCTTCAGCGGCAGGTTCCAGATGGGGAACGTCTCGTACTTGGCGTAGCCCGCCCGGATACCCCGCCGGTTGTCGTGGTACAGCTGGCTCAGGCAGGTGGCCATCTTGCCGCTGCCGGGGCCGGGGGCCGTCACCACGATCAGCGGCCGGGTCGTCTCAATGTATTCGTTCTTGCCCAGACCCTCGTCGGACACGATGTGCGCCACGTCCGAGGGATACCCGGCGATGGGATAGTGCTTATAGCTCTTCACGCCAAGGGCACTCAGCCGCTTGATAAAGGCGTCCGCCGCCGGCTGGCCGGCGTACTGGGTGATGACCACGCTGCCCACATAGAAGCCCAGCCCCCGGAATACGTCGATCAGCCGCAGCACGTCCACGTCGTAGCTGATGCCCAGGTCGCCGCGCATCTTGTTCTTCTCGATGTCCCCGGCGCAGATGGCCACCACGATCTCCACGTCGTCCTTCAGCGTCTGCAGCATCCGTATCTTGCTGTCCGGCTGGAACCCCGGCAGCACACGGGAGGCGTGATAGTCATCAAACAGCTTGCCGCCGAACTCCAGATACAGCTTGCCGCCGAACTGGGCGCGCCGCGCCGTGATGTGCTCCGCCTGTAATTGCAGGTACTTTTCGTTGTCAAATCCGATCTTCACCCTGATCCACCTCTGTCGCTCCAAAATATCGTCTGCTATTATACAATATCTTGTGGGGCAGGGGAAGAAGAAATCACAACTTTCCCGGGGGAAAATGTGACGAACTTTGCCTGTGTTTTTTGGCAAAACCCACCGTTGCTTTTTGCTTCCGGCGGGGGTATACTAAAAATTACCCCCATTTTGCAGGAGGAATTTCTATGCGTTTTCACGTTATCTGGCGCAAGAGCCACGAGCCGGAGGAGGCCTATCGCGACTTCTTCGAGACAAACGATATTTACGAGGCCAAGGATTTCGCCATGCGCCTGGCCTTTGACGAGACAAATCTGGTCTGCGTCCGCGACGAGAAGCGGGACGAGATCGTCCGCGACTTTGACGCGGAGGTCTACCGCTGAAGCTCATAAACCCACCGCCTCCGGCCATACTAAGGCCGGAGGTGATTTTTATGCCCAAACGCAAGCGCAGCCGGGAGGGCTTTCCCTATGACGCTACGCCGGACGTCCACCACTTTCCCGGCGTACCGCGCAGCAGCTTCGACCTGGTGAATATGTACGGCACCTATAACATTCAGCCCACGTCTGACACGGAGAACACCTTTCCCCTCATCGCCCCCGGCCTGCCCAAGGCCTACCGGAACATGAAGCTGGACAAACACGACCTGGAGCCGTGAACCGCAGAAAGCCGCATGGCGCGCTCGCGCCATGCGGCTTTCCCATACTGCCATGACGAGTTTCCAAAGAAAACGCAACATTGTCCCGGAAAAATCCGGAAAGATTTAATCATTTAAAGTGCGGCTCGGTACAATGCACAAATAATTGTTATTTCTTTGGCAATTCGCATAATTGACGCAAATTTCACAAACCCGTATAATATAAGTAAACTGGTAAGACCAGTGCGGCGCGCAGTATCTCCGCACCGCGGGAGAGGGTATTTCTGCCCGATCGCACAGAATAGGGAGGACCCCATGTACACCTTAGGTATCGACATCGGCAGCACCACTTCCAAGTGCGCCGTTCTTAAAGACGGAAAAGAGCTGGTGGCCCACAGCCTCCAAACCGGCGGCCTGGGCACCGGCGGGCCGGAGGAGGCGCTGGCGCAGCTGTGGCAGACCAGCGGCCTGACCCGGGCCGATATGGCCTGTGCCTTTGTCACCGGCTACGGCCGCAAAAACTACCAGGGCGCCGACGGCGAGATCAGCGAGCTGACGGCCCACGCCCTGGGCGGGCGCTTTGTGTTCCCGGACCTGCGTACCGTCATCGACATCGGCGGGCAGGATGCCAAGGTCATCGCCCTGTCGCCCTCCGGCAAGATGGTGAACTTCGTCATGAACGATAAGTGCGCCGCCGGTACGGGGCGGTTTCTGGATGTGATGGCCTCCATCCTCCGTCTGGACGTGGACGATCTGGATGCCGAGGCCGCCAAGGCCGCGGCCCCCGCCGCTATCTCCAGCACCTGCACCGTGTTTGCCGAGAGCGAGGTCATCAGTCAGCTGGCTAACGGCGTCAAGCGCCCCGACCTGGTGGCAGGCATCTGCCGCAGCGTGGCCAGCCGCGTGGCGGCCCTGGCCCGGCGGGCGGGCGTCACGGAGCAGGTCTGTCTCTCCGGCGGTGTGGCCCGGAACGACGCGGTGCGGCAGGCGCTCAGCGACGAGCTGAACGTCCCCGTCAGTGTGGACCCGCTGGCCCAGTATTTCGGCGCCATCGGCGCGGCCCTGTGGGCATATAAGCAGACGACATGAATAAACAGAAATATGTTTCGATAAAAGCTGTGAGGAGGAACTGAAATGGCAGAAGAAGTGAAGAAGGCCCCGAAGCCCGTGGATCCCAATTCCGCCAAGTATAAGCTGGGCAAGATCGCGGCGGACGCCTATGTGGATGCCATCGAGGCCAAGAAGCGCGGCGAGAAGGTTGCCTGGGTCTCCAGCAACTTCCCTGTGGAGATCCCGGAGACTATGGGCATCGCCACCGTGTACCCCGAGAACCAGGCCGCCGGCATCGCTGCCCGCGGCGCGGGCACGAGAATGTGCGAGGTGGCGGAGTCCGAGGGCTACTCCAACGACATCTGCGCCTACGCCCGCGTGTCTCTGGCCTACGCCAAGCTGAAGTCCTGTCCCGAGCAGGACGTGGCCATGCCCGACGTGCTGCTGTGCTGCAGCAACATCTGCTCCTGCATGATCAAGTGGTACGAGAACCTGGCCCGTGAGCTGAATATCCCCATGATCCTGCTGGATATCCCCTTTAACCCCGACTACGAGGTGTCCGACGCGGAGGTGGCCTACGTCACCGGCCAGTTCTGGGACGCCGTGAAGCAGCTGGAGGAGATCACCGGCAAAAAGTGGTCCGACGAGAAGTTTCAGGAGGTCACCGGCTTCTCCTGCCGCTCCAGCCGCGCATGGCTGGCGGCCACCGGCTGCGCCAGGTATGTGCCGTCCCCCTTCAATGGCTTTGACCTGCTGAACCACATGGCCGTCATGGTCACGGCTCGCGGCAAGTCCACCGCCGCCGACGCCATGGAGACGCTGCTGAAGGAGTACGAGGACAACCACAAGAACGGTACCTCCACCTTCCGCGGCGAGGAGAAGTACCGTATCATGTTCGAGGGAATCGCCTGCTGGCCGTACCTGCGTGCCACCAGCACCGGCCTGAAGTCCCGGGGCATCAACATGGTCACCACCATCTACGCCGACGCCTTTGGCTTCGACTACAACACCTTTGACGAGATGATCCGCGCCTACTGCAAGGTGCCTAACGCCATCAATCTGGAGATGAGCCGCGATAAGCGCATCAAGCTCTGCAAGGACAACCACGTGGAGGGTATGCTGGTGCATACCAACCGCTCCTGCAAGCTGTGGAGCGGCTTCATGTACGAGATGAGCCGCCAGATCGGCGCAGCCTGCGATATCCCCGTGGTCAGCTTCGACGGCGATCAGGCCGACCCCCGCAACTTCTCCGAGGCCCAGTACGACACCCGCGTCCAGGGTCTGACGGAGATCATGGAAGCCAACAAGGCTGCGAAAGGAGTGTAAGGCATGAACGACATCCTCAACAAGCTGCATGAGGTGGCCGCCTCTCCCCGCGCGCAGATGGACGGCTATCTGGCCCAGGGCAAAAAGATCGTCCTGTGCGCTCCTGTTTACACTCCCGAGGAGCTTATCCACGCCATGGGCTTCGTCCCTATGGGAGCCTGGGGCGGCGATGTAGCGCTGAACCGCGCCAAGGAATACTGTCCCGCCTTCCTGTGCGCCATCGTTCAGTCCCTGCTGGAGCTGGGCATCAACGGTGCCTACGAGGGCGCGTCCGCTATCGTCATCCCCTCCCTGTGCGATACCCTCAAGACCGTGGGCGAGAACTGGAAGTACGCCGTGCCGTCCATCCCGTTCATCCCCATGACCTATCCCCAGAACCGCAAGCCCGCCTACGGCGTGGCCTATACCAAGGCCGGGTATGAGCGCGTGATCCGCGACCTGGAGAAGCTGGGCGGCGCCTTCTCCGAGGAGAAGCTGCTCGCCTCCATCAAGGTCTACAACCGCCACAACGCCGCCATGCGGAAGATCGACGAGCTGCTGGCTGTTCACCCGGAGATCACCGCCGCCCAGCGCAGCGACATCTTCAAGAGCGCCTTCTTCATGACCAAGGAGGAGCACACGGAGCTGGTGGAGGCGCTCATTGAGAAGCTGGAAGCCCAGACTCCCGCCGCGGAGAAGCTGCCCATCGTCATCTCCGGCATCCTGACGGACGCCCCGGCGCTGAACGCCATTCTGGACGAAATGGGTCTGCACATCGTGGCCGACGACGTGGCCGCCCAGTCCCGCCAGTACCGCACCGACGCACCGGAGCGCGATGACGCCCTGAACGCGCTGGCCGAGAAGTTCGCCGCCATGGGCAACTGCTCCGTGCTGTACGATCAGGAGAAGAACCGGGTGAAGTGGATCGTGGACACCGCCAAGGCGAGAAGCGCCAAGGGTGTTCTGGTGGTGCTGACCAAGTTCTGCGACCCGGAGGAGTTCGACTATGTGATGATCAAGAAGGCCTGCGAGGCCGCCGACCTGCCCCTGACGCTGGTGGAGGTGGACCGTCAGATGGTGCGGTTTGAGCAGGTGCGAACCAACCTCGAGACCTTCCGCGACCTGCTGAAAATGTAAGCAACACACCATTTATTAACATACATGGAGGAACGATATGAGTGAAGTAAAGCGTCCCCTCGAGGGCGTAAAGGTGCTGGAGCTGGCCACCTTTATCGCCGCCCCCTGCTGCGCCCGCTTTCTGGCGGATCTGGGCGCCGAGGTCATCAAGGTCGAAGCCCCCGCCGGCGACCCCCTGCGCTATACCGCTGTCAATGAGGGCCGTCCCCAGGACCAGAAGGAGAACACCTCCTACGATCTGGAGAACGCCGGCAAGACCTGCGTCTGCCTGAACACCAAGACCCCCGCCGGCCGCGAGGCCCTGGAGAAGCTCATCGCCGAGGCGGACATCTTCATCACCAACTGGCGGCAGAACCCCCTGAAGAAGGCCGGTCTGGACTATGAGACGCTCCACGCCCGCTACCCCAAACTGGTGTACGGCTTCGTCTCCGGCTACGGCGAGAAGGGCCCCGACAAGGACCTGCCCGGTTTTGACTTCACCGCTTTCTTTGCCCGCGGCGGCATCCTGGGCACCCTGTTCGATAAGGACGCCCTGCCCATGCTGACCATCGCCGGCTTCGGCGACCATCAGGTGGGTATGTACCTGGCCTCCGGCGTGCTGGCGGCCCTGTACCGCGCCCGCGAGACGGGCATCGGCGACCGCGTGGTGGTCTCCCTGTTCCACAGCGCCATCTGGGATGTCTCCCTGCTGCTGCAGGCCAGCCAGTACGGCGACCCCACCACCCAGTACCCCCTGTCCCGCCGCACCCTGCCCAATCCGCTGGTGGTGGCCCACAAGACCAAGGACAACAAGTGGCTCCAGATCGCCATGCCCCAGTACAACCGCCACTATCCCATCTTTATGAACGCCATCGGCCATCCCGAGCTGGCCGAGGATCCACGCTACTATCCCCAGACCAACCTGCAGGCCAACATCGAGGAGTTCTACGACTTCCTGGTGGCCGAGATGGCCAGCCGCACCCTGGACGAGTGGTGCAAGCTGATGGACGCCAACGATCTGCCCTACGCCGTAGCGCAGACATGGGACCAGCTGCTGGTGGATAAGCAGGCATGGGCCTCCGGCTGCTTCTATGAGATGGAATATTCCAACGGCAATAAACGCACCATGGTCCGGCCTCCCGTTATCTTCGAGGAGACGGAGCTGCCTCCCTACAACCGCGGTCCGTACCTGGGCGAGCAGACCGAACTGGTGCTGAAGAACCTGGGCTACACCGACGAGCAGGTGGCCGCCATGATCGCCGCCGGCGAGGCGGTGCCCATGGATCCTTCCCTGAAAGACTGACGGCGGGATCTTTTCCGCCCTGCCATCGTCAAACCGTCTCGACGTACACGCGGTACGCCATCGCCGGTTTGCCATCGGCAGAACGAAAAATCTCTCCGCCATAGGCGGAGCGCGACGAACACGAACACCCCGGCGACTTGAGGAAAAGCAAACTATAAGGGCGCGGCGCGTTGAGGAGCGCGCCGCCGCCCCCGGAATGTGAAGGAGAAGAATCATGAAGATCGCTGCTTACGAAGTACGTCCCGACGAGAAGCCCGTCATCGAGGGCCTGTGCAAGAAATACGGTATCGAGCTGATCTCCACCCCCGCAAATCTGGATAAGACCACCGCCCATATGGCCGCCGGCTGCGACGGTGTTACCACCCTGGGCCAGAGCGACTATTCCAACGCCGTTCTGGACGAGCTGAAGGGCTATGGCGTGCAGGTGCTGGCCAGCCGCTGTGTGGGCTATAACCACATGAACTGCGACTACGCCCGATCTCTGGGCTTCCGCCTGTGCAACGGCGCTTACGCGCCCAACGGCGTGGCGGAATACACCGTTATGGCCATCCTGATGTGCATCCGCAAGTTCAAGAAGGCGCTGTACAACACCAACGACAACGACTTCACCCTGAAGGGCAAGATGGGCCGCGAGCTGCGTACCATGACCGTGGGCGTCATGGGCACCGGCAAGATCGGCTTCACCATCATCAAGTGCCTCAGCGGCTTCGGCTGCCGTATCATCGCCAACGATGTCTATGAGAACGACGCCGTCCGTGCGTACGCCGAGTACGTGGACCTGGATACCCTGTACCGCGAGTCCGACATCATCACCATCCACACCCCGCTGCTGCCGGAGACCACCGGCATGATCGACCGCGAGGCCATCGCCAAGATGAAGGACGGCGTGGTGTTCATCGACAACGCCCGGGGCGAGCTGATGGATATCGACGCCGTCACCGAGGCGGTGGAGTCCGGCAAGTTCGGCGCGCTGTTCATGGACGCCTTCCCCGGCGAGACCGGCATCATCCACGTTCCCCACGATGAGGACATCATCCGTACCCCCGGTATGCCCTACTTCAAGCTGAAGTACCTGCGCTCCTTCGTCAACGTCTACCACACGCCCCACATGGCCTTCTTCACCGAAGAGGCCGCGGAGCAGATGGCCGAGTGCGGCGTCAACAGCATCTATGAGATTTTGACAGAGGGCAAGTCCAAGCACGAGATCCCCTGCTGAGCAGAGCAGTGACCCATACTTTAACAGGAGGAAAACTATGATTTTCGACGCAAAGCATGAAATGATCCGCAAGCTGGTCCGCCAGTTTGCCGAGACCGAGCTCACCACCGAGGTCCTTGACAAGGTGGAGGAGACCGGCGAGTTTCCCGAGGAGATCGTGGACAAGATGGCCAAGTGCGGCTTTCTTGGCCTGAAGATCCCCCGCGAGTACGGCGGTGCCGGTGCCGATACCCTGGCCTATGTCATCATGATCGAGGAGATCGCCCGTGTCTCTGCTGTGGCCAGCCTGTACGCCAATACCCCCAACTCTCTGGGCGGCGGCCCCCTGATGCAGGCGGGCACCCCCGAGCAGCTGGAGAAGTATCTCCGTCCCTCCGTGGAAAACAAGGTGAAGATCGTCTTCGGCCTCACCGAGCCGGGTGCCGGCTCCGACGCCAGCAGCATGGTCACCACCGCCGTGAAGGATGGCGACGACTACATCCTCAACGGCCGTAAGTGCTTTATCTCCGGTGCACCCCTGGCCGACTACTGCATCGTCTACGCCAAGACCGATATGACGAAGGGCAACAAGGGCATCTCCGCCTTTATCGTGGACATGAAGGCCCCCGGCGTCTCCTGCGGCAAGCACGAGGCCAAGATGGGTCTGGTGGGCTACGCCACCTCCGACGTGGTGCTGGAGGATGTCCGCGTCCACAAGAGCGATATGCTGGGCAAGGAGAACATGGGCTTTATCAACGCCATGAAGACCCTGGACGGCGGCCGTCTGGGTGTGTCCGCCCAGTCCATCGGTCTGGCCCAGGGCTGCCTGGACGAGGCTATCAAATACTCCAAGGAGCGCGTTCAGTTCGGCAAGCCCATCTGCAAGAACCAGGCCATCGCCTTCATGCTGGCGGATATGGCAACCAAGCTGACCGCCGCCAAGGAGTTGGTCTATATGGCCGCCCAGATGAAGGACAGAAACGACCCCAACGCCTCCATGTACTGCTCCATGGCCAAGTACTTCGCCTCCGAGACGTGCAACGAGATCGCCGCCAAGGCGGTGCAGATCCACGGCGGCTACGGGTACATCAAGGAGTACCCCGTGGAGCGCAAGTACCGCGACTGCCGCGTGTTCACCATCTATGAGGGCACCTCTCAGGTCCAGCAGATGGTCATCTCCGGCAATTTGCTGAAGTAATGCGGAAAGGAGCAAGAATAGAATGAAGCTTATCGTATGTGTCAAGCAGGTGCCCGACACCTCCGGCAAGGTCGCCGTCAACGCCGACGGCACGCTGGACCGCGCCTCCATGCAGACCATCATCAACCCCGACGATATGAACGCCGTCGAGGCCGCCTTGGCCCTGAAGGACCAGCTGGGCTGCCCCGTCATCGCCGTGTCCATGGGCCCCCCTCCCGCCGCCGGTATGCTGCTGGAGTTGAAGGCCATGGGCGTGGACAAGGCCGTGCTGGTGTCCGCCCGTGAGTTCGGCGGCTCCGACACCTTCGCCACCTCCCAGATTTTGGCCGCCGCCATCAAGAACCTGGGCGTGGACAAGGACGACATCATCTTCTGCGGCCGTCAGGCCATCGACGGCGATACCGCCCAGGTGGGCCCCCAGATCGCTGAGAAGCTGCACCTGCCCCAGATCACCTACGCCGCCGATGTGAAGAAGGAAGGCGACACCCTGACCGTCAAGCGTATGCTCGAGGACGGCTACATGACCATCAAGGCTCAGACCCCGTGCCTGATCACCTGCATCAAGGAGCTCAATACTCCGCGTTACATGAGCGTCTCCGGTGTGTTTGAGTGCTACTCCAAGCCCATGACCGTTCTGGACTACAACGCCCTGAAGGATCACCCCCTCATCGACGCTACCACCATCGGCCTCAAGGGCTCCCCGACCAACATCCTGACCTCCTTCACGCCTCCCCAGAAGGGCGCTGGCCAGATGCTCGAGGGCAACGACATGGCTACCTGCGAGAAGCTCGCCGGCATCCTGCTCGAAAAACACATCATTTAAGGAAAGGAGATCAATACGATGCGTAACGAAGTGAAACTTGCTAATCCCAACTATGACTCCTCCAAGATTGAAGAGTTCAAGAACGTATGGGTCTTCTGCGAACAGCGCCAGGGCCAGATGATGTCCACCTCCTATGAGCTGATCTCCGAAGGCCGCAAGCTGGCGGACGAGCTGGGCGTGAAGCTCTGCGGTCTGCTGGTCGGCGACAATGTCGGCGATCTCGCCGAGAGCATTGGCGGCTACGGCGCTGATGAGGTCATCGTCTGCGACCACCCCCTGCTCAAGAACTACACCACCGACGCCTATGCCAAGGTCATCTGCGACGTCATCTCCGAGATGAAGCCCGAGGCCTTCCTCATCGGCGCGACCAACATCGGCCGTGACCTCGGCCCCCGCTGCGCAGCCCGTCTGCACACCGGTCTCTGCGCCGACTGCACCCACCTCGACGTTGACATGCCCATCTACAAGGACTTCCTGCGCGGCGCTTCCACGCTGCCCGAGGCCAAGATCGACGGCATGGCCACCGCGAAGGTCATGGGTAAGGACCACGATGTCTCTCGCGACCTGAAGATGACCCGTCCCGCGTTCGGCGGCAACCTGATGGCTACCATCATCTGCCCGCGCTTCCGTCCCTCCATGGCGACGGTCCGTCCCGGCGTTATGAAGAAGGCTGCTTACGACGAGGCGAAGGCCAAGGCCGTTAAGGTCACCAAGTACGACGTCAAGCTCGACGCCGCCGATCTCCAGACCGAGGTCGTCGAGGTCGTCAAGGCTGCCAAGAAGCTCGTCGACCTGGTTGGCGCTGACTACATCGTCTCCGTCGGCCGTGGTATCTCCAAGGACGTCGAGGGCGGCATCAAGCTCGCTCACGAGCTCGCCGACGTGCTCGGCGGCGTTGTTGGCGGCTCCCGTGTGGCCATCGACTCCGGCTGGCTCACTGCCGACCATCAGGTCGGTCAGACCGGTAAGACCGTCCACCCGAAGGTCTACGTTGCTCTCGGTATCTCCGGCTCCATCCAGCACAAGGCCGGTATGAGCGAGTCTGAGTGCATCATCGCGGTCAACAAGAACGACACCGCGCCGATCTTCGAGATCGCCGACTACGGTATCTGCGGCGACCTGTTCAAGGTCACCCCGATGCTGATCGAGGCCTTCAAGGCCGCGAAGGCGAGCAAGTAAGACAATTTCAAAAAGAAGGGCATCGTTTTGCGATGCCCTTCTTTTTTGATTTTTTGCAGGCCGCTGCGCGCATAAATCAACCGCCGCAGGCGGTTGATTTCCACACTTGTGGCCTGAGAAGTGTAATTTCCAACGCACATGTCGTTGGAAATTACGATTAAAATTATTTCGCGCCTATAGGCGCGAAACTCTGCGAAGCTTTTTGCCGAGTTAGTGTCGGTGACATGCGTTTTGACAAAATTTACGTCTGGTTTCTTGTTGTTTCGTGCGCATACTATTGCTTGGGTATCGCGGGAGATGAACGTAAGGAGAAATGCAGCAATGAAGCAGACCCTTGCCATGCTTTTTGTGACGGCGCTGCTGCTCTTCTCGCTCGCGGGCTGCGGGGAGAAGAAGGACAGCAACACCGCCAACGGCCCGTCGACCGGTACGACCGACAACGGCGCGGCGGACAGCGGCAAAAAAAAGGATAACATGCCGGGCGACGACATGAGCGGCGAAAACAAAAAAGACGACAGCGTGACCGGCGACGGCATGATGGGCGACGACATGGACGGCGACGGAGAGAATACGACGCGCAGCGTCGACCGCCGCAATGCCGCCGCGAGCGCCAGCGACCGCAGCCGCTATTTTGGCAGCGACAAGACCATCACGCACGAAAACGGCAACCTCTACGGCAAGACCTATCTGAACCCCGAGACGGAAAAGAGCGCAAACGCGCAGCTGCGCAGCAACGGACGCAGCCTGACCGGCATCACGAACGACGAGCTCTATTCCTATGACCTCCGCTACCGGCAGATGCTTTCCAACGGCCGCGTGCACGACACGGACGGCTTTTTGTTCGACGGCGAAAGTACGCACTACAACACCTTAAAGTGAAGAAAGCGGGAGCGGCATGCTCCCGCTTAGCTTTTGCCGTATTGACGAACCGCATTCACCTGGATATAATGAAATACAACAGAAAGGAAGTGCCGCCCTATGGATCGTGAGCTCCGCGTTGTTCTCTCCGCCCGTGTGTTTTCCGACCAGAAATGCTTTGGCCCCGGCGTGTCCCAGCTTTTGAAGCGCGTAGACGAGTTGCATTCGCTGCGCGCGGCGGCGCTGTCGATGTCCATGGCCTATTCCAAGGCGTGGACGGTCGTCCGCAATGCCGAGGACGGGCTGGGCTTCCATCTTTTGACCTCCACGGCCGGCGGCAAGCACGGCGGCGGTGCAGAGCTGACGGACGAGGCGCGGCAGATGATCGCCGCCTATGACGCCTACTGCGAAAAGCTGCGCGCCTACGGTGCCGCGCTTTTTGAGGAGACGTTCGCTTTCTACAACGATATCCCGAAGCACGAGCTGCACCGAAAGGAGAAAACGCATGATTGACAAGCTTTGCGTCTGCGGCCACGCGATGGAGGATCGCGGCGCGCAGACGCTCGAGATGAACGGCTCGAGTCTTGGCTCAAACCTATGGACTGACCATGTCGAGGTCGACGTGTACATCTGCCCCTGGTGCGGCCGCATGGCATTTTTTGAGCCGGAGGACGTGCGCGAAAAGCGCTTTCGGGATGCCTGCGAGGAAATGACGATGGACGAGTTGCGTGCGATCGTTTACGATGCCAATCCGGATATGCTGCGCGCTGTTGCGCGCGAGCGCATTGAAGAGCTGGAGTCGATCGAGCGTTACAAGGCGGAGCAGAAGCAAAAAGAGGAGGAAAGGCGTGCAAAGCGCAAAAAACTCTTTTCGGGCATTCTCGGCAAGGACGACGGCGACGACAAGCCGACGAAGAACCGCCCGCCGGAGTTTTGATGAATTTATTGTAAAAGTGCGCACGCTGTGCGCACTTTTTGCTTGACAAACGGGCGCGGCGGGTGTACACTCCCATCATCAAAATGGCACGGATAGGGAAGAAACCGATATTTCCCCGCGCAGAGAGGGATGCATTTGCTGCGAGCATCCTGCGGAAGAGACCGGCAGTACCACCCTTGAGCCGCCCGCGAAACAAGCGGGACGGGATCGCCCGTTACAGCGGACACAAGCGGCGCAAAATGCGCAAGCAGGGTGGAACCGTGGAGTAGTTGAATGCTTCACCCCTGAGAAGATCGGGGGTGGAGCTTTTTTGCACCCTCAAGTGAAAATGGAGGTAAATAACATGTCTGAAGAAGTCAAGATCAACGAAGAAAACCAGTTTACGTTTGAAAATCCCGAGTACCGCAAGACCTATTGGCACACCTGCTCCCATGTGCTGGCGCAGGCTGTCAAGCGCCTCTGGCCCGAGGTGAAGCTCGCCATCGGCCCGAGCATCGACAACGGTTTCTACTACGATATGCTCGCTCCGTTCTCCTTCACGCCGGAGAATTTGGCTGAGATCGAAGCCGAGATGCGCAAGATCTGCAAGGAAAAGCTCAAGCTCGAGCGCTTTGAGCTTCCGCGTGCCGAGGCCATCAAGTTTATGGAAGAAAAGGAAGAGCCGTTCAAGGTCGAGCTCATCAACGACCTGCCCGAGGATGCCGTCATCAGCTTCTACAAGCAGGGCGAGTTCACCGACCTCTGCGCCGGTCCGCACCTCGACTCCACCGGCCGCATCAAGGGCAACGGCATCAAGCTGACCGCCTGCAACGCCGCCTACTGGCGCGGCGACTCGAACCGCGAGGTGCTCCAGCGCATCTACGGCGTCGCTTTCCCGAAGAAGGAAGAGCTGGACGCCTACCTCGCCCAGGTCGAAGAGGCCAAGAAGCGCGACCACAACAAGCTCGGCCGCGAGCTCGAATACTTCACCACCGTCGACTGCATCGGTCAGGGCCTTCCGGTGCTGCTGCCCAAGGGCGCGCGCGTCGTGCAGGTGCTCCAGCGCTGGGTCGAGGATGTGGAGCAGAAGCGCGGCTATCTTCTCACCAAGACCCCGCTGATGGCCAAGCGCGACCTTTACAAGATCTCCGGCCACTGGGATCACTATCTCGACGGCATGTTCATCCTCGGCGACCCGTATGACGAGACGAAGGAGTGCTTCGCCCTGCGCCCGATGACCTGCCCGTTCCAGTATCAGGTCTACCTGAACCGCCAGCGCTCCTACCGCGACCTGCCGATGCGCCTGGGCGAGACCTCGACGCTGTTCCGCAACGAGGATTCCGGCGAGATGCACGGCCTCATCCGCGTGCGTCAGTTCACGATCTCCGAAGGCCACCTCGTCCTGCGTCCCGACCAGCTCGAAGAGGAGTTCAAGGGCTGCCTCGACCTTGCCAAGTACTGCCTCGGCACTGTCGGTCTTCTTGAAAAGTGCACGTTCCGCTTCTCCCAGTGGGATCCCGCGAACCCGAACAACAAGTACGAGGGCACGAAGGAGCAGTGGGATCACGCCCAGAGCGTGATGGAGCGCATCCTCAAGGATCTCGACGTCGACTACACCGTCGGCATCGACGAGGCCGCATTCTACGGCCCGAAGCTCGACATCCAGTATAAGAACGTCTACGGCAAGGAGGACACCCTCGTCACCATCCAGATCGACATGCTGCTCGCCGAGCGCTTCGGCATGTACTACATCGACGAAAATGGCGAGAAGAAGCTGCCGTACATCATCCACCGCACGTCTCTTGGCTGCTATGAGCGCACGCTCGCCTACCTCATCGAGGAGTATGCCGGCGCGCTGCCGACGTGGATGGCGCCCGAGCAGGTGCGCTTCCTGCCCGTCACCGATCGTGCCGCCGACTACTGCGCCGAGCAGGCCAAGAAGCTCGAAGACATGGGCTTCCGCGTCGAGGTCGACTACCGCAACGAGAAGATCGGCCGCAAGATCCGCGACGCGCAGATGGAGAAGATCCCCTACATGGTGGTCGTCGGCGACCGCGACATGGAGAACGGCACCGTTTCCCCGCGCCACCGCGCGGACGGCGACCTCGGCGCGATGAGCATGGACGAGTTCTCCGCGCTGCTCAAGCAGGTCGTGGACAACAAGGAAAAGAAATAATAGCATACCGATTTTGCATAATTAGCATTTGAGCCTTTCATGAAATCAGGGCGGCGCTTTGCCGCCCTGATTTTTTATACCTAAAGAAAAAAATGAAAACCTGACAAATGTTTAACGAAATAATCGGTCGAATGATGACGGAATTCAACGATAATTTGGCGAAATATCCAAAAAAGTAAAAACGTCTTGCAATAGACCTGTCATTCGGCTATAATGAGACTGCCTGAAAGAGGCAAGTAAATTTCGGAATTCAACGCTTCTCCAACGTAGGTGCTCCGAAGCGCCCCCACGCGGCGGAGCATGTGCCGGTGAAGCGGTGAATGCCGGAAGAATCAAAAAGGAGATTGCGTATGAAAAAGTTTTTAGCTCTGATCCTCTCTCTCGCGATGGTCTTCGCTCTGGTCGCCTGCGGCGATGAGAAGACGGACGACAGCCAGAACAACGACGGCGAGTCCAGCTCCCCCGTTGCGATCACTCTGGCGACCGGCGGTACCTCCGGTACCTACTATGCTGTCGGCGGCGTTCTCAAGACCGTCCTCGACTCCAAGCTGACCCTTTCCACCCTCAATGTTGAGTCCACCGGCGCTTCCGTTGCGAACGTCAACATGATCACCGACGGCGAGGCTCAGATGGCCATTCTGCAGTCCGACGTTATCAACTACGCACACGAGGGCACCAACTCCTTCGACGGCGCTCCCGAGACCAACGCTCTTTGGGTCGCCGGTATCTACAACGAGACCGTTCAGATCCTTGCCAAGCCCGGCATCAACACCGTGTCCGACCTCAAGGGCAAGACCATCTGCGTCGGTGACGTTGGTTCCGGTACCGAGATCAACGCCTGGCAGGTGCTCGGCGCTGCGGGCCTGACCAAGGACGACGTCAATGCGGTGAACGGCTCCTTCCAGGATGGCGTTGACCAGCTCAAGGACGGCAAGATCGACGCCGCCTTCACTGTCGCCGGTGCTCCCACGACCGCTATCGTCGACTATGCCACCACCAACACCCTCAACCTCGTCTCCCTGAGCGACGATGAGCTCGCCGCCATCCAGGAGGCCTATCCGTTCCTGATCCGTGACGACCTGGCTGCCGGTACCTACACCGGTCAGGATGCCGACGTCACCTGCGTCGCTATCCAGGCTACTCTCGTTGCCTCCGAAGAGCTGAGCGAGGATGTCGTTTATGAGTTCGTCAAGGCCATGTTCGACAACAAGGACGCTCTGACCGAAGGCCACGCCAAGTTCGGCTTCCTCGATCCCGAGGCTGCCTCCGCTGGTGCTACCGTTACCATGCATCCCGGTGCTGAGAAGTACTACAAGGAAATCGGCGTCCTGTAAGCAGGATCGCTACCGTGTATTGACGTGAATTCTCATCTGCGGAAATACATAATTGCGGCCGCTGCAATAATAACGATTATTGCAGCGGCCGCCGTGCTTCTTCCTCGCTCCGGCTACTATCTGACCCTGCGCAACCGCGACACCGGCGAGGTCTACGCCCGGTACAAAATGGGCGAGGGAGACCGCTTTTCCGTGACCTTTATCCATTCCGTGAACAAATATCCCCTGACCGATACCTACGAGATCGAAAACAAAACGATCTATGTGGAGGAGACGACCTACTGCTCCTTTGGCGCAGGCGTGCAGACGGAGCTCAACCCCGGCGAAACGCTTGACAAGGTCTATGTGGACCGCCCCGATTACAAGGGCTGGGCAATGGTCATCCGAAACATCCATCAGGACAGGACAAACGTCGGCTACATTGTCGGTACGGTCTCTGACCATGTACTCAATGTAAACGGCGAGGATGTCAGTCTGCGTGATTTGTGTGGAAAAAACGCGCCTGTGCGTTTTAATTACGAATTCTGGCTCGTCTGAGCGCACGGACGCTCTCAAATAGAATTAGGAGGAAATTGCATCATGGCTGAAAACGAAAAGCTCAACAATGTTGCAGTCGACAACGACGTCGGCACCATGGAAGACGTCGATGCGATCATGAAAAAGTACGACCGTGAGTCGAACACACGCATCTGGGAAGGCACTCCCAGAAAGATCCTGCGTGTCCTTACGGCACTGTTCGGCATTTTCCTGATCGTGATGAACATGTGGATCAAGATGGACGAGCGTGCGCGCCGTCCGCTCTTCCTCGGCCTGGTCATCATTCTCGTGTTTATCTACTACCCCATCAAGAAGGGTTCTCAGAAGGTCAACTACATGCCCTGGTACGATATCGTCATGGCGGCAGTCGGCGCGTTCTGCTTCTTCTTCTACCCCTTAAATCTTGAAAAAATCGTGTCTGCCGGTACGCGAATCCAGAAGGCCTTTGTCGTGCAGATCGGCAGCATTTCCATCCCCCTTCTGATCGTATTTGCAATCATCGGCACTTTGATCCTCGTCGAGTGCTGCCGCCGCGTGGTCGGTATGCCGATCATCTGCGTAGCGGCGGTGTTCGTGCTCTACGCCTTCTTAGGCGCGGGCAAGGACTTAAAGACCGTTATGTATAACCTCTTCTACACCACGACCGGTATCCTCGGCACCCCGATCGGCGTCTGCTCGACCTACATCGCGCTGTTCGTCATCTTCGGCGCCTTCCTTGAGGCCACGGGTGTTGCAAACTTCTTCATCGACTGCGCGAACGCGCTGGTCGGCTGGGCTTCCGGCGGTCCTGCAAAGGTTGCGGTCGTTTCCTCTGCCCTCTGCGGCATGGTCTCCGGTTCCTCCGTCGGTAACACCGTTACCACCGGTTCCGTCACCATCCCGATGATGAAGAAGACCGGTTATCCCCCGGAGTTTGCCGGCGCGGTCGAGGCTGCGTCCTCCACCGGCGGTCAGATCATGCCCCCGATCATGGGCGCTGCGGCATTCCTGATGGCGGAAATGGTCGGCGTTCCCTATGCTAATATCATCGTGCGTGCGATCCTGCCCGCATTCCTGTACTTCCTCGGCATCTTCCTCGGCGTGCACTTCAAGGCCAAGAAGCTCGGCCTCAAGGGCCTGCCCCGCGAAGAGCTCCCCAAGTGGAAGATCCTGCTCCCGCAGATCTACCTCATCCTCCCGCTGGTCGTTCTGGTCTACATGATCATGATCGGCTTCACGATGGCCACCGCCGCCGTGTACGCGACCCTTTACTGCGTGGTCGTTGCCATGATCAGCCGTGAAGAGGGCAAGAAGAAGCTCGTCATGGCGATCCCCCTGATCCCGCTTCTGTTCATGACCCTCATGAGCCGCAGCTTCGAGCCGGGCACCTTCATGGGCGAGAACGGCAGTACGCTCTGCCTTGCCATCGCCTTCGCGCTGCTGGTTATCAACTACGCCATCAGCAAGCCCAACGTCAAGAGCCTGCCCACCATCATCGACGCGTTTGAAAACGGCGGCAAGAACTGCCTGAGCGTCGGTATTGCCTGCGGTATGGCTGGTATCATCGCCGGCGTCGTCACCATGACCGGTCTCGGCCAGGTGCTCATCGGCGCGATCGTCGGTCTGTCCAACGGTCACCTGATCATCGCTCTCGTGCTGACGATGCTTTGCTGCATCGTGCTCGGCATGGGCGTTCCCACCACCGCGAACTACATCATCATGGCCACCACCTGCGCGCCGATCCTTGCCTCCGGCATGGGTCTCAACCTGATGGCTGCCCACATGTTCTGCTTCTACTTCGGTATCGTCGCAGACATCACCCCGCCCGTTGCGCTGGCTGCCTACGCCGGTTCCGCCATCGCCAAGGCTCCCCCGATGAAGACCGCCTGGAACGCGACCCGTCTCGCAATCGCGGCGTTCATCATCCCCTACATCTTTGCTTACAATAACGCCCTGATCTTCGTTGGCAGCGACGTCAACTTCCTGAGCGTTGCCTCCATCGTCATCTCCGCGACCCTCGGTATGGCGTCTATCGCCTCCGGCCTGATGGGCTACCTGATCCGCGACATGAAGGCGATCAGCCGCGTCGCGCTGGTCATCGGCGGCCTGCTGATGGTCATCCCCGGCACGGTCACTGACCTTGCGGGTCTTGCGGTGCTGGTCGTCGTCCTCGTTCTCCAGCGCATCGAGAACAAGAAGGACAAGGCGGCTGCGTCCGTGTAACGCAAAGCATCCTGCTAATGAAAAAGAGACCGCTTCGGCGGTCTCTTTTTTTGCATGTGCGCCGCTTTTCAAGCATAGACTGGAAACGACGGGAGGTTTTGCACATGCCCAGAATTTATTTGAGTCCCTCCACGCAGGATTGGAACCCGTATGTCGACGGCAGCGGCAGCGAGGAATACTGGATGAATCTGCTGGCAGACACGCTCGAGCCGTATCTTTACGCAAACACCATCTCCTTTGTGCGCAACACGCCGGAGATGACCGCGGCCTCGTCCATCGCGCAGGCGAACAGCCTCGGCGGCTTTGACTTTTACCTTGCCCTGCACTCCAACGCCTCGGGGGAGGAGCAGGCGGGGAAGAACCGCGGCATCATCGTCTTTTACTATCCCACGAGCAGCGACGGAAAGCGTGCTGCCGAGCTCTTCGCCGCGCAGCTGCGCATGGTCTACCCGCTGCCTGCAAAGGTGACGACGCAGGCGACCACAACGCTCGGCGAGGTGCGGCGGCCCAGATACCCCGCAAATCTCATCGAGCTCGGCTACCACGACAACTACGACGATGCGCGCTGGATCGAAAATAACCTCGACGCGGCAGCGCAGGCCATCGCGCGGGGACTGACGGAGTATTTCGGCCTGCCGTTCATTTACCCGCAGCTCGTGCGCACCGGCGTCGTCACGACGGAGGGCTCGGCGCTGCGCCTGCGAAGCTACCCGGGCATCGACGGGGAAATAGTCGGCAGCATCCCGAACGGCGAAAGCGTGCAGGTCTACGGCAGCTATCAGGGCTGGTACTCCGTGGGCTACGACGACCAGCTCGGCTACGCGGCGCAGGCCTACATCGCGGTGTGACATTTGCCCGTTTCCGATATTTTCCGAACGCGACTTTTCCTTGACAGCTGGTCATAAAAAGTTTACAATGTTTTTTGGATTTATGGAGGGGAGAGAAGGGGAATCTCCCGTTTATGATTCAAAAACCCAACGATAGATCAATCGCATCGATCAAAAAAGCACACAGGAGGAATCGCATGATCAGCTATCTCTACGCTGCGCTTATCGCGGTGGGGACGCTCGTCATTGGCATTCTTCTTGGTATTTGGATTCGCAAGAGAGCCGCTAAGCGCGCCGAGGAGAAGATCTCCAACGCCGATGAAGAGGCTCTTCGTATTGTCAACGAAGCGATCAAGAGCGCTGAAAACAAGAAACGCGAAGTTATGTTGGAGGCAAAGGAAGATATCCTGCGCTCCAGAAACGAATACGAGAAGGAAGTCAAGGAACGCCGCGCCGAGCAGCAGAAGCAGGAGCGTCGGCTCCAGCAGAAGGAGGAGAACCTCGACCGCAAGACCGACGCGCTGGAAAAGCGCGAAGAGGCTCTCAACCAGAAGCATGCCGCTCTGGACAAGGAAAACGAAGAAATCAAGATCATCAAGCGCAGCCAGACCGAAATGCTTGAGCGCATTTCCGGTTTCACTGCCGAAGACGCCAAGAAGTACCTGATCGAGCAGGTCGAGAGCGAAGTGACGCACGAGACCGCGCTCAAGATCAAGGAGCTGGAGCAGCGCGCCAAGGACGAGGCCGATTCCCGCGCCCGCGAGATCGTCGCCTCTGCCATCCAGCGCTGCGCTGCCGACCATGTTGCCGAGATCACCGTCAGTGTGGTGCCCCTGCCCAATGACGAGATGAAAGGCCGCATCATCGGCCGCGAAGGCCGCAACATCCGCACGATCGAAACGCTCACGGGCGTCGACCTCATCATCGACGACACGCCCGAGGCGATCACCGTCTCGTGCTTCGAGCCCGTGCGCCGCGAGGTCGCGCGCCTGGCGCTCGAAAAGCTCATCGCCGACGGCCGCATCCATCCCACGCACATTGAAGAGATGGTCAACAAGGCCCGCCGCGAGGTGGACGCCATCATCAAGTCTGAGGGTGAGCGCGCCGTGCTGGAGACCGGCATCCGCGGTCTGCACCCCGAGCTTGTGAAGATGCTCGGCCGCCTGCACTACCGCACGAGCTACGGCCAGAACGTTCTGCAGCACTCCATCGAGGTCTCGCACCTTGCGGGCATGATGGCCGCCGAGCTGGGCGCGGACGTTTACGCCGCCAAGCGCGCAGGTCTGCTGCACGATATCGGCAAGGCCGTCGACCACGAGATGGAGGGCACGCACGTCGCCCTCGGCGTCGAATTTTTGCGCAAGTACCACGAAAAGGACGACATCATCCATGCCGTGCAGGCGCACCACAACGACGTGGAGCCGCAGACCATCGTTGCCTGCCTCGTGCAGGCGGCGGATGCGATCTCTGCCGCCCGTCCCGGCGCCCGCCGCGAGAATCTGGAGAACTACATCAAGCGCCTCGAGCAGCTTGAGGAGATCACCGGCAGCTATCCCGGCGTCGACAAGGCATATGCCATTCAGGCCGGCCGCGAGGTGCGCGTGATGGTCAAGCCCGACCAGGTCAGCGAGGACCAGATGGTCATTCTGGCGCGCGAGCTTGCAAAAAAGATCGAGGAAGAGATGGAATATCCCGGCCAGATCAAGGTGCACGTCCTGCGCGAGACGACCGCCATCGAATACGCGAAATAAGAAAAAGGCTCCGCTTTTGCGGAGCCTTTTTTCATGCCTTTCTTGCGTTTTGTCCCGCGCCTTGCTATACTGGGGAAAACGCAAAGCGGAGGAACGCCATGCTCTACAATATTCTGGCCATCGGCGATGTGGTGGGCGGCTGCGGCGTCAGCTGCCTCGAGCACCATCTGCGCGCCGTGAAAAAACTCAAGAACATCCACTTCACCGTGGTCAACGGCGAGAATGCCGCGATGGTCGGCCTGACGCCGAACGACGCCGAGCGCATCTTCTCCGCGGGAGCGGACGTCATCACGCTTGGCAACCACACATTCGGCAAGATGCAGATCACCGACTACCTCGACGACTGCCCGTATATTCTGCGGCCGCACAATCTCGGCGCGCGCGTGCCGGGGAGGGGCTACGGCGTTTTCGACTGCGGGTGCGCCCGCATCGCGGTGATGAACCTCATCGGCCGCTGCGACCTCGCGTTCCATGTGGACAATCCGTTCAAAACGGCGGACGAGCTGCTCAAAAGCGGCGAAAAGCCGACGTTCACGCTGCTTGACTTCCACGCCGAGGCGACGAGCGAAAAGCTTGCCATGGCCTATTACCTCGATGGCCGCGTCAGCGCCATCTGGGGCACGCACACCCACGTGCCGACGGCGGACGAAGAGGTCTTCCCCAAAGGGACGGGCTACCTCACGGACCTCGGCATGACGGGGGCGGTGCGCAGCGTGCTCGGTATCAAGCCCGAGCAGTCGGTCGAGACGTTTCTCGGCGGTCTTCCGGGCCGCTACCGCGAGCCGGAGAAGAGCGCCGGCAAGATGCAGGGAGCGATTTTTACACTGGATGACGCGACGGGACTCTGCGTGGGCGTCGAGCGCGTCGATGTGCGCTGAGAAAGCGCGAGATAGAAAGGAACAACGCAAATGTCCATCGAAAAAGTGAGAGCCTATTTTGAACACTTCGGCATCGCCGACCGCATCCGCGAGTTCGACGTGTCGAGCGCGACGGTCGAACTGGCCGCCATCGCCGTCGGTGTGGAGGGCGCGCGCATCGCCAAGTCCATGAGCTTTAAGCTCGCGGACGACGAGCCCATCATCATCGTGACGGCGGGGGACAGGAAGATCGACAACGCCAAGTACAAGGCGTATTTCCACGTGAAAGCAAAGATGCTGACCTTTGACGAGGCCTGCGCATTCACCGGCCACGCGCCGGGCGGCGTGTGCTCGTTCGCACTGCCGGAGAATGTGAAGACCTATCTCGATGTGTCGCTCAAACGCTTCGACACGGTTTTCCCCGCGGCGGGCAGCGCGAACAGCGCCATCGAGATGACCTGCGACGAGCTTGAGAAGTATTCCTCAAACTTTGTCGCCTGGGTCGACGTGTGCAAGGAGAAAGCGCCCGCCCCGCAGGCATGAGAGGAGAGAACACATGAGCGTGAAGATCGTCCACGCGGCGGACTTCCATTTGGACAGCGCGTTCGGCGCGCTGAGCGCCGAGCAGGCGCGCCAGCGCCGCCGCGAGAGCCGCGAGCTGCTGACGAGACTATCGAATTACGTGAATCAGAACGGCGTCGATCTCGTGCTGCTTGCGGGTGACCTGTTCGACAGCGACACGACCTATCGCGAGACGCTGGAAGCGCTCTCCGACGCGCTGGGCGCGATGCGGGCAAGAGTGTTCATCGCCCCCGGCAACCACGACCCGTACAGCGCGAAGTCGTCCTACGCGACGCTTGCGTGGCCGGAGAACGTGCACGTCTTCACGTCGAAGACGGTCGAGCGCGTGGAGCTGCCGGAATTCGGGTGCGCCGTGTACGGAGCGGCGTTTACCGCGCCGGTGCAGGATGAGAGCCTGCTTGCGGGCTTTCGCGCACCGGAGGACGATTTCATCCATCTGATGGTGCTGCACGGTGATATCTCCGCCACGGAATCGCGCTACGATCCCCTCACGAAAGAGCAGATCAAGGAGAGCGGGATCGACTATCTTGCACTCGGCCACACACACCAGTTCGGCGGTTTCCTGCGCGAAGGGCAGACGACCTACGCCTACTCCGGCTGCCCGGAGGGCCGCGGTTTCGACGAGCTGGGCGAAAAGGGCATCCTTACGGGCACGGTGGAGCGCGGGAAGGCCGAACTTTCGTTTGTGCCGTTCGCGCGCAGACGGTATGAGATCCTGAACGTCGATGTGACGGGAAGATCGGCGGAGGACGCGCTGCGAGCAAGCCTGCCGGATGCGACTGTGCGCGATATTTACCGCATTATTTTCACCGGAGAGACGGATGAGCGCGGGCTTGATCTCAAGTCAATCGAAGAGCAGTTTGCGCCCGACTTCTTCCACTTGGAGCTGCGCGATGAGACGCGCATTGGCGAGGACGTCTGGGCGCGAGCGCAGGAGGATTCGCTGCGCGGCCTGTTCCTGCGTGAGCTGCGTACGAAATTCGATGTTGCATCCTCGAACGACGAGCGCGCGAAGATCAGCCTCGCCGCGCGCTTCGGCCTTGCTGCGCTCGACGGGCGCGACCTGTGAGAAGGAGAGAGTATGTCGATCTGGTACAGCCGGCGGAAAAAGGAAGAAAAGTCTCTGCGCCTTGCGGCGGCGGGGAAGTCCGCGTTTTGCTTTGCAGAGATCCATTACGACGCGCGAAGTTTTGTGCACGCCGCGGGAGTCGCGGCGGAGAGGGCGCTTCGCCTCTATCGTAAAATTGATCGCAAAAAATAAGGAAACAACCGAAAAAGGCCGAAAGGAAGCCCCCTTTCGGCCTTTTTTGAGAGGATATTAAGTAAGAATTAAGAAACAATCGCTGTTTTTGTTTGAAAACGGCTGATACAATGACCAACATGAGGTGAGAAAATGTACAACATTCTGATTTGTGACGACGAACAGGACATTGTCAATGCGCTCAAGATCTATCTTTCCGGCGGGGACTACTGCCTGTTTGAGGCGAGCAACGGGCGCGAGGCGCTGGAGGTCGTGGAGAAGAACGACATCCATCTGATCCTGATGGACATCATGATGCCCCAGCTCGACGGCATCGCCGCGACGGCGAAGCTGCGCGAAAAGAGCAACGTGCCCATCATCCTGCTCACGGCCAAGAGCGAGAGCAGCGACAAGGTCCTGGGCCTGAACATCGGCGCGGATGACTACATCACAAAGCCCTTTGACCCCGTGGAGGTGCTGGCGCGCGTCAGGTCTCAGCTTCGCCGCTATACGCAGCTGGGCGCGAAGAAGGAAGAGGAGAAGCCGAACGTCTACACCGTCGGCCCCATCGTGCTCGACGAGGAGAAAAAAAGCGTGACGGTCGACGGCGACGAGGTCGCGCTCACGCCCATCGAGTTCAACATCCTGCGGCTGCTGATGAAGAACCCGGGACGCATCTATTCCTCCGCCCAGATCTACGAGCTGGTGTGGAAGGAGGATTCGCTGGGGGCGGAGACGTCGGTGAGCGTGCACATCCGCCACCTGCGGCAAAAGCTCGAGATCAATCCCTCCGAGCCGCGCTACCTGAAGGTCGTGTGGGGGCTGGGGTATAAAATGGAGGACAAGAAATGAAGGCTGCGTGGATACGCAATTTCTGGACAAAGACGGTCGCTTTTCTGCTGGCGGCGGCGCTCGTGCCGGTCATCCTCACCTATGTTGTGGGGCTTGTCTACTCCTACGGCGGCATGGGCAAGGACTTTTACACGAGTGACCTCTGCCTGTACGAGGTCGGCAAAAAAACATGGGAGATCTGCGACGACTATATCGCCATGGAAGGCGGAAACTATGAACTCGACAAGATCTATCCCAAAGGCAACAGCTACAGCAACCTCCGTTTCTGCGTGACGGACGAGCAGGATAAGGTGGAGTTCAGCAACGTCAGCGACGGCGATACCTTCTGTTACAGCACCGTTTACAATGACAAGACCTTTGATGTCTACCTTGTGAAGGATCTTCCCGCGCAGGACGGCATTTACTGGGCAAAGGTTTTCTACGACAAGGCCGAGCGCTGGGGGCAGAACGCCCTGGAGCTGCTTATCCTCTTCGGCACGATGGAGCTGTTCCTGCTTATCTTCCTTGCCCGCACGGCGGCGCGGCGCGAGGACGGCGAGCTGCAGGGCGGCTGGCAGGAAAAGATCCCCTTCGACCTCTATCTCCTCGTTGACGGCACGATCATTGCGCTGCTGTGCGTGGCGGTGGAGGAAGTCTACTCCTATGTGAGCTTCTATACCCCGCCCTACGATGTGCTGCTGCTGGGGATAAGCTTTGCGCTGGCGGTGCTCGTCTTTGCCGCGTGGGTGACGTTCTGCGCGCGCGTCAAGGTGGGCGGACTGTGGAAGGGAACGCTCATCTATAAGGTGTTATGCCTGTGCTGGAAGATCGTCAAGTGGTGCTGGCGGACGCTCTGCGCCTTCTGTCGCGGTGTTGTGGGTTTGCTGCACGCCATTCCGCTCGTCTGGCGCACGGCGGTGGGCTGCTTTGTGGTCAGCATGATGCTCGGTATATTTGCGGCAAATCGCGCGGGAGGGGCGATGCTGCTGACGATGCTTGTGCTGTCCGTCGCCGCCTGCCTCTTCTCGCTCCAGCTTCGAAAGCTCCAGAGGGAGGGCGAGGCCCTCGCCGTGGGCGATATGAGCGCGCAGGTGGATACGAAGTGGATGTACTGGGACGTCAAGCGCCACGCCGAAAACCTCAACTCCATCGGCGACGGCATGGCGATGGCGGTCGACAAGCAGCTCAAGAGCGAGCGGCTCAAAACGGAGCTCATCACGAACGTCTCGCACGACATCAAGACGCCGCTCACGAGCATCATCAACTATGTTGATCTTTTGCAGCATGAGCACACTCCCGAGCAGGAGGAAGAATACCTCGCCGTCCTCAAGCGGCAGGCGTTCAAGCTCAAAAAGCTCACGGAGGACTTGGTCGAGGCCAGCAAGGCCACGACCGGCAACCTGCCGGTGAACGCCGTGCGGTGCAGCATGAACGAGCTTCTATCGCAGGTCGAGGGCGAGTACGGCGACAAGCTGAGCGCGGCGGAGCTGACGCTCGTGAGCGTGATGCCGGACAAGGAGCTCTTCTGCAATGTGGACGGCGCGCTGATGTGGCGCGTGATCGACAATCTGCTCTCGAACATCTGCAAATACGCGCAGAATGGCACGCGCGTTTATCTGACGCTCGAAAAGACGGGCGGCGACGCGGTCGTGACCTTCAAAAACACCTCGCGCGCGGCGCTGAACATTCCCGCCGAGGAATTGATGGAGCGCTTTGTGCGCGGCGACAGCTCGCGCTCGACCGAGGGAAACGGCCTCGGCCTCTCCATCGCGCAGAGCTTGACGGAGCTGCAGGGTGGGAAGATGTCGCTCGCCATCGATGGCGACCTCTTCAAGGCCATCCTCCGTTTCCCGACGGTGGTGTGAGAAAAATACAGAAAGGTGCGGAAAGGCGTTGCCGTTCCGCACCTTTTCCGCGCCTGTGCTTGACAATTCGGCGCAAAAACAATACAATAACAGTTCAGAACTCTATCCTGAAACTGAGGGAGAACATAAACATGGCAAAAGATAAAAAGGTAGAACAGATCACGAATCTGGAAGACGATTTCGCCCAATGGTATACCGACATCTGCCGCAAGGCGGAGCTTGTTGAGTATGCCAGTGTCAAGGGCTTTACCATCCTGCGCCCCTACGGCTTCGCCATCTGGGAGAACATGCAGCGTTTGATGGACGCGGAGTTTAAAAAGACCGGACACGAGAATGTGGCGATGCCCGTTCTGATCCCTGAGAGCCTGCTCAAGAAAGAGGGCGAGCTCGTCAACGGCTTTGCGCCCGAGGTCGCGTGGGTCACGATGGGCGGCAGCGAGAAGCTCGAAGAGCGCCTTGCCTTCCGCCCCACGTCCGAGACGATGTTCTGCGACCACTGGTCCCGCGTATTGCAGACCTACCGCCAGCTGCCGATGCTCTACAACCAGTGGTGCTCCGTCATCCGCTGGGAGAAGACCACCCGCCCGTTCCTGCGTTCGCGCGAGTTCTGGTGGCAGGAGGGCCACACCATCCACGAGACCGCCGAGGAGGCGCAGAATGAGACGATGCAGCAGCTCAACTGCTACGCCGACTTCTTCCGCCACGTGCTCGCCATCCCCGTCGTCCCCGGCCGCAAGACCGAGAAGGAGAAGTTCGCGGGCGCCGAGGCGACCTATACCGTCGAGTGCATGATGAAGGACCGCAAGGCGCTTCAGGGTGCGACGAGCCACTATTTTGGCGACAAGTTCTCCCGCGCCTATGACGTGACCTTCACCGGCCGCGACAACAAGCTCCAGTACCCGTTCCAGACGTCCTGGGGCTCCACCACGCGCATGATCGGCGCGGTCATCATGACCCACGGCGACAACAACGGTCTCGTTCTGCCCCCGCGCATCGCGCCCACGCAGGTCGTCATCGTGCCCATCGCCGCGCATAAGAATCCCGAGGTGCTCGAGACAGCCAAGAGCGTGATGGCGGACCTCATCGCCGCCGACGTCCGCGTCAAGCTGGACGACAGCGACCAGTCTATGGGCTGGAAGTGCGCTGAGTACGAGATGCGCGGCGTGCCCATCCGCCTCGAGCTCGGTCCCCGCGACCTGGCCGAGGGCAACTGCTACCTCGTCCGCCGCGACAACGGCGAAAAGGTCACGGCCAAGATCGAGGGGATCGTTGACGAGATCAAGGCGCTGCTTGACGCCATCCATGACAACATGTACACCGTGGCGGAAAAGAACCTGGAAGACAACACGTTTGATCTTAAAACCATCGACGAGGTCAAGGAGATGGCCTCCGGCCGCGGCGGCTTCGCTCGCACCAAGTGGTGCGGCAGCCTTGAATGCGAGCTCAAGATGAAGGAACAGGCGGGCGTTTCCTCCCGCTGCATGCCCCTCAAGCAGAGCGGCACCACCGGCAAGTGCGTCTGCTGCGGCAAAGAGTGCACTACTGATATTTATTGGGGCGTTGCCTATTAAATATTATCTTTTCATCGAATGATATAGTTTCCCTGCGAGCCGCAGGGAAACGGCAAAGGGGGCCATTCTCTTTCACAAAAGAGAATGGCCCCCTTTAGATCCCCCAAGAGAAAGGCTTGGATTGGCAGTCTCAGGGTTGAATGACCTTTATGCCTCCGGAATGGGAATGCCTGCGCGCGGCGTCGCCGCGGTTAGAGCTGCAAGACGATTTGATTTGCTTCTATCTTCGCTGTCGCTCTGCCAATCTTGCGCAGGTGCAGTCTAATTTCCGTCTACTGATGGTGCCAATCAATGCGGCGAGCGCCAGCAATGCCGCATTCGGTAAGCAGTCTGCCGCCGTTCTACCGTCACTCGCGCCTCACGATAGTAAGGCGCGGTTGCTGGATGTGTCGAAACGTAGGGATTCATGGCGAAGCCATGTACACCGCACCTGATTGCGCAGCGCGTGCAGCTCT
>ENA-OUQS01000648-OUQS01000648.1-human-metagenome-genome-assembly--contig:-NODE-648-length-39053-cov-9.742320_pt1 | contig 39053 bp, 31 predicted proteins | sample MGYA00248463_ERZ548848 | MGnify/ENA primary metagenome ERZ548848 (study PRJEB26491, sample SAMN04978192) | human metagenome | host: Homo sapiens | study: EMG produced TPA metagenomics assembly of the human... | reverse complement strand
CCACCATCGCCACCATCCGGTCCACCGTTAGCAACGTATTTTTCACGGCGGAAACTAACATGACCGTCACCGCCTTTTCCGGAGCGGATTGTTATCTTCGCTCGATCTGCAAACATACTTTTTTCCTTTCTATGAACGAATAAGGGGCTGCACATAAGGCAGCCCCCTGACAAATCATTTCGATTTTATTTGCTTTCCACTGGATATACGGAAGCCTGTTTTTTATCTCTTCCTTTTCTCTCGAAACGAAGAACACCGTCTACCAAAGCATACAATGTATCGTCTCCACCTTTACCAACATTAACACCCGGATGAATCTTGGTGCCACGCTGTCTGTAAAGAATATTTCCAGCCAAAACAAACTGTCCGTCAGCTCTTTTAGCGCCTAAGCGTTTAGATTCGGAATCTCTACCGTTCTTTGTAGAACCCATTCCTTTTTTATGAGCGAAAAATTGAAGGTTCATTTTCATCATTTTTGTTACACCTCCTTAAAGATTACATCTAAATACTGTCCATGTTCTTCTTCTACTGAAGTCAGACCAAGGATCAGTGATCTTAATAACAAGCTCCCCTCTTCGGAAAGCTCTTCCGTAAATACTACGTCAATTTCTGCGTCTTCCTGGTTCACATCAATCTGATAGTGATCATCTGTCAGTTCATCCAGAGAATTCACAAAATTAATTACCAGAGCAGACACTGCGGCACAGACAATATCTTGTCCTTCCGCACTGTAACCTGCATGGTCCTGTGAGTGGAAACCTTGAAAGGTTCCATCGACTCTCTGATAGAATGTTATCTTTGTCATAACTCTATCCTCAGGATATTATCCAACGATACTATCGATCTTAACCTGTGTAAATAACTGTCTATGACCGTTTTTCTTATGGTATCCAGTTTTTCTCTTGTATTTGTAAACGATGACTTTCTTACCTTTTCCTTCGCTTACTACAGAAGCTTCAACTTTCGCACCATCAACGGTAGGTGTTCCAACTTTAACAGTATCTCCACCAACTAAAAGTACATTATCAAACGTTACTTTAGCTCCTACTTCAGCGTCAAGTTTCTCAATTTTGATCACGTCGCCTTCGCTTACTTTATACTGTTTTCCACCTGTTGCGATAATTGCGTACATCACGGCACCTCCTATTATCAAATCTCGCCAGCTTTGGTGATTCTCGCATTCTTTAACCTCGCTGTGCGGCATACTCATATATAATAACAGCACTATTTCAATATGTCAATACTTATTTGTCGAAAAATTGGATTTTTTTCTTTTTTTCTTGTGATCTCCATAATTCCGAGCTTTGTAATATCTACAGCAACTGCTTTCTTAGAATCCCCATTTAGATAATGCTGCATTACCTGTAATAATTCTTTCTCATCATCTTTGGACTTCATATCAATAAAATCAATCATGATGATCCCTGATAAATTTCTTAAGCGGATCTGCCTTGCTGCTTCTTTGGCTGCTTCTAAGTTTATTTTCTTAATATGTGCTTCCTGGTTCTTCTTTCCAATGGATTTCCCCGTATTCACATCAATGACTGCCATTGCCTCTGTCTGTTCGATATACAGAAATCCTCCAGACTTCATAAATATTTTACGTTTAAATACCTCTGAAAGATAATGACGAAACCGATATCTTCGTTCAATGTCTCCTGCCATATAAGAACATAAGAATACTTCATAACCTTTTTCTTTCAGCTGTTCCCCTACTTCTTCCTGATCTGTCACAATACGATTGATCGATCCTGGTTTAATATCATGAACCAGCACTTCCAATGCATCGTAATTTGTATCAACAAGATGAGGAGCTTTGCGGTATTGCCTTTTAGATACAATCTCATGATATTTCGCAGACAACTGATCTGCTTCCATAAGAACATCTTCTTTGTTAGCTTTTGCAGCTTCTGTACGGAGAATAAAGCCATATTCCTGTGTCACAAGAGGCTCTGCCATTTCTTTTAATTCCTGTTTTTTTTCTTTCTGATGAATCTTATTGGAAATTCCTACAGACAGCTTATCTGAAGTCAGCACAAGATATTCCCCTGTTAATTCTATCTGATCTGATAGCATCGGACGTTTTTCTTCTGTCGCTTCTTTCTTTATCTGTACCAACACTTCATCACCCGCTTTATATTGCCTATGTCTCATGGAAAGGAAGCCTATTTCGTCTTGATCGAACTCAACAAAAGCCCCATTGATATTCTTGACAACATTTTTTACGACTCCTATGTAAATATTCCCAATATCAACTTTATTCTTCTCACTTACACATTGAAATTCTACCGGATGACCATCTTTTAATAACATACTGACCAGATGATCGCCAAACCTTGTGATCACAATCTCTGTATATGCCATTATTCTTTGATGCTTGGAATTTCTACAACAGGATCTGTTTCTGCTTCGTAGTCGATTCCTTCCTCTTTAAATCCAAACATACGGTAAAAATCTTCCCAATAACCATCAACATCTGCAAGTTCTGAAACATTATCTGTATTGATCTCTTCCCAACGTTTCTTCACTTCATCCTGAATATCATCACGAAGTTCCAGATCATCCATACGAACCCATCCGTGTTCATCCGTGATCGTATCGGCTAATAATCTCTTTTCTTTAAACAGACGTTCAATCTGTTCAATACATCCTTCATGGACATTATTTTCCTTCATGACTTTATATAATACAGACATATACAATGGAACAATAGGAATCGCAGCACTTGCCTGTGTTACCAATCCTTTGTTAACAGAGATCAGCGCTTTTACTCCAACTTCTTTCGTAATCTCATCTGCTGTCTGATGCAGATGTTTCTTTGCCGCACCGATCGTTCCTTCAAAATAGATTGGATACGTAAGTTCAGATCCGATATAAGAATATGCGACAGTACTTGCATCTTCTGATAACACATCTGCATCTTTTAATGCCTGCATCCATAACTTCCAGTCTTCTCCACCCATAACTTTGACTGTAGCCTCTACTTCCTCTTCTGTAGCTGCAGGAATGCTCTTCATACCAATACTGTTATCCTTAAGGTTCAGATTCTTATTTGTAAACTCCTCCCCTGTTGTCTTTAATACAGAACGATATGTCACTCCATCTGGTGTTGTTCTTCGTGGTGCTGCAAGGCTGTATACAACCAGATCCACTTTCCCAAGATCTTTCTTGATCGTTTCGATCGTAAGATTTTTGATTTCTTTTGAGAAAGCGTCTCCATTGATCGTCTTGGCATAAACTCCTTCTTCGTTTGCAAACTGTTCAAATGAAGCTGTATTATACCATCCAGGACTTGCTGTCTTTCTTCCATTAGATGGACGTTCAAACATGATTCCAAGGGTATCTGCATGACATCCAAAAGCTGCCACGATTCTTGATGCCAGTCCATATCCTGTAGAACATCCGATCACTAACACTTTCTTCGCATCTCCAGGAATCTCTCCTTGAGCTTTTACATAGGCGATCTGATCTTCCACATTCTTTTTACATCCTTCTGGATGTGCTGTTAAGCATAAATAATCTTTGACTCTCGGTTTAATGATCATAAATTTTTCTCCTTTAAAAACATCTGCATCCTATACAGGTGTATTGTTTATTATCAACTTATTCCTTCAAATTATAATATGTATCGGATTTATCTGTCAAATTTTTATAATACACTTTTTCAAATTTTGTTGGTTATCTTGGGAAGTTTTCAAAACTTTATTCTCAGCATCAAAAGAAGAAGGTATTTCTTTTTCTAAAAAATACCTTCTTCTTATCCTCTTTATTTAACGATTCTTCGTACTGTTACGATTCTTCTGTATCTTGCATTGTTTGAAATCTTAATTCCACCTCTTGGATATGGTGCTGAATTACTTGCATGTACGATCTTGTTGTTTCCCATATAGATTGCAACATGTCCGCTATAGCAGATTAAATCTCCTGCCTTAGCATTCTTGATCCCACCTTTTACTTTCTTACCATATCTTCTCTGTGCACTTGAGGAATGTGGAAGACGTTTTCCAAACTTCTTGTAAACTCCTCTCGTGAATCCTGAACAATCTGTTCCGTTTGTAAGACTTGATCCACCGTATCTGTATCTATTCCCTACAAAGTTTTTTGCATATTTAACAACTGCATCTCCTTTTTCTGATGCTTTTACTTCTTTTGAACTTGTATGTACACTCATTGTAACTGCGGCCGATGCCATTGCTACTAACATCATCACTCTTAAAATAACTCGTTTCATATTAACTCCTGATATATTACAATTTTAAATTTATTTCAAATATTTCTTTCAACAGTTGATATTGTACGATAAAGAGCAATAATTGTCAATAGTTTTTTAAGATTATTTCAGTTTAGTTAATATTTTTGTAACATTTCCGTTTTTTCTCTTTAATAAATCAAGATGTCGTTTTACAAGATTTAGTTCATGTCTGGTAATATCCTTGTTACTGTACCTTGCTTTCTCTATGATCTCTGATGTCATGGAATTGCTGTTATTCCTTGATTTTACGCCATTTTCAGCATATTTTTCTAACTGTTTTTCATTTTTGTTATCTATAATTATAGTCAGGTGGTTATCTTTTGCTTTATTTAACAACTCTGACAATTCTTTAAATTCAGCTGTGTCTTCTTTTGCCTTTGAAATAGTTTCAGCAAAATCATCGATATACAAGAAGGTTTTGTGTTCTGTTCTATCAAATAATTCTTGAGCTTTGGACAATCGAGCTTTTATGCTATCAATTACAACTTTTAAATCACTACCCAGGCTGATTTTTTCAAATTTATCTCCGGTGTGATTAGTTATTATATTAAACATTTTGTCTATATAATTATCTTTGTTGTCAGCTAAAGCTAAAATATTGTATTTATAATCTTTTTCGGTTATTCCCATAAAATTGATTTTTTTAACATAATTTCTAATAGCTTTTAAAACCTCACTATCTAGCATAAATGATTTGTGGTATTCTTTATCAGCTATTTTAGACAATTCTTCACTAAAATCTTGGGTATTGATAGAATCTATAAAATTAAAATTTAATTGTTTTCGTTCAAAAAGCTTGTTATCAATATCTTTATTAACAACGCACATTGTTTTATTCGTTTTGCTTTTTAATAAGTTTTTAAAATTGTTTAAAATTTCAGCATTTTCAGCTTTATTCAAATCTTCAATAAGTGGTTCGATATCATCAATGTATAAAAATGAAGGTTTTTTACCTTTTGCGTATTCTTGCAAAGTCTCAACGAATTCTTTTAAATAACCTTTGGTATATTTAGTTTGTTTGTACTCAGCACCATAAAAGTCTGCCATGATTTTAGTAACATTTTTCCTGGTTGCGTTATCTGTTCCAGAAAAATGTAACAAACTAGGGAATTCACCAAATTTGTTAGCTTTTGCTTCATTTAACGCGAATAGATTGTCCAAAATATTTATATTTTCTTCACTGTTATTTAAGTTCTTTAAAAAAGAAAGCGGTTTACTTTTAAATTTTGTAATAGCACCTCTAAAAACAAATTTTTCATTTTGCGATAATAGCTCTATTTGGGGTTTAACGTCTGTATATTTAAATAAATTGTTTTTTGCATAATCAATAATTTTTTCAGCAGTATCAGAACTTGGCTTTTTCCCTCTGGAAAAATACAAAACGGAAGCACCAATCACAGCTAATCCACCAAGCGCTAATAGTAATTTTTTATTTGATTTATTATCATTAATATTTACGTGACGTTCATTATTATCTGGAAAATTATTGATTGGCTTATTGTAAAAAATTGGTTGTTGTTTAAGCTCTTGAAAGTTTATAGTCATAACATTCCCATTGTTTCTTAATTTATTATTTTTATCAGATTTGTCTAAAATTTCATTGATTTTTTTATATTCTCTTAGTATTTTTTCATTGTCATGAAGACGTTGTTCTTGAGATTCTAAAGAGGAATCATATACTTTTGTTCTGTCTTTATTGGCTTTTTCATATCTTTTACGTAATCTATCAGTTTCTTCAAATGCATTATCATTTTTTTTAAAACTGTCATTTCCAAAAGAAACAGGATTACTATGCAAAGAATTTGAAAAATTCATGTTTGCTGAGACGTATTTTTTTGTATAAATTAATGAATTGATTAAACTAATTTTCATTTTATTGCTCCTTAATTTTTAATTTTAGAGGAAAACGCCCGCATGATATTGATGCACTTTCAAAATTTTCAAGAGGTTTGTCTGTACGCATTAACATTGTTATATGATATTTTTCAGAAGCCAGTTCTGCAAAACTTTTAAAGTGAGCTATTGCTATCACATCTCTACGAGGTTTACGTGTTAAAAGTTCATCCAAATTGTGAATCTCAACAATTGTTCTTTTTCCTGTTTTTTGATATTCAAGTTCTGAAGCTTTGAAAATTTTTTTCAAGTCAAACACAGCTTTCAGAAAATCTGTATTTCCATTTTCAAGAAAATCATACTCTTTATAATTTACATCTAACGATTTTTTTATGGAATTTGCTATAACTTTTGTTTTATCGGATGGTCCATATATTAATATGCCGTTACCACCCGGTCCGAAACCATGTAAACCTGATTTTTCAGCTACAAATAAATTTACATATTGATAAATAAAATCGTCTTTTTCTATATAACTAAAATCACACTCATCTATTTTTGCTCTGGTTTCTGCGTATAGTTTAAAGAATTCAGGATTTTTTAAAAATTTAAAACTTAGAGTACCGTTACTTTTTAGGCTATTTAACACCTCGTTTTGTTTTTCATTTTTTATTATCAACCTTAGATTAGAATCTGCTATATTGTTTTTTATAATTTCTTTAAATTTTATAAAATCCTCAGCATCTTTTTCTGTTTTTGAAACTAAATCTTCTAAACCCTCTAAATAAATAAAAGTTTGTTTATTTTCTCTGTTAAACAAATCATTGGCTTTAGGTAGTTCAGTTAAAATTTCTTCATTTAGTTTCTTAAATCCAACTTTTTCTACATCTATATTAACAAATTTGTCATCAACAATTGTTTGCAGCTTCTCCAAAAACTGATTTGTAGTTTTTGCTGTAGCATTGTCAAAAAATAATATATTTGATTTGTCTTGCTTCCATGCAAAATTGCTCAATGTTTGAACTATGCTATTATCTAAATAGTCAGATAAAGCTTCCATTATTTTATTATGTTTTATGCCCTCAATATCTGATTCAACAGAACGGAAAGAGGATAAATCATTGAATAAATCCATTGTTTTTATTTCATCTGTAAAGGATAACTTCATATGTTGTAATGATTCAAGTCCTTTATGTTTCCCATTAGTAACATAAATTAATCGATTATTGACATTAGATGAAACAAGCTCATTAAACTTATTTAGATGTTGTTTATTATTAGGTTTATATAAATCTGTTAAGAATGTATCTATATTTTCAAAATTTAAAAAAGTATATTTTTTATTATTCTTGTAATTTTCTTTTGCATTTTGGGAAACCTTTGTTAAAGTTCCAAGAAATTCTTCCATATATCCACTGGTGTATTTTGTAGAAAAATATGCCGTTTTGTATTGTCCAGACAATATTTGAGTAATATTTGGGGCTTTCTCAGAAGGTATATTTTCTAAATTAATGATTGAAGGTAAAGCGGGAGCGTTTTTTAAATGTAATTTTTTAAACATAAAAAGATATTCTAAAGGAAGAATTTCTTGCTCTTTAGCAACCAAAGCTTTTACAAATATTGAATTTTTTAATTGACGTTTTTGCATATGGTTTTCAAGTCTCGTTTGGGTATCTCTATGTAAACCTTTAATGAATTTATTTATTTTCTTCATAGAATACATATTTTTTGATTCTAAATCACCTTTTCTAAGTGACTTGTATATCAAAATTGAAGCAGTACCTAATACAGCCAAGCCGCCAAGAGAATGTAATATTTTTGTAGTTTTTTTGTTCTTGTCTTTTTCTGACACTATCTCTGTTGAACGAGTAGTTAGCTGTGGATGCTTTTTAACAGATATATGAGTATTTTCGGAAATAATTGGTTGATTTTTTAAATTTTGAAAACTTATAGGCATGTAACGCTCCAAGTTTATAACTATATCTATTTTAAATCTAAACATACAACTTTTTGCTAGAAAATATTTGTACTTTTACATAAGTATACTGAAATGCATCCAAACCTCATGCCACAAGCCTTTTAGCTAAAATCCCTGTTTTTAAAAACAGGGATTTTGCAGGGATAATGTTGTTATATTGTTTAGTAATACGGATTTCTTCCGCAAGGGCAGCAGGATTTTCCGTTTTTCTTGTCTTCACACATTTGCTGAAGTTTAACTTTTTGCTCATCAGTTAGATAAGATTCAAAAATTTCGTTATGTTTTGCTTTGATTTCTAACTTTTTTTGCTTCAAATCAGCGATTTTTTTCATATTCTTTTCTGATTGCTTTTTACTTTTCAACTTTTTAATTTTTTTATTAACAGCTTTTATTTCTTTTTTCTCATCGACTCTGTTTTTATCAGCAAGTTTAATTTGTTCCGGTGTCAAGCCAAGTGTTTTTTCAAAAATTTTCTTACAAGGGCAGCGTTTTACTTTTTGTTTTTCAACCGCTGTTTTGTTTTGTGTCGCATTTTCTGTTGAGTTAGATTCTGCTGCAAATGTTGCGTTTACGCCCAAAAACATAAGGCAAAGAATTAGTGTTAAAATCTTTTTCATATAAATACTCCTTTGATAACAGATTTATCATATCATGATGCTTTACATTTGTGTAATGCCATTATGTATGAAATATATATTACAAATAATTTTACTTTATTTCATTTTCGTCAACAAAATTGAAATAAATATGTTATAATAAACATGTTATTTCAATTTAGGGGTCCTAATGAACAATAGAGCAGGAACATATAAAAATAATCTATCAGGGGAAATGGCATATAAATCTTTTGTGCCATCGGTTTTGCCGCCAAATCCGCCAATAGAATTAAGCAATGATATTGTAGAAATCCTTGTTAAAGCGAATAAACAGCTTGCTTTGCTTGAAGGCATTGCAACGAGAATTCCTAATATGGATTTGTTTATCTCTATGTATGTAAGAAAAGAAGCTTTGATGTCCTCGCAAATTGAAGGAACTCAGGCAACTTTAGAAGATGTACTAGACCCGTGTTTAGACGAAAATACCAATAGACCTGTTGGTGATGTTGTAAATTATATCAAGGCTACTGACTTTGCGATTAATAAGTTAAAAGAACTTCCTTTGTGCAACAGGTTAATCAAGCAAGCTCATGAAGTTTTATTATCAGGTGCAAGAGGTGAAAACAAATGTCCCGGTGAATTCAGGCACTCTCAAAATTGGATTGGTGCATCTGGCTGCAATTTGCAGAATGCAAGATTTGTACCGCCGTCTGTTGATGATATGAATCAAGCAATGTCTGATTTGGAAAAGTATATCAATGCAGAAGATGATTTAGATGTGTTAATTCGTGCCGGATTAATTCATTATCAATTTGAAACTATTCACCCATTCTTGGATGGCAACGGCAGAATAGGACGCCTATTAATTACTCTATTTTTAATGGAGAAAAAAGTTTTAACAACACCTGCTCTTTATATTTCATATTTTCTAAAGAAGAATAGGATTGAATATTATGATCGCATGAGCGAAGTTCGAATGAAAGGTAATTATGAACAATGGATTAAGTTCTTCTTAGAAGCCGTTTATGAATCAGCAAAAGACGCAACAGAAACCATAGATAAGTTAGTTGCTTTGCATGATAAAAACTGTGCAAAGATTGAAGGTTTAGGACGCCGTGCTAAAAATGCAATGCGGGTGTTTGAATATTTGGAGGCAAATCCTATTATAGAAATCCAAAAGACAGCAAAAGAGCTTGATATAGTATTTAATACTATGTCAAGCATAGTTAAAGATTTATCTAGTATCGGCGTCCTTGAACAAACTTCAACACAATCAAGAAATCGAACTTTTGCATATAAAGAGTATTTGGAAATTTTGAAAGAAGGAACTTAAACTTTTACAAGTTCCTTTTCTTCAATAAAAGTTTGTTCTAAGATTTTAGGGTCAAAATCTTTTGATATTGTATAATATTGCAGTACTTTATAAATTCGAGGCTGTTTTCGAAAATCTTTTATATTATCAAATTTATTAGAGTGAATTACTTTATCAGCAATTTCTTTTTCTTCTTCAGTTAAATTACAATAATCATTCCACCATCTATCTGTCCAACCAGCTTCTTCAAATTTCATTCTATAAATAATGAATGTTTCAGGCATATATAAAATTTTTCTAAATTCTTGTTCATTTTCACCGAAAGCTTTGTTGAAAAAACTTTTACCTGTTCCTATTTTCCCTTTAGTTGAATTTAATACTGCTTGAATTGCTCTAATATATTTTCTATTCCAATGAGTTCCTATATATTCTCGGTTTTGAAAATATTTTGGATCCATAATTGGATGATACTTCATTGGAAATGAATATATCCTAACACCTAATTCATCTGATAAAACAACATTTATTCGTAGTCTATGATATAGTTCTTCAGGTTTATCTTCAAAATTATATAAAATGTAATTTGATAAATGTCTTATTTTATGTTTTGCCGCTAATCTTATCGCCTTTTCATATGTTTCTCTCAATTTCCAATTATCGAAAGCAATTCTTAAAGGATGAATAGCAATTTCACTTAAACGTTTCATTTTTTGGTCCGTCATCAATCTTGCATCTAAACCTTGATTGAAATCAACATATCTATTCATCTTCGATTTTAGACGTTTCTGTTCATATAAATCTTTACACTCTTTATATACAGCTAAGACATCTTTTTCTGTAGCTGTATATTCATTAAGTAAATAATGTTCTTTCAATAAATCAAATAGCTTTTGTTTTTCATCACCGTGCAAACGATTTAAGAAATCAATGAGCAACCTTGTAGCTTTTCTAATATATGCCTTTTTGTTGTAACCTTCTCTAATTCTGCTTATAGAAATATCTAAATAATTAGATCTTTCAAATTGTGCACCTTTGTAGAACCCAACATCTTTAATCTCTTGAATAATTTCTTCAAATTTTTCAGATGCTAAAACATTATTATCAAGTAGTAAAAGATTTTTTTGTTCTCCAAATTTTTCTCGAGTTGCTTTAATTTTGTCACCTATAGTAATCATATTTTCATACTTAGGTTCAATTATTGGTACAGCACAAAACTTACACTTATTAACGCAGCCTCTAGACATATACCCATAATAAGATCCTGTTTCGGGATATTTATAATCAATTTCTTCTAAAATAGAATAGTCTAAAGGTAACTCATCAATTATATAATCGTTATCATCATATAAACCAGGCTTATTAAGTAATCCAATGTCTGGTTTTACTCCTGTTCTTGCCTCAAATTCTTTTGAAACAACAGAAGCTAAAACACCACCAGCTTTTACATTTTTTACATCTTTAACAATTTTTTTAGCGAATTCAACTGTTTCAATTGTTTGTTTCCAATAAAAAGTAAATAATGTAGTTACTAACACTCTATCCCAACGAGGATTTTTAAAATAATCTTTTTGTGTGTAGTATTTTCTAAAATATTTACAGGACAATTCTATGAGTTTTGAATCATTTTTACTTTGATTAATAATAAAATTAAGATTATCTTCATACCCATGTTTGACATAATCTTTAATTTCAAAATAATAATGTCTCCAGACTATAGATGAATCTATATCTGTAAATTTTTTAATAGCATCTTCGGTAATTTCTTGTACTACAAAGTCATTTAAATTCCCTTTATAAAAATGAACATCATCACCTAATAATCTATGATATGTCGCTATCTTCATCAAGCCGATTGGAGGATATTTGTTTTTATAATTTGGTTCTAATAATAATATCTTTCGCTTTTTCATATCTAACTAAACTCTTCTTCTATTTTTATTTTTACACATTCCGAAACATCTGGTGCTAAAATTTTATCCAAAATCTCATAAATTTTACCGATCAGTTTTTGCTCATTTCTATTTAATTTACTAAGTTTATTAGAACGATATCCCTTTTTAGATTTATATTCATTTTGTTCTATATTCGGAATATTTTCTAAGTCATCGCCATAATTTTTTTTAATAAATTTTACTACTTGTTTTAATGCTTCATTATCTTCTGCCTTTTTCCCAATTCGTAATGAATCTCTTTTGGCCTTATCGGCTTTTTCTTTTAATTCTTCAAGTTGTTTTAATGACTTTTTCTGGTCTTCTGAATTGACGAAAGTACCTGTTTTTTGTTTTTCTTCATATTCTTGTTTCTTTTGTACATATTCATTCTGCTTTTTTAATGCATTTTTTTGATCATTGGCTAAATGATACAAATTGTATAAAGAATTGAAGTATTCTCTTATCTTTACTTCTAAATCTCTTAAGGTTACTGTTTCGTTAAAATAATCTCTTCTTGCATTTGGAGTTAGGTCCGAATGAACAGCATGTATTTCCCCAACAAAATATCCATTCCCTCTTGGTTCTTTGTGAAGCTTATTTAGGGTTTCAGCATCGCCTAATTGAATATTTTCCTTTTTTAATCTTATACCTCTTTGAGGATTATTTTTCTCAGGAATACATTTCTCAAATTTAGATATACCTACCCAACTCCAAGCTAACAATTCACCATTCGAATTTCGAAATTCTTGATAGTCAATATCTCCAATCTCATCATATCTATAACCATTTGTATCTATTAAACCTGTTTGATAAATTTTATAAAGTTGATCATTGTTAACATACACTTTATAAGTATCTAATTTTTGATTATTATTTTTCATTTCTTTTTTGATCTTTCGACTCAAAAGAAAATTTGTAGAATTAAAATCAACTGGTGCTACTTGACTAAGATATTCAGCTATTGATTTTTTATCAAGTAAATCACTATTACTGGATTTTATATCATGTAAAATAACTCTAAAATAATGTTCATCAACACGTTCAGTAATTGTGTTAATTTCGACAATTTTATTAATTACAGATGCAGCATCAGATTTATCATTAGGATCATTTAATATTTTATGTAATAATTCTGCATCCCAAATCATAATAGTTTTCTTATCTTCACCCAAAGCACTTGTTTCAAAGGTTAATTTTTTGCAGTAGGCTAATCCTCCTAAACGACCAATTCCCCTAAAACCCTTATTAATATTTTTGTCTTTTACAGAATCCGCTACATTCCCTAATAATCTTAATGCATTATTATAATCAATACCTGTCGCATTATCTTCTATATATATAGTTCTATTTTGTGAATCAATATTAATTAAAATTTTAGCATCTTCATTTGTTATTATATTTTTTGCAATTGCATCATCAATTGCATCAGCAGCATTTTGAACATACTCACGATATATAAATTTCGAATCAGTATACATTCCGGAAGTTAAATTTTCTAATATATTTTTCCCTATTTTGTAGGATTCTGTTTGCATATTAACCTCCTTATTTATGTTGCCTATAAATTGGTTCAGGAAATTTTACACTAAGTAACGAATTAAACATTGGATTTTGAATAACATACTCACCCTGTTTTAATCTAGTCATCATGTTTTGATAGACTTTGGGAACAAATGAATAATCTTTCTTTGAAACTTCTATTGAATTGGTTCTACCATAAGCATGAGTAGAGCAATTTCCAGAAACCCTTTCATGAATTGCACTTCTAAATTGCTCTGCCGCAAACAATACAATTCCTAAGGAACGCCCTCTCTCTGCAATATCGATAATTTGTCTTAAAATAGGAGATGTTTTAGGTACATCTTTTGAAGCATATTTGTTTAATTCGTCAATAAATATAACAATTCTAGGTGGATTTTCTTTCTCGTAATCACCCAGTTTTAAGTTGTATATTGCTCTCATAACATTACCAAATACAAATGCTTGCATATCTTCTTCTTGCTTTGCAATATCAACAACATAAATTTCATGTTTTTTTATTTGTTTAATCGCATCTTCTAAACGGATTTCAGAATCTTCTCGAACAAGTCTATTGGCAAAAAGATTAGCACTTGTTCCATTCTTTAAATATTTTGTAACAATTCTTTTGAATTTTCTCCAACTAGATACCGTTATTTCCTTATCTCTATTATTAGAACCAGCTTCGCATTTTGATTGAACATGTTCTAAAAAATCTTCCCAGCTTTGACAATTATTAAAACCATCTTGTCCTGACATTATGCAATTTATAATAGAATCCATTGTTTGGTTTGGGTCATCAATATTAGAAAATAACAAATCTAAATTTTCTTTATCCTGTTCATAAATAAATTTATATTTTTGGGCTTTATTACAATGAAGTTGTTCTTCTAAAATTTCTTTACCATATGTTCCTTCATTATTACGTTCATAAGGATAGAAATACTTAACATTTTTAAAAGGTGTTGTATCTAACCCTAAATCCTTATATTCTTTTTGTATGTTTTTGAACTTTTGATTTTCATATTGTGTTGGTTGCTCGTCAATGGATAAAAGATCTTTTCCTTTGACATTTAAAAATACAAATGCAATATTTTCATCTTCCTTTATTGCTCTATCTTGAATTGATTTCAGTAGAAACATTGCATAAGAAGTTTTAGCTGCTAAACCGGAAATACCAGAGATGTTTAAATGTGCACCTTCTGGTCCAATTAAAAATTCTGAATTTAATTTTACAGGGAGTTTAACTTTATCCTCAATGTTATCTGTATTGCTATACATTTCTAAATATCCACAAGTAATTGGATTTTTAACATCTTTCAACCCCAATGCGGCCTCAATTTCATCTTGAGAGGCTAAAAATACTTGAGCATCATTCTGCACTGGTATATAAATGGCCTTATCATTATAACAAAATTTAGCCTTAACATAATTCATTCCTATTCTCAATGTATTAGGTTGTATATTAGCATCTCCAAAATCACTAGAAATGTAATTGTTTAAATATCCTGCAGAATCTGTTATGTGAAAAATCTCTTGAATGACACCATATGTAAAACTTCCATTTATATGAGTAACTTTTACAACATCAAAAGGATTTAGTATCAAATTTGTGTCTGTCCAAAAATGAAATTCATCTATAGTTGTAGGATTTTTTTCTGTAGCTGCAATTCTGCCAATTAACTTACTCATATTCACTCCTTAAAACATATTCAAGAAAAAAGTATTACTTATATATTGACTTTTTACAAAAGTTTCAGTCAAATATATTGGATATATGTGATTTGCCCACCTGTTATCATTACCATAACATACTGGATTACGTTCATTTATTATATTCGCGCTAATTAAATTTATTTCATTTGTATTTAATCCATTCTGTTGTTCCATATCTTTCATTAAAATTTTTTCAACTTTTACAACACCATCAAAAGGACTTTGACAATGGTCAGCCGATCTTATACGAACATACCAAATCGCAAATTTTTCATTTCCTGTATGTTCTGATTCATACATAAAAGCTGGTGTTCGATGATAAACTGGTAATTCAGCAATATCTTTTGCCATACTTGTTTTATCTTTTTTTCTAGCTAATGAAGGGTTAAAAGATTTTGATATACCTACAACTGCAGAATAATTATCTCTTATAGATGCATATGAATATTTATTTACTAATTTAGAACCATATTCTTTATATTCTAGAGATCCATCTTTAACCAAATAAGCTTCTTTATTTAGATAATTATCTTTTACTAATTTGGAAACTAACTCTTTTTCGAGTTCAATCATTCGATCTTGTACTTTTGCAACTGCTTGATCTTTAGAATCTTTATCCTTTTTAGGTGTATAGTATAAAATTTTATCAATATTGAAACTTATTTTCTTCAAAGAGTTTGTATATGCATTTATCTTTGTTTTAATGTTTTCAAAATATTGTTCATGTCTAATATTATCAGGATTTGCATCTATAGGTAAAACAATAACATTTTCATTAATAAATTTTATTGTTTTTATTTGCCGTTTTTCACGTTTACAACAACCAACACCAATTTGTCCGGTTATAACAGGATAAACCTTTTGGTCATAAGCAATATCATCAATCTTATAAACTCTCCTTGAACCATCTAAAAAAAATTTAAATAAAGGTTTATCTTTTGAAATATTTTTAGCTAATTCTGTTAAATTAATATAACCTTGTTGTTTTTCTGTTTCTCCACTTTTATCAACAATAATTTCTTTTTCTTCTGTGTAATCAATCGTTGAAACTTTTTCAGTATCAATAGAATATTTTTGAGAACGAAAACATTTTCCTTTTGTTTCTTTTTCAATTATTGATAAAATCTCTTTCATGAATATATTTTATAAAATACTTTAGTAAGCTAATTTATTTTATCATAAAATCTAATTCTTATATATGAAAAGTTTTTTACTAATACTCTTCTGACTTAAAGCTATACAGTGGTTGTAAGTGAGTGATTAGTCTATTTCTGTACAATTATAATAATTACCATTTTTTATAGCTTCGAATGTTTTATTACTTTATATATTAGTAAAAATCACTAGAATTATATTCCTTATATTAATGAGTTACAATTTTCAACAATATCTTGGAACAGAACATGTGATGAGTCAAATTGCAAATCAATACTGCCTATCGCTCCGTTTCTGTGTTTAGCAATAATTATTTCTGCTTGTTTTTTATCAAAATCATCATCGCTGTAATAATAACTATTTCGATAAATTAACATTACAACATCGGCAACCTGTTCCAGTACAGAATTTTTTATATCTGAAAGTCTAGGGTGTTTATCATTTCTTTGTTCTAACGATCGTGATAACTGGCATGTCATAAGAATAACAATATTAAGCTCTTTTGCCAGTTCTTTTAAAATATATGCCGGAGAACAATAAAATTTTACATCTATCGAAGTGGAATATTTCGTTATTTGTTCAAAGCCATCAATTACAACTAAACTTAATGCCGGCATTTCTTTTTTTAATTTCCTGCATTTTTCACATAATTCTAAAACTGATAAATTTATCGTGTCATCAACGTATATAGGTGCTTCGGTTAATTTATTTAAAGTTTGCGCAATTGCTTCCCAGTCAGAGTATCCCAAATTACCACAGTGGAGTTTTGAGCTATCAATTTTAGCCAGTGAGCATAACATACGATTTATCAACATTTCTTTTGACATTTCAAATGAAAATATTGCTGTTGTCGTCTGGTATTTCAGAGCGGTATTTTCAACTATGTTAAGAACAAAAGCCGTTTTCCCCATAGAAGGTCGCCCCCCGACAACAATCAGATTGCTGTTCTGCATTCCACCTAAAATGCTGTCCAGGTCATAAAATCCGGTATGTATACCTGTTATTTTCCCCCGATTGTAATAGTTTTTTTCTATTGAATCATATACATCAGGGATAAAATTCTTTATTAAGTGAAAATCAGTCATTATTTCTCCTTTTTATGTACAGGTTATCAAGTTAATGCGTCAAATACGGACATTGTATTGGAATTAATGCTCTGACTTTTATATAAGTCAATGACCGGAGAGTGATTTGTGTACAATTGATAAAGTTTCCGCAAAATTTTGTATTATTGCTTGATGGTAAGGTCAAAATATTGCACAATTAATGCGTCCATATTTGACGTTATACGAGTTTATTATGGATGCACAATAGATTTTACCCCGTGGAAATTAGATAAGGATATGACAACAATGGAACAATACGAACAAAAGAAACTGCTTGAATATTTAATTAACCTGCTGGATTGTATTGCCTCAAGTATTAGATATGATATACATACAATAAAAAAAATATTAAAAGATGCAGCTCTTTATACGGATAAAGAGGTTCCAAAATTAACAGAAGAAAATCTTTTAGAGAAAATAAAAGAACTTTATTCAAAGTTTGAAAATGATTATGAAAAATCTCAAATACAACTTTTTATAGACAATCTGGCTCAACTTTATAATATCAATAAAAATGAAGAAGATATATTTAATCTGTATATTCGAATGAATTTGCCAATGTTTTATCGTAAAATCCGTAGACTTGACCAGAGCATCAACCATCTATATGAATGCGCATTAAACAAAGACGAAATAGAATTTCAATGTATAGAAGACAGTTTATCTTGCAAAGGAATAGCAATTTATTCTTTCCAAGATGATATTTATTCGGATTTATACAACACATTACAAGATAAAAGTTCTTTGGAAGAGCTTTCAAATTTATTTCTGGGCGAGAAATTAACAACCTCACTGGAGAAAAAAGACTTTATGCATATGGATAAAGAGTTAACAACATGTGTCAAACTCATAAAAAATGCAATAAAGAATAAAATAAAAGGCATAAACATTCTTTTGTATGGTTCTCCCGGTACAGGCAAAACAGAGTTTGCTAAATTAATCAGTAAATTGACTAAAAAAAATCTTTTTGAGGTCGATTGTTCAGACAGTCGTGGTGAAGCAATGTCATTTGATACAAGAATAAGTCGTTTTCTTTCCAAAGTGCATATTTTTAATCATAATAGGCATAATTTTTTGCTGTTTGATGAAGCTGATAATATTACGGAGTATAAGAAAAGAGATGGGGATAAAATACAATTTACCAAGTTGTTTGTAAATAAAGTTCTCGAAAACACGCCCTGCCCTGTGATTTGGATAGTTAATGATATATATAACATTGACGAAGCCTTCATCAGAAGAATGACTTATGCAGTAAAATTTAATAAACTTGATAAAAAAACACAATTAAAAATCTGGAAAAAAGAACTTAAACGATACGAACTTGAAATTTCCTCCTCTAAAGTTAATGAAATTTGTAACAACTACAAAATTGCAACTTCAGTGGTAAAAAATGCCATTCAATCAACAAGCTTGATAGGAGGCAACAGCGAGACTTTAGAAAACTTTGTAGAAAGTGTTTCTACTGCCATAAATTATGGTACAAAGAAAAAGAAAAGCGATGTAAAACCAAGCAAAAAATTATCGAAATATTATTCTGCTTTGGTTAACACTGATTTTGATACAGAAAATCTTACAGAACGAATTAAAAAAACAAAAAAGCTCAATTTTTCTCTATGCCTGTATGGTCAGCCTGGGACAGGCAAAAGTGAGTATGCAAAGCATTTAGCAAAAGAATTAAAACTGAAAGTGATTACAAAAAGAGCCTCTGATATTTTGGACAAGTATCTTGGCGGCACAGAGGATAATATTGCAAATGCATTTGCTGAAGCCAAAAGAAAAAAAGCAATGCTTATCTTTGATGAAGCAGATACTTTTTTGCAAAACAGAGCTTACGCTCAAAGAAGCTGGGAAATTTCACAAGTAAATGAAATGCTTACCCAAATGGAAAATTTTGAGTTTCCCTTTGTGTGCACAACAAACCTGTTTGATACACTGGATGAAGCATCTCTAAGACGTTTTACATTTAAGATTAAATTTAATTTTTTAACACCTGCACAAATAAAAGAGTCTTTTAAAAACTTTTTTAACATGAATCTTCCTGTTGAAGATTGCAACATTAAAGGGTTAACCATAGGTGATTTTGCAACTGTTAAAAAGAAAAATGAGTTTTTGGGTTATAAAGATGAAAAAGAAATCATCGACTTGCTAATCCAAGAAACAGAAGTAAAACACTGCGAAGAACTAAAAAAAACAATCGGATTTTAAAAATAAAAAAGAAAGGTAAGCGATAAATAATTATGTTTGCAATTGAAAGAAAATACATATCAGCAAATTTATGCGTTGTCAAAAGCTGAAAAAAACACTATAATAAACACGTCCGATTGTGGCATAAAAAGTGTTTATTATAGGAATTATGAAGATGGAAGATAAACCCAGATACTCCAGAATCAGTGATATCTTGCAACTGCTTGTGCTTATGCAGGCAAAGCCTCTTGGAGTAACAATTCAGGACATACAACATGAGTTTGATGTTTCAAGAAGAACCGCAGAGCGTATGCGTGAAAGCATTACAAATATTTTTCCTCAAATTGATGAAATAGAATCAAATGACAGGGTTAAACACTGGGGCTTCACGGGCGGATACTTAAACGAAATCATTGTGTTCACGCCTGAAGAACTGGCAAACCTTGAAAAACTGAAAGAAAAGCAGCATTTTGCAGACAAAGCAAAGCTTCTTGATTCAACAATTAATAAGATAAAGGCTCTGAGCAGAAAAAGCTATAACAAAATAGAAAATGTACTTGAAATTTTACTTCAAACAGAAGGATATGCTGTGCATCAAATGCCAAAACACAACATTGATGCGGATGTGTTAGCGGTAATTCGTGAAGCAATGAAAGCGAATAAAAAAATCACAGCAACCTACAACAACAAGCATAAAACACTTTCTCCGTACGGATTGATTTACGGAGAAAAAATATATTTGATTGCAAGAGAAGAAGAAAAAGGCCCTGACCCGTATAATTATCTTCTGCATAAGTTCAAAGATGTAAAACTCACTCAGCAGTCCTTTGATAAGGGTGATTTCAATCTTAAAGAATTCTCCGAAAAATCTTTTGGCGTATATCAAGGACATGCGCAAGATGTTAAACTTCAATTCACAAAAGAAGCAGCAGATGAAGTGTTGAGCTACCATTTTCACCCGACACAAAAGATGAAACAAAACGAAGACGGCACTGTAACAGTAAAATTCAAGGCTTCAGGCGAGTATGAGATACTCTGGCATTTGTTCAGGTGGGGCGATTGTGTAAAAATCCTTGCGCCTGTATCTTTGAAAAACAAGTATATTGCGATGCTTGAAGATGTTGTTAAGAAACAGAAAGAAAAGTAATGAATACAGAAATTTCCCCAAATTTGAACCAACAAAAGTGCATAGATAATTTAGAAGGACAGATAATGGTTCTTGCAGGTCCGGGAACCGGCAAAACTTTTACTATTATCAAACGTATTGAAAATATTTTACGCTCGGGCTGCTTGCCGGAAAAAATTCTTTGTCTGACCTTTTCAGATGCTGCAGCTGGCGAAATGCAGCAAAGATTGGTCAAAGAAATCGGGATTTGTGCTTCCTGCGTGAATGTCTATACTTATCACTCTTTTTGCAATGACATAATCAAGCAACACCCCGAGCAATTTGAACTTATGAATGATGTAGAACTTGTTGATGAGACAAGAAAGAGAACATTTGTAAAAGAAGCAATTGATGAAACAAATCCTGTGTTTTACAGGACAAAATTCGGTGATGCATATTTTTTTATAAACGAAATTCTGGATAGAATTAACCTCATAAAAAAGAATCGTGTCACAAAACAACAGTATTTTGATTCCATAAACACAAATCCGGATTGGCAGCCAAGGCTTATTTCAATGATAGCTGAACAAAAACAAAAAGAGCTTGCCGGCAAATCCACAACCACGTTGCAAAAAAATATCGAAACCTTGAAAACTAAAATAGGCAAGGCAAAAGAACTCTGGTCAATTTACGAGTTGTTTGAACGAAAAATGTTTGAAAATAGTCTTATTGACTTCAACGACATGATAAATCTTGTGCTTGAAGCTTTTGAAAATGATGCGGATTTCACAAAAACTGTTGCAAACAAGTATCAATATGTGCTTGTTGACGAATATCAAGATACCAATGCTTCGCAGAATGCAATTGTTTTTGCGTTGATTGATGGTTCCGATACTAAAAATGTTTTTGTTGTCGGTGATGATGACCAGATAATATACGGTTTTCAGGGCGCAAACCTTGACAGTATTGAAACTTTTTTAAAACGTTATCCTGATACTCAGGTTATAACATTAAATGAAAATAACCGCTCAACTCAGACAATACTAGATTTTAGCCACAAAGTTATTGAACAGGATTCAACAAGACTTGAGATAAATCCTGCTTTTTCAAAATACGAGATTTCAAAAGTTTTGACGGCAAGAAACACAAATGTCATAGCTAAAGACAAAAATATACGTCTTTATTCTTTCGGGGAACTGTTACAGGAACATCATTTTATTGCTGATGACATTGAAAAACTAATTAATTCTGATAATTGTCCGGTAAATGACGAAGGTGAAAAAGCTCTGTTTGAAATTGCAGTAATTTGCAGAAAAAATGCGGATTTAATTCCTTATGTCGAGCGCCTGAGAGCAAAAAACATACCTTATCAGATTACACAGGGCAAAAGTATTTTTGCAATACAATCTTCACTCGTTGCTTACTTTTATCTAAAGGCTCTTCAAAATAATGAACTTTATTCTGACAAACTGTTTTCTTTGTTACGTTTTGGACCTTTGGAAATTGATGTTCAGGATTACAATTTTCTTATTGTGCAAAACAAACTCAATCACAAAGATTTTATATCTAATATTATGGAAAACAGTGAGTATAACTGGAATGACAAAGAAAAAATAGACAGCTTCATAAATACTTACAACAGCCTTAAATCTTATGCTTCCTGCGAAAATCTGAAAAATACAATAATAAAAGTACTAAATGATACAGGACTGTTGAATTACTACCATAATAAAGAGCAAAACAAGCTTGAAAATATTATGGCACTTCAAAAATTGATAGATGAAGCTTCTAACCTTATGAAAACAAAAGGCGGGGCAAGTCTTGGTGAATACATTTCGTATCTGGATAATGCCTTCAACAATAATATTGCTATTTGCATTGACGACAATGGTCTAAAAAAGAATGCTGTCCAGCTTTTAACATATCACGCCTCCAAGGGAAGAGAGTTTGAGTATGTATATCTGCCGGAACTCACCCAAAAGAACTGGGAAAAAGCAAAAGAGCAGAATAATTTGTCGGTACCAACAAGCGCACCGGTTGATGATATAACAAAAACATTGATAAAAAGGGCAGAAGAATTAAAACTGCTTTTTGTTGGAATTACAAGAGCCAAACACGGGCTTTTTCTTAGCTTTTCAAAAAATTTGGCGAAAAAACCGCAAGCTCTCACCTCTTACATTGCTTCAATTAATTTTGATGGAATTGACAGACAGGACTTTGGGATAGATGAAGACACGCTCACAGCGCTTTTTGCAATGTCTATAAAACAGGCAGAACCTGATTATAAGAGCCGTTTTAATGATGAAATTAAAGCTGCAATTAAAGATTTTAAATTCAGCCCGACTGCACTAAACTGCTATCTTGCCTGTCCTAAAAGGTTTTTGTATGAGCATATTTTAAAAATAGAGGTTAAAGAGCAAAACTGGGATGTTGCAAACTATGGTACAACGATACATTCTGTTTTAGAACAAGCTGCAAAGCAGGCTAAACAAAACGGAATCTATCCATCGATTGATGAAGTTTTGGAATGTTTTAGACAGAAAATGAAAAATCAAACTTTTGAAACACAAACAGCACGTGAACAGTATGAAAAAAGAGGTATAGAAAGGCTAAAAACCTTTTATCCAAAGCTCATACAAACACCTGTCGAAAATCTTTTTGAATTAGAATATACTTTTGACGGTGTTGTTGGTGAAAATAAAGTTAAAGGCAAAATTGACCGTATAGAAAAGAACATTGACGGCACATATTCTCTTTATGACTACAAAACAGGTTCTGCAAAACCTAAAAGCCAGATAAAAGACGGTAGTGATTATGAAGGATACCTAAATCAGCTTCGATTTTACAAACTTGCTTTTGAATCGCAGAACCCTGACTTTAAGGTTTCACAAGTCGGTTTGATATTTGTTGAAGAACCTGAGCAAAATTTCTATACTGTTCTGACTGATGATGATAACAAAAATATTGAGCAAAAGTTGATTTATGCTTGTGAGCAATTGAACACAATGAATTTTGAAAAAAATGAAACGGAAAAATCATGCAAATTCTGTGCTTACAAACAACTTTGCTCTTCACAAACGATATAGCAGTATGTCCGTATCTGGCAAACTAATAGTGTAAATAATAAGTAAGAAAAGTAAAAAATATTAAATAGGAGATTTTTATGAGCAATTGTAATGCAGAATTCATGTCAAAAGAATATTTAATTAATCAAATAAGATCACTGATTGAGGAAATATACACGAATCAACGCAGACCGTTTTATTCTGAAATGGATTTTCAATATAACCTTTTATTAATGTTAGAAAAAAACAAACCTGAAGGATGGAGTATATATACAGAAGTGCCGTATGACAATGAAGATAGTGAACATAAAAGAATAGACATATGTGTTGTGAAACATTCGACAGACGACCAACCTGAAAAGGATGAGATATATTTGATAGAACTAAAATATAAAACGGAAGAGGAAGCATATTGGAATCCGTTTTGGGGTGAAGAAAAGAACTTAAAACTCCATTCTTGTTATACGAACAACAGGGAGGCTTTTTTTGAGGATGTAGATAAGTTAAAGAATTTATCAGATAGTAATACTAAAGTAAAATCTGCATTTGCAATATTTTTAACCAATTGTAAAAATTATATTGAAAATGAACGCAAAACCAATTATTTTATGGGGATAGATAAAGATAACACATGTAATCTGAAAAAAGATGGGGAGCTTATAGCAAAAGGCGAATGGCATGAAGTGCAATATGACTCTTTTTCTAAAGAAAAAACAGAGAAGAAAGAAGTTCATTTTAACATAGTTGAAATACCAAAGAAATTGAATCCGGGCAATAAAAAACGCAGGAACAAAAAATGAAACCCATAAAAACGTTACAAGACGAATATGTAAATGCAAATATGCTGGGATTTGTCGCACCGGATGAAACAGTAGAAGATGCCGAAAGATTCTTTTTGACTCCGCTTAATCAAAAAGAAACAGGACTCCCTATGTGTGTACATTTGCGCTGTAATGAAAACTTTAACGGAGAACCGCCGTTTTTGCGTTTTCAGAATGACAGAAAAACAAGATATAATACAAACTGGGTAAAGATGTATCTCGACGGCACACTTGATAATTATGAAAATAAAGAAATTATATTCTCAGAAGAAGAATTACAAACTCTAAAAGACTGGGTAACATTAAATCAAGAAGCTATTAGCAAACATTATTATCAGGAATATGACTCTTTGGAAGTTTGTCAAAAACTGAAAAATTTAGCAACAAATGAGTAAAACGTGGCAATAAAGCCCCCTACTCATCCTCCTTTTTTCCTGCAGTACGTTCATACAGCAACTCTTTAACGTACTTTTCAAGCTCTTCTTGTTTTTCTTTGTCAACTGTTTGAGCATTGCTTGCATTTTTTATTTCATTTAATGGCTTGTTCCACAAATTTTTTATGCAGAATTGCATTGCAAATTTTTCATCTTTTATTGCGCCAAAGGCAAGTTTTTGAGCAAGAGCCATATAAATATCTGTTTTTTGATATTTGCCATCTTTATTTTTAATTTTAATCTTTTGCTTCAAAATTTGAATCGCTGCTTCTTCTATAGTTTGTGGTTTCGGAGGGCGCCCTTTGGGGTTGCCTGATTGTCCCGGTTTGAATTGTGTATGCTTCGGTGGTTTTTTGTAGCCAATTTCGTAGTCTTTCTTTTCCATTCTACCCCCAAAAATTCATCTTTAGTTCAGCTTTGCATCCGGTCAACTTTTCCCATCGGTAGATAATGGCATTGCAATATTGTTGGTCCAGCTCAATTAGCCTTGCCTTACGTTTTGTTTTTTCACAAGCAATCAAGGTAGAACCACTGCCTCCAAAACAGTCAAGAACGATACTTCCCGGTGATGATGCATCAAGTAGAATATCACTCAAAAGGCTTACAGGTTTTACAGTCGGGTGAAGTTTGAAAAGTTCTTTTACCTGCTTGTTTTGTGCATTCATTCCTTTAACTGCCCATACGTTAGTCCTGTATCTGCCGTTGCTTCCAAGCTGGATATTGTTGATGTGAGGACTTTTTCCGTTTTTAAAAACACAAACAAGCTCATGTTGGCTTCTGTAAAGCGACCCCATTCCGCCTGTTGTTTTATCCCAAACGCAAATATTTTTTAGCTCATCGTACTGTTCACCTGCATTCAAAAAGGTTTTTAGCCCTCTCCAGTCGATAAATATGTAATGTAAACTTCCGTCAGTGGAACTTTCTCGGAGGTTTTCCATAAACTTTTGCGTAAAATTCATAAACTCTGACTCTGTCATTTCTCCGGATGCCATTTTAAAATCAGCATGTTGAATTTTACCGTTACCACAGACATGTCCTTTGATTTTTACATTGTAAGGCGGATCTGTAATGATAATTTCAGCTTTTTCCGTCATTAGCAGACATTTGAAAGAGTCAGAATCCAATGCATCACCACACAAAAGCTTATGCTTACCAAGCAGCCACAAATCATTTTTTTGACACGTTGTGGTATTAACTCCCAAAGAGCTTTAACTGCGAAATAAAATTTTCCTCTTTTTTTAATATAAAGAACGGCCTTTTTATGACTTGACTTATTCTGTCCAAAGAGTGATGAATGGACTCAAAGGGGCTTTAAAATGAAGAAAAACGCTAATGATTTGACAAATGAAGAACTCAAACAAAAAGCTAAAAATTACGGCTTAAATATTGAAAACCTGCATAGGGCTTACATTATAGAAAATATAAAATGGTGCGAAAAATACAAAGCTTTTTCGACTCAAACACAAAAAAAGCTCGCAAGGCTTGTTGCTCAATACGAAAGAAAACAAAGCATAAAACCGGACAACAAAGAATCTGCTAAATATAACTCAGGAACAAAGTTCATAAGAGAATTCCAAAGCAAAAAATATGAAGTCATAGTTGTCAAAGACGGGTATTGTTTTAACGGCAAAGTGTATAAAAGTCTTTCAGCAATAGCAAATGAGATAACAGGCACACGGTGGAACGGCAAAAGATTTTTTGGAGTCAAAAACAAATGAAAAAACAAATTCGTTGTGCTATCTATACCAGAAAATCGTCAGAAGAAGGACTCGAGCAGGACTTTAACTCTCTTGATGCCCAAAGAGAAGCCTGTGAAGCATATATAAAATCTCAAATGCATGAATGTTGGATTCTCATTGAAAAACAATATAATGATGGCGGTTTTTCAGGCGGAAATATGGGAAGACCCGCTTTTCAAGAACTCTTGTCAGATATTGAAAGCGATGAAATCGATATAGTTGTTGTGTACAAAGTTGATAGATTAACTCGTTCTCTTATGGATTTTGCGAAAATAATTGACATTTTTGACAAACATGAGACCTCGTTTGTTTCTATCACGCAACAGTTCAATACGACAACCTCAATGGGTCGGTTAACATTAAACATACTTTTATCCTTTGCACAGTTTGAAAGAGAAGTTACAGGGGAAAGAATACGGGATAAATTTGCAGCATCTCGCAAAAAGGGAATGTTTATGCACGGTATTGCACCCATCGGTTACATTAAAAAAGATGGTATTTTGTACGAAGACAAAGAACATTCTCACAAGATTAAAACTATTTTTGAAAAATATATAGAGTTTAAAAGTGTCGCAAAATTACACAACTACCTTAATGAAAATCAAATTTATACAAGAACAGGCAAAAGCTTTCGCAAAGGCAATTTGCATAGAATCCTCAGAAACAAAGTGTATATAGGCAAGATTGAACATAAAAACGAAGTCTATGAAGGTCTGCACGACGGTATCATAGATGAAAAAACTTTCAACAAGGTTCAAAAAATTATGGATGAAAATTCTGTCATTGCTAAAAATTCAACAGGTTCAAAGCATATTTCTCTTTTAGCAGGAAAAATATTTGATGACAAAGGCAATATTATGTCTCCCTCTCACAGCAGAAACCGACATGGTGCTTGCTACAGGTATTATATAAGTCAGGCAATTATTCAAAACAGAGCACACGAGGCGGGTACAATTTCCAAAATACCGTCAGATGAGATTGAACAATTTATTAGTGAAAAGATAAAAGAAATTATCTCGGATAAAGAACAAATCCAAAATTATATAAAAGATAAACCAATCAAAAAGCAAAGCAAAATTCTTGAGTTTCTTGAGTCATACATCCCCGATATTGTTTTTATCAGATTGGTCTTAAGCAAAATAACCATATATCAGGATAAAATCAGAGTTTTGTTAGATAAGGATTTGTTGGTTCAGTCAATCGAAGCTGTTACATATGGACAATTGTTAAACTTCAAGAGTTCCGGTGATTATTTTCTTGACTTTTCTTATGCTGTAAAAATTTCTCCTACAAATCAAAAATGAACAAAAATCGTAATCGGTCATAACAAAATTGAATACAATCTTACACTTATCCAAGCGATAACCAAAGGGTTTTATTATTTCAAACTTTTGCAGGAAGGCAAGATGACAAAAGAACAGAAATCAAGCAGTCACATAAGAAGGTTAATGAAACTAAGACTTCTTCCGCCTGAAATTATTGAATCTGTTTTATGTGGAACCCAAGACAGGAGTTTAACGATAAAAGAACTTTATACATTGGCTGTTGTCTAGTGTGTCCGTAATTGACGCATGCGACTACTAATATATAAATAATAATGATATTAAATAGCAAAAATTAAGGAATAAAAATTATGACAGATAATGATTTTAGAGAAACTAAAGTAGCTATTTGTAAAAAGCTAATGGAAATAAACTCTTGTGACATTCATTACATAAACGAAGAAGCTCTCGAACATTTATGCTCTGAAATTGTAGATGTACTGCAAAATACAAATCTGGAAGTTAAACTTAAAGAATTTGAGCAATTTGCAATTGAACAAAATCAGTTTAAGCGAATGGAAGAAGATTTGTTAGAGCAAAATATTATAGAATATCGTAAATTTATTGATAATAGAATACTTGAACCGAACAAATTATCTGATTATGATATAACAGCTCTTTGCCATGAATTTTATAATGACATTGTTTTAAACTGTAAAGATAGTATAAAGTTCCCCAAAATTCCACATGTAAAAATTATCAAACTTGGTGATTATATAAATGTTCCATACCGACAAAACCAAATTATTGGATATAAAGGCATTAGTGATAGGCTTCATTTGCAAATACCCGTTCCACAGGAAAAGTTGATTCGCTCTTGTCAACCACTGCTGTTTGGCTCTTATGTCAACTATATTATAAAATTTATAAATATAAATCTAAATACTTTCGGCGGAATTATACAACATAAACGCTGTGCGTATGAAAATATTTATTATGATAAATGCAAAAGCTTAAAAATTGAAAATCCATTTCTTCAAAAATTTTGGAATTGGTACATTAAAAGTTTAGATGTTCTTGCAATGTATTATCTTAAAAAAGATAATACTTGTTATGTTATTAAAAAACCTGATGAATTAAAAATTGATGTAGACAAAAAAGAAATATATTTCAGATACGGGCAAGAAGAATTTTATTATAAAAATAAAGTTAAAATTCCAATCTGACTTTATAAAGCTAAAGCAGAAGATTTGAGAACAGAAGATTTTTTGCTGCTTCAAAATACAACGCATTAACCCGCACCTCGAAATTTAAAAAAGAGACTTTTTTAAATAAAAGCCTCTTTGTAAAAGAACACATGGTTTGATTTCTTGTTACAGATGGTTTGATTATTTTGGGCAACTTTATCTTAAAGAATTTATAAAAATGAGTTGATTTTTCTCAATTTACTCTGTCACTTTTTCTCAAGCTCAGAGTCAATTTATATAATGTTTGCATTTTTGTTTTTTAATTTTTAAAATTATAATACGTTTTGTACACATAAAATTCTAATTTTAAAACTTTCAATTTAATATGTTCTTTGAAAAAATCAAGGAGAACATAATGATACTAAAAATTGACAACAAAGGTATTTCCAAAGACGAAATTTTTAAAACAGAATTTGATTTTATTGTAGATGCAAATGAATATTACCACAATCATTGTACGTTGGACGAAGATTATGATATAAATTAGGCAATTGCATCTTTTGAAGAGGCAAAAAACTTTTTGAAACCGAAGATTATACTATAAAAGTAATTTAATTTATAACAAAACTAAAAACTCGTTTTAAATAAAAGTTTTTATATTCTAGTCGTTTTTGAATATCAATACCTAATATTTCAAAAATATAGTCTATGACAACCAATTCTAGTATAAAATATAAAGCTAAATATTTACCCATATTAACTCTTTTGCTCGCCTCATTAAAATGTGTGGTCATTGCTCTTAGCTCGCATAATTTTTTACCAATAAATCCCCATCCTTTTTTAATTGGTTTTTTACTATTTTTTGCAGTTATATTTTTCAAACTCTCTCTAAAAATGCTTAATAATTTTTTTTGGATATCTTTGTCAAGATTTGAGACAAAATCTTTCATTACATCTTCATACTTGGTGTTACCATATTTTTTATTATTTCCAATTGCAGCAACACAATCTATGTACCTTTCTAAATGATATTCTGATATTTTTGCCTCATAATAATTCTGATAAATAATATCAAAGAATGGTTCTAAAATGCCATTTTTAGAAAATAAATTGTTTAATATTGTAGTCCATTCTTTTTCTGTAAATGAGTAATAATTAAAAACATTATTTCTATATTTATAATTCGTATCTCTAGCAATTATATTTCTGTAATATAAGTAATCAAATCTTACAGGAATGCGTGTTGTTCCTAAAATATCCTCTGATACAATTTCGATTTTATCTACTTTTGTTCCAAAGTCATTTGTTAAACACATTAACAAGCATGTTAAATAATAACTTACCAAATTAATATCTAGATTTGATGGAATTTTTTCAACTCTGATATACCAATTATGTTTCTCGACATTTTTTATATGAATATAATTTTTATGAGGAATCAAGATTTCATTTAATTGTTTTTCAATTTCATCCACTTTGTCTTTTTCTAAACCAGCATTTATAAACAAATTATTGAAAATATGATTTTCAGCTATAACCTGTCCTCTTATGTCCTGATTGAAAGATATTTTCATCTTGTTTTTAAGTTTATGTTCGCTCATTCTTGGTTTAAATTCTGCCTGTTTTTTTCGTTGTTGCGGGAAGCAAAATTCTGCCCAATTATTAATAAATATATTAATTTTATTATTTACATCTTCTTTTGATGAATCAAAGTGTCTTGTTTTTGAAAATAACGCATAATCAAAGTATCCGCAAAAAGCATTACTCTTTGATGAAAAAGAAGATAGCTCTAATTTGCAATCGAATAAATTTACAAAATATATGTTTTCTTTTTCATCGGATAATATTGCAAGAAATTCGTTATCATCATTCAAAAGTTCTTCCGAAAAGCCATCCCTATATATAAGAAATTCGCATTGTTCATTTTTTCTATAAAACAATTTGCCGAAAACATTTTCACCGTTCGGAAGTTGAAATGTTCCTGCAAAAGTTTTATTTTTATTAAAGCATATACCTTCTAATTCCATGTTTTTCCTTTATTAATTCAATTTAACATTATTCATTAATTTTAACATCTTCTATTGTTCCAGAATAAATATGCAGTTCGTCATAAGACTTGTTGTCAAACAATAACTGTTTAATATTATAAAGTTCTTTTGGCCGGCGAATTTCACCCCAACAAAGAATAAATAAAACCAATATAGCACAACCACACATTATCCAAACTCCAACAGGATAATTTTCATAAATAGAAAGAGCTAATGATACTCCGATTGTGATCCAAGCTAGAATTACAAACAAACTTATTTTTAGATTTAGTCTTGAAACAGATGGTTTTATTGCATATTCGTAATCGCAAACCGTAGTTTTGTATAATCTTCCATGAATAGTATCTTCCAATAATTTTATGTGATTTTCCCAATTTTCTTGCCAATGCTTTGATGCAATATTTGAAAGAAACCATGCAACAGAACATACGAATCCCAGCAATAATAATACAATTGAAGTCAATGGTGTTTGAATAGATACATTTGTTAGCACGTGATAATATGCGATCGCAATTGTAGTATTAAATGCCCAAAAGTATGCTGCTCGTTTCCAATATAAATTAATCTCAAAGTTTCTTGTATCCCAAGCTCTATCTAATGCATTTTTTACCATATTAGTTCGCTCCTCAACATTTGCAGCGGTAATATTTTCAAACATTTTTGATCTATAATAACTAATATCATGTGTCATTGTCTCTAATTTCATACCTTTCTCTACTATTGGATAAACTATTCTATATAAGAATGGCAATGATGCCAAATAATTATTAAGCTGGATTAAGATATCATGATTTGCTTGTTCCATTAATGGAGGATTCTCATTTTGTTTAACTGCTTCATCAAGTTTTATCAAATGTGTCATTATAATCATATAGTATAAATTTACAGCTGAATGTGTACAATTATTTGAAAGAATTGACGTATATTGAATTGATAATTTGTCAACCAGCTCCGATATATTTAAAAGTCTGTAATTATTAAATTGAGGAATACGTTCTTCTTTTATAAATACTTGTAAGACCTGTATACTGTTTGACAACATATTCAAATCATAAAAACCACGAAGCATCTGTGGTTCAAGCGGATTACCATAATCTCTATGAAATGATACTAATATTTTTGTAAATGTTTCTATGATATCCCTATATACAACAACTTCCCTTTCGCCCCATTCTGAATTATCATTCCATTTTTTTACATGGTTTGTTATTGTATTAATCAATATACTTAAAGAAGCGGGTAATATTATGCTGCTGACAGTAATATTTAGAGGAGTTTTGGCATCGATTGAAATTATTAAAAAGCAGATCGAACTTACAACTACAATAAATATCAAAACATCAATAAGCCACAAGTACCATAGTCGTTTAAATTCTCTAAGTCTAATTTTTCTTGAAAAAGGATCTTCCCACCATTCCATTGTTTATTCCTTAATTATTCACTTCCTGTTTTTTAAACTGCATATCATAAAGAGCCTTATATTGTCCGTTTTCGATAGACATAAGCTCATCATGATTCCCGAGTTCTACTAATTCACCTTCATTTATAACCGCAATTTTGTCGGCATTTCTTATTGTTGATAACCTATGTGCAATTATAAATACGGTTTTATCTTTCATTAAATTATCAATAGCTTTTTGTACAACAGCTTCGGCTTTGTTATCAAGAGCTGATGTAGCCTCATCCAAGATAATAATTGGTGCATCTTTTAAGAATGCTCTTGCTATTGCAACCCTCTGCTTCTGCCCCCCTGAGAGTAAAATCCCTCGTTCTCCGATTTGTGTATCCAACCCATCTTGCAGTGTAGATACAAACTCATCTAAATATGCCATTTTTACAGCTTGATTAAGCTGTTCTTCACTGGCAGCAGTATTCCCCATTAAGATATTTTCTCTTATTGTGCCGGAGAATAAAAAGTTATCCTGAAAAACAACTGCCATCTTAGCCCTTAAAGATTCTAAGCTGTAATTTTTAATACTTATATCGTCAATTAATATATCACCACGTTTAAATCTGTAAAATCGTGCAAGGATATTGATAAGTGTAGTTTTCCCGCCACCGGAATTTCCCACTATTGCAAGTGTCTCTCCTTTTTTAACTTCAAAATTTATATTTTTGAGAACATCCTTGTTACTATTTGCGAATGCAAAACTCAAATTTTCAAATTTTATGTTTTTTTTGAGTTCAAGAAATTCAATAGCATTATCCGCATTCTTCAATAACGGCTCTCTATCAAGAATATTAAAGATACGCTCAATCGCCATAAATGAGTATTGTACAGCATTAAAATTATTTCCAAGGTTTTTAATCGGTGTGTAAAGCATTATAAGAGCGGTTATAAATGAGACAAAGTTTCCGCTTGTAATCTTTCCCGCCAGAATCAAATGCGAACCATACCCAATAGCCAAACCAATACCAATAGATACGATTACATGCATCATTGGCGAAAGCCAGTTAGTTCTCTGGACTAATTTTATTTTAAGGTTAAAAATATTCTTTAAAATTTTACTGTATTTATCGTCCTGATAATCTACCAGATTATAAGAAGTAATGGTTTTATTGCCTGCATAAGTTTCGTTTAATGCCGTAATAACTGTTGAGCTTGCCGCTACCGACTTTGTTGTTACATCTTTTATTCGTTTTCTGATATTTGCAAGCGGCAAGAATGCACTTCCGAGAATTACAACTGCAATTAATGCAAGCTGCCACGAGTTATAGAATAAAACACCGACCAGTGAAATCGATGAAAATAATCTTGATACAAAAACTTTTAGATTTTCAAGTAAGCCATTGCAAGCAGTATCAGCATCGGTGTTAAACCTAAAAACGATATCCCCAGACTTTTTCTTTAGAAAATATGCAGGCTCAAAAGTTAAAAGTTTTCTATAAAGTGCCATTTTTAAATCATTAGTGATTTTACCACCAACCCACGTATTTAAATATGTTGCAGTATAATTAAGCAGCCCCTGAATAGTTGTAAATGCAACTATTCCAAATGGAATATACCAAGGTGATTGAATAGTTTTTTCAACCATAACCAAATCCATATAAGGTTTTAATGACAAGGCGATAACTGCATCTAAAGCCCCTATTGGAATACAAATTGCTATGGCTAATACTGCACGAAACCAGTATGGTTTCAAATACGGCAGAATGCGTGAGTAGTTTATATATGCTTGAGTATGTTGTATTTGTTCTAATATTTTTTGCATTAATTTAACCATTTATTTGTTTAATTTTAGTTTGTTGCCTAACACTTTCCGAATACGTTTTATAGCTTTGTTAAAGAAAGGACTTTCAATACCGCCATTAAAACAAGGTAATAATGGAATAATTGGGTAATTTCGCCCTTCAAACCAATCAAATATTTGGCAAGGAATATATTGATTTTTGATTAAGTGACACTTTTCTCCCTCTTTTTTTATTTTTAATTGCAAAATTAAGGTGTCTCGTGTACATTGACCTAACCGAGAACTGCTCAAAAAGTTTCCAAGAGAATAAATTACAGGAACTGTTTTTTCACCCATAATAATTTCATCATAAGGCTGCAATGCATGTGGGTGAGATCCTACTATATAGTCAATTCCAGCAAATGCCATTTCTTTTGCTGTTTTTTCCTGAAAAGGTGTTATTGTGTGGACTCTTTCAATTCCCCAGTGTATATATGCAATAATAAAATCGACTCCGGCATTTTTTAAGGATTGAACATCATTCTGAACAGTTTCTTTTGTGTATTTGTTGAAAAACATAGCAATATCTTTCTGAGAAAAATCGTGTTTAATTTTGTTGTGTTCAGTGTAATAAGATAAAAAACCTATTTTTATGCCATTTTTTTCTTTTATTAAAAATCTCTGCTGTTTTTCGTCTTTAAATATTCCTGTATAATCAAACTCAAATTCTTCCATATGACGAATTGTATCAAAATGTCCTTGTCTTTGAGCATCTAAATTATGGTTATTAGCCGCAACCAAGACATTAAAACCTGCATATTTAAGAGCATCAAGGAACTCTACCGGGGAATTGCAGTTATAACCACCATTTAATTTACTGTTTATGCCCATATAAGGATGATTTTCGGAGATTGTTGTTTCTAAATTTCCTACTACAAAATCAGCATCTTTCAATACATTTCTTACAAGAGAAAAACAATCTTTAAAAAAATAAGAATCACCAAAACGGCAAGCCTGCTGACAGAAAGTTTCGCACATCAAATCCCCGACTAAATTTATAGTTACGCTATCATCTGATATGTTATTTGGTATATAGTCTTTGTTTTTATGTTTGTATTTTTTTAAGGTCTTATCTTGTTTAGAAATTTTTATTTTAATTCCGTATATATCATAAACAAGATGTCCGTTTTGATAATATTTTTTTAGTTTCATATTAAATCCTTATTAACAGAAGATAAATCTAATGTTGCACCTAACTCTGCATCCAATTCTTTAGGAGTGAACTTATTAAATCCATTTCCCGGATAGAATGTCATTTCTCCAACATAGACTTTTGTTCCGATTTCATATAAATCAACCCTGACAAACGGAAATGGTTTTGCCAACTTAGCTGCAATTTCTAACATTTTGTCCATATTCTGCGGCTGCTTTATTGAATCAATTTGTCCGTTGACAATCTTATATATATGATTTGAATCAACATCCCAACAAAGAGGACGTGCTTTTGAAAAGCCTTCATCAATTATGTATAAATATTGAGGGTTTCCGTTAAAGCAGTAAAATTTATAATCATTTAATTTTCCATCAGATTGTTCAATGTATTCTTCTGCAATAACTTTTGGCACAACATTTTTATAGCCATAATAAAAAGAGGCATAATAAATATTACGCCAAGGCAGCATCCAAGAATTAATTTTGCTCTTTGCATAATCAAAATTAAACTTGTTCTTATCCTTTACTATAAAATTTTGATATGAGCTCCAATTAACTTTTAGCACAAATCTATCAGGCAGTTTTGATAAATCAATATCATTTGCATTATCCCAAACCCCAAGTAGCGGAACGGTATAACCATCTCCAAGTTGCTCCTTGATATAATTCTTAAACTCATATTTATCAACACATCGAGAAAGAATATCATTTTTATAATATAGTTTAAGCCAATTTATTTTTTCATTAAATGTCTGCGGATTTTCTATGTCCGGGAAATAACCAACTTCTCTGTAAAAACGTTCTTCAAGCAGAGATTTTTTAAAATCATCAGTTAATTTATCCTGATATAGATAATTAAACATTTTTTGATTCATCAATCGTTCATCATTGAAGCGGTTAGAAGTTTTCTTTATTTCTGCATTTAATCTGTTTTCTACATTATTTAATGCACTTCTATTATCATTAGCCCGGGTTCTTAATAATTTGACAGCGTCTTCAGTCGCATCGAGTTTTTTTATCAGTTCTTTTTTTGATGGGAACTTATGATAACTTAAAATTTTATTTCCCCAAATTTTTATTATTCGTTTGTATTTGAATTTTTCCTTTTCAAAAAATGGTTGATGTATCTTAACTTTCGGAAGCTTAATATAACTTCCGAATTTTAAATCCCATTCAGGATAATACGTGTTATATCCGGCATTAGGATAAAATGTCATTTCCCCAATATAAATTTGGTCTTTTATCTCGTAAAAATCAACTCTAACAAAAGGAAATGGCACTGATAGTTTTTTCGCAATATCAACCATTTTATCAAAATGTATTGGTTTCTCTATAGTAGTCTTGTTCGCACTTTTAGGTGATGGAATAATTAAATTCCAATCCATATCATGGTTCTCATAAACGGTATTTTTGCCTCTGTCACAACACGCTAAAACCCAACGAGGCTCACCATTGAAGCACATGAATTTATAATCATAGACTTGTTTGTCTATCTGCTCAATATATTCTTCTGCTATAATTTTAGGTTTAACATTGTTATAAGCCCAACAAAAATGCTCATGTACGGTAAGGAAGCAAGCAACCGAAAACAAGAGATAGACCGCCAGCACTACACTATTCCGAACCAAAGACCAAAAGATAAGCATTGTGGGAAAATCTAAACTTTTGGATTTTCCTACAATGCCAACTACGGCGGAATCCCTCCCACTCCTTATATCTTTCTGTATACATTGAATTTGTATTTAGTAAAATGCAGACAACACCACGGATCGGCTTTTGGCTGGACAATTCCAACCAAACACCACAGCAGACAGCAGAAAACATTCTGAACGCTAGGAAGCCGGTATGATTGTTACATATAAGGGGAAGAAAAATTTCTTTTAGGTACTTGCTTTCCTAAAACTGATGTGATACAATGATTTAATCCAGAAAAGGAGTAAAAAATATGCGGCAAGGTATTCTTAAATAAAACTATAATCAAATAGTGGGAACAAAGGATTATGATAGCTCCTTTTGTAGGGGCTTAGTTTTTTGTACCCAATTTAAGAATACTTTTGCCTTATCAATTTTGACATATCCCCAAAAACAGCAATCACAAACAGGTGTATGCTGTATATGTGTATGTCCGCAACTTATAATCCCCAGTGGTAAAAGTATTTTACTGCTGGGGATTTTTATGCCCTTTGGGGCTGTAAAGGGAGGACAATCACATGAAAATAATCAATATTGGAATTCTCGCCCATGTAGACGCAGGAAAAACAACATTGACGGAAAGCCTGCTGTACACCAGTGGAGCGATTGCGGAACAAGGAAACGTGGATAAAGGAACTACAAGAACAGACACTATGATTTTGGAACGGCAACGGGGAATTACCATTCAGACAGCGGTTACTTCTTTTTGCTGGAATGATTATAAAATCAATATCGTGGACACTCCCGGTCATATGGATTTTTTAACCGAAGCATACCGCTCTTTATCTGTCCTTGACGGAGCTGTTTTAGTCATTTCGGCAAAAGACGGCGTACAGGCACAAACCCGTATATTATTCCATGCGCTTCAGAAAATGGACATTCCGACAATTATCTTTATAAATAAGATAGACCAAAATGGGATCGACCTGCGGCGTGTTTACCAAAGCATTAAAGATAAACTTACCAGTGATATGATTGTCATGCAGGAGGTTTCCCTGTCGCCAAAGATAACTATGACCGATATTTCTGATTTGGACAAATGGGATATGATTATTTCCGGAAGCGATGAACTATTAGAACGATATGTTGCAGAGGATTCTTTGGATATACAGGAATTACAATATGAAAAGTGCAAAAGAACCAGATGCTGCTCTTTGTTTCCTGTTTATCATGGGAGTGCAAAAGACAATTTAGGAACAGAAAAACTGATTGAAGCGATTACAGAAACTTTCATTACAGAAACAGACGATATTCAGTCTGAATTATGTGGATATGTTTTTAAGGTTGAGTATACAGAGCGGAAAAAACGGCTTTCTTATTTACGCCTGTATCATGGGACGCTCCATTTACGGGATACCCTGCTGCTGTCAAAAAAGGAAAAAATAAAGATTACAGAAATGTGTATTCCGTCAAATGGTGAAATCGTCCCGGCTGACCATGCCTGTCCGGGAGAAATTGTTATTTTAGCTGATGATACTTTGAAACTGAACGACATTCTGGGAAATGAAAAACTCCTGCCTCACAAAACATGGATTGATAATCCCATGCCATTACTTCGGACAACGGTAGAGCCGCAAAAGCCGGAGCAAAGGGAAGCCCTGTTAAATGCCCTCGCAGAGATTGCTGATACAGACCCTCTTTTGCATTTTGACATTGATACTGTTACACATGAGATTATGTTATCTTTTTTGGGGAATGTGCAGATGGAAGTCATTTGTGCCATCCTTGAGGAAAAAT